>CAJIBU010000052.1_pt1 | contig 20091 bp, 16 predicted proteins | sample 9199451 | NCBI WGS metagenome assembly CAJIBU01 (sample SAMEA7708315, study PRJEB35096) | sediment metagenome | biome: marine neritic benthic zone biome [ENVO:01000025]; feature: sediment [ENVO:00002007]; material: shallow marine sediment [ENVO:03000034] sea grass bed [ENVO_01000059] ... | reverse complement strand
CGCAGTCCACCTCTGCGCACAGCATCGCGTCCTCGCAGACGCCCGCAGCGCAGATGCCGGGCAGCCCGCCGAAGTCGCAGGAGTTGCCGTCCATCACGCTCGGATTCGAGCACGAGCCGTCCAGCGGATCGCACACGTCTTCAGTGCACTCGTTGGCGTCGCTGCAGTCCACCTCTGCGCACAGCATCGCGTCTTCGCAGACGCCCGCCGCGCAGATACCGGGCAGCCCGCCGAAGTCGCAGGAGTTCCCGTCCATCACGGCCGGATTCGAGCACGACCCGTCCAACGGATCGCACACGTCGTCCGTGCAATCGTTTCCGTCGCTGCAGTCCACCTCCGCACACAGCATCGCGTCCTCGCAGACGCCCGCCGCGCAGATACCAGGAAGCCCGCCGAAGTCGCAGGAGTTCCCGTCCATCACGTTCGGATTCGAACACGAGCCGTCGGCCGGATCGCACAAGTCTTCGGTGCAGTCGTTGTCGTCGCCGCAGTCCACCTCTGCGCACAGCATCGCGTCCTCGCAGACGCCCGCAGCGCAGATGCCGGGCAGCCCGCCGAAGTCGCAGGAGTTGCCGTCCATCACGCTCGGATTCGAGCACGAGCCGTCGGCCGGATCGCACACGTCGTCGGTGCAGTCGTTGTCGTCGCTGCAGTCGACGTCCATGCAGAGGTCGACCATGCCGCCCATGCCGCCTTCGCCGCCCATGCCGGCGCCGCCGCCCATGCCAGCGCCACCGCCTGTACCAGCGCTACCGCCTGTGCCAGCGCTACCGCCGCCGCCACCGTTCCCCCCGGAACCACCGATCGAACCCGTCGTTTCCGTGCACCCGAACGCGGCCATCGCCGCTGCGAGCACAACTACCCCAAGCCATTGCTTCGTCATTTTGTCCCCCGCTCCATTCCGAGTCGTGGCGGTCAGAATAGACGAAGGCGAGATTGGGTGGAAAAAAGAGGCCAACTCCCGCTGCGCGCGGAATCACCGCTAGTTGAGGTGGACTTCGCTCGTCCCGCTTTCGGACCGGGGCCGCTGCGCGTGGTGCTCCACGGCAGCCCGCACGAAGCTCGTGAACAGCGGATGCGGCCGGTGCGGCTTGCTCTTGAACTCGGGATGGAACTGGCAGCCGACGAAGTGCGGGTGCCCGGGGAGCTCCACCATCTCGACGAGGCGCTGGTCCGGCGACACGCCGCAGAGCACGAGGCCGCCCTGCTCGAGCTGCTTCCGGTAGTCGTTGTTGACCTCGTATCGATGCCGATGGCGCTCGCTGATCTGAAGCGTCCCGTAGATCTCGGCCGCCATCGAGTCCGGGACGATGGAGCACGGGTAGGCGCCGAGTCGCATCGTCGCGCCTTTGTCTTCGACCTCGCGCTGGTCGGGCATGATGTCGACGACCAGATGCTCGGCGCTCGCATCGAACTCGGCGCTGTTGGCGCCTCCGAGGCCGCAGATGTTGCGGGCGTACTCGACGACCGCCATCTGCATCCCTAGGCAGATGCCAAAGAACGGAATGTCGTTCTCGCGCGCGAACTGAATCGCCCGAATCTTGCCCTCGGCCCCGCGGTCGCCGAAGCCGCCCGGAACCAGGATCGCGTCGTGCCGGCCGAGCCGCGCTTCGAGGTCGCCCTGTTCGAGCTCCTCACTGTCCACGTAGTCGAGGTCGAGCTCGACGTCGCACTCGAGCGCCGCGTGCACGAGCGACTCGTGAAGCGACTTGTACGAATCGCGAAGGTGCACGTACTTGCCAACCAGCGCGATCGAAACGTGGCCGCGCCCGGGCGCCAAATATCGATCGACGGTGCGGCGCCAAACCGACAGATCGGGATCGCGCGCCCAGATGTTGAGGCGCTCGGCGAGCAGCCTGTCGAGCCCCTGCCCGTGCAGCGTGAGCGGGAGCTCGTAGATGACGCGAACGTCCGGCGCGGCGACCACCGCTTGGACCGGCACGTTGCAGAAATGGGCGATTTTCTCGCGGAGCTTGCGCGGCAGCTCGCGGTCCACTCGGCAGATCAGGATCTCCGGCTGAATCCCGAGGCCGAGAAGCTCTTTGACCGAGTGCTGGGTGGGCTTGGTTTTGAGCTCGCCGGCCGCCGCGATGTGCGGCACCAGCGTCACGTGCACCGACACGCTGTTCTGGGGGCCGAGCTCGACGCGAAGCTGCCTCACCGCCTCGAGAAAAGGCAGCGACTCGATGTCGCCGACGGTGCCGCCGATTTCGACGATGGCCACGTCGACGTCTTTGGTAGCCTCACGGACGCGCGCTTTGATCTCGTCGGTGATGTGCGGAATGACCTGAATGGTGGCGCCCAAATACTCGCCGCGCCGCTCTTTGGAAATCACCGCGTCGTAGATGCGCCCGGTGGTGAAGTTGTTGGCCTTGGTCATGGTGGCCTGCGTGAAGCGCTCGTAGTGGCCGAGGTCGAGATCGGTTTCCGCGCCATCGTCGGTGACGAAGACCTCGCCGTGCTGAAAGGGCGACATCGTGCCCGGATCGACGTTGATGTACGGATCCAGCTTGATGTTGGTGACCTTCAAGCCACGCGCTTCGAGGAGCGCTCCCATCGAAGCGGCCGCGAGGCCTTTTCCGATTGAGCTGACAACTCCCCCCGTGACGAAGATGAACTTGGTGTGTCGCGCGTTCATCTGGGTGGGGCTCCTAGAGCATTGCGTGGCGCACGCAACGCGGGGAACCTAAAAGGCGGCTCACAGCGTGTCAACGCGACTCGGCCAGCAATCGGGAGGGCCAACGATTGCGCGGCTTTTCAACGCTGCGGATCGCGCTGGGCGATCAGCGATGCGCGAGTGAGCCCCGCATTGCCGTATCGCTCACGCAATGCTTGCGTAGTCGCGGCGAGGCGCTCGCGCCGCGCGCGGTCGGCGTCGGGAAACAGCTCCGCATCGGGTGCCGTCCTGAACGACGACACCGACACCCCGGTGAGCCGAACCCCGGATTGCAACGAATCGAAGCGGCCGAGCAGCTCTGACGCCGCGCCGAAGATCGCATCGGTGTCCGAGACGGCGCGGGAAAGCTTGGCCTGTCGCGTTTGGATTCGATGGTCGCCGTACTTGATCTTCACGGTGACCACCGACGCCCAAAGACCTTTGTCGACGAGACGGTCGGCCACCTGCATGCACTGCCGGAGAATCGGCTTGAGCAGAGCATCGACCGTGGTGAGGTCGTGCTCGAAGGTCGACTCGCTGCCGAGGCTCTTGGGCGGCGCGCCCACGACGACCGGCCGCTCGTCGAGGCCGCGGGCGAGATCCCGGGCGACCGGACCCCAGCTTCCGAGAAGCTGCTCGAGAGATTGGACGTGAGCCGATGCGAGATCGCCGATCGTGCGAAGCCCCGCGTCGCGGAGGCGCGTCCTCGCCTTGGGCCCCACGCGCCACATCCGCTCGAGCGGAAGAGGGGCGAGGAAATCTGCTTCCGTGCCTGCGGGCACTACGGTGAGCCCATCGGGCTTCTCGAGGTCGCTAGCGATCTTGGCGACGAACTTGCTGGACGCGACCCCGGCGGAGCCAGTGAGCCCGAGCTCTTCGCGGATGTCTCTCTTGATGCGGCGGGCGATCTCCGGCCCGTCACCAAAAAGCGCTGCGCTCCCGGTCACGTCGAGAAATGCCTCGTCGACCGAGAGCCCTTCGACGAGCGGCGTGTACCGCCGAAACACCTCGAAAACACGGGCGCTTAGCTCCGTGTACCGGCCGCGGCGCGGTGGAACGACGATCGCATCGGGGCACCGCCGAAGCGCCTCCACCATCGACATCGCCGAATGAACCCCGGACGGGCGCGCCTCGTAAGAGGCGGCCGTGACGACGCCTCTCCGCGAGCGCGCCCCCACCAGCACCGGCTTTCCGCGAAGGGCGGGATCGTCCAACTGCTCCACGGATGCGAAAAACGCGTCCATATCGAAGTGGATGACTGTACGCATGACCCCTTTTTCGACCGTACCGCAACAGGTCTTGATTGCCAGCGCGATCAAACGTACTTTCCGGCGCTATGGCCGATCCCGGCAACAAGAGCGCGTACGAAGGCCGGTTCGGCTTCCTCCGCCGCATCGACGACTTCGTCTTTCACGTCGAGATGGGGATTCTCTGGACCTTCCTCGCCGTCTCCTCCCTGATGGTGTTCCTCGACGTCACCTATCGCCGTTTGGCCGCGCCCGACAGCAAGATCGCCGAGCTCACCGCGCGCATCTTCGGCATCGAAGACCCCGCAACCATGGAGCGGCTCAATACGGTCGGGCCGATCGCCAGCCTCGTCGTCGGCGTGGGCCTCGTGTATTTCGCGTATTGGACCGCCGAAGAGTACGGCTCTGAGCCAGGGGAACGGTCGCGCATCAAGCCGCTCGTGGAAACGTTGGCCACGTGCGGGGTGCTCGGTTTTCTCGGTTGGCTGATGATCCAGCCCGAGGTCGAGTCCCGATGGTTCTACCTGCTCCTCTACATCGGCTGCTCGGGCGTGTGGTTCACTCGGCTCGTTCGCGAGCGAAAGCCGAACTGGGTGAGCAAGCTCATCGCGTGGTTCGTCGTAACGGGCATCTACCTGTTGGTGACTTTCAAATACTTCCCGGACGGCTACAGCTGGTCGAAAGAGCTCTCGCTGATCATGCTGCTCTGGGTCGGCTTCCTCGGGGCAAGCGTGTGCGCCCACGAGGGCAAGCACATCCAGGTCGGCGCGCTCAAGAAGGTGGTCCCGCCGGGCATGTCGCGCTGGACCGAGGCAATCGGCTATCTCGTGACGGCGGCGTTCTGCTGGTTCATGGCGCTGCTCGGTTGGTTCTACGCGCGTGAGGCGCTTCAGCTCGAAGGCCGCTTCGAGCAGACCAACATGCCCGACTGGGTCGCCACCATCGCGGTGCCCGCGGCATTCGCGATCACCACGCTTCGCTACGTTGGTGCGGCCTTCAGCTCGATCCTCGGTGGCTCGTACGGCGCAGCCCCCGAGGACGAGGCCGTGGCGGCGGCCTCGCAGGTTAAGCAGGAGGCCGAGGCATGACGGAAACCCGCAAACAAGCGCTTCCGTTTCTGATCGTCCTCACGATCATCATCTTCCTTCCGTTCCTCGGGAAGGGCGGCATCCTCGCGGCCGCGATTCTCGCTGCGGCGCTCGTCGGCGCGCCGCTTTTCGTGCTGATCGGCATCGGCACCCTCGGCAGCCTCTTCCTCTGGAGTGGCTTCCGCGAGCCCGAGCAGTTCACGATCATCATCGAAGGCATCCGAAGCCTCGCCGATAGCCCGACGCTCCTCGCGATTCCGTTCTTCATCATGAGCGGCGCGGTGATGAGCCGGGGCGAAATCAGCAAGCGGCTCGTCGACTTCGCGCAGGCGTTCATTGGCTGGGTGCCCGGCGGCATGGCAATGAGCGGCGTCATCGCGTGCATGCTCTTCGCCGCGATCAGCGGGTCCAGCCCCGCGACCGTCGTCGCGATCGGCTCGATGATGGGGCCGTCCCTGATCATGGCCGGCTACAGCGAGCGTTTCTCGCACGGCCTTCTCACGTCAGCGGGCTCGCTCGGGATTCTGATCCCGCCTTCGATTCCGATGATCGTGTACCCGATCGTCAATCAGAGCGCGGTCATCGAGGTGGAGCGCCTGTTCGCCTCGGGCTTCGGGCCCGGCATCGTGATGGGCTCGATCCTCATCGGCTACTCCTTTTACCAGGGCATCGTCGACAAGGTCCCAACGGAGCCCTTCCGGTTCAAGAGGCTCGCCAAGGCAACGCGGGACGGCTTCTGGGCGCTGATGTTCCCAATTCTGATCCTCGGAGGCATCTACGGCGGCATCTTCAACGCCGTCGAGGCATCGGCGATCAGCGTCGTCTACGCGGTCGTCGTCGAGGTCTGGCTTCACCGTGCGCTCAAGCTCAAGGACGTCCCTGGCATCTTCGGCGAGACGGGCGTCTTTCTCGGCTCTTTCCTGGTGATCTTGGTCATGGCCCTCGCGCTCGGCGAGTTCCTCGAAAAGGAAGAGATCCCGACGCTCATGGTCGAGTGGATTCAGAGCAAGGACCTCCAGTACTGGCAGTTCTTGTTGCTGCTCAACGTCATGCTGCTCGCCGTCGGCATGATGATGGACATCCTGAGCGCAATGTTCGTGTTTGTGCCCATGCTCGCACCGATCGCGGAGTCGATGGGCGTCGACCCGATGCACTTCGGCATCATCTTCATCGTCAACCTCGAGATCGGCTACCTGACCCCGCCCGTCGGCCTCAACCTCTTCGTCGCGAGCGCGCTCTACGAGAAAGGTCTCGGTCACGTCATACGTTCGGTTGCGCCATTCGTCGCCCTCATGCTGATCGGTCTCGGCATCATTACCTGGTATCCGCAAGTGTCCGTCGGGCTCGGCAACGCGATCATGGGCGGCGACCCTGCCTTGATGGAAGGCGAGGGTGAAGAAGGCGAAGGCGGCGGCGGCATGCCGACCATGGAAGAGATGATGCAGGAAGCCATGGGCGACGACACGGGCGACGAGGAAGAGGAAGAAGAGGAAGAGCTCGAAGAAGAGCCTCTTCCAGAAGACGCGCCGCCCCCTGACGACACCGAGTGACCGCGGCTGCACCGGCCGCACACCCGTGATAGGCTCGCGTGCTCGATGGCCTACACGGTTCTCGCGAGAAAATACCGCCCTCAAAGCTTCGACGATCTCGTCGGCCAAGAGCACGTCGCTCGCACGTTGGCCAACGCCATCGACGCCGATCGCGTAGCCCACGCGTTCCTGTTCACGGGCGTGCGCGGCGTCGGCAAAACCACCACGGCGCGGCTGCTCGCCAAGGCGCTCAACTGCGAAAAGGGGCCCACCGCCACGCCCTGCAACGAGTGCGGGCCCTGCCTCGACATCACGGCAGGCGTCGATGTCGACGTCCAGGAGATCGACGGCGCGTCCAACAACAGCGTCGACGACGTGCGCCGCCTTCAAGAGTCGCTCCCCTACCGGCCGCAGCGCGACCGCTACAAGATCGTGATCGTCGACGAGGTGCACATGCTGTCGGCGGGAGCCTTCAACGCGTTTTTGAAGACCCTCGAAGAGCCGCCGGACCACGTGAAGTTCATCTTCGCGACCACCGAGAGCCACAAGGTGCCGATCACGATTCGCTCGCGCTGCCAGCAGTACGACTTTCGCCTCATTCCGCACCGCCTCATCGACGAGCGGGTCCGCGCGATTCTGCAGGCCGAGGGGCTCGAGGCGGATGACGAGGCGATTTCGGTCGTCGCACGCGAGGCGGCGGGCTCCATGCGCGATGCGCTGACGCTGCTCGACCAGCTCGTGGCGGTCTCGGCCGACCGAATCACCGCAGACACGGTGGCAGCCAGCCTCGGCATTGCCGCGCGCGAGGCGCTCTACGACGTTGCGGGGGCGGTGCTCGAAGGCGACGGCGCCGCGGTTGTCAGGGCGGTCGACGCGCTCGCCGAGCGCAGCGTCGACATGCACCACTTCGCCCGCCAGCTTCTCGAGCTAGTGCGCGATCTCGTGGTTTTGAAGCTCGAGGCGGGCGACCCAGCCGAGTGGGTCCCCGAAGAGCGCGAGCGCGCCGAAGCGATCGTGCACGACGTCGACATCCTCGAGCTGCAGCGCGTCTTTCGCGCCGCGTCACTCGTGATCGACGAGATGGCGCAGAGCCCGAACCCCAAGCTCATGCTCGAGATGGGGCTCGTGCGCGTGGCCACCCGGCCGCCGCTTCGCGACGTGTCCGAGCTCATCGCGCGGCTCGATGCGCTCGGCGGCTCCGCGGGCACGGGCGGCACCTCGGGAGGCGAGCGGCCCAAGAAGAAGCCCGCGCCGAAGCCACGCAAACCCGAGCCCAAAGCCCGCGCGGAGACTCAACCGGAGGCCGACGCCAAGCAAGAGGAAGAGAAGCCGCAGGAGTCCACGCAGCCGGTCATGCCGGCCACCAAACACTCCAGCGGCTTTCAAACGAGCAGCGGAGACGTGCTGACCCCAATCCGCCGCGCGGCGCTGCAAGAGTGGGAAGAGCTGGTCAGCGCTCTCGAAAAGGAACAGCCGGCGCTCGCGGCGGTGCTCGAGCACGGGGTGCCGAAGAGCGTTGGCCCGGACCGCATCGTGCTTTCGTTCAAGGACGGCTCCTTCTACGGCCGGCAGGCCGAATCACCCGAGTCCATCGACGCGATCGCTCGCGTGGCCGAGCAGAGGCTCGGCGCTCGTCCGGAAATCCAGATCCGATTCGACGCTGCCGACGGCGCGACCAAAACCGTAGCCGCCGTGGCCGCTCAGCGAAAAGAAGCCGAGGCCGACGCCCGGCGCAAAGAGGCGCTCAACCACCCGAGAGTGCGGGACGCCGTCGACGTGTTTCCCGAGTCCGCCGGCAAGCTGACGGTGCACATCGAGGCAGACTGAGAGGTACGGGATGAACTTTCGCGGCGGAATGGGAGAGCTCATGCGGCAGGCAAGCCGCGTGCAACGCAAAGTCGAAGAGCGGCGCGAGGAGCTCAACGGCGAGACGTTCGAGGCAAGCGCCGGCAACGGCCAGGTGACCGCGGTGGCCAACGGTGTGCCCGAGCTCGTCGAGCTTCGTATCGACCCGGCGCTGTTGGGCTCCGAAGACCTGGACATGGTGCAAGACCTCGCCGTCGCGGCAGCCAACGCAGCGCTCACCAAGGCGCGAGAGCACGTCGACGCCGAGATCGAAAAAGTCACCGGCGGTTTCTCGATGCCCGGGCTCGGCTGACGATGGTCGCAGACGACCCAATCGCATCGCTGATCTCGCTCCTCGCTCGGCTGCCCGGCGTCGGCGAACGCACGGCGGCACGCCTCGCTTTTCACGTGCTCGAAGGCGACGCGGAGTATGCGAAGGCACTCGGCCGCGCGCTCGGTTCCATTCACGAACAAGTCACGCGCTGCGAGCTGTGCGGCAACTACGGCGCGGAGTCACGATGTACGATCTGCCAGGACCCCCGCCGGGACGCGTCGCTGATCTGCGTCGTCGCCAAAGTCCCCGACCTGATCGCCCTCGAATCGCTTGGCACCTTCCGCGGTCGGTACCACGTGCTTCATGGGCTGCTCGCGCCGCTCGACGGCGTCGGCCCCGACCAGCTCCCACTCGGCGCGCTCGAGCGCCGCATCGAAGGCGGCGAAGTCAAAGAGGTCATCGTCGCCACGCCACTCAACGTGGAGGGAGAGGCAACCGCGCTCTATGTGGCCGAGGCGCTTGGCCGCTCGGGGGTTCGGGTGTCTCGAATCGCGGCCGGGGTGCCGCACGGCGGCGAGCTCGAATTCACCGACCAGGTGACCCTCGGCCGGGCCCTCGAAGACCGCAGGGCGGTTCGCTAACCCGCCGAAATAGCGGCTTTTGCCCTAAGTCGCCTCGAGAATGAATGTTTCGTGGGCCGCGCTCGTAAAAAACGAGAGGTGGCCCACATGCTCCGATTCGTTCTCCCATCCCTTTTCGTCTGCGCCGTGGCGCTAGCGTTCACCGACACCGCTCAGGCCGATGTGATCGTCGTGCAGCCGCAGGACAGCTCTTCGACCGTGGTCAAGAGCAAGCCGCCAGCCGTGGTGATCGTCAACCAAAGGCCGTCGTCACAACCGCAGATCGTGCAGGCGCCTCCGCCGAAGAAGCGCGATCGCAAGCTCGGCCTGCACTTCGACGTCGGCGGGACGTTCGGGCCTCAGGTGACGATGGGAGGGTTTACGGGAGCGCTTCGGTTTCGGCCGAAAGAGCACATCGGGATCGACCTCGGCGCCGGCTATTACGCAGGCAACGACTACCAGGGGTTCTATCGGCGAGAGATTCCGGTCACTGCCAACGTTCTGTTCTTCGTCAACCCGCAGCACAAGTTCCAGTTCTATTTCTTGCTCGGGCCGGGGGCTACGTTCGGCCGGGTCGATCTCGTTGGCGAGGTTCGATCGATGACGCACATCGGAGGCCAGGGAGGCTTCGGCGTCGAGCTCCGGCTCGCACCTGCGTTCGCGCTGAACGTGGATGCCCGAGGGGTGATTCGGCATCGCGTGGATAGCGACCCGCGCCCGGAGTTCATCGACGGGAATCGAAGCACGAACACCTACGGAGGCGCGCTGCTGACCTTCGGCGGGACGTTCTACTTCTGAAGCGAGACGCGCCGGCTAGCTGCCCGGAGGCTTCGGGCGGCTGCTCGTTCGCTTGCCCCCGAAGAGCTTCTTGAAGAAGCCATCCTGGCCCTCGGCGTCACCTTCGCCTTCAGCTTCACCTTCGGCGGCGGCTTTGGGAAGCTCGGGTGGGCGCGTCATGCCGGCGTCGTCCTCGCCGACCTTTTCGAGCTCCTCGAGCTCGCCTTCATCGACCAGGAGCACGAAATCCGATTCGTCGATGACCTCGACCTCGGTCGCCTCGTCGTCCCAGTCCTCTTCGGAGGCCTCGGGCGCGGTCGTCGGCTCGGTGGGAATCGGTGCGCGGGCGATCTGCTCGAACGCCACGCCCTCGGCGAGGGTCCCGAGCGCCTCGTCGACCGCCTGGAGGTCCGCAGCGTCGGCCGACGCCACCCGACGGCGTACCTCGGAGATCTCTTCGTCGCTCTTGCCGAGCTCCGAGAGCGCCTGGTCCACCCCGGCCAGCTTCTCGTCGAGAGCGCTCACGTAATCAATGTCACAGGAAAACGGGGCTCCGTAAAGTCTTTCGGACCAAAAACCACTTACCGTCGCGGCGGAATTGGCGCCTACGCGGCTCCGACGAGCTCGTAGACCTTGGTCACAGCGTCGGCGAGCTTCGTCGGGTCGGGGCCACCCGCCTGCGCGAAATCAGGGCGCCCTCCCCCGTTGCCACCCACCACGGATGCCGCGGCTTTGACGATGTCGCCTGCGCGATAGCGGTCGGTGAGCCCTTTGGAGACGCTGCACACGAGCAGCGCCTTCTTGCCGTCTTTGCTCTTCGAGCCGAGCAGGACGACCGCAGGCGCGAGCTTGTCGCGGAGCTTGTCGGCCATCTCGCGAAGCGCACCCGCGTCGCCGAGCTCGACCGTGGCACCGAGCACGTGCGCTCCGTCGACCTCGCGTGCGTTCTCCGAGAGGTCGGCGCTGCCGCCCGACATGAGCGAGCGGTTGAGCCTGTCGATCTCGCGCTGCGACTCTCGCTGCTGCTCGATGAGTCGGCCAACTCGATCGCGGAGCTGCTGGGCGGGCGCTTTGAGAAGCGCGGCGGCGCCGTCGAGCTCTGCCTCCACACGGCGCAGGTGCTCGAGCGCGTTGAGGCCCGTGGTGGCTTCGATTCGGCGAACGCCTGCGGCAAGGCCGGTTTCGGAAAGCACTTTGAAGAGCCCGATATCACCCGTGCGCGCGGCGTGGGTGCCGCCACAAAGCTCGAGCGACGGACCGATCGAAAGCATGCGAACGACGTCGCCGTACTTCTCTTCGAAGATACCGATCGCCCCGCGGCCCTTCGCCTCGTCCATGGACAGGACCTCGGTGGTGATGTCGGTGTTGTCGAGCACGGACGCGTTGACGAGGTCTTCGATGCGCTGGATTTCGGTCGGCTCGAGCGGCCGAGTCCCGCTGTAGTCGAAGCGAAGCCGGTCGGGGCCGACGAGAGAGCCTTTTTGTGCTGCGGTTTCGCCGACCACCTGCCGAAGCGCCCAGTGCAGCAGGTGGGTCGCGCTGTGATTGCGACGGGTCGCGCTCCGGAGGGCGTGGTCGACCTCGAGCTCGACCGAGTCGCCGACGTCGAGCGAGCCGGAGACGACCGTACCGATGTGAACGACGAGACCGTCGACCGGCTTTCGGGTGTCCTGCACTTCGAAGCGCGTGCCCTTTGCGGTGATGACCCCTCGGTCGCCGACCTGCCCGCCCTGCTCTGCGTAAAACGGCGTCGCTCGCACGACGATCTCGCCGGCGCTTCCTTCGCTCAGCGAGTCGACCCGTTCACCGTCGGACACGATGGCGGCTACCTCGCTCACAGCGCCTTCGCTCTCGTATCCGACGAAGTCGACCGTGCCGAGCTCTTGTGCGAGCGCCGGGTAGATTTCGTCGACGGCCCGGCTTCCGACTTTGGAGCCCTGGCTTCGCCGGCGGGCTTCCTCGAGCGCCGCATCGAAGCCGTGCTGGTCGACCTCGAAGCCCTGCTCGCGCCCGATGACTTCCTGAAGGCCGACCGGGAAGCCGTATGTATCATACAGTCGAAAGGCAACCTCGCCTGGCAGCGAGCGCTTGCCGCCGTGGTCGACCCAGCGATCGTTGTCGGCGATGAGCTGAAGGCCGCGATCGAGCGTGCGACGAAACCGCTCTTCTTCTTGAAGGGTGATCTGTTCGATCAGCGCGCGGTGCTCGTCGAGCTGCGGGTAGACGCTCCCCATCACGTCGGCGACGCGAAGCGCGCAGTGGTGCAGGAACGGCTCCTCGATGCCGAGCCGGTGCCCGTGGCGAATCGCCCGGCGCATCACGCGGCGAAGGACGTAGGGGCGCCCTTCTTTGTCGGGGAAGACCCCCTCGGAGATCAAAAACGCGGTGGTGCGTGCGTGGTCGGCGATGACCCGCATGCTGATGTCGTCTTCGGACTGGGTGCCGCCGTATTTTTTGCCGGAAATCTCGCTTGCGAGATCGACCATGGGGCGCAGGAGGTCGGTGTCGTAGTTGCTGAGCACGCCCTGCTTGACCACGGCGATGCGCTCGAGGCCGGCGCCCGTGTCGATCGACGGGGCGGGGAGCTCGCTCATGGCGCCGCCGGCGTGGCGCTCGAACTGCATGAACACGAGGTTCCAGAGCTCGAACCAACCTCTGCCGTCGGCGGCGGGCTCATCGCCGAAGGTTCGCGGGTCGATGTCGTCGAGGCCGAGGCAGTAGTGGATTTCCGAGCACGGGCCGCAGGGGCCGGTGTCGCCCATCTGCCAGAAGTTGTCTTTGGCGCCGCAGCGGATGATGCGCTCTTTCGGGAAACCCGTGACGTCTTTCCAAATCGCGGCGGCCTCGTCGTCGGCCGGAGCGAGCCCGTCCTCGCCGCCGAAAACCGTGACCACGAGGCGCTCCGGGTCGAGCGACAGCGTGTCGACGAAGAAGTCCCAGGCGAACTGGATGGCGTCGCGCTTGAAGTAGTCGCCGAAGGAGAAGTTGCCGAGCATCTCGAAAAAGGTGTGGTGGCGAGCGGTGACGCCGACATTTTCGAGGTCGTTGTGCTTGCCGCTGATGCGGATGCACTTCTGCGACGAGGTGGCGCGCGAGTACGGGCGCTGCTCCTTGCCGGTGAACACGTCCTTGAACTGCACCATGCCGGCGTTGGCGAACATGAGTGTGGGATCGTTCGGCGGCACCAGTGGGCCGGACGGAACCCGGGTGTGCGCCCGCTCCTCGAAGAAGCGGAGGAAGGATTCCCGGATTTCCGAAGAGGAAGCCATTTGCTGGCTTTGCTAGCGCTTGTGCAGCGCCGACGCAACGCCTGTGCTAGCTGTCCCGCCATGCTGACGTGCCTGCGCGTCCGTAGCTTCGCCATCATCGAGGCGCTCGAAGTCGAGCTCGATGCGGGGCTGAACATCGTCACGGGTGAGACCGGTGCAGGGAAGTCCATCCTCGTCGATGCGCTCCAGCTCGTTCTCGGTGCGCGCGGGCGGCCCGAGGTGGTTCGCACCGACGCCGAGGCGGCCGAAGTCGAGGCGCTGTTCGATTTGAGCGGGTCGAGCGAGGCGCTGGCTTCGCTGCGCGAGCAAGGGATAGAGACCGACGGTGAGCTGCTGGTTCGCCGGGTGGTCACCGCGGCCGGGCGCACGCGCGCCTACATCAACGGGAGGCTCGCGACTCTCGCCCAGCTCCGGGAAGTCACCAAAGGCCTCGCGGACATCTCTTCGCAGCACGAGTACCACTCGCTTGCCGACCCGCGGCACCACCTGAGCTATCTCGATGCGTTTGGGGCGCACGATGCGGTGGTGGAGGATGTTGCCCGGGCGCACGGTGCGCTGGTGGACGCGGCCAACCAGCTCGAGCAGGTGGTCACCGAGGAGCGGGGCCGAGCGGACCGGGAGGACCTGCTTCGTTTTCAGGTGACGGAGATCGACGCGCTCCGCGAAGTGCTCGACGACGAGGACGCGCTTGCGGTGGAGCGAGAGCGGCTACGGCACTCCGAGAAGCTCGGGGCGGCGGCCGGGGAAGCAGAGGCCCAGCTCTACGCCGATGATGACTCGATCTGTGGGGCGGTTTCTCGCATTGCATCGTCGGTGGATCAGGCCGCCGCGGTGGACCCGAGCCTCGAAGGGACCGCGACGCAGATCCGCGAGTCGCTCGTGCAGCTCGAAGACGCCGCCTCGGAGCTCGGGCGGTACGCGCGCGACCTGTCGTTCGACCCGGCGCGGCTCGCGATGCTCGAAGAGCAGCTCGATCGGGTCATGCGCATCAAGCGGAAGTACGGGGACAGTCGCGAGGCGATTCTCGCGCATCGGGACGCGGCGGCCGCGGAGCTCGATTCGCTGGAACGCTACGAGGAGCGGCTCGACCGCTGCCAGCGAGACTACGACGAGGCACTCGAGGCGGCGTCCGGGCTGGCGCTCGCGCTGCGCGAGAGGCGACAGGCGGCGGCGCGCAAGCTCAGCCAGGCGATCAGCGGTGAGCTCGCGTCGCTTGGCATGGGCGAGGCCAAGGTCACGGTAGAGCTCGCAGCGCTCGAGGGCGGGCCGCAAGAGCTGCAGGTGAACGGGGCGCGCCTTTCGCCGACCGGCATCGACCGGGCTGAGCTCCTGATCGCGCCGAACCGAGGCGAGGACGCCAAGCCGCTCCGCAAGATCGCGAGTGGCGGAGAGCTGTCGCGGGCGATGCTGGCGATCAAGCGGGTGCTCGCGGGGCTCGGGCCGGCGAGCCTCTACGTGTTCGACGAGGTCGACGCGGGCGTCGGGGGCGCGGTGGCGGAAGTAATTGGCCGCAAAATCCACGAGGTCGCCCAGCACAGCCAGGTCCTGTGCATCACCCACCTCCCGCAAATCTCCGCCTACGCCGACGCCCACTACCGCGTGCACAAAGAGGTCGTCGGCGAACGAACCAAGAGCGACATCCGCCTCCTCTCCGACAAAGAGCGCCTAGAAGAAATCGCGAGAATGCTAGGCGGCCTAAAAATCACCGACCAAGCCCGCGCCGCCGCCGACGCCCTAATCCGCAGCGCCACCACATAGGCGGTAAAAGGGGACTGTCCCCTATATAATTTCCGTTAACTAGGAAGACGGGAGCCTGGCTCCCTGTTGAGATCACTACTCACGGTTTCTATCAAACCATTCAGAGCGGGCCGTTTGCCGTTCGCTCGAAGATGCTTGATGGGTCTGCCACTTCGCCGGATCATCTTCGGGAAAGGTGGACGGTCGATGACTCGAGCTCCACTAGCAGCCGCGCTGATGGGCGGCCTCACGATCATGGCGACCTCCGTGTGCACGGCAGACACGGTGGAAGAGCCGTCCTCCCTCGAGCTCGACCTGGATTCGACTTTCTTCGAGGAGCCGTGCGTCAACCCATTCGAAGGAGCGGTCCCGTGCGTCACGTCGTCCACTCCTGTCCGCACCGCCACGAGGCTGAGCCCAACCTGGGTCAGTCGAGAGATCGACTGGCTTCGCGAAGAGCGAGACGATGTGCGCTTGGCCGGCCCGTCGCTAGGCGTAGGCTTTTCACTCCTCGGGTTTGCGGCAGGCGCCTGGCTGCTGGCCATCGGTGTGGAGGGGGCGCCGGACGGCAGGGACCCGTGCTCCTACGACGGGTCATTCTGCGTCAGCCGGCCCGCCCCCTACGCCGGCACGGTACTGATGGGCTTGAGCGTGTTCGGCCTCGTACGGGCGGGGAAAAAGCTCAGACAACGAGCACAAAGACGCAGAGAGCTCCAAACGCGAATCAACGACCTGGCATCCCAATGAGCGAAAAAGGGGACTGTCCCCTTTTCCACGTCCACTCCTAGAAAAGGGGACTGTCCCCTATATACTTTTCGATAATTTGGGGCCGACTAGGGTGCGGAGGTGGCCGTTGGCTACCGTGTTGCCGGCCGCGTCTCGGAGGGTGACTTCGACGGGGTATTCTTGTTCGGCGTTGGTCGTGATCGGGGGGATGCGGCATTCGCCGGCGATCGGGCCGCGGGCTTTTTTGACGTAGTCGAGGCTCAGGCCGGCGACGATGAAGCGGGCGTCGTCGGGGAGGGAGTAGCCGAGGGCTAGGTTGCCGGTCAGCTCGACGAGGTTGGCAAGCGCGACCGCGTGGATGCAAGACAGGTGGTTTCGGACGGCGCGGCGGTCCGGAAGGATGACCCTGGAGTAACCGTTGCTCAGCTCCTGTACCTGCGCCCCCATGCTGCCGGTGTACGGCGCGATGCTCCCGACGAAGCGGCTGAAAACACGCTTACCCCCAGGAAAACGAGCCAGTCGGTCCCAGGTGTCGCGCAAAACGTTAGACTTCGACTCGGTGGTGAGGGCTTCTGCGCTCAGAAACGTGGTGACCGCCATGCGCGAAACATACCGCGCTATCGTCCCCGCTCCAACGTCCATCGAGGCAGGGCTGCCGTGCGAGACACGGCTTCTCGAAAAAAGACGTAACGGGCCGCACCAGCCCGCGTAAGCCATTCAACAACCTCTCCTTCATTCATCCCCCTGCCCGGCACACGAGACTTCACCAATCTCGCGTCGCCGGGCAGGGACTTTTAAGGGGGCCGACTCGACCCCCAGCCCTGGCTCAAGCGGTGACGAGGTCGCCGAGTCGCGTGAGGCTCTCGTGCGAGCCGCCGAGCGTCAGCTCCAGGTGCTTCGAGGTCATGAAGTAGCGGTAGAGCGGGTAGTCGCGGTCGAAGCCCATGCCGCCGTGCACGTGCTGGGCCGCGGCGACGACGCGCGCTCCGGCGTCCGACGCGAAAAACTTCGCAATCGCGAGCTCCCGCTCGGCCTCGAGGCCCTGGTCGAGGCGCCAGCACGCCTGCCACATCGACGACCGCATCGCCTGCACGTCGATGTACGCGTCCCCAACCCGCTGCGTCACGCCCTGAAACGTGGCGATCGGTACGCCGAACTGCTTGCGCTCGCCCGCGTACTTCGCCGTCATGAACAGCGCCTGCTCCGCGATCCCGAGCTCGAGCGCGCAGATCCCGAGGGTCGCGCGGTCGACGAAGAAACATACCGCCGCCCCGTCGTCGCCCACGCCGAGCGCGTCATCCGCGGCAACCGGTGCGCCGGAAAGCTCCAATTGCCAAAGCGGCTGGCCGTTGGTCCCGCGCTGCTCGGCGAGCTGCACGCCATCGCCCGAAGGGTCCACCAAGAAGAGGGCGGCCGACCCATCGTCCACGCGAGCCGGCACCACGACGCGCTCTGCGATGTCGAGATAGGCGACGTTGCTGAAGCGGCCGGACACGCCCCATCCGTCCCCGCGCGATTCTGCTACGGCCGACGGCCGGAGCGGGTCGCGGCTGCCCGAGTCGACCAGCGCAGCGGAGAAGATCGCCACCCCTTCGGCGATTCGCGGAAGGAACCGCGACTTCTGCGAAGGCGTGCCGAACGCCGCGAGCGGAAGCGCCGCGCAAACGAGTGTCTCGAGGACGGGAATGGGCGCGACCGTGCGCCCCGCCTGCTGCAGCAGGATGCAGAGCTCCGTGAGCCCCATCCCGGCCCCGCCGTGCTCTTCCGGAATCGCGAGGCCAAGCATCTCCGACTCGGCAAGCTGCTTCCAGGCGCGCTCGTGAAACCACCGGCCCTCTTTGCCGAGCGCCTTGAGCGAGTCGTCGGTCACGACTTCGGCGAGCATCTGTTTGACCAACGCGCGAATGCCGTCTTGGTCTTCGGTGAACGAAAAATCCATCGCCGGCCCTGCTATCGCCTTCCGAGCCGCGGCATGCGCAGCCCTGCCTGACAAATGATGTCGCGCTGAATCTCGTTGGTGCCGCCTCCAAACGTGAGCACGAGCGACATGCGGTAGTACTTTTCGAGCCTGCCGCGAAGCACCGCCCCCGCCGAGCTGTGGTGAAGAACGCCGGCCGCGCCGTGCACCTCCATCAGCAGCCGCGAGCCCTCGACGTAGAACTCCGAGCCAAACACCTTGATCGCCGACGCATCTGCGGGCGAGAGCGAATCCTTGGCAATCCCCCACGCCTGCTGCCAGTTGAGGAGCTTCAGCACCTCGAGGTTCGCATAGACGCGCGCCAGGTTGGTTTTGACCCACGGCAGGTCGATCACCATGCGCCCATCGCCCGCGGGCGCGCTGCGGGCCCACTCGATGGTCTCGGTGTAGATGCGCTCGAGAGGCCCCACCGAACAGAGCGCCACGCGCTCGTGATTGAGCTGCGTAGTGATCAGGTGCCAGCCGTTGTTTTCGCCGCCAACGAGATTGCCGACCGGCACGCGCACGTTGTCGTAGTACACGGCGTGCACGTTGTTTTCGCCGAGCGCGTGCATCGGCGTGATCTGCACGCCCTCGGCGTCGGCAGGCACGATGAGGATCGAGATGCCCTTGTGAGCCGGCGCGTCGGGATCGGTCCGGCAGGCGAGCCACATGTAATCGGCGTGGTCGGCGAGGCTCGTCCAAATCTTCTGCCCGTTGATCACGTAGTGATCGCCGTCGCGGACGGCGCTCGTCTTCAATGAAGCCAAGTCGGTCCCAGAGCCCGGCTCGGTGTATCCGATCGAAAAATGGCACGTGCCCTCGAGGATCTTCGGCGGGTACTTGGCCTTCTGCTCGTCCGTGCCGAACTTCAGCAGCGTGGGCCCCACCGTGTTGAGGGTCAGAATGGGGATCGGAAAGCCCGCGCGCTGCACCTCGTCGAAGAAGATGAACTGCTCGATGGGCCCGCGGCCCTGGCCGCCGTGCTCCTTCGGCCAGCCGATGCCGAGCCAGCCGTCCTCGCCGAGCCGTCTCATGGCGGCATGGTAGTGCGGCCCGCCTCCTTCTAAATCGTCGAGCTCGGCCACGAGGTCGTCGTGGATCAGGTCGTCGAAGTAGCGGCGGAGCTCCTCACGAAGCGCCTTTTGCTCGGGGGTGTAGTCGAAGTACATCGATTTCGGCGGGTTGGGCGCTCGGCCCGAGTGAAACGCGTTCTAGTTTTGCCGCCGCGTCCGTGCAAGCCGACGCTCGCCGGGCACGAAAAAAGCCGGCCCCGAAGAGCCGGCTTGGTTCGGTGCCAAAGCGCTCGCTCAGTAGCCGAGCTTCTTTTTGGCGTCGTCGGCCGCCGCCTTGCCGTCGGCCTCGGCCTCCTTGGCTTTGGCTTTGCCGTCATCAGCCATCTTCTCGGCGCCCTGCTTCGTATCCGCAGCGGCTTTGTCAGCTGCCTGCTTGGTGTCGGCCGCCGCCTTTTCGGCGGAGTCCTTTGCATCGGCCGCAGCTCCCTTGGCCTTGTCCGCCGCGCCTTCAGCAGCCGCCTTCGCATCTGCGCCGGCCTGCTTCACCGCGTCGGCAGCATCGTCCATCGCTTCACCGGCCGCTTCGCCAGCGGCTTTTGCGGCATCGCCTGCCTTGTCCGCAGCCTCTGCGGCCGCTTCGCCAGCCTGTTCTGCGGCCCCTTCCGCCTTGTCAGCCACGTCCCCTGCGGCCTCCGCCGCTTCGTCCATGGCTTCTTCTGCCTTCTTGCAGGCTGTCATCGCCCCACAAAGGGCGAGGACCAGACCCAACCGTACAACGTTCTTGGTCATCATGGTTCTCTCCATTGGTGATGCGGGGCTCACCGATTCAACCCGCCAACTCCCCGTTTCAGGGGACCTGGTAGCGGCTTCGCCAGGAGCCGTCAAACCACAACCGATCCGATTTCCCTTGATGCCGGATTATTATGGTGATGCCGTTTGCTCATCGCGGTTCGTATGCCCATTCAGCACGATGGCAAACCAAGCTTCGCGTGATTCGACGCGCCTGCTACAGCTTTCGCGCTAGATGACGACGAGGCTCGGCATCGCCGGATTGCTATGGGTCACGATGGCCGCCTGCACGGGCTCGTCCAACGACCGAATCGAGCTCGGGGCGCCGCTCGAGTCGCAGGGAATCTCGAACGTCGAACGGCTCACGGACGGTCGTCGCGCCTTCGAGGGCAATGCCTGGAAGTCGAGCACCGCGTCGGTCTTCAGGAGCCCTAGCGCATTCGCCACGTACGACCTCGGCGAGCGGACAGCCATCGCCGCGGCCTACGTGCAGGGCGACAACAACGATCGCTTCGTGCTCGAGGTCTCGGATGACGGCGTTCGATTCGAAGTGCTTTGGGT
>CAJIBU010000073.1_pt1 | contig 21266 bp, 15 predicted proteins | sample 9199451 | NCBI WGS metagenome assembly CAJIBU01 (sample SAMEA7708315, study PRJEB35096) | sediment metagenome | biome: marine neritic benthic zone biome [ENVO:01000025]; feature: sediment [ENVO:00002007]; material: shallow marine sediment [ENVO:03000034] sea grass bed [ENVO_01000059] ... | reverse complement strand
TGATTCGCCGAAGCGCCTCGACCAACGGACCGCGCGACGCGATGACGGTGCGGCTCTGCTTGCTCGGAATCACCTTGTTGTACGGGGGGAAGTTCTCGTCTGCGAGCTTGACGCTGAGGCAGAGGTCCTCCCGCATGAAAAACGCGTTGCCACCAGCGGTCGCGATGCCGACGGTGGACCCTTCGTCTTTGGCTTTGGCGCCCTTGCTGTCGTCGAGCAGCCTCTTGAGCTCGCCGATGCCTTTGTGCGGGACCAGCATGCTGAAGTTCATCATGGCGCCCTTGCCGCCACCTTTTCGCTCGGCCTTCGACAAACGATGGCCGTCGGTGGTGACCATCCGCACGACCTTTCCATCACCCTCGAACAGCGTGCCGGCCAGATGCGGGCGGGTGTCGTCGTGCGACATCGAGTAGTGGGTCAGCGCGATCAGCTCGGCGAGAAGGCTCGCGTCGAGATGCGCGAAGTCGGCGTCGCCGGGATTTGGTAGCGGCGGAAAGTCTTCGCCGGGCATCGCGGGGATTCGGTAGCGGACCTTGCCGCACTTGAGCTCGACCGCGTGACTGTCGCTCATGCTCCAGCTCACCTCGCCGTCTGGGAGATTCTTGACGATGTCGAACAGCGTGCGTGCAGAGACGGCGATGGTGCCGCCTTTCTTGATGCTGGCGGGGACGACGGCGGTGACGCCGAGGTAGAGGTCGGTTGCCGACAGCCGAAGCCGATCGGGGCCTTCGGCCGTGAGCAGGACGTTCGACAGGATGTGCATCGAGCTTTTGCGATCAGCGACGCCGTGGGTCCTCGCGAGACCACGGAGAAACTGCTGCTTGTCGATCGTGAGCTCCATGTTGTTTTACTTCCTCGAGAGGGGTGTCTGTTTATCCACCGCGCTCGATCTATGTATCTTTAAATTCGTCGTCGTCTTAACGGCTGTGAATTGTGAATCGTTCAGGGTAAGCGTCGGGAAAGACTCCCTTTTGTCGGCCGCGTGACGCCTTGGCGAATGCTGGGCCAAATGGGGAAAGACGGAACCCCGAGGAATCCCCAAGGAACCTCCCCAGCAAACCCGCAGCTCGGGCACAGGCGCTGGTATACACCAAAAGCGTGTGGAAGGCCCGGCTTGCCGAGACCTTCCACACAACCCCCTAGAGGCGCAGAAACACTGCTGCATTAGATGCCGAGCTTGCGCTCGATGGCACCCACGGCGCCGAGGACACGTTCGTCCTGGGCCTCGATCAGACCGCCGATCTTTCGAACGGCGCTGATGACCGTCGTGTGATCTTTGCCGCCAAAGCGCTCGCCAAGCTCGGGATAACTAGTCCCGAGACGCTGCCGGCAAATGTACATCGCGATCATTCGGGGGAAGCTGACTGCGCGGTGTCGGCGCCGCGACTTGAGGTCGGCGAGGCGGATACCGAAATAGGTGCACGCCACGCGCTGGATGTCTTCGACCGTGGTCGCCGTGTCCGGATTCGGTACGGCGGTGCGCATCGTCTCCTTGGCGAGCTCGAGGTTCATCGGGAGCCCGAGGAGCTCGGCCTTGACCGCGATGCGCAGAAGCGTTCCTTCGAGCTCTCGGACGTTGCTGCGGACCTGCTGAGCGAGAAAGAGCCCGACCTCGCCGTCGAGCTCGATGCCTTCACTCTCGGCCTTCTTTTGCAGAATGGCGATGCGGGTGTCGAGCTCGGGCGCCTGCACGTCGGCGACCATGCCCGACTGGAAGCGGCTGATCAGACGTTCCTGCATCTCCGGGATCTGCTGCGGGTAGACGTCCGAGGTGACGACGATCTGTTTGTCCGAGTGATAGAGCGCGTTGAAGGTGTGAAAGAACTCTTCCTGGGTTTGCTCACGGCCCGCCAAGAACTGAATGTCGTCCATCAGGAGCACGTCGCACTTCATTCGATAGCGCTCGCGAAAGCTGTTGATTTGGTGGTTCTGCAGCGACCAGATGAACTCGTTGGTGAATCGTTCCGCCGACAGATAGAGGATCTTCGCGCGGGGCCTTCGCTGCACGATCGCGTGACCGATCGCGTTCACCAAGTGCGTTTTGCCGAGGCCGACGCCTCCGTAGATGAACAGCGGGTTGTAGCGGCGGCCCGGGTCCGAGCCGCAGGCAACGCTGGCTGCATGCGCGAGCTGGTTTGCCGGTCCGACGACGAAGTTCTTGAAGCGGTACTTCGGGTTGAGGTCGGCCGACTCACGCTCACGCGGCGTCGGTATGCGTGCGCGTGGCGCCTCGGGCGGCGCTGACTCGCGAGCGACCTGCGCTCTTTCGCGAAGCGTTTCGTCGAGCTCCCAGCGGACTTTGGTCGGGACGTACGTGTCGCCCGCCTGCGCGCGAAGCGTGTCGAGAATCAGGTCCAGATAGTGCTGCGCGATCCACTCTGCAAAAAACTGATTCGGGATTCGAAGCACGATCGAGTCGCTCTCGATGCCGCCGAACTGAACAGGCTTGAGCCACGTTTCGTAGTTCTCAGTGGAGAGGTGACTCTTGAGGCTACCGAGCGCTTGATCCCACAGTTGTTCCATCGTCTCATCGCCCCCAAAAAACGCGCACTTCAGCAGCTTCGTCCCCAGGGCATCCACAGCCACGGAACGAACGCAGATCTCGTTCTGTTCACCATCTTTCGCCGACTTTGGCGACAGCCGACGCGTGTCCTTCGAGTGAAGGGCGCCGAAACTAGCAGCGACATTTCGAGGCGTCTATGGGGATCGCGGAACTAATTTCTAAACGCACGTGATCGCGAAAGATTCGAACGCGATTTTTTTTGCAACACACGGTGCTGCTTTACTGGTTGTTTCATCACTGTTGACAAGGTGTTGCAATCATTCTGGATTACGTCTTGTTATCGTTTGCGCAACATGCGACCGGTTTTGGGTCGCATTTACTCCACAGGTGTGAGTTGCTGATGCATCCGCGCGGCGCCCTTTCGCAAGGCGATGAACGCGATCGATCCACAGCTTGTCCACTGCAAGCTCACTTCATTTCGATTGTGTTTCGCACGAACGCGTCGACTTTCTCCCACTCGCCGAAGAGCCAACGCAGGCGCTGCTCCGAAGACGTCGGGATGTCGCGTGCCGGAACGCGCCAACAGCGAATGCGAACCGTCGAGCCGACGACCGCCCCGCTCAACACGTCTTCGACTTTCGCGAACGCTTCGAGCCCCGTGTGCGCGAAGATGACGCAGTCGGTGCCAGGCAGCGCGTCGAGCAGCGTCAGGACGCCGCCTCGCTTGGGCGGCAGCACGTGCGTGAGCGCCTGTCCGGCCTCGTGAAGGCTGGGGCTTTGTTCCTTCAGCTTTTCGAGCGCACGACGCTGCTTTTCCGCGGAAAAACGCGTGCCCTCGGGGAACAGCAGCACCCCGTCGGTGCCGAGATCCGCAACCAGCTCCCGAAGGCCTGCGAGCTCCGTCGCGGTGTCGCCGGTCCGGTCGACGAAGTAGTTTGGGAGCTCGTTGCCGACGACGTCGAGGCAGGGGTCGAACAGCAGCTCTTGTTTGAGCACGTATCGAACGCGGAACCGATGCGGGCGCTGCACGTAGACGCACGGAAGCAGCGTGTCGAGGATGCTCGCATGGCGTATCAAGAGAATGACAGGCCCGGGGACGGCCGCGTCGGTGCCTTCAGTGACGACGCGAATGCGGAGAAGCGAACCGGCGACCGCGAGCGCCGTCGACGCCCACCAAGCTTGAAGACGATAAAGACGTTCAGTCTTTTGCGCCTCGCTGCGGCTGCTGACCATCACCCAGCCGACTCGAGCTAGAGAGAACAGCTCGAAGCCGAAATAGAACCAGCCGAAGACGAGCAGACGCAGCAAGACGAACGACCGCCTTCGAAGGAGGCCGACCAGCATCCCGAGCGGAAGCCAAAGCGGCAACAGCAGCGTCAGCAAAAGAAACGACACCCCGTAGATCGTGGTGGTGATCAGTCGCCGGCGAACGCGACCTCCCTTTCTGGGCTTGACCACGTCGTAGGTTAGACGGCTTTGTGCGTGTCGCCCAGCGGCTCCGCCGTTGAGACGCTGTCGCCGAGCCGCGTGAGCTCGTTGAAGAGCGCTCGCCTGTCCTCAACGGTTTCTTTCGTAGCGCCCGAGCGATGGGTCGGGCGGGCTCTGCGGTCGTGCCAGAAACGCCCCGTCGAACGCCCGGCTTCGTCCGACGCGCAAAGCCAGACGATGGTGTCGGCGCCCTGCGCAGGCGTGCGGAGGAGCGGCCGCGTCAGCTTGTAGAAGCGCGGCAGCGACTTCTCGACGCCCGGCGTCCCCGCCCACCCGGGATGCATCGAGTGGACGACGATGCCTCGGTCTGCGAGCGACTCCGCCCACATTTCGGTGAGGATCACCTGAGCGCGTTTCGTTCGCGCGTACTGGACCACGCCGTCGAAGCGGCCCTCGCGCATCTGGAGGTCGTCGACGTGGATTCGCTGGGTGTACATCCCGCCGGACGACACGTTCACGATACGGGCGGGCGCTTCCATCGCGTCGACGAGCAGATTGGTGAGCAGGAAATGCCCGAGTAGGTTCGTCGCGAAGGCGGACTCTAGGCCTTCGTCGGTTTCCTCCCTCGTCGCCGGCAGGATGCCCGCGTTGTTCACCAGCAGATGAAGGGGCCCCCGGAGCCGTGCCCCGAGAGCGCGCACTTCGCGCATCAGGCTCAGGTCGGCGATCTCGACGCGCACGTCCGGGTTTCCGGTTTGTGCGCGGATCGATGCCGCGACTGCTTCGGTCTTCTTTGGGTTGCGGCCAACCAGGATCACCGAGGCCCCGAGGCGTGCGAGCTCGGTGGCGGTCTCCAAACCGAGCCCCGCGCTGGCGCCGGTGACGACGGCGACGCGCCCGCGAAGGTCCGCGTCGATCGGGGGATGGGGCCGAAGCCGATATCCGAGTGCGGTGTAACCGACAACGGATTTGTCCAGTATCGAATCAAGCACGCTCTTGCTTTAGGGCTCGCGTGCGAGCGCGCAATCTTCAGCCGGGGAATGCGCGCACGAGGACCTGCGTTTTGTCTTCTGTTCGCGCGCGAGCCGACAATTTGGAGGGGTGATCCATCGCTGATAGCTTCGCTCGGGGTCGTAGCAATGGGGGCTAAACGAGCTTGTTGGAGAGCGGCGGTCGTCGGTCTTGTGATCGCGGTGTGCCCGCTTTCGACTGCGGCCGCTCAGTCCGAGGCGCCATCCGGCGTCACCGGCCTCGGCCAACCCGATCTGATCCCGAGCGAAGACACGCTCGAAACGACGTACGGTCTCGCGATGGGCTCCGGTGCTCGCGCCGCCGCGATCGGAACGTCCGCGCTCGCCTACAACACGTCGAACATGGCGGCGGTCTCCACGTATCACGTCGAGGCGTTCTCACAGCTAGTTCCAGGCGGCAAGAGCCAGGGCGGCACGTACTGGACCATCGGCAGCTCGGTGACCGACTCCACCACGGCCAAGCGATTTGCGCTCGGCACCAGCTTTCGCGGCATCTTCAGCGGGAAGAACCGGCGCTACAGCGGCTGGGACTGGCGTTCGGGTGTCGGCGTTCAGATCATCCCGCAGCTCGGGGTCGGGCTCGGCGTGCGCTGGGGGCGAATGAACGCGTCTCGCTTCGAAGGCCAGCGCATCGGCCCGACCTTCAACGGCATCACGATGGACGCTTCGATGACCGTTACGCCGATTCCGCAGATCAAGCTCGCGGGCCTCGGCTACAATCTCATTCGCACCTACTCGGCGGTCGCGCCGCGCATGGCCGGCGGCAGCATCGCGGTGCAGCCCGTCGAGTCGTTCACCATCGGAGGCGACATCCTGGCGGACCTCAGCACGTTCCAGAGCACCGAGCTCATCGCAGGCGGCGGGCTCAGCTACATCGCAGGCGAAATGGTGCCGCTCCGATTCGGCTACCGGCGGGATAGCGGGCGAAACCTGAACCAGATCACGGCAGGCCTCGGGTTTCAGCGCAACAAGATCGCGTTCGAAGGCGCGCTCCGGCAGGACCTCAAGGGCCGCAAAGAGACCTACCTGGTGTTCATGTTCCGCTTCGTGGTGCAGTAGCGCTAGCCGCGCGACCGCGTCATCCCGAAGTGGACGAGGCCCGGGGTGTGGCGGCCCGCGAACGCGCCGACCTTGCCGTGGCCGGTGAACGTGAACTCGCGTTTGCGCCGGGCGATCGCATCGAGCATCCTGCGCGCGGCCTTGTCGGCAGGCCACATGAGGTTCTTGGGGCGCTTGTCCTCCCGGCTCGAGTCGAACCGGCCTTGGCTGTCGACCTGCGCGATTTCGCTTTCGATGTAGCCGGGGTGGATGGTGGTGCAGGTGACGCCCGTGCCGTGAAGCTCGACCGCCAGCGATTGGCCGATGGCGCGGACCGCGTACTTGGACGCGGAGTACGCTCCGTAGCCGGGCGTCGGCAACATCGCAGCGATGCTTCCAACGAGCACCAGCCGACCTTTGCGCTGACGAAGGTGGGGGATCGAGTATCGCGCGGTCATCGCGACGCCGATCACGTTGACGTCGAGCTGCCGGCGCCAGTCCGCGGCGGAGAGCTTTTCGATGCGGCCACCCACCGAGAACCCGGCGTTGGCCACCGCGACGTCCATGCCTCCCCACGTCTTGACCACGTTGCGGACCGCCTCGGCGACCGAAGCCTCGTCGGTGACGTCGCAACGCACCGCGAGCCCCTTGGCGCCGCTCTGTTCGATCTGATCGACCACCTCGACGAGGCGGTCCTCGCGTCGCCCGGAAACCGCCACGGAGGCGCCTTCTTTGGCGAAGGCAACCGCCAGAGCGCGGCCGATGCCGCTGCCTCCGCCGGTGATCCAGACGACCTGGTTTTGAAACCGCGTGCCCATCAGCCTGCGCGTAGCAGCTCCGCCGATCGCCTGCCACGGGGAGGGCTCGTCGGCTACTCCGCGGTGGTGTCCACCGGCTCTTCCGGGGCCGCGGCGCCCGGGTCGGTCAGCCACCGTTTGAGCGGCGCGAACCGGCGGGAGGCCTTGTCGGCGAGGTCGACGTCCAGCCGGTAGAGGCACGGCACCACCAATAGCGTGAGCAGTGTGGAGAACGTGAGCCCGTACACGATCACCTGCGCCATCGGTGCGAGGTGCGGCAGCCGCTCGGTCGCCAGCGAAAGCGGGAAGAGGCCCGCGATCGTGGTGACGCTCGTCAAGATGATCGGCCGCAGCCTGAGCTTCCCCGATTCCACGATCGCTTCGTCGAGGGCCATGCCTCGATCGCGGCGCTTGTTGATGAAGTCGACCAGCACCAGCGAGTCGTTGACGACGATGCCGGTGAGGCCGACGACACCGACCAGCGCGATCAGGCCGATCGGCTTTGGGCTCAACAAGAAGCCGCCGGTGACCCCGATGAAAGACAGCGGGATGGCGGCCATCACCACCGACGGCTGCGAGAAGCTTCGGAACTGCGTGGCGAGGATCGTGTAGATCAGGAGCAGCGCGACGATGAACGCGCGAAGGAGCGAATCGACGGACTCCTGCGTCTCCTCGAACTGCCCGCCGAACTCGAACTGTACGTCGGGGTTGGCGGCAGCAAGCGACCCGAGCTCGCGCTTGAGCGTCGAGTTCACCTCACCGCTGTTGGTCACGTCCTCATCGATGCCGGAGAGGACGCTGACCACGCGCTTCTGCTGATAGCGCCGAATCACACCGGGGCCGCGCCCGTGGGTCACGTCCGCGACCTCTCGAATTGCGACCTCGTCGCCGTTCTGCGCGATGAGCTGAAGCGAGGCGATGCGAGCCGGGTCTCGCTGCACGTCTTCGCGAAGCTGGACCAAGATGTCGATCTCGTCGTCGCCCTCCCGCAGCGTGGCGGCGGGCGTCGCGCCGAACGCGCTCCGGAGCCACCGGCTGACCATCTCCGGCGTGAGCCCGTGCAGGGCAGCGCGCTCTTCGTCGACTTCGATTTGCAGCTCTTGCTTGCCGAGCTCGTAGTCGTGATTCGAGTTTCGAGTCCCTCGTGTCACGCGCACCTCGGCAAGCACCTGCTCGGCGAGCTCCACCAGGCGCTCGTATTTGTCGCCGCGAATGCGAACGGCGACCGGGGCGCCTCGAGGCGGACCGGGACGCACCTCGACCACCTCGAGCCGGCTCGGGCCGACGACGTCGTCGAAGAGGCTGCTCACTCGGCTCACCAGATCTCGCCCGGCCTGCAGACTGCTGCGCTCGGTCGCCGGCACGATGAACACCGACACCATCCCCAGATGATCGCCGGAGCTGAAGCCCATGTCGGTGCGGGTCATTCCGCGAACCGCGACGGTCGCCTCCACGTCGGGGCTTCCGAGCGCGAGGATGCGTTCGTCGAGCTTTTGAAGGAGCGCTTCGGTTTCCTCTTTGGAGGCGTCGGTCGGAAGGTGAACCCGCACGTCGAACATGTCGGGGTCGCCTTCGGTCAGCAGAATCACGTCCTTCACGTTCAGCGCGAGGACCACCATCACGGCGCAAAGGGCGTATGCGCCGAGCACGACGGTCCCGCGGTGATGGAGCGACCACCTGAGCGCTCGTTCGTAGACGCTCATCAGGCGCGCGGCGGCGCGCTCTAGGCGGGTCTTCGGCGGGCCGGACTCCTCGCCCTTGAGACGCGAGAGCCGGCCGAAATCGGCCATGTGGCTCGGCAGGATGAACATCGCCTCGATCAGCGACGCTGCGAGCGAAGCGACGACCACTTTGGGGATGATCGCGAAGAAATCGCCGAGCACGCCTTCCATCAGGAGAAGCGGCAAGAACGCGGCCCAGCTCGTGAGCGTCGACGACACGACCGGCCAAAACACCTCGCGCGTGCCGACGACGGCAGCCTGCCGCCTCGGCATGCCCTCTTCCATGTGGCGGTAGATGTTCTCGATGATGATGATCGCGTCGTCGACGACGACGCCCAGGCACAGGATCAACGCCATCAGCGACATCATGTTGATGGTGATGCCCATCAGGTACATCGCGATGATCGCGCCGGCGAGGGAGACGGGAAGGCCGAGGGCGGCCATCGTGGCGTTGCGCGCGCCGACGGCGACCCACAATAGAAGCAGCACGAGCAGCAGCCCGGCGGCCGCGTTGGCGTAGAGCGCGCTCAGCGAATGCTCCACCTCTGAAGCGGCGTCGCCAAAGAGGTCGATGGTGACTCCGGGCGGCAGCGTAGGCCGAACGCGCTCGACGAGCGCACGTACGTCTTCGCTGATTCGGATGCTGTCCGCCTGCTCTTCCTTGCGGACGGTGAGCACGATCGAGGGTTCGCCGTTGACGCGGCCGCTGTACTTGCCGGGCGCGAAGGTGTCGGTGACCGTAGCGACGTCCGCAACGTGGACCGAGCCGCCCTCGGCGTCGGGCCGGATCACCACCCGCGCGAGATCTTGGACGTCGTCGACGCGCGTCATTCCCCGGACCAGGCGGGCGTCGCCTTCGCCTTTGGTGGTCCCGGCCGGCACGTTGGCCGCGCGCGTCCGAAGCGCGTCGGTCACCGCGGTCAGCGGGAGCCGATACGCGGCGAGCCGGTCCGGGTCGACGTCGACGCGAAACTCGCGGTCTCGGATCCCGTTTCGCCAGGTGCCCGAGACGCCTGGGAGGCGCTCGATTCGGTCGGCGAGGTCCTTTCCGACCTGGCGGAGCACGACCTCGGCCACCTCGCCGCGCACCGCCACCACGATCGTCGGGAAGTCGACCTTGACCTCGCGCACGATGGGGCGCTCGGCGTCGATCGGCAGGTCGTCGATTCGGTTGATCTCGTTCGACACCTCCATGATCGCGCCCGTCATGTCTTCGACGTCGGCGTCGAACTTGAAGCTCACGTAGGAGATGCCTTCTTTCGAGCTGCTCCAGATCTCGTCGATCTTGTCGACATCCCCGACCGCGTTCTCGACCGGGATGGTGACGAGCTGTTCGATCTCTTCCGGGGATGCGCCGACGTAGACCGTGGTGACCGTACCCCAGCCCGTCGGCATGGTTGGAAGCGACTCGCGGTGCATCACGCCCATCACCAGGGCGCCGACGATCACCATCGAGATCGCCACGAGATTGACGAGCACGGGTTGGCGAACGGCGAAGGCGGGGATGTTCATCGGTCTTCTGGGGGCGCGGCCGTGGGAGTCCGGGGCTCGTCATCGGGGACGACCTGCACCTTCGACCCGTCGACGACGCGGGTGACGCCCTTGGTCACGACGGTTTCACCGGGCTCGATTCCCTCGAGCACCTCGGCGAACCCTGCGCGAACCGGGCCGAGGACGATCGCGCGGCGCCGGGCGATGCCGCCGTCGACGACGTAGACGTGCTGGCTCCCGAACCGCTCGAAGACGCCGTCGAGGGGGACTCGAATCACGGCTTCGGGCTCGCCGGTTTGCACCTCGAACCTAGCGACGAGGCCCGGGCGAAGGCGGCCGTCGCTGTCATCGAGCTCGACCTCGACGGGGAGGCGCCGGGTGCGCGGGTCGATCACTTCGCCGACGCGCACCACCCGGCCGCTGAAACGCTCTCCCGGTCGTGCGTACACGTCGACGGCGGCGGGGCGTCCGACGGTCACGTCGATCGCTTCGCGCGGATCGAGGAGCACTCGTGCTTTGAGCACGCTGGTGTCGGCGAGGCTCAGAAGAGGGCCGCCCGGCGCGAGGTATTCGCCGAGCTCGACCGTGCGTTCGACGATCGTGCCCCCGAAGGGCGCGCGGACGACGGCGTCGGTGAGCCCGCGTCGAGCGAGCTTGGCTTCCGCGCGTGCCGCGTCTCGCGCGGCGGATGCGAGCCGCACGGAGTCTCTCGCGTCGTCGAGCCGCTGTTCGGGAAGGCCTCCGGTCTGCACTAGGCGCTCGGTGCGTTCGAGCTCTCGCTCCGCCTGCGCGAGCAGGGCCTGGCTCTGTGCAACGGCTGCGTTGGCAGCCTGCGCGGCAGACGCGGGGCGCCCGACGTCCAGGCGCAAAAGCACCTGGCCCTGTTCGACGCGGTCGCCGGCTTCGACGAGGACGTCGACCACGCGGCCGGCGATCTCGGCGCGCATCGTGGAATGACGATTCGCGAGGATTTCGGCGGTTGCCTCCGAGGTGGGCGTGACGAGAGCCGGCCGAACGACGACCGCGTGAACCGGCGGCGGCGGCGCCTCGGTGGCCGCCGGCGCGTTCCCCGTGCAGCTCGCCGCCAACGCCAATCCTGCGCCAACGACGAACCAGCCACGCCCGAGTCGCGCCATCGAGAAACCCTGCGCACGGATCACCCCCCCGGCAAGAAAAAAGGGGTCAGGCACCTTTTCCGAAGGGTTAACCCTTTCAAAAAGGTGCCTGGCACCTTTTAGCGGAGGAGCGCGTAGGCGTTGCCGATGCTCGGGGTGTTGGGCTGCTCGGTGGTGGTGACCGAGAAGATCACGCGGTCGTCCTCGTTCCAGCCGCGGACCACGAGCGTGTCACCGGGGAACACCGGGTTGCTGAACTGGCCGCGCATCGTGACGAGCCGATTCGGGTCGCCCCCACACGCTTCACGAACCAGCGCGCGGCCCGCGTACCCGAACGTGCAGAGCCCGTGCAGGATCGGACGGTCGAAGCCAGCCTCCGCGGCAAAGCGCGGGTCGGCGTGGAGCGGGTTGTAGTCTCCGCTCAGTCGATAGAGGAGGGCCTGCGTGGCTGTTGCCGGTTCGACGACCTCGAAATCGGCCGGTCGCTCGGGAGGCGCGACGCGCTCGGTTTTCGGGGGGGGTTCGCCGCCAAAGCCACCGTCGTTTCGCAGCAGGATCACGACCTCGCCGCGGATCGTCAGGTCGCCTTCCTCGTCGAAGGCGTCGATTCCAAACACCGCCATCGCCATGCGTTTCAAATCGTAGAGGCCGTCCACGCGGCCGGTGACCCGGAGCCGAGCCTCGGGCCGAAGAGGCTTCGGCAAATCGATGCGCTGGCTGTGGTGGACCATCCCTCGACGGTCGGCGCCGATGCGGTCGACCAAAGTGTCGAACGCCGCGAACGTCGGCACCGTGCAATACGTGGGCACCACCTTGGGCCCGAGCCCTTCGTAGAGGTAGTCGAGCTCCTCGTCCGCCGTCGCGCCCACCCCGAGCGCATAGATGACGGTATCGCGCCAGCTGTAGTCGAACTCGATGGGCGGGGTCTCGTAGCCCAAGCTGTCGGGGTCGATCGCCATTCCGCTGCGGCGCAGTAGAGCGCCTGCGGGTCCAGATGGCAATCCGGCGAAGCAGCGCCTAAGGTCCCGGCGTGAACAAGAAACCCGAGCGAGTTGCGATTGTCTTTTCCGGCGGACCGGCGCCCGCGGCCAACGCGGTCATCGCGGCGGCGGCCACGTCGTTTCTCGAAGCTGGCGTGGAGGTGCTCGGCATCTTCCACGGCTACACCAACCTCCAGGAGTACGACCCCACCACCCATCCGATGATAGCCAAGGAGCACTACCGCGTGCTCACGCCGGCCGACATTCGCGGCATTCGAAACACCCGCGGCATCATCATCGGCACGGCGCGCGTCAATCCGGGCGCCGCCATCGAGACCCCCTCGGACCTCCTCGACCCCGAGAAAACCGAGCGCCTCGCCCGCATCCACCGAGCGCTGGTCGACCTCGATGTCGATGCGCTGATCTCGATCGGCGGTGACGACACCCTCAAGACGGCGAACTTCCTCTACGAGTATCAGCGTCACCAGGTGGCGGCGGAGAACCGCGTTCGAATCGTCCACGTCCCAAAGACCATCGACAACGACTACCGCGGCATCGACTTCACCTTCGGCTTCTTCACGGCGGTCGACGTGATGGCGAAAGAGCTCTTGAACCTGCGCGCCGACTGCATTGCAACGAGCAGCTATTTCATCGTCGAGACCATGGGCCGCAAGGCGGGCTGGCTTTCATATGGGGTCGCGATCGCTGGCGAAGCGAGCATGGTGCTGTCCACCGAAGACGTCCGCGGCGACATGGCGATCGACGAGTCGTATACCGACCCGGTCACCGGCGAGACCACGGTGCACCGCAGGCTTTCCGTCACCGCGATGGTCGACCGCATCGTCGATCTGATGTTGGAGCGCGAGCGGCGGGAGCAGTTCTACGGCACGATCGTGCTCGCCGAGGGTCTCGCGGAGCTTCTTCCGCAGAACTCCGTCGTCGGGATGCCGCGCGACGAGCACGGGCACATCTTGCTCAGCGCCTTCGACCTCGCGAAGGTGGTCTGCGATCGCGTCGAGACGCGCTACGAGGAGCGCACCGGCCGCCGAAAGAAGGTGCGTCACATCCAGCTCGGCTACGAGTCGAGGTGCGCACCGCCTCACGCGTTCGACGTGATGCTCGCGAGCCAGCTCGGCATCGGCTCGTTTCGTGCGCTCGTCGAAGAGGGTCTCGACGGCCACATGGTGAGCGTCACCGGGCAGCTCGACCTTCAGTACGTGGAGTTCTCGAAGCTGATCAACCCGACCACCCTCTACACCGAAGTGCGGTTCATCCCGCCCGACAGCGACTTCCACAAGCTCGCGCGGTTTCTCGAGGCGCAAACCGGCCGGCGCTTCGAGTGGAGCCCGGGGCGCAGGCTCGAGCCAGAAATGGAAAAGCCTCCAGAAGGGCTCTGAAGGCTTCGGCTCAGAAGGGGCGGTCGCCGCTGACCTGACGAACGCGCTTGCGTCGCCGGCGCGCGGCTTCGGCCGCCTTCTTTCGCTTCTTGATCGACGGTTTCATGTAGTGGCGCCGCCGCTTGAGCTCGCGAAGGATGCCTTCGGTGGCCATCTTGCGCTTGAGGTGCTTGACCGCACGCTCGAGGCCCCGCTCACCGACGTGAACTTCAATTGGTTTGCACTGAACGGTTTCGACCATGAACGCGATGACTCCTTGAAGAGCGCCGGAGGCTTACACAGGGTACATGATGGCGCAAGGAGCGCCCGGTTTTGGTGGCTCCGAGCTCGCTTCGACCCGCGAAACCGCGCTCAATCCACCGTCGCGCGGGACTGCTCGGAAGGGCTCTCGCCGGCCGGTTCGAACACCAGCTTCCCCTCCCCGGCGTCCACGCGGATCGTGTCGCCGGCCCCGAAGCGCCCACCGAGGATGTCCTCCGCAAGGCCGTTTTCGAGGTAGCGCTGGATGGCCCGCTTGAGCGGCCGAGCGCCGTAGGTCGGGTCGTAGCCGACGTTCGCGAGGAAGTCCTTGGCCGCGTCGCTGACCTCGAGCCGCATGTCGCGCTCCGCGAGGCGCTTGGCGAAGCTCCGAAGCTGCACGTCCACGATTTGCCGGAGCTGACCTCGGTCGAGCCGGTGGAAGATGATCGTTTCGTCCAGGCGGTTCAGGAACTCGGGGCGGAACGCGTCGCGGAGGTCTTCCATGACCGCCTTGCGCATCGCCTCGTCGTCGTCGAGCGCCATGATGTGATGCGACCCCACGTTCGAAGTCAGGATGATCACGACGTTCTTGAAGTCGACCGTGCGGCCCTGCCCGTCGGTCAAGCGGCCGTCGTCGAGCACCTGCAGAAGCACGTTCCAGACGTCGGGGTGCGCCTTTTCCACTTCGTCGAATAGCAGAACCGAGTACGGGCGGCGGCGGACGGGCTCGGTGAGCTGGCCGCCCTCTTCGTAGCCGACGTAGCCCGGCGGCGCGCCGATCAGCCGAGCGACCGCGTGCTTTTCCATGTACTCGCTCATGTCGAGCCGGATCATCGCTTTGTCGTCGTCGAACAAGAACTCGGCGAGCGCGCGTGCGAGCTCGGTCTTGCCGACACCGGTTGGCCCGAGGAAGAGGAAAGAACCAATCGGCCGGTTGGGCTCGCTCAGCCCCGCACGCGAGCGCCGGACGGCGTTCGACACCGCAACCACCGCCTCGTCCTGGCCGATGACGCGCTCGCTAAGCCGGTCCTCCATGTGAAGGAGCTTGTCTTTTTCACCTTCGAGCATCTTGCTCACCGGAATGCCGGTCCACTTCGACACGACCTCGGCGATGTCTTCGTCGGTGACCTCCTCTTTGAGGAACGACGCGTCGGTCTGAATGTCCGCGAGCTTTTGCTGCGCCTGCGTGACCGCAGACTCCGCGGCCGGGATTTCCCCGTACTGAAGCCGCGCGGCCTCTTCGTACTCGGTGGTGCGCTCGGCACGTTCGAGGTCGAGCCGCAGGGCCTCGACGAGCTCCTTCTTCTCGCGAATCTCGGTGATCAGTTCCTTTTCGCGGAGCCACTGGGCGCGCATCGTGTCGCGCTCCTCTTGAAGCTCGGAGAGCTCTTGCTCGAGGTCCGCGAGCCGCTTCTTGCTCGCGTCGTCTTTTTCTTTCTTGAGGGCTTCGCGCTCGATCTCGAGCTGCGTGAGCTTCCGCTCCACGGTGTCGATTGGCGCGGGCAGCGAGTCGATTTCGATCTTGAGGCGCGACGCCGCTTCATCGACGAGGTCGATCGCTTTGTCGGGGAGGAATCGGTCGGTGATGTAGCGGTTGCTCAGGGTTGCCGCTGCGACGATCGCCGAGTCTTGAATGCGAATGCCGTGGTGGATCTCGTAGCGCTCCTTCAATCCGCGAAGGATGCCGATCGTGTCCGAAACAGACGGCTCACCGGCCAACACGGGTTGAAAACGACGCGCGAGCGCGGCGTCCTTTTCGATGTGCTTTCGATACTCGTCGAGCGTCGTGGCTCCGACGCAGCGGAGCTCGCCCCGCGCGAGCGCGGGCTTGAGCATGTTGCTCGCATCCATCGAGCCCTCGGCGGCGCCGGCCCCGACGAGCGTGTGGAGCTCGTCGATGAAGAGGATGATTTCGCCTTTGGCGGATTCGATCTCTTGGAGCACCGCCTTCAGGCGCTCTTCGAACTCGCCGCGATACTTCGACCCAGCAACCATCGCGCCGAGGTCGAGCGCAAGCAGGCGTTTGTTCTTGATTCCCTCGGGGACGTCGCCCTGCACGATGCGATGAGCGATACCCTCGGCGATGGCGGTCTTTCCGACGCCCGGCTCCCCGATCAGCACGGGGTTGTTCTTGGTGCGCCGCGAGAGCACCTGCATGACGCGGCGAATCTCTTCGTCGCGTCCGATCACCGGGTCGGTCTTGCCCTGTCTGGCGGCCTCGGTGAGGTCGTGGGTGTATTTCTCGAGCGCTTGGAACTTCCCCTCGGGGTCGGGGTCGGTCACGCGCTGGCTGCCGCGAACCTCTTGAACGGCGTCGAACAGCTTGTCGCGACTCACGCCTTGGGCCTCGAGCACCTTCGCGAGCTGCGCATCGCCGTATGCGGCGAGCAGGACGTGCTCGGCGGACGTGTATTCGTCTTTGAAGGCCTCGGTTTCTTTCCAGGCGTCGTTCAGCACGCTCTTCAAGCGCGACGAAAGCCCGGGCTCCGCGCCTCCAGCCACTTTCGGCATCCGGTCGAGGAGCGCGCCGAGGGCTCGGATCACGCCTTGGAGGTCGGCGCCCGCCTTTTCGAGGATCGCCGGGGCGAGGCCGCCGGCCTGGCCGAGAAGGTCGAGGAGCAGGTGCTCCGGGTAGACCTCCGGGTTCGTTCGGTCCGCCGCGTTTTGCTGGGCCGCGACGAGGGCCTCACGGGTTTTGGTGGTGAGTCTGTCGAGTCGCATTGCTCGTTAAAGTAAGCATGCCTACACGCCCGTCAATAGCTAGACAGCACCGTCCATCGGGGCGATAAGGCAGAGGTGCGAGCCGCGATTCTCCTCGCCGCAGCCCTACTCGTCAGCACCTCGTGCAAGCGCGAGCCCGCGCCGACAGGCTTCGAGTCGCCGGCAGCCACCATCGATTCTCTCTTTCGCGCGTACGGGGTGCAAGACATGTCGCAAACCGAGGCGAGGCGCCGGCTTCAGGCGCGGGAGCGCTTCGAGCTGCTCGACCCCGCGCTGTTTCGAAGCTGCTTTTCCGACTGGCAGGGCGAGCACGACCAGGGGCTCGGGGGCTTCGTCTTCGGTCAGCTCCTCGCCGCCAAAGACGAGCTCGAGATCGAGACCGACGAGGGCAAGGCGCGCGTCCGGTTCGCGAGCGCGGCGGACGACTTTCATCCGATCGTGCTCGTCGAGCGAGAGCGCGCCTGGAAGATCGACCTCCGCCAAAGCATCGCGCCGCACATTCGCCAAAGCCTCTACGAAGTCTATCGAAGGGCACGCCGGGCAGAGCGCAAGGCGCGCTGACGCGCTCAGCGGACCGTGAACGGCGCGATGTCGATCGGCTCGCCGGGCGGCGCGTCCGAAAGGGCTTCTTCGAGCGCCACGAGCTCCTTGGCGAGTGGGTTGATCGCGAGGCCGGCTTTGACGGTGCGCCGCGCGGCCTCGGTGTCGCCGACGCCGGCGAAATAGAGCGAATCGGCGTAGTGCCGCCAGATGAGCTGCGTCTGCGTGTGGGGGTCGATCGGCATTCCGATGCGCTGGTAGAGCTCGCCCCAGAGCGTCGCGTGCGCGTGCATCGATTTTGCCTCGTCGGTGTCGGTCATGTCGGCGGTCAGCACGCGGTGGTAGAGCTGTTCCGGGACCAGGAGGTCCATCATCTCCTGCGGTATGCGTACATCCATCTCGACGTACACCGGCCGAAGCGCCGCGAGAGACTGGAGCTCTGCGGCGTTGAGCCTTCCGTCGAGCAGATAGTTTCGAAGCAGCGGCGTGAGCTCGGGCTCGTCGCTGACGAGCCGGTCGACGAGCTTTGGGTAGGTGAGCAGCGGCAGCGGCACCAGCGTCACGTCGGGGCGGTTTCGCTCCTCCGCCTCGCCGCCCCAGTAGCGGAAAATCGTCTGCGGATTGTGCGAGAGCACGACGGCGCGGGGCGGGAGGTCACGTCGAAGGCCATCGTCGAAGACGTCGGTGTCGACGAAGCTCGTCAGCGACGCGCGGTCCTCCATTCGAACGAATTGAAACAGCGCTGAGAAGGCGAGCGCTGCGCTCAGGACAGGCGTGAGCCGGGGTCTCGATGGGACGGCCTCCGCGAGCGCGGAGAGCAGGATGCCCGCGGCGAAGGCGACGAACGCGCCGAGCGCGACGTAAGCCAGCATGAAATAGGCGAGGGCATCCGGGTTTCCGGAAACGAAGCCGAGGGCAGCGCGGCCGAGCACGTAGATGAGCCACAGCGTCAGCCAGAACAGCGCGTATCGCCGCGACGCTTTCACGCGAAGCATGAAGTACGCGCCGAGCAACGCGGCGGCCATCATCGCGAGGTGGAAATCCGTACCCATCGCGACGAGCACGTCTGCCAAGCTTTGGTGAAACGGTGCGACGGCGTCCGGGTTGACGCTCTTTTGAAAAGCCTGTGCGGTGACGACCCACCAGAAGCGCGCCGGGCTCGAGGGGTCGCCGAGGTCGAGGTATGGGCCGGCAAGCGCGCGGAGCGGGAGATAGAGATACACGAGGAGACCGGCGGTCACGAAGCCCGCAGACCAGGCCAAGGTTCGCCAGCCGCACGCGCGCACCACCGGTACGACCAGCCACGCGGCCGGCACGATCAGAAGCAGCGCGATGTAGTGGTGGTTGGCCAGCGCGAGGCCCCAGGCGAGCGCGGCCTGATAGAGAGGGCGCGCGTCGATTTCGGGGCCCGAGGCGCGGATCAGCCGCTCGACGCCCACGCAACAGAGCGCGACCTGAAGCGCGTAAACCTCGGGGCGCACCGCTTGAAACCACCAACCCTGCGTCCCCGCTATCCACCACGCTCCGCCGAGTGCGAGCGGAAACGCGAGCGAGGGTCGAATCAGGCGCCCTCGCTCGAGGGTCTGCTCGATCGCGAAAAACGAGGCGACCACGGCGATCGCGACCAGCGCCGAGCAGAGAAGTGCAACGCGAAACGACAGGGCGCCAACTGGGATCGCGTTTGCGGCTCCGAGCACCAGCCCGGCGAGCGGATGCCCGGGCGGGTGCGAAATGCCGAAGTCCGATGCGGCGGCGACGAGCTCGCCGCTGTCGAACCAGTGCGCGTAGCCCGACGCCGTGTGCAGGTAGGCCAGGAGCGGCGGCACTCCAGCGAGAAGGGCTTTTGTCGAGCTGGTGCGCACGGCTCCGCGATGATCGGACGGCGCACCCCGTTGGGTCAAAATCCGCGTCCGGCGGCCCGCGCATCCGTGCCATAGTTCGCCGATGGCTAAACGCCCGAAGAAGCTCTGGCTCATGAAGAGCGAGCCGGACGTCTACTCGATCGATGATTTGCGCCGCGATGGTTCCGAGTGCTGGGAAGGCGTTCGCAACTACCAGGCGCGAAACTTCATGCGTGACATGGCGGAGGGCGACCTCGCGATTTTTTATCATTCGAACGCGAAGCCGCCGGGAGCCGCGGGGGTATGCCGCATCTGTCGCGAGGCATATCCCGACTCGACGCAGTTCGACCCGAAGAGCGGCTACTACGACCCAAAGTCGAAGAAGGACGACCCGCGCTGGTCGATGGTCGACGTCGAGTTCGTCGAAAAGTTCGACGAGCTCCTCCCACTCCAGACGATGAAGGAAGACCCGGCCCTAGACGGAATGCGAGTAACGTCGAAAGCCTCCCGGCTATCGGTCCAGCCGGTCGACAAGGCGCACTTCCAGCACGTGCTGAAGATGGCGAAAGCGAAGACGCGCGTACGTTGAGGGTTGCCGCTGCCGCGGATGTGGTGGGGGGGGTTGCAGGATCTGGAGCGTGGTATGGCTTGGTTACACCGCCCGCGTGGACGCCTTCGGCGGTTGTTCGTCCCGCCCCACCACCCCCCACACTATCTCCTACCCCCACCCGTAATCCTCCCTGCGCGGCGGGGGCTTCGCCCCGCCTTGCCGGCGCATTCGCGCCGGGCTTCGCCCTTCGGGCTCGCGGGTGGTGGCTTCCAGGTCTTGCCGAGACTTGGGGTTGCCATCTGACGTTGCGTTTGGCGCTGGGGGCACATACAGATCGAGGTCCAAGTGCTCGATAATCTTCTTCCAGTCGACCCTGACGTTGCGGCGCGGGTCGAGGCGCTCGATTTGCGCTTCAACAAGTTCGGCGTCGACCCCTATGGGATCGACAAGAACGATCTGATTCGCTTCGCGTCGGTCTTCGCGTGGCTCTATCGCTTCTACTTCAAGGTCGACGTGTACGGGCTCGAGCACGTGCCGTCCGAAGGGCGGGGGATCCTGGTCGGCAATCATTCGGGCGGCATCGCCATCGACGCCGCGATGGTCATGAGCTCGACGCTGCTGGATGCCGAGCCGCCGCGACTGCTGCACGGGATGGTCGAGAAATTCATCCATCAGTTTCCTGGCGCCTCGCAGATGATGAGCCGCACCGGCCAGTTCACCGGCAACCCCGATCAGGCCAAGCGACTGCTCGACGACGAGCGGCTGCTGCTCGTGTTCCCCGAGGGTGCACGCGGGACCGCCAAGCTCGCAAAGGACGCCGACTCGCTCGTGGGCTTTGGGACAGGGTTCATGCGATTGGCGCTCGAGACCAAGAGCCCGATCGTGCCGTTCGGCTTCGTCGGAGGCGGCGAGGCGCTTCCGACCATCGCGAACCTCAAAGGGCTCGGGCGCCTGCTCGGGGTGCCGTACATCCCGGTGACCAAGTGGGTGTTCCTCGTTCCCAAGCCCACGAGGTTTCAGCTTCTTTACGGCGCGCCCATGGTGTTCGAAGGGACGGGGCACGAGCGTGACGAAGTGGTGAACGGGATGGTCGAACAGGTGAAAGACCGGATTCGAGACTTGATCCGTCAGGGGCGCCAGCTCAGAGAAAAGGAGATCGCCGAGGAGGATTTGGTGCTGGGATGAAGGTGTTGGTGACTGGGATCGCGGGCACGCTGGGGCGGCTCACGGCAAACAAGCTCTTGAAGTACGGCTACGAGGTGATCGGCATCGACCGGCGTGCCTGGCCCAATGCTCCCGAGTCGATCGAGCTCTTTCAGGCGGACGTTCGAAAGCGAACCGCAGAGGACGTCTTCCGAACGCATCGCCCGGATGCGGCGATTCACATGGCCACCGTCACCCACCTCGTCCACCAGAGCCCCGACCGGATGCGCGTCAATCTCTACGGCACGCGCTCGTTCGTTCACCACTGCGATCGGTATGGCGTGAAGCAGGCGATCTTCGTGGGGCGGCACACCTATTACGGCGCGGCGGCGGACTCGCCGCTCTACCACACGGAGGACGAGCCTCCGATGTCGGTGCACGCCTTTCCCGAGCTTGCAGATTTGGTGGCCGCGGACCTCTACGCCGCCTCGGCGCTCTGGCGATATCCAAACCTCAAGACCTGTGTGCTGCGAATGGTGTACACGCTCGGTCCGAGCAAGCACGGCACCCTTGCGACGTTCCTCCGCGGGCCCAACGTGCCGCTCGTGATGGGCTTCGACCCGCTTTTTCACTTCATTCACGAAGAGGACGCGGCCGAGGCGATCGTGACCGCGCTCGCCCACGAGCTCCACGGCATCTACAACGTGGCGGGCCCCACCCCGGTGCCGCT
>CAJIBU010000097.1_pt1 | contig 21395 bp, 17 predicted proteins | sample 9199451 | NCBI WGS metagenome assembly CAJIBU01 (sample SAMEA7708315, study PRJEB35096) | sediment metagenome | biome: marine neritic benthic zone biome [ENVO:01000025]; feature: sediment [ENVO:00002007]; material: shallow marine sediment [ENVO:03000034] sea grass bed [ENVO_01000059] ... | reverse complement strand
GCTCGGGACGCGATGGCAGAGCCAGACGCGGTTCAGAGTTTCGAGCACGGGCTTGCCGCGATCCGGAGCGCGTACGGCGAAGCTCTGCGCGCCGCCAAGGACGAGCCCGAGCTGCGTCTGATCAACGGCCGCTACGTCGGCCCGCAGGGTGAGCTCACCCAGCTCCTCAAGCTGATGCCGAAGCTTCCGGGTGAACGGCGTCGCGATCTCGGGCAAGCCGCCAACGCGCTCAAGCAGGAGGTTCACGCGCGCTTCGACGCGGCGCTCGAGTCGATTCACCGCGGCGCTCGCGAAGCGGAGCTGACGGGGCCGGCCCTCGACGTCACGCTGCCGGGCCGCTGGCAGATGCCCGGCCGGCTTCACCCGATCACCCGCGTCCGCAACGACGTCGTCGACATCTTCGTCTCCCTCGGCTTCGACGTGGCCGACGGCCCCGAGGTGGAGCTCTACGAAAACTGCTTCGACAAGCTCGGTTTCCCGCCCGACCATCCCGCGACCGACGAGCACGACACCTTCTTCATCGAGGGCCACGGGAGCGACGACGCCGAACGCGTGCTGCTCCGCACGCAGACCTCGACGATTCAGATTCGCGAGATGATGAAGCGCAAGCCGCCCCTCGCGATCGTTTCGCCGGGCGCCGTCTATCGCCGCGACGACGACGCCACGCACTCGCCGATGTTCTTTCAGCTCGAAGGCTTCCTGGTCGACGAGGACGTCACCTTCGCCGAGCTCAAAGGGGTGCTCACCCTGTTTCTGCGCCGCCTCTTCGACGAGCACGTGTTGCTGCGTTTCCGCGCGAGCTACTTCCCCTTCGTCGAGCCCGGGGGCGAGGTCGACATGAGCTGTGTGTTTTGCCGCGCCTGGGAAGGCGACCGCGCCCGCACCGCCGCCTGCCGGGTCTGCAAGGGCACGGGTTGGATGGAGATCCTCGGCTGCGGCATGATTCACCCCGTGGTCTTCGAAAACGTCGGCTACGACCCCGAAAAGTACACAGGCTTCGCGTTCGGCATGGGACTCGACCGCGTCGCGATGCTCAAATACGGCATCCCAAACATCAAGCTCCTCTACGAGAACGACGTTCGTTTCTTGTCGAAGTTCTAGGTCGCCATGCTGGTCTCATATCGTTGGTTGCAGGAGCTATGTCCCGTCGATGCAAGCGTCGCCGAGGTTGCTCAGCGCCTTTCCCTCGCCGGCCTCGAAGTCGAGGCGATCGACGAGAAGGGCAAAGACCTCGCCGGCGTGGTCATCGCCGAGGTGCGCGCCAAGTCGCCCCACCCGAAACGCGACAAGCTGACGCTGGTCACGCTGTTCGACGGTGAAGACGAGCACGAGGTCGTCTGCGGCGCGACCAACGTGCCAGAGCCTGGCGGCCGCGTATTGTTTGCCCGCGTCGGCTCGACCCTCCCAGACGGGCTCGAGATCGCCGCCCGCAAGCTCGGCGGCGTCGAGTCGCACGGCATGATCTGCAGCGAGGCCGAGCTCCACATCGGTGCAGACGCCGAGGGCATCTTCGTCGTCGACCCTCATCACGATGCGCTCCCAGGCGCGCCGGTGGCTGACGCTCTCGACCTTCACGACGTCATCCTCGACATCGGCCTCACCCCAAACCGCCCCGACTGCCTCGGCCACGTCGGAATCGCCCGCGAGCTAGGGGTCCTCTTCGGCACCGGCTACCAGGTTCGGAAGGCCGCCGGCCCCCAGCGCACGTTCGAGGCGGGGTCTGCGTTTTCAAGCGACGCGCCCACCACGCTGCTCACCTCGCGCTGGGACAACGAGAGCGAAACCGTCGACGCGCCGACGCTCCCAGCCGTAACGGTCCAAATCGTCGACGGTGACCGCTGCCCGAGATACGGCGCGGCGCTCGTGTCGGGGATCACCGTCGGACCTTCACCGTTCTGGCTTCGATATCGCCTCCACAACCTCGGCCTCCGCGCGCTTTCGAACGTGGTCGACGCAACCAATCTGATTTTGCTCGAGTGGGGCCACCCGATTCACGGCTTCGACCTCGCTCGGCTCCGTGGCGCCAAAGTCGAGGTTCGGCTGGCGGCTGACGGCGAGAAGATGGCGACGCTCGACGGCGTGGAGCGCACATTCACCGCCGACGACTTGTTGATTTGCGACGGCGAAGGGCCGGTGGCCGTTGCGGGCGTCATGGGCGGGCTCGACAGCGAGATCCGCGACGACACGCGCGACGTGCTCATCGAGTGCGCGTACTTCGACCCACGCTCCGTTCGGCGCACGTCGCGGCGGCTCGGCCTTCAAACCGACTCGAGCTACCGCTTCGAACGAGGCGTCGACCCCGAGGCGGTGCCGAAAGTTCTCGCGAGCGCCGCGTCGCTCATCGCCGACCTCGGTGGAGGCGCAGCGGCCACCACGGCGATCGACGAGATTGCAGAGCCGTACGAGGCGCGTTCGATTCGCTTCAGGCCGAGCCGCGCCGCCAAGCTGCTCGGCACGTCGGTGTCGCAAGACGAGAGCGAGGCCATCCTTTCGTCACTTGGTTGCAAGCTCACCGAACGCGGTGACGATCGAATCGTCGCCGAGGTCCCGAGCTGGCGGCCAGACCTCCAGCGCGAGGTGGACCTCATCGAAGAGGTGGCGCGCGTGCACGGTTACGACGACATCCCGACGGCGGTCCCGAGGGTGCACCCGTCCGAAAGCGGCACGCCCGCGCTGCTGAGGTTCATCGACGCGCTTCGGGCTTCGGCGGTCACCGCAGGCCTCTACGAGGCGGTGAACTACGGCTTCGTCTCCACCGAAGAGCTCGCAAAGGCGCGCGTTCCAGAAGAAGCGGTGAGCCTCGCCAACCCCCTCTCGGAGGAGCGCGCCGTCATGCGCACGTCCCTCATGCCCGGCCTCACCGTGGCGGCCGCCCGAGCGCAGCGTCACGGCGCGGTGGAGGCTCGGCTGTTCGAGCTGGCGCGCACGTTCGAGCCCACGGGACAGGAGCTTCCAACCGAGCACGACGTGTTCGCCGTCGCGCTCGCCGGCGATCGCCCCGGATGGATCGGCGGCCCGGAGCCCTTTGACCTCTACGACGGCAAGGGCGTCCTCGAGGCGATCGTCGATGGCCTCCTCGGCATGACGCCCGAGCTCGGGCAGGGCGACGTGCCCGCCTTCATGCACCCCAAGCGCTCGGCGATCGTGACTCTAAACGGCCGCCCGGTCGGCTTCGTCGGCGAGATCCACCCCGACGTCGGCGACGATCTCGATCTAGTCGGCCGCGTCGTCTACGCCGAGCTCGACGTGCCGTCGATGCATGCGATCGCCGAGGAGGCGGGCCCGGCGCAGGCGCAGGGGCTTCCGAAGTTCCCCGCGGTCACGCGCGACATCGCCATGCTGGTCGGCGATCGCTTCAGTGCAGGCGAGATCGCCGCTGCGCTGCGAGACGCTTCGGGTGGGCTTGCAGAGTCCGTCGAGCTCTTCGATCTGTATCGGGGCGACCAGATCCCCGAGGGGCATCGCAGCCTCGCCTTTCGCGTCACCTACCGAGACCCGAACGCGACCTTGACCGACAAGCGCGTCGACAAAGTTCACGCCTCGCTCGCCAAGGTGGCAGGCGATCGCTTCGATGCAACCATCCGCTAGAGATATCTCACGATGTGTGAGAATGCGCACCTTTCTATGGGCTAGCCCGCGCCAAACCCTTGAGATTCAAATCGATTTGTGGTTGTCTCAGCTCCGCGGGGCTTGGAGGAACGAACGAACATGACCAAAGCGGAAATCATCGACGCCGTCTACGAGAAGGTCGGGGGCTTCTCGAAGAAAGAGGCGGCAGAAGTCGTCGAGGCCGTGTTCGACACGATGAAAGACGTGCTCGCCGAGGGGGAGAAGATCAAGATTTCGGGTTTCGGCAATTTCGTGGTGCGCGCCAAAAAACAGCGCATCGGCCGCAACCCGCAGACCGGCGCCCCCATTCCAATCAGCGCGCGTCGCGTGCTGACGTTCAAGCCCAGCCAGGTGCTCAAAACGGTGCTCAACCCGCATCGCACCAAAGAGGATGCGGGCTCGCACGAAGGGGTCTAGGCTCGAACATGACGAGGCGCACTCAACTGCCCGACAAGCTGTTCTTCAAGATCGGCGAGGTCGCGGACATCGTCGGCGTGAAGCCGCACGCGCTGCGGTATTGGGAAACCGAGTTTCCCGCGCTGCGCCCGAAGAAAACACGCGGCGCACATCGCCAGTACAGCCGCAAAGACGTCGAGCTCGCGATGCTGATTCGCCAGCTTCTTCACGACGAGGGCTACACCATTCCGGGTGCGCGAAAACGCATCCGCGACCTCGGGCGTCATCAGCGCAGCAGTCCGCCGGAGCCGCGCGCGCAGCGCGAAGTGGCGCTTCGGGCCGAGCTTCTCGGGCTTCGCCAACAGCTCGCCGAGCTGCTCACGCGCCTCGACGATTCCACCGTTCAGCCGGTCGAGTCCGCGCCGCTCCAGGTCACCGTGCACAAGGTCGTGCCCGTGACGGCGGGGCGCGGGCCCGAGGCCTAGTCGCTTTCGGCCGCCCGATTTGCGTTTCGAGCTTCCTGGGCTACGGTCGCCATCCCTCGAGAAGAGGGTGGACGGGGCGTAGCGCAGCTTGGTAGCGCACCTTACTGGGGGTGAGGGGGTCGCTGGTTCAAATCCAGTCGCCCCGACCAATGGTGGACCGGAGGGCGAAAGCCCGCCGGCCCTCCCTCAATGCGTTCGCGGTCTCGTTGCTCGCTGAGACCTTCCGCGATAGGGCGTTGTGCCATGCCGGACCGTCCGCTGATCTTGGTCTCGAACGACGACGGGGTCGATGCGCCGGGCAACATCGCGCTCCGCGAAGCGCTCTCGACGTTTGCCGACACCTACACGGTCGCGCCGCAAACCGAGCAAAGCGCGAAGAGCCATTCGATCACGCTGCACCACCCGCTGCGTTTTCGTGAGGTCGAGTCGCGCGTTTGGGCCGTCGACGGTACGCCGGCCGACTGCGTCTATGTCGCCTTCTTCTTGAAAGACCTGCTCCCGCGGCGCCCCGACCTCGTGGTGTCGGGCATCAACCACGGCCCGAACCTCGGCAACGACGTCCACTATTCGGGCACCGTCGCCGCCGCGCGCGAGGGCGCGCTTCGAGGCGTCCGGTCGATCGCGCTTTCGAGCTCGTCGAAGGACATGGAGGGGGCCGCGCAGTACGCCAAGCGTTTCTGTCGGCAGCTTCTCGACGCCACGGTTCCCGAGGGGCAGGCCGTGCTTCTCAACGTGAACTTTCCCTCGGGATCGCCCAACGGCATTCGCACCACGCGCCTCGGGTTTCGCCTCTACTCCGACGAGGTCGAGGTCCGCGACGACCCGCGAGGCCGCCACTACCTCTGGATCGGCGGTCCGGGGGGCGCGAAGAACGAGCCTGTGGAGGGCGCCGACACCGAGGCTCTCGACGCGGGCTACATCTCGGTGACGCCGCTCAGCATCGAGGCGACGCAGCCCGACCACCTCGGCGTTGCGGCGTACATCGCAGGCCGCGCGGAGAACCGGTGACCGACCCGCGTCTAGAGCTCCTCCGCGCCAGGATTCGCGACGTCCCCGACTTCCCGAAAGAAGGCATCCTCTTCAAGGACATCACGCCGCTGCTCGCCGACGTCGAGGCGTTTCGTGCCTGTGTTCAGCTGATGACGGAGGCGGTCGGCGGCGCGCCGGTCGATGCCGTCATCGGGATCGAGTCGCGCGGTTTCATGTTTGGCGCAGCGCTCGCGGACAAGCTCGGCGTCGGGTTCGTCCCCGTGCGAAAACCGGGCAAGCTGCCAGCGGCGACGTTTCGCGCGGAGTACGAGCTCGAATACGGCAGCGACGCGGTCGAGATCCACAGGGACGCGCTCGCTCGAGGCGACCGCGTGGTGGTGGTCGACGACCTCATCGCCACGGGCGGGACCGCCGAGGCTACCGGGAAGCTCGTGCAGCAGTGTGGGGCGGAGGTCGCCGCGTTCGTGTTCGTGATCAACCTCGTCGGGCTCGAGGGCGTTGCGAAGCTCGCGCCCGCTCGCGTGGTGAGCCTCCTCGACTACTAGCGCAGCGGCGCCTGGTCGAGCGAGCGCAGCTCGTGCGCGAGATTGCGGGCCTTGGCAACGAGCGCATCGAGGTCGCCGCTCAGCCATTTGTCGCGGAGCTGCGCGATGAGCGCGCGACGCTCGCGGTCGAGCCGGACGTACAGCTCGACGAGCCCTGCCCACTCGCTCACGGAAGCCTCGCGCCTCGCGCGATCGAGGTCCCCCTGGCGAAGCGACTCGCGAAGGCGCTGCGCCTTGTGCTGCATCGACGCTTCGAACGCAGCGTCGATCTCGCGCATCAGCACGTGGACGTCGTTGAGGTCTCCGAGAACGTCCTGCAAACGCTTGCTTCGTTTGACGATCGCCTGAGCGCCGTCGGCGTAGGCGCGAATCGGCTCGAGCAAATAGCGAAGCCGCTTGCCGAGGATGCGCGCCTCATGAAGCTTGCCCGCATCTTCCATGCTCGCGATCTGCCCGAGGTTCACGAGCAGGTCGGTTGCATGCGCTTCGGTGAGGTTGGCGAGCGTTCGTGCGAAGCTGACGTAGGGCTGGTCAGCCAACAGGTTTTGCTCGCTTTTCATGATGGCAAGCCGCTCCTCGAGGCGCGCAGCGAGGCGGCCGAACGACTCGCGGAGCCCCGTGTCGAGGCTTTCGGCGCACTGGCGCCGGCGCTCGAGCTGCAGCCCCGAGAGCCAGTTGAGGCCAGCCAAGTGCTCGGGCTCGAGGTCGGCGTGCTGCTTCGTCAGCCACTCGAGGGCGACCTCCGCCTCGCGACCCGTGCCGGTGGCACGCTGCATGTCTCGGAGCCGCCTGCGGTCCTTCTTGCTCACCGCGCCTTCGAGCTGCGGGCGATACGCGCGAAGGATGCTTCGAAGCCGGCGAATCGCCACTCGGAAATCGTGAAGCGCTTCTCGGTCGAAGCGGTCGTCGAGCCGTCGCTCTGCGGCACGCGCCGCGGCTAGGCCCTTCAGCGCGAGCCGACGCGCGGCCTCCTCATCGCTTCGATACAGGAGATCGTGAGGAAGCGTGCTTCGGCGCTTCGGCCGCTTGGGGGCGGGCTCGATCGCGGTGCCCGCATCGGTTTCGGGTGGGTTCGACACCGCAATGACCGGTGCCGCGTATCGTCGTTCTCCAGCGATCGGACTACTCCAAATGGCCTGCGTGAGGCGCTCGACCTGAGCCTTGGAGGCTTAGTACAGGCGGCCCGCTCGCGTCAACAGTGCCCTTGGTGGCGTCCCCGGGAGGATTCGAACCTCCGACCTTCGGTTTAGGAAACCACTGCTCTATCCGACTGAGCTACGAGGACTCGGCGCGCGGCGTATAGCACGTGATCCCAGGGGATTCACGGGAATGTAAGGATCTGTGCGGTTCACTTCCTCGCCCGTTCGCGCTATAAAAAATAGCGAACGGAATGCGCACGCTTGTCTTAGACCAGGGGTATCAGCCGCACCGAATCATCAGCTGGCAGCGCGCCGTCTGCATGATCTTCGACGGCAAGGTCGAGGTCGTCGAGGAGTACGACGAAGACGTTCGGTCGGTCAGCATCACCATCAAGATGCCCGCGGTCGTTCGGCTGCTGCGCACCATCGTCGGGCGCAAGCGCGCCATCAAGTTCTCGCGCATCAACGTCGCCATGCGCGACGACTTTCGGTGCCAGTACTGCGGTGTCCGAAACCGCCTCCGCGGCCTCACCTACGACCACGTGGTGCCGAAGTCCCAGGGTGGCAAAACCAACTGGGAGAACATCGTGATGGCGTGCTACGGGTGCAACGAAAAGAAGGGGAGCCGCACGCCGCGCCAGGCCGGGCTCCGCCTGCGGCGCCAGCCGGTCAAGCCCAAGTGGCTGCCGGTGGTGGCGTTCCGCGTCGACCCCGCGACCTCGATTCCCGAGGCCTGGGCCAACTGGGTGTACTGGCACGGCAAGCTCGAAAGCGACCCCTGAGACGGCTACCAGCTTCCCGAGGAGCCTCCGCCGCCGAAGCCGCCGCCTCCCCCCGAGAAGCCGCCGCCACCGCCTGACCATCCGCCGCCGCCACCGCCGCCGGACGACCACGCGCCACCCGACCACCCGCGAGAGCCTCGCTTGCCGCGACGTCGCCGCTGGCGCTTTCGTTTTCGGCCGATGAAGTACCAAGTGATTGGGGCGCCGACGAGCCAGAGGCCGACGACGAACGGCGCTCCGTCTGGCCCGATCGTCGACACGCCGCCCACCGCGACGAATGGGACGAGGAACAGGTACAGGAACCACTGAAAGGGGTTGGTGCCGACGACGATGAGGACGAAGGGCACCAGGAAGAGCAGCCAAAAGGCTCCGAAGAGCCGCGGCGGGAAGTCGCTCTGAAGATCCCTTGGGCTTGGCGGCGGGAGCGTGCTGGTGCCGCGTATCAAGCCGTCGACCGCGTCGATCGCGCGCTCGACTCCACCGTCGAAGTCACCTGCGCGAAAGCTCGGGCGGATGATTTGATCGAGGATGCGCTTCGTCATCACGTCGGTCAGCGTCGGCTCGAGCCCGTACCCGATTTCGAATCGCATCTTCCGGTCGTTCTTTGCGATCAGAAGCAGAGCGCCGTCGTCTTCCGCCTCGCGCCCGAGCGCCCAGCCCTCGGCGACGCGAAAGCTGTATTCCTCGAGCTGCTCGCCTTCGAGACTGTCGAGCGTCAGCACGACCACTTGCGCGCCCGTGTCCGCGCGGAGCTTCTCGAGCTTGTTGGTGATGCGGCTCTTCGCCGCGGGCGAAAGCAGAGCCGCGTAGTCGTTCACGAAGCCCTCGAGCTTCGGCACGCCGAGCGCGAACGCCGTCGTGGCGAGGAGGCAAAGCGCTGCGGCAAGCGCGGCCGCCCGAGCGCTACTCATCGCGAAACCTCGGGCGGTTGGAGAGCTGGTTGCCCGCGTCGTCCGGGTCGACGCCGTGCGCGACCAGAAGCTCGACGCAGCGATCCACCGCGTGAATCAGTGCCCGCGAGGGCTCGCCCCGCCGAATGCCGGCGGTGAGCTCGCCGCAGATGCGGTCCCAGGCGTCGTCGGCCACGCGCTCGTCGATGCCCTGGTCGGCGAGGATCACGACCCGGTGCTCGAACAGCGCGACGAAGATCAGCACCCCGGTTCGGTCGCGCGTCGCAAACACCTGCTCCTCGATGAAGGCCTCGGCGGCCCGGCCGTCGACGCGGCTGTCGAGCGCTTCGTCGCCGATCAGGCGCCGGGCGACGCCGTCGAACCGGCCCGCGATCCATCCGGCGAGCAGGCCGAGCTGAAGCCCGATCAGCATGAAGAGGTTGTCGGGCGCACCCCAGCCGCCGAAGCGCCAAACGATCGCAGCGGCCACCAGCGCACCCACCGCCGCGCCGACCATCGCCGACTTCCACCCGACCTCGGGGTGCGGGTCGCAGCGCTCGATCACGTAGACGACGATCTCACCCGCGGTCTTTTGCTCGGCGGCGGTGGTGGCTTCGCGAATCGCGTCGCGATCCGCGGCCGTGAAGAACGTCTCGATGCGGGTGGCCACGGGGAGCGTCAGAACTCGACTTTGGGCGGCGCGTCGGCTCCCGGTGTCGACTCGAAGTAGGGCTTGTCCCCGAAGCCCATGATGTTGGCGATCAGGATCGTCGGGAAGCGGCGCCGCGCCTTGTTGTACGCGAGCGTGGCGTCGTTGAAGCGTTTGCGTTCGACGCTGATGCGGTTTTCGGTGCCTTCGAGCTGCGCCTGGAGGTCACGGAAGGCGTCGGTCGCTTTGAGGTCGGGATACTTTTCGACGACGACGAGCAGCCGCGACAGCGCCGACGAGAGCTGGGACTGCGCGGCCTCGAACTCGGCGAGCTGCGAGGCGTCGGGGGCGTTCTCGAACTTCATCTGGCCGACCTTGGCGCGCGCCTCGGTGACCTGCGTGAAAGTGTCCTTTTCGAAATCCGCCGCGCCTTTGACGGTGGCGACCAGATTCGGGATCAAATCCGCGCGGCGCTGGTAGACGTTTTCGACCTGGCCCCAACTGTTGTCGACCCCCTCGTCGAGCTCGACGAGGCGGTTGTAGCTCCCAACCCCCGTCGTCAATAGAACGAGCGCGATCAGGACGATGACCCCGCAACCTATGGCACCTTTGCTCATACCCTCTCCTCGGCTCTTGGCTGGCGGGAGAATAAAAGGGGACAGTCCCCTTTTCCAGGACGGAAGGTGGAAAAGGGGACTGTCCCCTTTTTTGCTTAGACGGGGACGCGGTCGCCTTGGGTGGGGGTGTGGATTGTGGGGAAGCCGCGTTCTTCGAGGAGGTTGCGGAGGGTTTGGCGGGCGGATTCTTCGCCGTGGACGAGCGCGATTTGGCGGAGGGGGCCGGCTTCGCGGACGGCTTCGGCGTAGGCGAGGAGGTCGTCTTGGCCGGCGTGTGCGCTGAAGCCGTTGAGAACGACGACCTCGGCCCGGCGCTCGCGTTCCACGCCGAAGATGCGCACGCGGGGGCGGCGTTCGACCAGGCGACGCCCGAGCGTGTGCTGCGCCTGATAGCCGACGATCATCACGGTGTTCTTCCGATCTTCGATCGCCGCGACGAGGTGGTGCACCACGCGGCCGAACTCGCACATCCCGCTCGCCGAAATCACCACGCACGGTTCTTCGCTGCGGTCGATCGCCTTGGAGTCCTCCACCGACGAGACGTAGTGGAGCCGTTCGAAATCAAACGGCGAATCGCCCTCGGTGAGCATCTTGCGCGCCTCTTTGTCGAAGCACCCCGGGTGGATTCGAAACACGTCGGTGAGCTTCACCGTGAGCGGCGAGTCGACGTAGACCGGCACGTTCGGAAGGCGGCCCGCCATCTCGAGCTGCTTCAGCGAATAGATCACCTCCTGCGCGCGCTCGAGTGCAAACGACGGGACGATCACTTTGCCGCCGCGCTTGACGGTGCGTGTGATGACCTCTTCGAGCTCATCCTCCATCTGCTCGATGGGGTCGTGGGTGCGGTCGCCGTAGGTGCTCTCCATGATGAGGAACGAGGCATTGGGCGGCACTTCAGGGTCGCGAAGGATCGGCATGTTGCGCCGCCCGACGTCCCCTGAAAACACCAGACGCTGGTTTGCGCCCACCACGTCGACGTCGAGCGCCACCATCGCGCTCCCGAGCACGTGCCCCGCGTCATAGAACGTGAGCGTGACGCCCTCGGCGATGCGGTGCGGCCGGTGGTAGGGGATGTTGACCATCAGCTCGAGGGCCCCGACCACGTCCTCCTGGTCGTAGAGCGGCTCCACCGGCTCCATGTCGGCGTGGTCTCTTTTGATTTTGCGGTTGATGTAGGCCGCATCCTGCGCCTGAATCTGCGCAGAGTCCTCGAGCATGGCGGCGCAGAGGTCGCGCGTGGCCGGCGTGCAGTAGATCGAGCCTCGAAAGCCTTGTTTGTAGAGGCGCGGCAGAGCGCCCGAGTGGTCGATGTGCGCGTGCGAAAGCACCATCACGTCGATGTCTTTCGCGGCAAAGCCGAGCTCCTGGTTGCGCTCGAGGGTCTCGGAGCGCCTTCCTTGAAAGAGGCCGCAGTCAAGGAGGATGCGCGCGTGCTCCGTGTGAACGATGTGGCGAGACCCGGTGACGTTGCCCCCCGCCGCCCCGACGAACTCAACTTGCACGCAGCACCTGCCTCATTCGGTCCCCGATGAACTCGCGCACCACCGCGTCGGTGGACTCGAGAAACGACGCCGGCGCACCCGTGGCCACGACCTTCCCGTCGTGAATCAGCGCAAGCCGGTCGCTGACGGCAAAGGCCGCTTTGAGATTGTGCGTCACGACCACGGACGTGACGTTCAGGCTTCGCTGGAGCCCGAGCAGCAGGCGATTGACGCGCGTGACGTTGATGGGGTCGAGGCCCTCCGCCGGCTCGTCGTAGAAGACCACCTCGGGGCGCACGGCGACCGCGCGAGCGAGGGCGACGCGTTTGCGCATGCCGCCCGAGAGGTCAGCCGGGGACATGTGCTCGATGCCGGGAAGCGCGACCAGCGCCAGCGTTTCGCCGACGCGCTTGCGGATTTCCTCCTCGGTCATCTCGGTTTGCTCGCGGAGCGCGTAGGCGACGTTCTCGAAAACGTCGAGCGAATCGAAGAGCGCGGACTCCTGGAAAAGCATGCCGATCCGCTGGCGGGTCTCGGTCCACTGCTGCTCGCTGAGGTTGGTGACGTCGGTGTCGTCGAAGCGAATCGTGCCGGCGTCGATCTGGATGAGGCCCATCATCGCCTTGAGCAAAATGCTCTTGCCGGAGCCGGACTCCCCGATGATCGTCACGACCTCGCCCTCGAAGATGTCGAGATCGAGCCCCTCGAGGACGGCGTTTCGCCCAAACGCTTTGTAGACGCCGCGGACCTCGAAAAGAGCCACCGCTGCGCAGGCTAGCACGGCCGTGCGGCGATCAGCGAACGCCCTTCATCATTTCGAGAAACTCGTCGCTTTCAACCATGCCGGTGATGCGAGACGCTTCGGACCCGTCGCTGTGGTGCAGCACGACGAGCGGCAGCCCGGGCTGGTCATACGCCTTGAGCAGCGCCCACTTTTCGTCGGTGGCCTCGTCGGTGCTCAGGTCGACGCGCACGGTGACGAAGCGCTGCGCCTCGGCGACCACGCGCGGGTCGCTAAGCACGTCGCGCTCGAGCTCCTGGCACGCGCCGCACCAGTCAGCGCCGAAATCGACGAGCATCGGGCGGGCCTCCGAAAGCGCGCTGGTCTTGGCGGTGTCGAAGCTCTCTTCCCAATGAATGTGGGCGCCCGGGGGAAGCGCCTCGGCCCAGCCGACGACGCCGAGGAGCCCAGCCACGCAGGCGAGGACGCCAACGACTTTGCGGGCCCGAGCGCCCCACGCAGGGCTCTTGAATGAAAGGTGAATCGCGCCGACGATCACCCCGCCCGCGACCAGACCGATGGCAGCCGCGAGCCAGAGCTCGTCGCGAACCGCCGGCCGGGGGTAGGGCAGGAGCGCTCGTGCGTAGTAGAGCGCGAGCGCCAGCATGGCGATGCCGAACACGCTCTTGGTCCAATCGACCCACCGCCCCGACCTCGGAAGCGTGACCGCGAACGTGCCGACGAACCAAAACAGCACGCCGATGCCGAGCGAATAGATGAAGAGCGCGATCGCGCCGAAGGCGACGTTGCCGGTGGTGGCCACCCACGTGAGCAGCACCGCGAGAACCGGGCCCGTGCACGGCGCAGCGATGAGCCCGTTGACGAAGCCGAGGCCGAACGCGCCGCGGACCCCGAGCCCGCCGACCTGCGCCAGCTTGTTTTGCAGGGCCGACGGGAGCGCGATGTCGAAGAGCCCGAACATGCTGAGCGCCATGATGGTGAACAAAGCCGCGAGCGCCCCGACCACCCAGGGGCTCGCAAGCGCGCTCCCAAACGCGCTGCCCGTCAGCGCGGAGAGCACGCCGAGCGGCGTGAACAGCGCTGCGATGCCGAGCACGAACGCGGTGGACAGAAGGGCAGCGCGCGAGCGGGACTCCGCCTGCCGCGCACCAAAGACGCTCACGGTGACGGCGATCATCGGGTAGACGCACGGGGTCAGCGACGTGGCCAGGCCTGCTACGAAGATCAGTCCGAGCGCGCCGAGGAAGCTGCCCTCCTGAAGCGCGTCGGAAAATGGCCCCGTGAGCTGGTTCAGGGCGTCGGCAGACGCGTGCGCCTCCGCCATCGAGGCGGCGACGAAGCCGGCCAGACCGAGCCACGGACGCATCCCAATACTATGGTGCTCGATTGGTTGACCGTCCACGAAGCGGGGACGTAGCCTTGTCCGAGGGAAGCTCTTGCCACTTCTATTTCTGCTGTTCATCGCTTTTGCCACCGGGGCGTTCGCGGCCTATTCCGGGCGCGAAGAGGTGCGGCTCAGCGCAGACCCGGTCTGGCGCATGGAGAGCTTCCTCGGGTACGCGCTCTTCGTCGCATTCGTGCTGTTGCCGGCCACCATCTTGTTCTACGCGTTTCACGGCGATTGGTTTCTCTTCTATTTCGTCGACACGAGCCGTGCCCCGTGGCTCATCGGCCTGTTGGTTGCGCTCGCCGTGGCGGGGGCCGCGTGGTTTGGCTTTCAGCTCGGGGGGGCGTTTTGCCGCGCTTCGAGAGACACCGCGGCCCGCCGGCTGGCCGCTGGCGCCCTGATTTCGGCGCTTGCGATCTGGCCGCTCGCCTGGAGCCGGCTTTCGGTGGTGGGCACCTATCGCCAGTACACGCGCGACTACGGGCTCACCAGCTACGTGGTCAGCCCGGCCTTCTACTCGGGCGTCGCCATCCTGCTCATCATGGCGCTGGCGTTTGGTTGGCTCGCGTACGGCATCGACCGGCAGACCGGCGACGCCATCTAGCTTGGCCGTCAGCCGGCCAGCAGGAGGCCCATGTGGTCGCGGAGGTGCATCGCCGCGGGTGACGCCCAAAACCGAAGCGCGTCGAGGAAGGCCGGATGCGCGTCGAGCGTTTCGCTTTCTCCAGGCGCGAGGCGCCCTCTCACGTCGTCGACCAGCGGGTCGAGCTCGTCACAGAGGATGAGGGCCGCGCGCACGGCCGTCCGATTCGCGGCGTTGACCCAGCGGTCGAACTTCACCCGCTTCGTCGCGGCGTATGCGAGCGCGGCTTCGCGCACCTGCTTTCGGTCGCGGCGCGGGATGGCCCGGTGCAGCCGCTTGGTTTGTTCGTTCAAGAACTCTTCGCTCGTGAGGCCCGCGCCGAAGTCTGGCTTCACGATGCGAGCCGCAGACGCGAGCAGCACGTCGAGCTCGCGCGGCGTGAGCTTCGACACCGCCTGGTAGCCCCGCGCGATCTGCACCATCGGCTTGGCGAGCATGAAGGTCTGCGTGGCGGTGTCTTTTTCCATGATGGTCGCCGGCGCGAGCACGGCTGGGTGCGGACCGAACTCGATCGCGACCCCTCGGTTGCGCACCCGGTGCAAGAAGAGGTCGAAGTGCCGGATGTCGAGAGCCGCCGCGAGCCGGTTCGCGACGTCGCGGAGCGGATGGTTGGCCTCGGTGGGCAGCCTGTCGCGGGTGGCGAGCCCGTAGCTGTCGAGCTCGGGGGGGAAAAGCTTGGTGAGCGCAGGAGAGAGCGCGGCGAGCAGCGTTCCGGCGGCGGCGTCTTCGGGCCGCGGGGTGCCGAGCTGGTCGAGTACCGCGCCCCGTAGCGACCGAGGCCGCACCCTGGCTGGCGCCGACTCCATGGATGCGACGCGCCGGCGATCGTCGTCGTCGTCGACGCCGCGGACGATGAGAGGAAGGGTCGCGATGCGGGCCTCACGCGTGCGCCCGTTGGCGTGATACGTGACGGCGAGCTCGCGCCAGATGTCGTCGTGCAGCGGCTCGATGCCGAGCACGGCCTGCAGCTGCTCGACCGCCTCCGCAGTTTCACCGCTCGCGCGAAGCCTCACCGCGAGCTCGCGCCGGAGCTCCGCGTCGGCGCTTCCTTCTTGGAGCCCTCGTCGGAGCGCAGCGATCGCAGCCTGCTCGTCGCCGCAGCGTTCGGAAAAGATTCGGGCCACCTCGAGCGCCGTCGCGACGGCGGCTTCGGGCTCTTCGGTGTGATGCTCTCGAAGGGCCTCGGCGAGCTCGCGCCATTCGTCCGGGGTGTCGCACAGCGCCTCGAGGGCCGCGGCGGCTTCGCCCCGCGCACCCTCGAGCACGACCGCGCGTCGAAGCGCCGCTCGGGCCTCGGCGTCGGAGCCGGCGAGGTGCTCCAACTGCCCCACGCGCACGAGCGCGTCCGAACGCTCCCCGTCGCTCATGTCGAGGAGACGCCGCGCAACGTCGAGCGCCTGAGGCATTTGGCCGAGGGCCTCCTGTACTCGCGACAGCTCGCGAAGCGCACCCGGCTCGTCGGGGCTGGACGCGAGCGCCGCCTCGACGTGCCGAAGTGCCTTGTCGGGTGCGTCGAGCCGCCGCCGGTAGAGGCCGGCCAAATCGAGCTGCACCCGCTCCAGCCGGTCGCCTTCGGGCGCGGCGGCGAGAAGCTGCTCCATGGTCGCCGCGGCTTCGTGCCAGGCCTTGGTCGCGCGATAGTGCGCGGCGAGCGCCTCGAGCGCGTCGAGGTTTCGCGGCTGCACTTTGAGCACGCGCTGCAGGGTGCGAATCGCAGACGACGCCTCGCCGAGCTCGTCCGATTGCACGCGCGCCACCGCCAGCCAAAGCTCGCTCGCGCGATCGACCGAGCGAGCCGCCGACGCGGCCTGGGAGAGCCGATCGACCAAGGGCGACCACGCCTGGTCGATGGTGAGGACGTCGATCAGGCCTTCGGCCGCGCGGTCCGAGTCGGGCCAAAGCTCGAGCGCACGTCCGAAATCGGTGCGTGCGCCATCGTGGTCGCCGATTCGCTCGAGCCGCACCAACGCGCTCTGCAAGTAGAGCTCGGAAGCCGCTCTGCGGTCGTGCTCGGTTTCGGCTTCGCGCCCGAGCGCCTCGACGAGCGCGGTGGGGTCGTCGGTTTCCTCCGCGAGCCGCGTCAGCCCGCGCGCGGCCCCGACGTGGTACGGGTCGGCGGCCGTCGCGGCGCGGAACTGCTCGATCGCCTCGGCATCGCGCTCGCCTTCCACGCTTTCCGCGATGCGCGCCCGGTGCGCGGCGGTGACAGTCGGGTCGTCCGCCGAGCGCACGAAGAGCGTGTCCACCTCGTGAAGGAGCTCGGCGTCGCCGCGACTCGTTGCAAGCCGCTCGAGCTCGAGAAGCGCACCGAGGTCCGAGGGCGCGATTTCGAGGACCCGGCGGTACGCCGCGATGACGTCTTCGTGCTCGCCGAGCCCCTGATGCTCGAGCAGGCGCGCGAGCTCGTAGAGCGCCGCCACCCGTCCGGTGGGATCTTCCAGCACGTCCGCGAGCGTCGAGCAGACGGTGCTCAGCGACTCCCATGCGCCGACCTGGCGGTAGAGCTGGTCGAGCGCGAGGAGCGCCCCGAGATGCGCCGGCTCGACGGTGAGCACGTCCTCCCAGGCCTGAATCGCCTGCCGGTGCTTGTCCTGGCGCTCGAGCACCTGCGCCCTTCGCGAAAACGACGCCACCCGTTGAACCGGGTCGTCCGTGAGCTTCAGCTCGCGCTCGAGGTCGGCGAGGAGATGGGGCCAGTCCTGTTCCTCGCTTCGCACGCGCGCCAGCGCGTCGACCGCGGCGCGATAGCTCGCATCTGCGTTGACGGCGGCCTCGTACGAGATGATTGCCTTGGCGCGTTCGTCGAGGTGGTCTTCGTAGATTTGACCGAGGAGAAACGCCGCACGCGCTTTCGCAGAGCCGGTTGCGGAGTTGCGAAGCTGAAGCTCCAGCACGTCGACCAGCTCGGTCCAGTTGCCGCGCTCGCGGAGGTTGCGCGCGAGCTCCTGGAGAGACGGCGCATGCGTCGGGTCGACCTTGACCGCCTCGCGGTGATACCGAAGCGCGTCCTCGTCGCTTCCGAGCCGGTCGCGAGAGATCTCGGCCATCTTTTGGAGCAGGGCGACGCGCCGGCCTTTGGTCGACGTCAGCCGCAGCTCCTGCGCGTAGATGTCGAGGAGGTCGTTCCAGCGGCCTGCGGCATAGTAGAGGCGGCCGAGGCTCGACAGCGTCGGCACGTGGCGCGGGTCCTTGTCGAGCGCCTTTCGGTAGCGCTCGATCGCGCCGTCCCGATCGCCGAGGTGGTCTTCGAGCACTTCGCCGGCGCGGTGAAGAAGGGCGACGAGCCGATCGCGCTCGACCGTGAGCTCGATCTCGTACTCGAGCGCCTCGAGGAGCTCTTTCGGGCGGTGGGCCCGTGACGCCGAGCGCTGCCACGCGTGCACCGCGGCGAGGTGGCCGGAGTCCTGTTCGAGAATTCGTTTGTACGTCTGCGCGGCGAGCGCGTGCTCCTCGAGAACGTCTTCGTAGATCTGCGCGATCTTCAGCAGGTAGGAGACCGCGCGCGTGCCGGTCGCACGGTCGAGCGCGTTTTCGTAGAGCTGAATCAGGTCTTTGGTGCGATGCGCGTCCGAGAGCAGGCGTGCGAGCGCCTTGAACGCCGTCGGGTGGTCGGGCGTCGCGTTGAGCGCCCGGTGATACTGGTCGATCGCATCGTCCACGGCGTCGAGCTTGGTCTCGTAGATCTCGCCCGCGCGGGCGTGCGAATCGGCACGGCGCTGAGCGTCGTTGGTGTAGCGCGCCTCTTGGATGCACATGTCGATGAGCTTCGGCCACGCGCCCCGCGTTCGATAGAGGAGGCTCAGCGCTTGCAGGCTCGAAAGAGAGGTCGGCTCGAGCTGGATCGCGCGCTCGTGCCACACGATCGCTTGGTCCACGTCGCGAAGCTCCTCCTCGTAGAGCCGCGCGATGCGCTGGGCGTAGGTGAGCGCTTCGGACGGGTCGTCGGTCGCCTCGATCAAGACCTCCAGCGTTTCGACGAAGGCCTGCAGCCGATTCGCCGCCTCGTAGTGCCTGGCGAGCTCGCCGAGGATCAGCGGGTCGGTGGGCTGAAGCGCTCGCGCACGCTCGAGCAGCCGGATCGCCTCGTCCCGATTGCCGAGCACCTCGGCGTGGATGCGCCCCGCCCTGTAGAGCGACGACGCCTTGGTGGCGGCCGCGGTGGCGAGCTCCGCTTCGGCTTCGAGCGTGCGAATCAAATCGCGCCAGCGGTGCTGCCCATAGTAGAGGCGTTTGAGCGCCTGAATGGCGATGACGGCGCTCGGGTCGACCTGAAGCGCGGTCTCGTAGAGCTCGGCTGCCTGGTCGGGCCGCTGCTGCCGGCTTTCGAGCAGCTGCGCGCGGCGGACGATCAGCGCCGCGCGATGCGAGTCGTCGCTTGAAGCCGCGTTGGCGAGCTCGGCGAGCGTGCGGTCGACGTCGGGCCAAGTTTGCTTTGCGAAGGCGCGCTGGCCCGTGGCCTGAAGCACGGCCGCCCTCGACCGGTCGAGCGCGCGCGCGGTCTGATACGCCTCTTCGGCGGCCTCCCGGTTGCCGAGCACGTCTTCGAGAAGTCGCCCCTTGAGAAGCAGGAGCGTGGCCTTGTCCCGCGGCTGGCGCGTCACCCGCACCTCGGCGTCGAAGAGCCGAAGCGCGTCTTGAAACATCCTCGTCCCGATCAGCAGCCGTCGCGTCGCGCGAATGGCCGGCACGTAGTCGGGCGCGCGCTCGAGCGTCGCCTGGTAGTACTCGAGGGCGCGACGGCTGTCGCCAAGGCGGCTCTCGCACGTGCGCGCCATTTCGAAGTAGAGCCGCGCGGCGCGTCTCGCGTCGTCTTGGCCCTCTAGCTCTCGCTCACAGGTTTCGAGCCACTCGCGCGCCCTGCGCGCTCGGTCGACGGGAGCCTTTTTCGGCGGCTCGGGCGGCAGCCGGGAAGGGCGGTTCGGCGGAAGGGTGGGCGGCCCCGGCTCCTCCGATTCGGAGACCAAGTCGACCTGCGCCAACTCCTCGGTGGCGTCACGGCGGAGCGCCGTGCTGTCCCCATCTTTCAACGCCATTGCAGCCTACATGCTACCCCGCGACTCGGCCGAGCGCATCGCTCGTCGAGTGCGGCGCAGATGGCACGCCCTTAGGGCGGGATTAGGCTGCAGGGGCGAGGTCTTTGAGCTCTTCGGCGAGCTTCTTTTTGGCCCGCGCTTCGAGCTGCCTCGCGCGCTCGCGGCTCACGCCGAGCTCACGGCCGAGCGAGGCGAGGGACGCGGAATCGTCGCTGAGGATTCGCTTCTCGACGATGAGCCGCTCGCGGTCGTCCAGCACCGAAAGCGCGCCGGCGAGTCGCATCTGAATCCCGCTCTCGCGGCGACGTCGCGCCACGACGACGTCCTGGGGCTCTTCGTGGCCCGGGAGCATCTCGACGAGCGTCGAATCCGAATCGCTGTAGGCAGGCGCGTCGAGTGAAATTTCGCGCTGGTCGAGCCGCCGGAGGAGCTCGGTCATCTTCTGCTTGGTGGTGTCGAACTCGGACGCGAGGGTCTCGATCAGCTCATCCGGGTCGGCGATGAGATTCGAGAGCCTGGCCCGCTCGCGGCGGAGCCGGAAGAACAGCTTGGACCGGAAAGGCCCCGAACCCGCGCCAATCATGGTGCTGGAGCGAACGACCGCCTCGAGCACGAATGCGCGAATCCAGTAACCCGCGTAGGTCACGAAACGCGTGCCGCGATGCGGGTCGAACTTGCGCACGGCCGTGACAAGGCCGACGCTGCCCTCCGCGATGAGGTCCCCGAGCTTCACGCCGTATCGGCGGTACTGGAGGGCGATCGCGATGACATACCGGAGGTTGGCCTCGACGAGCGCATCGGCCGCGGCCTGGTCACCTTCCTGCGCCTTGAGGGCGAGCTCGTGCTCCACTTCGCGGGACAGCTTCGGGATGGCACGCACCTGCTGGATGTATCGGTCGAGGGAAGCGGATGACTGCATGATGTGTCCTTTACGCGAAGAGCCCGGTTACGTTACGTCACTTATTCGGCTGGTCTTCGCTGTCCAGCTTTTGTCTAACTTCTTCCTGGCACGAGTTAGACAAGACCGCAACAAAAAAACGACACCGCAGGGCCGTAAGCCGGCGCTGCGGTGCATAAGGTTCTGAATTTGTTGCGGTTTACTAGGTTGCGAAGCTCGAGCCGCAGCCGCACGTCTGCTTGGCCTGCGGATTGACGAACTTGAACCCGGCCCCTTGCAGGCCCTCGACGTAGTCGATTTCGGTTCCCTCGACGTACTGGGCGCTCATCATGTCCACGTAGATGGGAATCCCGTGGGAGGTCACGGTTTGGTCGAGGTCGGTCGTTTCGTCCTCGAAGAACAAATCGTAGGAAAATCCAGCACATCCGCCGCCGATGACGCGGACTCTGAGGCCTTGCTCGGCCAATCCCTCGGCGTCTCGGATCTCTCTGACTTTTTCGGCGGCTCGCGGCGTGAGGTTCAGCATGGTTCTCCTTGTCCACCGACTATAAGGTCGGCCCCGAATCCGCGCCAGTGACCGAGCTTACGTACCGTCACCCGCGACCCCGGGCCCCTGTTCGGCGGGGCCAAGAGGCCGAGCTGCCCGCCCTTCGGCTCGAAGCCCGTCGAGCTCGTCGTCCTTGCCGCGCTTGAGGAAGCCGAGCGCGTAGAGCCTGTCCCCGACGACCGCGGCCGAAGTGAGCTCGCCGACCACCGCGCCGGCTCGGTCGATTGGCGTCCCTGTGGGCGGAGGCTCGGCGCCGTCGAGCTCCCAGCGCCAGAGCGTCTTCGGGGCCTTGCCGCGATTTTCGAGCATCACGACCGTTTCCTGGCCGATGTAGCAGCCTTTGTTGAAGGAGACGGCGAGCGGCGCCAGCCCGGTCTCCTGCGGGTAGGTCGTGTCGCCGAAGTCCACGTCGAAGCGCGGGCGCCCGCGGACGGCGTGCGCGGCGTCCCATGCGTCATCGTCGACTGCCTCGCCGCCAAGGGCTCGGCTCTGCGCCTCGATCGCGGCGAGCTCTGCTTGCAGGTCGGCCTCGGGGACGACCCACTGGCGCCCGGCCGCGCCG
>CAJIBU010000019.1_pt1 | contig 21532 bp, 21 predicted proteins | sample 9199451 | NCBI WGS metagenome assembly CAJIBU01 (sample SAMEA7708315, study PRJEB35096) | sediment metagenome | biome: marine neritic benthic zone biome [ENVO:01000025]; feature: sediment [ENVO:00002007]; material: shallow marine sediment [ENVO:03000034] sea grass bed [ENVO_01000059] ... | reverse complement strand
GTCGCGCCCGATTCGCACACCGAGACGTACACGGCGGTTCGCCTTAACCTCGACTCGTGGCGCTGGGCCGGTGTTCCCTGGGTGATCCGGGCGGGCAAAGGCTTGGCGTCCACCGTCACCGAAGCGGTCATCGAGTTCGCGCGGCCGCCCCGGCCGCTCTTTGCCGACGCAGACTGCCGCCCGGGGCCGAACCGGCTCACGTTTCGCACCAAGCCCGACGACGGCATCAGCCTTTCGATGCAGGCGAAAAAGCCCGGGCCCCAGATGGTCAGTCGCCCGATCGAGCTTCACCTCGAGCACGACCGCCCGAAGGGCCGCGAGGCCTACGACCGGCTCATCGGCGATGCCCTTCGCGGCGACCCGAGCCTCTTCGCGCGACAGGACGGCGTGATGGAGGCCTGGCGCGTCGTCGACGACGTGCTCGCCGACGGCCGCGCACCGGTGTCGTACGAGCGTGGGAGCTGGGGGCCGCGCGAGGCCGACGCGCTCCTAGGCCCCGACTGGCGCTGGATCATTAAATGATGCGCGTTTTGGACGCGGGCGAGCGCTTCGCCGAGGCCGGCGCGAGCGTTCTCGCCGAGGCGCTTCGCGTGGCGCTTGCGCGAAAATCGCGGGCTTCGCTCGCGCTTTCCGGAGGCAGCACGCCGTGGCCGGCGCTTCGCGTGCTGGCAGGAGCCGACCTCGACTGGACGCGCGTCGACGTGTTTCAGGTCGACGAGCGCGTCGCGCCCGCGGGCGACCCGTCGCGAAACCTCACAGGGCTCCGCGAGACCCTGCTCGATCGCGTCCCGGCCAACGTGCACCCGATGCCGGTCGAGGCGGCCGACCTCGACGCGGGCGCCGCGGCCTACGGCAAGCTGCTTCCCGAAAACCTCGACGTGGTCCATCTCGGTCTCGGCGACGACGGCCACACCGCGTCGCTTGTGCCCGGCGACCCGGGGCTGGACGTCACCGATCAGCGCGTCGCCGTCACGAACCCATATCGAGCCCACCGCCGCATGACGCTCACGTTTCCAGCGCTCGACCGCGCGGAGAGAATCGTCTGGCTCGTTCAAAGCGAAGGCAAAGACGCGATCATCGAACGCCTGCTTGCCGGTGACCCGAGTATCCCCGCCGGTCGCGTCTCGCAGGCGACCGCGGTGCTCGTCACCGATGGGGCCGAGCAGCCGTGACCGCCTCGGCGTTCGTCACCGAAGCGGGCGTACGAGTGCCCGCGATCACCACCGACCAGATGCGCGAGGTCGACCGAGTCGCAGTCGACGAAGTCGGTCCGAACCTGTTTCAGATGATGGAAAACGCGGGACGTGGGCTCGCGGTGCTGGCGTTGGAGTTGCTGCGCGACACCTGGTCATCGACGCCGATCGTCGTGCTCGCCGGCACAGGCGGAAACGGCGGAGGCGGGATCTGTGCAGCGCGGCATCTTGCAAACCACGGCGCAAACGTGAGCGTGGTCGTCACCGACGCATCGAAGCTCACGCCCGTACCGAGTGCGCAGCTCGACGTCTACCGCGGCACATCCGGTGCGCTCGTCGAACCTTCCGCTCTCGAGGAGCTTCGGCCAGGCCTCATCGTGGATGCGGTCATCGGGTACAGCCTTCGCGACGCACCGAGAGGCGCCGCGCTTCAAATCATCGAGTGGATCGTCGACCAATCGGCGCCCGTGATTTCCCTCGACGTGCCCTCGGGTCTCGATGCGACGACCGGCGACGCGCCGGGCGCACACGTGGACGCAACGGCTACGCTCTCGCTCGCGCTCCCCAAAACCGGCCTCGATGCCCGGGCGGTCGGCGACCTGTTTCTCGCAGACCTCGGTATCCCCGCCGAGGTCTATCGGCGGGTCGGGATCCACGTGCCTTCGGTGCTCTTTGAAGATCGGTTCAGGGTCGCGCTCCGGCCTTTTGGCGTTTGAACCGCGGCGATGTAAAGCTTTGAATTCGATGGCGCCTAAACAGATTCCGAGCTCCGTGGCGGACGAGGTTCGCGCTGCGCTGGCGCCGACGCTTCGTCCCTTCGGTCCGGACTATTGGCGCGACCTCGACGCCAACAAGGCGTTTCCAACCGCGCTCTTCGACGCGATCGCCGGCACCGGCTATTTCGGGACGTTCATTCCGGAGGCCTACGGTGGCGCCGATGCCGGTCCGCGGGTCGCGTCGGTGCTGGTCGAGGAGATCAATCGCGCGGGCGGAGACGCGGCCGCGATCAATGCGCAGATGTCGATCTGTCGCACGCTCGTCCTTCACGGCAGCGAGGCTCAGAAGAAACGCTACCTGCCCGGCGTCGCCTTGGGCGACATTCGTTTTCTCGCGGTCGCTGCTACGGAGCCCGACAGCGGCGCTAACATGGCCGAGCTCGCGAGCACGGCTCGGCGCGACGGCGACGACTGGGTCCTGAACGCCAGCAAGGTCTTGATCTCGTTTGCCGAGCACACGCGGCTCATGATCTTGCTCGCCGGCGCCGACGACGGCACCACGCTCTTTCTTCTCGACCTCGACGAGGTGGGCGACCGCGTCGAGGCCCACCCCATCGATCTCGTCGCCAATCGCATGACCGCGAGCGTCTTCATCGACGACCTCCGCGTCCCGGACGCCGCGCGCATCGGGCCCGTGGGCGAAGGGCTTCAGTGCCTGATGAAGGGCTTCGTCATTCGCCGCGTGCTGGCGGCGTCCGAGACCATCGGCAACGCTCGCTTTCTTCTCGACCAAAGCGTCGAGTACGCCAAGACGCGGAAGACATCCGGTCAGCTCATCGGCGTCAACCAGGGCATCCAGTATCCGCTGGTCCAGGCGTACTCGAGAGTCGAAGCCGCCGACCTGATGCGCTGGGACGTTCTCGACCTCGTCGACCGCGGACAAGACGCGATGACGCGATCTGCGATGGCGAAGGTGCTCGCCTCAGAAGCCGCCTGGGAGACGACGCGCGCCGCGCTCACCACGTTTGGCGGCTGGGGCCTCGCCTCCGACTATCATGTCGAGCGGAAGCTTCGCGAGAACACCGTCTACGTGTTCAACAATCTGTTGATGAATCTGATCGCCGAACGCGGCCTCGGCCTTCCGAAGAAGTAAAAGGCGCGCTCACGCGGCAGTGCCGCTCGGCTGGTAGGCGCAGAGTGGGTCCTCGCCGAGCGGGTCTCCCGTCATGCTGTAGGCTCGCGCACGCGACCCCCCGCAGGCGAACTTGAACTCGCAGCGGCCGCAGCGTCCCTTGTAGTTGCTCGGGTCCTGCAGCTCGTGAAGCGCTTCGGATTCGCGATAGATTTGGTGGAGCGGCCGATCTTTGACGTTGCCGAGGAGTGGGTGGGGTAGGAAGCCGGCGGGGTACACCTCGCCGAGGTGCGAGACGAAGATGACGCCGTTGCCGTCTCTGATCCCAAAGGCCATCGGGCGGGCGCGGGCCTGGATGTCCCGGAGCGGCATGCCTTCGGCGAGCTTTTGCTGAATCCAGAAGCGGCGGTAGTGCGGGGCTTCGGTCGTGCCGACCCGGAACGGGGCGCTTTCCGAAATCGAGTAAACCCACCCGAACAGCCGCTCGACCTCGTCCGCGCTCGGAGTATCGAGCTCGGCGCCTCGCCCGACGGGCACGAGCAGAAAAAGGCTCCACCTCCGGACGGGGGGCGCGGCGGTGTCGCGAAGCAGCTCGTACATCGCCTGGACGTGAGGCAGCGTCGTCGCTGTCACGGTGGTGTTCACCTGCACGGGGATGTCGAATTCGCGTGCCCATGCGAGCGCTTTCATCGAATAGCCGAACGTGCCGCGCACGTTTCGAAAGGCGTCGTGGATTTCGGCCGTCGGTCCGTCGAGGCTCACGCCCATCGCGCTCACGCCGAGCTCGTCGAACCGCTCCACCGTTTCGCGCTGGAGCAGCGGCGTGGTGCTCGGTGTGATCGAGACGTGAATCGGAAGCGAGCGCCCATACTCGATCAGTTCTTTGATGTCGGGCCGCTTGAGTGGGTCGCCCCCGGTCAGCACCAGCATGCTGCCGAGCTCCTGCACGCTTCGCATGAGCGCTTTACCCTGCTCGGTGGTGAGCTCGCGCGGGTCGCGGTGTGGGATCGCGCTCGCGCGGCAAAGCTGACAGGCGAGGTCGCACGAGATCGTCGTCTCCCAGTAGACGTTGCGCGGCTGGCGCCGGTAGAGAAACCCGGGGTACCGGCTTCCGATGGTCTGCAGCTCCATCAGGCGTGCTCCTCGTCGCGGCACACTCCGCCGAGCCGGTCGGCCCATTTTTCGGGGTAGCCTTCATAGTATCGCGTCCACGGCCGGCCGGTGACCTCGTAGTACAACAGTGCATACGCCGCGCGCGAGATCGACGGAAGCCCGATCACGGGGAGATAGAGCCAGCCGAGCATGCGCGACTGCTTGGTGTGACCGAGCTCGTGCGCGCGGTTTCGAAGGTCGAGGTCGTGCCAGCGGTTGCTTTCGCGGCACCAAAACACGACGTGGCCGAGCGAAATGCCCGTGCCCACCGATTCGACGACGAGCCGCCCGTCTTCGAGCTCGATTCCGACGATGCGTTTGCGCGCCGCCTCTGCGCCGAGCATCGCCAAACCCAGCACCGACTGCGGCGCTTCCCACAAGAGTGAAATCCCTCGACCGATGAGCGACATCGGTCAGAGCCTAGCACCGGCCCTATTCGAAGAGCGCGAGATAGTCGCCGTAGCCCTCTTTTTCGAGGTCTTCCTTCGCGATGAAGCGAAGCGACGCGCTGTTGATGCAGTAGCGCTGGCCGGTCGGCGCCGGTCCGTCGGGGAACACGTGCCCGAGGTGGCTGTCACCGTGCTTGCTTCGCACCTCGGTGCGCGCTGCCATGAGCTTGCGGTCGACGTGCTCGGTGACGTTCTCGGGCTCGATTGGCTTCGTGAAGCTCGGCCACCCCGTTCCGCTCTTGTACTTGTCGGTGGAGCTGAAGAGCGGCTCTCCGCTGACGACGTCGACGTAGATGCCTTCACGCTTGTTGTCCCAGAACTCGTTGCGGAAAGGCGGTTCGGTGCCTTCTTCCTGGGTCACCGTGTACTGCAGCGGTGTGAGCTGTTCGCGAATCTCGGCGCTGGAGGGCCGGTCGTATTCCTTGCGGTTGTCAGACATCTTCTTCTTTCCTGCAGCTTTGGGTTTGGCGGGTGGCTCGAGGGGCTTGTCACCCCAAACGGACTCCAAAAAGCCCTCGCGGCCTGACCCGCGGCGGTATCGCTTGTAGTTTGAAGGGTTCTTTTTGTAGTAGTCCTGGTGGTAGCCTTCTGCGGCGTAGAACGGCTCGGCGGGTCGAATCGGCGTCACGATCTTCTTTTTGAAGACGCCGCTTTTCTCGAGCTCGCGTTTGGAGGCTTCGGCGGCCTTTCGTTGTTGCTTGTCGTGCACGAAGATCGCGGTTTTGTATTGCTTGCCTCGGTCGGCGAACTGCCCGCCGTCGTCGGTGGGGTCGATCTGCCGCCAAAACACCTTCAGTAAATAGTCGTACGAGATCATGTCGGGGTCGAACTTCACTTGCACGGCTTCGACGTGACCTGTGCGTCCGGAGCTGACCTCGCTGTACGAGGGGCCCTTCTCGGGGCCTCCCGTATAGCCGGACGTGACGCTCGCCACGCCGGGGAGCTTTTCAAACGGCGGCTCCATGCACCAAAAACATCCGCCGGCGAAAGTCGCTTTCGCGAGCTTGCCACCTTTCGCCGGCGCACTTGCTTGCTTGTCCTCGGGTTGGGGTGATTCGGCTCGCGTCAGCGTGCACCCGAACGCCACCAGGATGGCGAAGGTCAGGATCGGAAGGCCGAGCACGATGGTCCGAAAGCTTTTCATCACGAATCTCCTATCTAAGGCTCTCCGCGTTAACGCCAGCCCGCGCCAAATGTTTCACGAAAACGTGAGCTCGCGGGCAAAGCAGCCCTCGAGGTGGTCGTTGACGAGGCCCATCGCCTGCATGAACGCGTACACCGTGGTGGGGCCGACGAAGGTCCAGCCGCGTCGTTTCAGGTCCTTACTGAGGGCGGTCGAGGTCGGGGTGTTGGCGAGCTTGCTCAGGGCCGCGTGGGTCATTCGGCGGGGCCTCTCGCTCTTCGGCGGCACGTGCTCCCAGAAAAACTGGGAAAGTGAGCCGTATTCGTCCTCGAGCTCGATCGCGCGCTTGGCGTTGTTGATGGTGGATTCGATCTTGCCGCGGTGCCGCACGATGCCCGCGTCCCGGAGGAGCCGCTCGACGCTCCGCTGATTGAAGCGCGCGACTTGGTGGTAGTCGAAGCCCTTGAAAGCTTTTCGGAAGTTGTCGCGTTTCCGGAGGATGGTCAGCCAGCTCAAGCCCGACTGAAAGCCTTCGAGGCAGATCTTTTCGAAAAGGCGATAGTCGTCGTGGACGGGCCGGCCCCACTCGTCATCGTGGTATGCCGCGTAATCCGGCGCGCTGGCGCCCCACCAGCAGCGAACCCGCCCGTCGTCTCCGCGCATCAGGCCTTTCGGGAGCTTCTTCGGCATCGGGGCCGAAGGCTATCACCTATCGGGCTTCGAGAATCGCCGGGAACCGGTTGAGGCCGCGATTGAACGAGGACCTCAGATAGCCGAGCTCCGCGCCGGGCTTCTGCCGGACCCGCTTCACGCGCTGGGTCATCTCCTCGAGGGACAGCCGGACCTCCATGCGCGCGAGCGACGCCCCGAGACAGAAGTGCGGGCCGAGGCCGAACGAGAGATGCTTGCTCTCCTTGTTGAAGTCGCGCCGGATGTCGAACCTGTGAGGGTCGCTGAAGTGCCGCGGGTCGCGGTTGGCGGCGGGGTAGGTCAGGCCCACCTGCTGGCCCGCCTTGATGACCTTTCCGTGGAGCTCGTAGTCGCGCGTGGCGGTGCGGTACATGTTGATGAAAGGCGTCACGTAGCGGAGGATTTCTTCGACTGCGTTCGGGATGAGCGACGGGTCTTCGTAGAGGGCGTCGTACTGCTCCGGGTCGATCGAAAGCTGATAGAGGCCGCCGGCGATCGCGCTTCGCGTGGTCTCGGCGCCGCCCACGTTGAGCAGCAGGTGCTCGAAGAGGAGCTGCGACTCGTCGAGCTTTTCGCCGTTGAGCTCGGCGTTCATCCAGATCGTGAGGATGTCCCCCGCAGGGCAGCCCGCCTGTCGGGCGGCCATCATCTCTTCGTGGTGCATGATGAAGCTGTCGAACGCGTTGTTGACGTCGTCATCGACGTAGTCGGGGCCGTTGCCACCCTTCATCATTCGGTTGATCCATTTGGCCACGTCCTTGCGGATCTCTTCGGGGGTGCCCAGCATGTCGCTGATGAGGCGAAGCGGGAGCGAGGCGGCGAGATCCTCGACGATGTCGACTTCGTCTTTCTCGAGCATCGTGTCGACGAGCTCTTTGACGATCTCCCGCGCGCGGTCTTCCATTTTGCGCATCTGGCGGGGCGTGAACGCCGACGAGACGAGCGCGCGCTGCTTGTTGTGCTGCTCGCCGTCCTGGTAGATCATCGCCGGGTCGCCGGGGATGTTGGGCCGGGCGCCCTCGGCATTGATGAAGGTCTCGGTGTCGCGCTCGATGGTGACGATGTCGTCGTAGCGAAACACCTCCCACACAGCGTTCTTCTCATCGAAGTAAATCGGCTCGTGCTCGAGGAAGTAGTCGTACATGTCCTCGGCGTGCTCGTGCGTTGCCGGCGCACAGAAATCCACGTTCTCGAACCGCCCCATGGGGCACTTGCTTTCCAGTCGATCTTTCAAGGCATCGCCTCCACCACTAACTTTACACCAAGTAAACTAATCCCAGTCTAGAACAAGTTCCACCCCGGTCAAGCAAAAGCCGAAAAAAGGGGACAGTCCCCTTTTCCAACACCCGTCCTGGAAAAGGGGACTGTCCCCTATATAACTTCCGTTAATTCGGTTTTTGGGCGCGGATTGACCAGGTGCTGGAGGGCATGAAGACGCCGGCGTCGCGGAGGAAGTGGGTCATCAGGTCGCGGAGGTCTTGGCGGATGGCGCCGAGCTTTTGCCGGCCTTCGTCGCCTGCCTCGCGGATGATTTCGCCCGAGGGGCCGACGAGGAGCTGGTAGTCGATCGCTTCTTCGATGTCGCGGCCGATGCAGACGTCGGCGTCGATCTGCTCGAAGGAGGGCTCGACGAAGCCCGCTGCATCGAGCATCGCGCGATCGGTTTCCTCGCGCGCCATCGAGAAGGGGCCGGGCCCGCACGTCGCAGCGTCATCGCCGGGTGGCGGTAGGTGCTGAAGCGCGATTTGCTTCGCAGCCCCCCAACAAGGATTGTCGGCCAGCGACCGCCACACGATCAGGCATACCTTGCCACCGGGCTTGAGCGCGCGGTTGGCGTTTCGAAGTGCGCCTCGGGAAGCTCGCACACCTGCGCGTCGCCGAGCTCGTAGCGAACGTTGTCGGCGCCCGCGGCGTCGCGCTCTTCGTTCGCGATGTCGAGAAACGCGTCGGTGCAGTCGATGCCGAGGACTTCTCCCTCTGGCCCCACCAGCTCGGCGATTTCAAGCGCCGTTTCCCCGAACCCGCACCCAATGTCGAGCACTTTGTCGCCCCGCTGCATGTCGAACCCCGCGTATGCGATGTCGCTGTGGATCTTCCCGTTTCCCGACAGCAGATGCCGGAACCGAATCCACTTCGGCGTCAGAATTTCGTTCCAACACTCGACGAAACCGAGGTTGTCATTGGCGACTTCTGCCATGGCGCCTCCTCAAGGTGTCAGTATCGCGATGAACGCGGCCACGCCGCCGAGCAGGAGCAGCAATACGACGAGCGTGATCCAGAGCCGCGCCGCCACAGGATCCTTGGGATCGTCGCCCATGTAAACCCTCAGTCGGCGCGAAGCTCGGTCGCGTCGTTTTCGTCGGTGCTGAGGAACACCTCGTGAATCGTCAGCTCGTTCGGGCCGCGAAACATCTCTTTGGGCGGCCGGTTTCGATGCGCCTCCGCAAAAGAAGGGCTTTTCGTCCACGCGACGAAGTCGTCAAACGACTCCCACCAAGTCTTCACCTCGTAGTACCCACTGCCCGCCGGCCCGGCCGACCACTCCCCGGTCTGGTGGTCGAGGGTCATCGGTCGCGGACGGTGTACCTCGTTGCGGAGGAACCCCTTTGCCCGATCCACCAGGTGCACCCGTTTTCGAAACCGGTCTTCGAAGTCGATTTCGTAGCCTTCGGCGACCGGAATGCGGTTTGTGACGACGATCATGGGCAAATCATACCCCTCTTCCAGTCACGCGCATGTGGCGCTACATATTCCTCATGAAACCGATCAAGCCTCGGGTCGTGATCGTGGGTGGTGGCTTTGGTGGGTTGGCCGCCGCCAAGGCGCTCCGCAGAGCAAACGCCGAGGTCATCATCATCGACAAGCACAACCACCACTTGTTCCAGCCTCTCCTCTACCAAGTGGCCACCGCCGCGCTTCACCCTGGCAACATCGCAGCCCCGATTCGCGGCATCGTCCGCAACCAGGAGAACTGCCGCGTCATCATGAAGGCCGTCGAAGGCATCGACCTCGACGCCCGCGTGGTCGACCTCGGCCGCGAGCGATATACCTACGACTACCTCGTTCTCGCGGCCGGCTACGTCACCAACTACTTCGGCAACGACGAGTGGCAGAAGGTCGCGCCGGGTATGAAGACCATCGAAGAAGCCACTGACGTTCGCGCGCGGTTCCTCTTGGCGTACGAGCAGGCCGAGCTCGAGCAGGACAAAGCTGCGCAGGAAGCCGCGCTGACGTTCGCGATCGTGGGCGCGGGGGCAACGGGCGTCGAGATCGCGGGCGCCATCGCAGGGATCGCGGACTCGGTGCGCGAGGATTTCCGCTCGATCGACACGCGCGCCACTCGCATCATCCTCATCGACTTCGCCGACCGCGTACTCACCTCGTTTCACCCAGAGCTCTCCGAGCGAGCCAAGCAAGACCTCGAGCGCCTGGGCGTGGAGGTGCTCCTGCAAACCCGCGTGACCGACGTCGACGAAAAAGGCCTCACCGCCAAAACGCCCGACGGCGTGGTTCGCATCGACGCGAACAACGTCATCTGGGCCGCGGGCGTCAAGGGAAGCCCGCTCGCCGAGTCGCTCGGCGCCGAGCTCGACCGCGCGGGCCGCGTGCTCGTCGAGCCGGACCTCAGCGTCCCGGGCTATCCGGAGGCTTTCGTCGTCGGCGATCTCGCACACAGCGTCGACCCCGACAGCAAAGAGTCCGTGCCCGCCGTCGCCCAGGGCGCCCTGCAGGGCGGGAAGTACGTCGGCAAAACCATCGCGCGTGAGATCCGCGCCACCCGCAGCAACGAGCCGGTGCCGGAGCGCAAGCCGTTTCGCTACCGCAACAAGGGCTCGATGGCGATCATCGGGCGCAGCAGAGCCGTCGCCGAAGTCGGCAGCCTTCGCTTCGGCGGTCTTTTCGCTTTCTTGCTGTGGGCCATGATTCACATCTTGTTCCTGATCGATTTTCGGCGAAAAGCGGTCGTCTTCGTCGAGTGGGTGTGGCTGTTCTTCACCAAGGGCCGGGGCGCGAGGCTGATCACCGGCGCCGGCCGCGTTCCGCGGGTGCTCAAGCCGCCGCGCGACTCTCGGCTGCCACCCCCATCCGCCATCGAACATCGAGTCGACTATGCTAAAAACCCGCAGTGACTGACTGGGCGCTCAAGAAGCATCCGGCTTTCCCGGGCGTGCCCGGGCCGGTGCTCATCGTCGTGATGGACGGTGTTGGTTGCGGCGCGTCCAACGAGGGCGACGCGGTCTGGCTCGCGCGCACGCCTACGCTCGACGGCCTCGCAAGCGTGTCGCTCACCACGCGCCTTCGCGCGCACGGCATGGCCGTGGGGCTTCCGAGCGACGACGACATGGGCAACAGCGAGGTCGGGCACAACGCGTTCGGCGCCGGGCGCGTGTTCGACCAGGGCGCCAAGCGCGTGCAGATGGCGATCGACAGCGGCGAAATCTTCGAGGGCGAAGAGTGGAAGAAGCTCGTGCTCCGCGTGAAGCAAAGCGGCGAGCCCATACACTTCATCGGGCTTCTTTCGGACGGCAACGTCCACAGCCACATCAATCATCTGTTTGCGATGCTCCAACGATGCGCTGAAGAAGGCGTCGAGCGCGTGCGGGTCCACTGCCTGCTCGACGGACGCGACGTTCCGGAAACCAGCGCGCTCGAATATGTCGATGCGCTCGAGACGCTCCTCGCTCAGCTCAACGAGGGCGGCCGCGACTACCGCATCGCATCGGGCGGCGGCCGCATGTTCATCACCATGGATCGCTACGGCGCCGATTGGTCGATGGTCGAGCGCGGCTGGAAGCACCACGTCCTCGGCGAGGGCCGCGGCTTTTCAAACGCTACGGAGGCGATTCGAACCTTCCGCGACGAAAAGCCCGGCGTCATCGATCAAGACCTCCCCGGCTTCGTCATCGTCGACGACGACGGGCAAGCTGTCGGCCCCATTCGAGACGGCGCCGCTGTCGTCCTGTTCAACTTTCGCGGCGATCGCGCCCTCGAGCTCACGCGCGCGTTCACCGAGCCCGAGCTCGCCGAGTTCGACCGGGGAGCGATCCCGGACGTCGAGTTCGTGGGCATGATGGAGTACGACGGCGACCTCAAGCTGCCGCGCCACTACCTAGTGCAGCCGCCCGAGATCGACCGCACCGTTGGCGAATACCTCGCCCGCAACCAGGTCACGCAGTTCGCGTGCAGCGAAACCCAGAAGTTCGGCCACGTCACCTATTTCTGGAACGGCAACCGCACCGGCATGTTCGACCCCGCGTACGAGGAGTACCTGGAAATCCCGAGCGACGTGATCCCGTTCGAGCAGCGCCCGTGGATGAAGGCCGCTCAGATCACCGATGCCACCATCGAGGCGCTTCAGCGCGGCGAGTTCCGTCACGCGCGCATCAACTACGCCAACGGCGACATGGTCGGGCACACGGGAAGCCTCGACGCGTCGGTGATCGCCGTCGAGTCGGTCGACCTCTGTCTCGCTCGGCTGGTTCCCGTCATCGAGGCGCTCGACGGCGCGATGATCGTCACCGCCGACCATGGCAATTGCGACGAGATGTTCGAGGTCGACAAGAAGTCGGGCGCATTTGCGCGAAGCCCCGAAGGCCGCCTCAGGAGCAAGACCAGCCACACGCTCAACGCCGTCCCCTGCTACGTGTACGCGCCGAGCGTCGATTCGCTCGCCCTCGACGACGGCGTCGAGGAGCCCGGCATCGCCAACGTCTCGGCGACTGCGCTTCACCTTCTCGGGTACGAGCGCCCCGAGGGCTATCTGCCCTCCATTCTTCGCTGAGGCTCAGCGGCTCAGCGGTAGCGAAGCCGCAGCTTGATGCCGAGGAAGTCGGCGATTTGCTGTGCGTAGGACCGCGGGATGAGGTCGAGCCGGCCTTCCACCACTGCGCGCGCGCGAGCGTGGGGCTCGCCCTTGAGCGCAGGGAGCACGATTTGGCTCCACGCGAGCAGCGTCTTGCCGTCGGCGCCGTCGAGAGCCAGCGTGAGCACCGGTTCGAGCCGCTTCTGATAGGCGACCGACGCCGTGCACAGCGCGGCGAACGTCTTGACGAGTCCGTCCTTGCCGACGTCGCTTGCCTCTTCGAAGGACCCCTTGAGCACTTCGAGCTGCCGCGCGACGCGAGCGGGTGCGATGCGAGCGATCGCCGGAAGCGCCTCCGCAGAAGTCTGCACGACGCGCTTGTTCGACGACGAGATCCCCCTCGCGAACTTGGCGACCAGCGGAACCACGAGCTCCGGTCTTTCCGCGATGACCTCGCTGAGCACGCGCGCCGACTGTGTTGCAGCCGTCCTCGGGCCCTCCATCATGGTCTCGCCGTGCTCCGCGATCTTCGATTGCGGGCTTTCGTCCTCGAGGATCTTCTGAGCTGCCGCAGCGGCGCCACCGCTCGCCTTCTTGGCCTTCGGAGCGGCGCCCTCCGCCGCTTCTTTCGTGCTCTTCTTTTTGGTCGTCATTCGGGTCCTTGGAGTGCTTCGACGATGCGCGGCAGGGACACTTCGTAGCGCCACGAAGTGCCTCGGTGTCCGCCCTCGTACTCTTCGTATAGAACGGGCAAGCCGCGCTCTTTCAGCGCATCCCGAAGCAGCCGCGAGGCGAAGTGTAGCCCGTGCTCATCCCTGTCGCCTGCATCGACGTAAATAAGCGACATCTCACGCAAACCAGGCGCAGCGGCGTCGATTCGGACGAGCGGGTCGTGTTGGAGCCAGCGCGACCAGGCCTCAGCGCGGAGCTCACCCGTCGAAGGGTCGACCGGGACGTCGGCGTAGGGAAAGCGACCCGGGTCGGGCGAGTAGGCCGCCGCGGCTGCCAGCACGAAAATCGCGTCGAACTGGCTCGCGTTCTGCGGCCCCGCCGCCGGCACTTCCTCGGCGAACGCCTCGACGCCGCCCGCGAGATCGAACGCGATCGCCGCGGAGGTCAGCATGGGTCGCATGCTGACCTCGAACGCAGCGTCGCCCGCGTGGCTTCCGAGCACCGACACGACGTCGGGCCGGTCCATTCCGAGCCGCAGCGCGCCGAAGCCCCCAGACGAGCGACCGATCGCTGCGCGAGCCTCGCGCTTGGGAATCGTCGCAAACTCGGCGTCCACCCACGCAAACACCTCGTCCGCGAGATAGGTCTGATAGAGGCCGGTCCCGGCCGAGTCGATGAACTGCGAGCCGCCCCAGCGGTTGAAGCAGTCGGGAAGCACGAGGATGGCCGGGCCGCAGCGGCCCTCGGTGACGAGCTGGTCGAAAAGCTCGAGCGTATTGGGTTTCCAGGGCTGCCACGCCGCGATCGAATGGTTGGTGGAGCCAAAGCCGGCGAGCATCATCACGACTGGAAAGCGCCGCCCTCCGTCGTAGCCCGGGGGCAAGTAGACGTAGATGTCGCGTTGGTCGGGGTCGCCCAGCGGGTTGCCGCGCAAACACTGGCTCGAATGGGTTTTGCGAACGACGCGGCCTTCCATCGACCCACGTCGCATAGCACATTCGAGGTGCTTCTGGAGCGTTCAGTCGCCCTTTCGCTACATGCGATCGACGACGCCGATGCCCACCAGCCCGAGCCCGCGGCGGATCTGCTTGGCGGCGAGCGCCGTGAGCCCAAGCCGGCTGTCGCGCGTTTGGCCGCTCGCGTCGAGAACCGGGCACTCGGTGTAAAACCCGTTGAACGCCCGAGTGACCTCGTAGATGTGATCGCAGATCAGGTGCGGCTGGTTCGTCGCGCCGGCCTGGTAGACGACGTCGGCGAACCGAAGCAGGTGCTTGCCGAGCGTCTGCTCCGCCGGCGCCTCGAGCTGAATGGTCGCGCTCGACGCGGTGGCGTCGATGTCGAGCTCGCCCTTCGCGAAGATCGACGCGCACCGCGCGTACGCGTACTGAAGATACGGCCCCGCGTTCCCCTGAAAAGAGATCATCTTGTCCCAGTCGAACTGGTAGTCGCTCAGCCGGTTTTGCCGGAGGTCGGCGTATTTGACCGCTCCGATGCCGACGACGCGCGACACTTCGTCCATCTCCTCGGGGCGCACGCGGAGGCGGCCTTCGGCGATGCCCTCTTCGATACGCTGCTGCGCGCGCTGTTTGGCCTCCCGGAGGAGCGACATGAGCGTGATGACGTGGCCGCTCGCGTCACGCGTTCGGAGTGGCTTGCCGTCGGGGCCGAGCACCGTGCCGAATCCGACGTGCTCGAGCTCGATGTCGCTTCCGAGCATCTTCATGAGCGCAAAGAGCTGCTGGAAGTGGAGGGCCTGCCGGCTGTCGACGACGTAGAGCGCTCGGTCGGCGCCGAAGTGCGCCCGCCGGTGCTGAACCGTGGCGATGTCGGTCGTCGAGTAGAGGAACGCGCCGTCCTTCTTGCGAACGATGAACGGGGTTTTTTGTTTGCGGAGCGCTTTCGGGGCGTCGTCGAGCTCGTTCCAAAAGACGCAAACCGCGCCGTCGTCCTCACGTGCGAGCCCTCGCTCGAGGAGGGCGTCGACAACGCCGGGAAGCGCGTCGTGATAGGCGCTTTCTCCGAGCCACACGTCAAACGCGACGCCGAGCTCGGCGTACACCTCGTCGAGCGCGTTGCGGCTCACCTGCACGAAGTGCTCCCAGAGGGCGCGGTTGTCCTCGTCGCCGCTTTGCAGCTTGGCGAGCTCCCCGCGGGCGCGCTCGGCAAACGCTTCGTCATCGCCCGCGCGCTCCGACGCGAGCTTGTAAACGCGCTCGAGCTCGGCGATCGGGTCCGACCGCAGAGCGTCCTCGGAGCCCCACTCCCGCATGCCCACCAGCAGCAGCCCAAACTGCGTGCCCCAGTCGCCGAGGTGGTTGTCGCGAATGACTTCGTGGCCCATGAACGCGGAGACTTTCGCGATCGCGTCGCCGATGATGGTCGAACGGAGATGGCCGACGTGCATCTGCTTTGCGATGTTGGGGCTCGAATAGTCGACGATGATCGTCTCGGGGTTCGCGACGGCGGGGACTCCGTCTCGTTCGTCACGAAGCGCGTCGGTCAATGCGGACGAAACCCAGGCGGAGTCGAGATGGATGTTGACGAAACCCGGCCCCGCGACTTCGGCTTTCGCGATCGCGTCCACGCCGGCGAGGGCATCCGCGATCGGCTGTGCGAGCTCGCGCGGCGGTTTGCCTAGCTTCTTGCCGAGCGGCATCGCCCCGTTCAGCTGGTAGTCGCCAAACTTCGAATCCTGCGTGGGCCGCACCAGCGCAGGCGCGCCCTCGACGCCGAGCGCATCTTCGATCGCCTTGGACCCAACGGACTCGAGATATCGCTCGAGAAGCATGCGCGGAGGAATACGGGGTTGCGGCCCGACGCGCAAAAAGGGGACTGTCCCCTAGGGGCCTGTCCCCTTTTTCGGTGGGGGGCGTGCTAGGTTGGGGGGCCGTGAACCTGATTCGCGTGATGATGGACGGGCTGCGGCCGGTGATTCGCATGCGGCGCGCCATCGTCGGGCCCCGGCGGCCGAGCTGGACGCTCGAGCTCGAGACGGTTGCCGAGGTGCTCCGCCGGTCGTCGACGCTGTCCGCCGTCCTGCCGCTTCAGTTTCAGCGCCGCGTGATCGATCCGCCACGCCCCGTCACCGAGCCGATGAAGCAGGTCGACATGACCCCGCTCGACGCGGGCGGCGTTTCGGCGGAGTGGTTTTCACAGCCCGGCCACGACCCGAGCCGCGTCGTTCTCTACTTTCACGGCGGCGGCTACGCGACCGGGTCGATCAACTCGCACCGCGACTTCCTCGCGCGTCTCTGCATCGCGAGCGACACCCGCGTGCTGGCCGCCGACTACCGCTTGGCGCCCGAGCATCCTTTTCCCGCGCAGCTCGAGGACTCGCGGCGCGTCTATCGCTGGCTGCTCGAAACCCAAGGCGTCCGCCCGGAGCACATCGTCATCGGCGGCGAGTCCGCGGGCGCCGGGCTGACGCTGTCGACGCTGGTGTCGCTCCGGGACGAAGGCCTTCCGCTTCCTGCCGGCGCGATCCTGATTTCGGGCTGGTTCGACCTGGACTCCCGCAGCACGTCCATGCAATTCAACAGCCACTACGATTTCGTCACCCGACTCGGCATGCGCGCCATGGCGAAGCGGTTCGCGCCGGTCGAGCAGCACGACAACCCCCTGGCGTCGCCCGTTCACGCGGACCTGCACCGGCTGCCTCCTCTTCTCATCCAGGTGGGAGGCGCAGAAACCCTGCTGGATGACAGCCTTCGCGTCGCCGAGGCCGCCCGCGCCGCCGGTGTCGACGTCGAGCTCGAGGTCTGGCCAGACATGATTCACGCGTGGCACGTCCTCGCTCCCATCCTCGCCGAGGGGCGCCGCGCGATCGTGCGCCTCGGCGAATTCGTGAGCAAACGCACAGCCGGCTAGGGGCGGGAGGTGCCTTGACGCGGCGCGTCTCTGTACCCACCTTTTTCTTACAGGCGGCATCCATCGTCACCTTTGCCCGTAATCTCCAGAGGGCTCGCGAGGATGACCGCACAGACAGGGAGATCGACGTGGCGCAACCAATGAACCGGTACCGGGCGGACCTTCGTGACTTTCGCTTCCTCATGTTCGAGCAGTTCGACCTGCCGTCGCTTCTCGGAAAGGAACCGTACGGCGAGTGGGGCACCGACGAATGCGACATGGTGCTCGACGAGGTCTATCGCTTCGTCTGCGACACGATCGGGCCGCTCAACGGCACGGGCGACTCCCAGGGCTGCCGCATCGAAGACGGCCGGGTGATCACGCCGGACGGCTTCAAGCAGGCGTGGGACCAGCTCTGGGAAGCGGGTTGGCGCACGATCTCGGCGCCCTCGCGCTGGGGCGGGCAGGACGCGCCCACGATGATCGGATCGTTCGTCGAGGAGATGCTGTGCGGCGCCAACACGTCCTTCACGATGTACACCGGCCTGACGCTTTCGGCCGCCGAGCTCCTGATCGAGTTCGGCACCGAGGAGCAAAAGAAGAAGTACGTGCCGAAGATGCTCAGCGGCGAATGGACCGGCACGATGTGCCTCACCGAGCCACAGGCCGGCTCCGACGTCGGCTCCGCGAGCACGCGCGCCACTCGCAACGACGATGGCACCTACAGCGTGCAGGGCACCAAGATCTTCATCAGCGCCGGTGACAACGACCTCGGCGAAAACGTCGTGCACCTGGTGCTGGCGCGAATCGAAGGCGCCGAGCCCGGCACCAAGGGCCTCTCGCTCTTCGTCGTGCCGCGCGTGCGAGTCAACGACGACTCGTCCCTCGGCGAGGACAACGACGTCACGGTGCCGTCGATCGAGCACAAGATGGGCATCAACGGCTCGGCAACCTGCGTGATGAACTTCGGCGACGAGGGCGGCTGCATCGGCGAGGTCGTGGGCGGCGTCGAGCACCAGGGCATTCGCCAGATGTTCCACATGATGAACGCCGCGCGCATCGGCGTTGGCATTCAGGGCTTGTCGGTGGCATCCGCGTCGTACCTCAGCGCTCTCGAGTACGCGCGTGAGCGCAAGCAGGGTGCGAGCATCAAGAAGCTCAAAGACGCCAACGCGCCGCGCGTGCCCATCCTCGAGCACCCGAACATCCGCCGCGACCTGCTCGACATGAAGGCGCGCGTCGAAGGCGTTCGCGCGCTGGTCATGAAGCTGTCGAACCACGGCGACCGGCTCCGCGCCGCGCAGGGCCGCGACGACGAGTCCGAGGCGTACCACAAGGGGCAGGTCGACCTGCTGACGCCGCTCGTGAAGGCGTACGGCACCGACGCGGCGTTCGACGTGTCAGCGAAGGCCATCCAGGTCTTCGGCGGGCACGGCTACCTCAAGGACTATCCGGTCGAGCAGTACTGCCGCGACTCCAAGATCTTTCAGATCTACGAGGGCACCAACTTCATTCAGTCGATGGACCTCGTCAGCCGCAAGCTCGGCCAGGCTGGTGGCGCCAACACCCAGGCGTTCTTGACCGACATTCAGCGCTTCATCGACGCCAACAAAGACGACGCCGAGCTCGGCGATGCGATGAAGCATCTGCAGGCCGCGCACGAGGCGGTGGCGGCATCGGTCATGCAGTTCATCGGCTGGTTCAAGGGCGGCCAGATCGAGCACATCCCGCTCGCGGCTGAGGGGTTTTTGGCCGTGATGAGCGAGCTCGCCATCGGCTGGCTGCTTCTCGACCAAGCGGCGATTGCGCTCGAGAAGGTTCCGGAGACCTCCGAAAGCCACCCCGACCACGCCTTCTACGCCGGCAAGAAGATCTCCGCGCTCTACTTCGCGAACAGCGTGCTTTCGACGCTCCCGGCTCGCGTGCAGCGCCTTCGCGCCATCGACACCCTCCCGGTCGACATGCCCGACGAGGCGTTCGCGACCGTGTGAGCCGAGCCCTTGGGCTAAGCCCTGGCCCGCTTCTTGGCCTTGGCCTGGCACTCTGCGCAGACCCCGTAGAGCTCCAGCTTGTGGCGGACGAGCGCGAACCCATGCTCGTCGGCGACTTTGCCCTGAAGGCTCTCGATTTTGTCGTCCTCGAACTCGATGATCTTTTCGCATTCGAGGCAGATGAGGTGGTCGTGGTGCTCGTCTTCCCAAGCGACCTCGTAGCGTGAAACCCCGTCGCCGAAGTGCCGCTCGAACGCTAGGCCGCACTCTTTGAGCAGCTTGAGCGTGCGGTAGACCGTCGCATAGCCGATGCGTGGCTCTTCGACGCGCACCCGGTCGAGCAGCTCTTCGATCGAAAGGTGCCCGGAGCTCGCGAAAAACAGCTCGGTCACCACGCGGCGCTGCTCGGTGGAGCGCAACCCGTGCTGAACCATGTACTCGTTGAGGCGAGCGCGCAGCTGATCGACGTCTTGTTCGGAATGAGCGCTCATTCTCTCGATACCCTGATCGTTCCTAAGCTACCATCCTGGCTTTGTCCATCCCATGACTCGGCGCGAGCAGCATTTCGAGCGTTTCGGGAGGGTGATTCGATGGTCGCCACTCGTCGTCGCAGTCATCCTCTCTGCGCTGTGGATCGCCGGTGCGCCGCCGACCGTTCCCGACGTTCGGTTCAGTGCGCCGGTCGTTGCGCGGCCCGGTTCCACGATCGGACTTCGCGCGTGGCAGCTCGCCGAAGACTCGGACGGATACACCGTGATCGATTCGCCACCTGTCGAAGTCGAGCTCCGCAAGGCGTCGGGTCTCGTCGCCGCGTCCACGACCCTCGTTGAATCCAAAGTCGAAGGACGCGAGGGGCACCTCGGCGTTCCGGGGGGGCCCGACGAAGTCGTGTCCTTGGTCGCGATCGCGCGCGTCGATGGGCAGACGGTGACGGTCGAGCGCACTCTCTACGTTCAAACCGGCATCGAATCGAAGCTCCGCAGAGGCCGAAGTGTCAACGCGTTTCAGGCCTACGAGCTCGGGCCGATCCGCGGGTCTCGGCGCGACGGTGCTCCGCTCACGCTGGACCCTCGCATCGAGGAGGGCGCGTGCGTGCCGGGGCTCCGGTGCTGGCTCTCGGTCTGGGTCGGCGAGCGCGAGTTGGGCGTTCGCGTTCGCCCGCTGGCAGGCGTCGAAGTCGAGAAGGGCACGGCGCCGGCGGTCCACCAGTTTGCGCGCTTTCCGCTCGTCGTGACGGGCCAAGAAGGACGGGTCTCGGTCGAGGCGATCGGCGCGGGAGGCGAGACGCTCGGGTCCCGCGAGGTGCGGCTTCCGCTGGTGCCGGGCGGCATCGTCGCGCGCGCCTCGGTTCGAGACGGCCGAGCGACCCTCGACTGGGCAGAGCTCGGCGACGCCCGACCGGTGCTGGTGGACGTCTTTTCCGGGAGCCGATGGACCCGCGCACTTTCGCTCGAGCCGGGCGACCGAGCTCTGCCGCCGCTCGGGCCGGGTGTCTGGCGGCTCCAGGCGCGACGCGATCTTTCGTCCGACAACACCGCGGGCGTTGCGTACACGGTGCTCGGCGCGGCCGAGGGGTCGAGCATTCTCGAGCGGGGCGCCCGGGCGGTGCTCGACGACGCGGCACGCGCCGGGTTGGACCCGCTAGGAGCCGCCATCGTCGACGGCAAGCTGCCTTCGGCGAGCACGGAGCCGGCCCTCCGTGCGCTCTTTGCCGTGCCGAGCTTCGACGTGGTGTCGGTTGGCGCCGGGATGAGCTCTCGCATCGGCATCGACGAGGCGCACGAGGTCGCACAGGCGCACCGACGCTGGACGGCGGCCGCGGTCATTCTGCTGATCGGGTTGGTCGTGAGCATTGCTCTCCTTCGCGTCGAGGTCGTCGCGCAAGCACGTGCGCGGGCAATTCTCGATCGACTCGGCGACGAGCCGGCCGAACCACCGCGTGCGCCGCCGGGCCGCGGCCTCTGGGCATTGGTCCTGCTCGTCTTCGCCCTGATCGCGGTGCTCGCGCTGTCTAAGGGTTGGTTTTGACTGTTGTTTGCGCGCTTCCCCCACCCGACCTAGATTGCATCGGTGCTCAACGTCTTGAAGAAGGTGCTCGGCACCAAGCACCAGCGCGAGGTCAAGCGGATGCAGCCGATGGTCGCCGCGATCTCGGCGCTCGAAGGCGACATGGAGAAGCTCTCCGACGCCGAGCTGAGGGGCAAAACCGCGGAGTTCCGGCAGCAGCTCGACAACGGCGCGTCGCTCGACGACCTGCTGGTGCCCGCGTACGCGGTGGCTCGCGAAGCCGGCAAGCGCGTGCTCGGCATGCGCCACTACGACGTGCAGCTCGTCGGCGGCATCGTGCTCCACCAGGGCAAGATCGCTGAGATGAAGACCGGCGAGGGCAAGACGCTCGTCGCCACGCTGCCCTGCTACCTCAACGGGCTCGAAGGCAAGGGCGTGCACGTCGTCACGGTCAACGACTACCTCGCCACGCGTGACGCCGAGTGGATGGGCAAGCTCTACGGCTTTCTCGGGCTGAGCACGGGGGTCGTGGTCCCCGGCCAAAGCAATGCGGTCAAAAAGCGCGCGTACGCCTGCGACATCACGTACGGCCAGAACAACGAGTTCGGCTTCGACTACATGCGCGACAACATGAAGTTCAGCATCTACGAGTACGTCCAGCGCGAACTGAACTTCGCCATCGTCGACGAGGTGGACTCCATCCTCATCGACGAGGCGCGCACGCCCCTCATCATCAGCGGCCCCGGTGAGACCGCGAG
>CAJIBU010000150.1_pt1 | contig 22061 bp, 15 predicted proteins | sample 9199451 | NCBI WGS metagenome assembly CAJIBU01 (sample SAMEA7708315, study PRJEB35096) | sediment metagenome | biome: marine neritic benthic zone biome [ENVO:01000025]; feature: sediment [ENVO:00002007]; material: shallow marine sediment [ENVO:03000034] sea grass bed [ENVO_01000059] ... | reverse complement strand
CGAACGCGACCTCGCTCGTGGTGTGACTGAACGATCCTCGAAAGAGGATTTTGCCGCTTCGCGAGCGCCAGACGGCGACCCGAAAGCGCTCGTCGTCTTCCTGATAGAGGACGGGGTCTTTGCTCCCGTCGCGGTCGACGCCAAGGCGGTGGCGCTTGGCCTGAAACGGCCGCTTGGTGTCGTCGTCGACCGTGTAGACGAAAGTGCGGCTGTCGCTCGCCCACGCAACCGACTTCACCTTCCCGATCGTGTCGGGCAGCGCGTCTCCCGAGGTCAGGTCTTTGACGTGGAGGGTGTACTCGCGAAATCCGGTTTCATCGAGGGAGTACGCGAGGTAGCGGCCGTCGGGCGACACCTCGTAGGCGCCGAGCCCGAGAAACGGAAGCCCCTCGGCGAGCGCGTTCATGTCGAGCAGCACCTGCTCGGTTTCAGGCTCGCCCGGCTCACGCCGGCAATAGACCTTGTACTGCTGGCCTTCCCGAGTCCGGTGGTAGTACTCGAACGCGCCTTTGCGATACGGCGCGCTCTGGTCGGTCTCCTGGATGCGCCCGACGATCTCGTCGTAGAGCGTCTTCTCGAGCGGGGCGAGCGCCGCGGTCCGCGCCTCGGCGTAGGCGTTCTCAGCCTCGAGGTAAGCCGTGACCTCGGCCGCACCCTTGTCCCGAAGCCAGTGATACTCATCAACACGAGTGTCCCCGTGCAGAGTCACAGCATGGGGCCGTTTGGGTGCAGAAGGCGGGGACATAGGCTCGACTTTCGAAGTACGCGCAGCCTGAGGCCCTGTCGCACAGCTCGTCAACACCGCGGCAAGCAGCACGAAGAAAGTCCAGAGCATCCGGCTGCGCTTTAGCAGGCCATCATTCGCGTATCCATCCGCGTGCTTGTGCTGCCGCGGGTGTGGTGGGGGGTCTTGCAGGATCCGGGGCGTGGCATGGCTTGTTTACACCGCCCGCCCACCCCCACCCGTAATCCTCCCTAGCGCGCCTTCGCTTTGCTCGGCTTGCCGGCGCACTTGCGCCGGGCTTCGCCCTTCGGGCTCGCGGGTGGTGCCATCGAGGTGATTGCCAAGACTGGGGCGGGCGGCGCTGTGTGGCTTGGCTGCCGCGGATGTGATGCAAAAGGGGACTGTCCCCTTTTTCACTCGCTGGCGTACGCCGCTAGGCGGCGGACGATGTCGTCGGCTAGCTTTCTGGTGTCGGATTGGCGGCCGGCGATGCCGTTGGCTAGGAAGCTGAAGGCGACCGAGCGGCCCGGTTTGCCGAGGACGTAGCCGGAGAGGGCGATGACGTCGCGGAGGGTGCCGGTTTTGGCGCGCACCATGCGCGGGTGGGGGAGGTCGGTGAGGCGGGATTTCAGCGTGCCGTCAGACCCGGCCACCGCAAGGTGCGCGACGTATTCCGCTCGGATCGACGGGTCCCGGTACGCGGCGACCAGCGTCTCGGTGATGTGCCGCGGCGCCACCCGATTGCCGTCGAAGAGCCCCGAGCCGTTCACCATTGCGAGGCCCTCGGTGTCGACCCCCATCTTCGCGAGCTCCTCGCGCACGATGACGACGCCTCGTGCCGACGTTCCCGGCCGCTCGGTTTCGGCGGCCATGATCTTGAGCAGCATCTCCGCCGTGAAGTTGTCGCTCCACTTGCCGACGGAATAGAGGAGGGTGCTGAGCGGGGGCGACGCGATTTGCCCGATGCGCGGCGCCTCGGCGTCGACGGGACCCCTGGCGACCTCGAGCGCACCGTCGACGCCGGCTTTGCGGAGCGCACGCACGAGGAGCGCCGCGGCGTATGCCCTCGGGTCGGGAACCCGTCGGCGGTAGTAGAGCGTACGATTTCGGATCGGAATTGGGCCGTCGACGCGCACCAGGAGGCGCCCGTCTTTTTCGAGCGCGTGGTCGATGCGGAGCTTTGGAGGCCCGCCGGCCGTCGTGACCGCGCGATTGTCGACGCGCACGTACTGCTCGTTGAGTACACGCACGCGCGCTTTCGCGTCGACCTCCGGACCCGGGCCGACGTGCACGACGTAGCTGTTGCGGTTGACTGAAAATGCGGCGATCGCTGCCCTGAAAGACGACGACTCGCGCGGCTGCTGGTCGAAGGCCGGCGGCAAGAGCTCGTCGTCGAAGTAGCTCTCGTCGATGACGATGCGGTCCACGCGGTCCACCCCTCGAAGCGCGAGGCTCTCGGCCAAGAACCCGAGCGCCGCGTACCCCATGCTCGGGTCAGCCGATGCGCGCACCAATAGCTCGCCGACGCGGCCCCGCTCGATCGTCCCCTCGACCCGCGTGACCGCTCGAAACGTCGGCCCGAGACGGCGAAGCGCCGCAGCGGCCGTCAGGAGCTTTTGGTTGCTTGCCGGATTCAGCGGCCGTTCAGCCCGATTGCGGTAGAGTTCGAATCCGTCGTCGAGGCGAACCACGTGAATGCCAACCCCATCACCGAGCCCGGCGCTTTGCACGAGGCGCGCAATCGAGCGCGCAAGCGGGTCGGGCGCCTTGGCGTTCGCGCCGGGCGGAACCAGCAGCGACGCGAGGATCGCAAGCAGAAGAAGCGCCCGGTGCGCCATCTCTTGGAGCGTAGCAGTGCCCTGCTGTTGGCCCTAACAATCGGGGCGGGGTGCGCTCGGCAGGCGGAGCGGGACGCGGATGCGCTGATCGTCGTGCTCCCGCGAGACGCCGAGCAGCTCGACCCCCGCTTCGTCGGAGACCCCTACGGGCTTCGCGTGTCTCGCCTGGTGTTCGCATCTCTCGTGACGATCGATCCCCGCACCCTCGAGGTCATCCCGGACCTCGCCGAGTCCGTGGAGGTCGTCAGCCCGACCGAAGTCGTCGTGAAGCTCCGCGAGGGGCTCCGCTTCAGCGATGGCAGCGGGCTCGACTCGGAGGACGTCGTCGCGACGTTCGAGGGCCTGGTCGATCGATCGCTCGGCAGCCGCTACGCGCACACGTACCGGCGGATCGCCGAGATGCGAGCGCCCGATCCACGCACGGTTCGCTTTCTCCTTCGCGAGCCGCACGCGACGTTCATCACCGACCTCGAGATCCCGATCGTCCGAGAGCAGGACGCGTTCCGCCGCATCGCGACTCCGGACGAACCGCTGCCGGTCGGCGCAGGCCCCTACCAGCTCGTCGAACGGAAGCCCGGGCTGCTCGAGCTCCGCGAGAACCCGCACTGGCATCGCGGCACGCCGAAGCACCCGCGCCTGCGGCTCGTCGTCATCCGGGACGACAACACGCGTGCGCTTCGCATGCTGGCCGGGCAGGGCGACCTCGCAATCGCTTCAATCCCGCCGCTTCTTCTTCCCCTGTTCGACGACGACTCGCGCTTCGAGCGGCGACGCGCACCGGGCATCTCCACCATGTATCTCGGCTTCCAAACCGAATCGCCCAAGCTGGAAGACGTCCGGGTTCGCCGCGCCATCGGTCACGCGATCGACAGAAACCTTCTGGTCGAAGCCAAGTACGCCGGCCTCGCGCACGTCACGCAAAGCTGGGTTCCGCGAGGGCACTGGGCAGAGGCAAAAGGCCTCCCGGCGGTCTCGTTCGACCCGATCGAAGCGCGGCGCCTCCTCGACGCGGCGGGCTTCGAAGACCCGCCGGGCCGCGAGCCTCGAATGCGCCTCGTCCTCCGCACGACGTCGGAGCGTTTTCGCCAGTCGGTCGCGCGCGCAATCGCGGCGATGCTCGCAGACGTCGGCATCGAGGTCGACGTGCGTCCGTCGGAGGCAGCCACGCTCATCGCGGACCTCAACCGCGGCCGCTTCGAGATCACGCTGCTCCAAGTTCCCGAGGTGATCGAGCCGCACGTGCTCAGTTGGTTCTTCGACTCGTCCCGCGTCCCGGGGCCGCAGAGCGAAGGCGCCAACCGTTGGCGCTATCGCAACGCGGAGCTCGACCGTTTGTTCGAGCAAGGACGCACGCGCATCGATCCTGAAGCGCGCGCCGCGGTGTACGCCGAGGCTCAGCGAATCCTCGCGCGCGACCTGCCGGTGCTGCCGCTCTGGCAGCCCGACACGGTGGCGGTCGTCCGCCGCGGCGCGCCCTTCGACGTGCCGCGAGACGGCCGCTTCGGGACGCTGGCGTTCTGAACCCGCGGTGGTAGCGTGCAGGGTGATCCTGAGAGACCCCGTGCACGGCCTCATCGCATTCGAGGGGCTCTCCGAGCACGTGGTGCGCTCCCTTCTCGACACCCGCGAGGTGCAGCGGCTCCGTCGAGTTCGGCAGCTCGGGCTCGCGTCTCTGGTGTTCCCAGGCGCGGAGCACACCCGTTTTTCGCATGCGATTGGCGCCGCACACGTGATGCAGGCGCTTCAGCACCGCATCGACGCCTGCAGCGACGAGCTGCCAGCCGACCAGCGCCTCGACGACCAGGCGCGTGCCGAAGGGCTTGCCGCAGCGCTCCTTCACGACCTCGGGCACGGGCCGTTTTCTCATCTGTTCGAAGAGGTGCTGCCGCATGCCAAGCACCACGAGCGTTGGACTCAGGAAATCCTGTTAGACCCGTCGACGGAGGTTCACCAGGCGCTCGAGTCGCTTTCATCGGGCATGTCCGAACGTGTCTCCGGTCTGCTCAACGGCAACTATCGGCTCGGCTATCTCAGTGAGAGCGTGAGCGGCACACTCGACGTCGACCGCGCCGACTACCTGCTGCGAGACAGCCACATGACCGGCGTTCGCTACGGCCTCTACGACCTCGACTGGCTGCTGCAGGCGCTGACGTTCGCGTGCGTGAACGGCGCGTGGGTGCTCGCCATCCAAGGGCGCAAAGGGCTCCCGCCCGTCGAGAGCTTCTTCCTCGGGCGGCACTTCATGCATCAGCAGGTCTATCACCACAAAGCAACGCGCGCGGCCGAAGCGCTCGTCCGCGCCATCTTCACGCGCGTGCGCGAGCTCATCTTCGACGGCTCGCCACCGGAGCCGCTGCTGCCGGCGTTCCGTGCGGCCGCGCTAGGCGAGTCGCTCTCGCTCGGCGAGCACCTTCGCATGGACGACGCCGAGCTCCTCACCTGCCTGAGCGAGTGGGAGCGCAGCGCCGACCCCACGCTCGCCGAGCTCAGCAGCCGACTCCGCAGTCGAGAGCTGCCAAAAACCGTCCCGCTGCCGGACGGCCAACCCGACGCGTGGCAGGCAGCGGTCGAAATTGCCAAGCAAATCGTGGAGGCAAAGGGCCTCCGCCCCGACCTCTCCGTCTGGCTCGACATCGCCGAAGATGTGCCCTACTCGGAGCCCACCGACGGCAGCGCCGAGGGGCTGTGGGTCACGCTTCGCCATCGCCCGCTCCAGCGCCTGGGTGACGCCTCGTTCCTGCTCGGCGAGCTCCGAAACAAGCGCATCGAACGGCCGCGGCTGATCTTTCCGGCCGAGCTCCGCGACGAGATCGGTGCGGCGCTGCGCGATGTCCTCGACTGACCCACCGGCGCGAAACCTCGAATTGCGGTAAGGTTGCCCGATTCGGAGCGCTCGGGGGATGACGAGAATTCTAATCGTCGACGACCAGGACAACGCACGCAGCCTGCTGCTGGAGATGCTGCAGGCGCAGGACTATCAGGTCGACGAATCGTCGGACGGCGAGGCCGCGTGCAGCATGGTGGCCGAGAACGGCTACGACCTCATCATCACCGACCTTCGCATGGGCAACGTCGACGGGCTCGAGGTGCTCGAACGCACGCGCGAGGTGTCGCCGAGGACCAAAGTCATCGTCATGACGGCCTTTGGCACGATCGAAGACGCGGTGGAGGCGATGCGGCTCGGTGCGCACGACTTCGTGCAAAAGCCGTTCGTCGAGCACGAGCTTCTGATCAAGGTCGCGCGCGCTTCGCAAACGCGACCGCTTCGTCCAGGCGTCTCGGCCATCGCTCCCGATTTTCGCGAGCGCTACAACTTCGGCAACATCATCGGGCACTCCGAAGAGATTCGCGACATCCTCGGGCGCATCGTTCGCATCGCACCCACGGACGCGACAGTTCTGATCACCGGTGAGAGCGGCACGGGCAAAGAGCTCGTCGCGCGTGCCATTCATGCGAACTCCCTTCGCGCCGAGCGGCCGTTCGTCTCGATCAACTGCGCCGCCCTCACGGAGACTCTTCTCGAAAGCGAGCTCTTCGGTCACGTGCGCGGCGCGTTCACCGGCGCGGTTCAAACCCGCAAGGGGCTCTTCGAGGAAGCCAACGGCGGCACGTTTTTCTTCGACGAGATCGCCGAGACGCCTCCGTCGCTCCAGGCCAAGCTTCTTCGCGCCATTCAGGAAGGCGAAATTCGTCGCCTCGGCGACAACAAACCGATCAACGTCGACGCGCGCATCATCGCCGCCACCAACCAGGAGCTCCGCTCACTGATCGCCAACAAGCGTTTTCGCGAAGACCTCTACTACCGCCTCAACGTCGCCCGCTTCGAAATCCCGCCGCTCCGCGACCGCAAAGAGGACATCCCGCCCATCGTCGACAGCTTCCTCGCGAAGTACGGGCAGAAGATGAGCCGGCACGCGTCGCTCGGGCCTGGTGTGATGGACCACCTCCTCAGCTACGACTTCCCTGGCAACATTCGCGAGCTCGAAAACCTGATCGAGCAGGGGGTTGCACTCGCTCAAGACGGGCAAGTCCACCTCTCGGACATCCTGCCGAACCACAACGACAACGGCGCCGGGCTCGACACAGGCCGCAAGTCGCTCGCCGACATCGTGCAACAGGTTGAGCGTGATGCGATCGTGCGCGCGCTCCGACAGGTCGAGGGCAACAAGGAGCGGGCCGCTGAAATGCTGGGGCTCAGCCCGACGACGCTTTGGCGCAAGATGAAGCGTCTCCAGCTCGAGTGGCCCTAGCGCGCGGGGGGCCTTACCGGGTCTGCTGTTCGCGCGCCGATTCGATGCGCTGCTCGCGCTTGTACGAGTGGCCGACCACGTCTTGGAGCTTTTCGGTCACCGTCTCCGGCACCTGCGACGCACCGGCATCGACCGGCGGTGGCTTGGTGGCCTCGTGCACCTGCTCGCTGATCTCTTTGCTGAGGCGCTCAGTGGCGACACCGACCTCGCGCCCGAGCTCGCGCGCCTCGTCCGTGTTGATCACGCGCATCAGGTGCTCGAAGGCCGTCCGCTCACCGAGCTGCACGAAAAAGAGCACGTACGCCAGAAACGCGAGCACGGCGCCTGTCCAGACCAGTCGAATCGTGCGACGGATCATGACTCTTCACGACGAATACCATAGCTCCGCATTTTCTTGTGTAAGTTGGTGCGCTCGACGCCGAGAACCGTGGCGGCCCGCGAGATGTTCCAGCCGACTTCTTCGAGCGTGCGAAGGATGTAATCTTTCTCGGCTCGGCCGCGATACTCCCGTAAAGTCAGGCGTTCCCCGGACTCGTCGACTGTCGGGGGAAGGTCGCGCGGCGGCTCGGATTCGCGCCGCACCTCGCTGAGGACCCCTTCCTCGGGAAGATCGTCGAGAGTGATGCGATCGCCGCTCAGAATCGCCATCCGCTCGACGACGTTGCGGAGCTCGCGGACGTTGCCGGGCCACGGCCGGCGCGCGAGGGCGTCGAGCACGTCGTCGTCGATCGGTTCTTCGCGCAAGCCATTTTCGAGTGAGAACTCCCGAAGAAAGCCCTTGGCCAGAATCGGGATGTCGGTTGGCCGCTCACGAAGCGGTGGACTGTGGATCGGGACGACATTGAGGCGAAAGAAGAGGTCTTCGCGAAAGCGGCCGTCTTTGACCTCCACCTCGAGGTCCTTGTTGGTGGCCGCCAAGACGCGCACGTCGACCGCAATGGTCGTCTCGCCGCCAACCCGCGAGATCTCGCCGCTCTGCAGCGCCCGAAGCACCTTGGCCTGGGCGCTTGCGCTCATGTCGCCGATTTCGTCGAGGAAGAGCGTGCCGCCGTTGGCGAGCTCGAACATGCCTTTCTTTCGCCCCTGTGCCCCGGTGAACGCGCCGCGCTCGTAGCCGAACAGCTCGCTCTCGATCAGCTCGGCGGGAATCGCGGCGCAGTTGACCTTGATGAACGACTTGTCCGCGCGCGGGCTCAAACGGTGGATCGCGCGCGCGATGAGCTCTTTGCCCGTGCCGCTCTCGCCCGAAATCAACACGCGCCCATTGGTGGGGGCGACCTTCTCGAGCTGCGCGAACAGCGTGCGCATGGCCGGGCTCTCTCCGATCATCTCGTAGCGGTGCTCGACGTCCGCGCGAAGCTGCTCGACTTCGCGCTGGAGCTGCCAGGTCTTGAGCGCGTTCCGAACCGTGACCAGCACGCGGTCGCGGTCGAGCGGTTTCTCGAAGAAGTCGGTCGCGCCGAGCTGCACCGCCTGCACCGCTTCGGCAAGGGACGCATGGCCCGACACCATCAGCACCGGGAGCTTGCGCGTCTCGGGCTCGCTTCGAATGCGTTGAAGCGCGTCGATGCCGCTCATCTGCGGAAGCCGCACGTCGAGGATCAGGAGATCGACCTCCTTCGACCCGAGGATGTCGAGGCAGTCCTCGGCCGAGCCGGCTTCGAGCGTGTTGAAACCTGCGCCCTCGAGGACCATTCGCAGCGTGCGCCGAATGTTCTTTTCGTCGTCGACGACCAGGATCGTGGCAGCCATGTGCTCGGGTATATCACGCGGGATCGTAGCCGCCCCAAAGGAGTGATAGAGTGCGCGGACGATGATAGACGCAGACGCCGCGGCCGCACGCTTCGAGGCTCTGCTCGAGCACCACCGCCCTCCGACGGGTGGCGTGGGCCTCGATGAGATCCTGAAACAGGCAGTGCCGGTTCTCCCGCTGCTGTGTGAGCTCGCCGCCGACGATCGCGAAGACGCCGACTTCCAGTCTTTCGAGTATCGGGAGCTCTCGACGGGACTGACGCTGCTCGGCCGGCGACTCGGGCTTCTCGATCTGACGCCGAGCGGCGCCCTGCAGGTGGTGCAGCTCACGCTCCGCGCCGTGGACCCTGCCGCCGAGGCGACGCCTCAGGCGTTCGAAGCCCACGCGATCGGCGCTGCGGTCGAAGGGTTCGTGCTCGGGCGCGAAGAGCGCGTCGAGGAGATCGCGCACGCGCGCGCCGCCGACCCCGTCACGCCTCTGCGCGTCGATGACGACGTGCTCGCTCTGATCGTCACCGGTGTGCACGACCCGAACGCGATCGGCGCCTTCGTCGACGAGCTCGGTCGAGCGATGCTCGACGCCGACGCCCGGGTCTCGATCGTCGACCTCTCGCAGCTCGGGGCGCCGACGCCGGATCGCGCCGCCGCGATCTTCGCCGCGGACGAGGTCACGCGGATGCTCGGCGCGACCTGCATCTTCTGCGGCATCGACGACGCCTGGCGCCGCGCCGCGGAGGGTGCACGTATCGCCTTCGACACAATCGAGATCGCCCCGAGGTTCTCGGACGCGATCGCGGTCGCGCGCGCGCAGATCGATCGCGCCGACCGGCCCGCCGCCCGAGGTTGGCGGGCGCTGCTCGGCCGACTCGTGGGCAAGCGGTCGAGTGACGCGCGCAAGTGAAGGACAATTCAGCGCTTCTTGGATTGCGCGGAGCGACGAATCACCGGCGCCGTTCATTGACCCACCGGCTGGCGCTGCGGTATAAGCGCGTGGACCATCGGGGGGCAATTTCGCTTCAGATGGTGGTCACTTAGAGGGGAATCATGATGCGCAGGAGAGTTGCGCTCTCAGTGGTGGTGGCTTGCGTGGTGTGGGGTGGTGCCGCAGCCGTGGCGCAAAACACTGAAAACGCACCGTCACCGGACGTTTCAACCGATGCTCCCGCTGCGTCCGAGGAGGCGGCGCCCGCGCCGACACAGCCCGCGCGACCGATCGACGCCGGCACGTACGCCGTTCGGCTTCGAGACCTCGAGCAGCGAATCAACGAGCTGAAAGAGCAGATCTTTCGCTCGAAGGCGCGGCTGTCCCTGCTGGCGGAGACGGTGCTCGAAGGCGTCGTCGGCGGCGGACAGGCGGTCATCGTTCACGAAAACCGCATGACGCAGTCCTACAAGCTCGTGCGAGTCGCCTATGCCCTCGACGGTGCGCCGATCTTCACCAAAGCGGACGAGGACGGCACGCTCGGCGATCAGCAGGAGTTCGAGGTCTACAACGGAAGCATCGTGCCGGGTGAGCACACGCTCACCGTGAGTCTCGAATATCGTGGGCATGGCTTCGGGGTGTTCGCCTATCTCAAGGGCTACCGCTTCAAGGTGCGCTCGACCTACACGTTTGCAGTCCCCGAGGGCCGCGTCGCGAACCTCCAGGTCGTCGGCTACGAAAAGGGCGGCCCGACGACACCGCTCGAAGAGCGGCCGGCGGTGCGCTTCATCGAGCGGGTCGAGCGGCCGGTTCGACCGGACGGAAGCGGCGAAGGCGGTCGGTAATGAGCGCTCGTGGGGCGACCCAATCGCCGCCCACGCCGACACTTGGACGCGGGCGGGCGAGTCAGAGTCGGATAGCAGCAGGTCTGCTGGTCGCGGCCTGTGTGCTCGCATCGCATGCGTCCGCACAAGACTTGCCTGCGAGCAACCGCGCGCTCGCCGAGCTCGAAGCTGACGCGAATCGATTGATGAACGACCCGGTGCGTCCGCACGACCTCAAGAGCGACACGTTCGTCGAAGAGCGGCTCGCCGACGGCGAGCTCTACCTCCGCCTCGAGGACTATCTCCGCGCAGCGATTCTTCTGACCGACATCGTCGATCACCATCCCACTCACCGCGCCTACCCGGAGGCGCTGTTCCTGCTCGGCGAATCGCTTTTCTTTGCAGGGGACAACCTCGGCGCACGCAAGCGATACGCAGCCGTCATCGACCGCGGGACCGAGCCGACCTTCGAGCCCTACGTGCAGAAGTCGCTCAGCCGGCTCATCGAAATCTCGATTCACACGCGCGACTTCCGTCAGGTCGACGGCTATCTCACCGAGCTCGAGAGCCGCGGGACCATGAACGCGACCACGGCCTATTTTCGCGCGAAGTACTACTACAATCGAGCGGTCCCGGTTGACGACGTGATCGACTCGCCCCCCGACGAGCCGCTCACCAACATCGATCCCAATCGGCTCGAGAAGGCGCGCCAGGGCTTTCTGTCCGTGCCTGCCGGCTCGGAGTTCGCGCTTCGTGCGCGGTACTTCGTCGGGGCGATTCACACGCTGCGCGGCGAGTACCTCGACGCGGCCGCCGCGTTTCAGGGCGTGCTCGGGATGAAGCCCGCCCACGAGCAGGAGCAGGCCGTGGTCGAGCAGGCGTATCTCGCGCTCGGGCGGGTCAACTACGAAACGGGCCAGCTCGAGCAGGCGGTCGAGGCATACCGCGCGGTCCCGCAAACGTCGCCCCGTTTCGACGAGGCGATGTACGAGCTCGCCTGGACCTACATCCGCAAAGGCGACGCAGTGCAGGCCGAGCGCGCGCTCGAGCTCCTCTCGGTCGCTGCACCCGACAGCGCGCTCAACGCCGACGGCCGAGTGCTGCGCGGGGACCTGCTCGCGAGGGACGGGCGCTACGACGAGGCCGAGGTCGTGTTCGACGAGGTGCTCGCCACGTTCGGGCCCATTCGCGACGACCTCGCGACGGTGCAGCGTGAGCACCCCGATCTTCATGCGTATTTTCGGCGTGTTGTGCGCGAAAACTTGGACGATTTCGACATTGACGACTTCCTGCCCGAGTCTGCGCGCCGCTGGATCGACCTCGAGGGCGACTACGAGCGCGCGCTCGGGGTGCTCGAAGATCTGAGTGAATCGAAGCAGCTCGTCCGCGAGACCGACGACCTCGCAGCGCGGATCACAGCCGCGCTCGACGCGCCCAACCGGGTGAGCGTGTTTGCGGACCTGCGGCGGCAGCGGGAACGCACGACGGCGCTTCGAAATCGTGCCGCGCGGGTCCGAGGCATGCTGGCGGAGGCCGAGGCCCGCGCGCGAGGCGGCAGCATGCAGGGGCAGCTCGCGAAGGTGACCACGCGCCGCCGCAAGCTTCAATCAGACATCATGAAGCTCCCCGCCGAGACCGAGGATTTCGTCGAGCGCGACATCGCTGGCCTCTCCGAGTTCAGAAAAGCCGAACGAGACCTCCAGGGCCTTCGGGTCGAGGTCCTCGGGCTCGAGGCGCGAATCACGGCGTCGCACATGGGTCTCGCGTCGGTGGACCCGCAGAAGGTCGACCCGACGGCAGTGCGCGCGGAGCTCGCGGACCACCAGGCGCAAATCGCAGACTACGAAACCCAGCTCACTTGGATTCGCCGCCGCCTCGAAGTGGGTCGTCTCGGCGTCGGAGTGGGCGACGAGCGATACCAGACCGATGACGAGCAACGTGCGCGCTTCATCGAGCTCATCGACCGAGAGCGGCAGCTCAGGCCATCGGGCGGCCCGGACTACGACGCGGCGTTTTCTCGCGTGGCCGCGCTCGAGCGGCAGCTCGACCAGCGCGACGCCGAGGTCGCCTCGGTGATCGAACAGCGCGTTTCCGAAATGCGCGGCATCGTCGCCGAAGAGTCCGCCAAGCTTCGCGGCTACCGCGCTTCGCTCGGCTCGTTCGACCGCGAAACCGAAGACGTGGTTGGCGCGGTGACCTCGCTCAACTTCAACCGCGTGTACGACCGGTTCTACGACCTCGTGCTGCGCGCGGACGTCGGCAAGGTCGACGTCTCTTGGGCGCGCCGCGAGCAGCATCGTCTTCGCATCGACGCGCTCACTCGTGAGCGGGCGCGCGAGCTGCAGGCGCTCGACGACGAGTTCCGCGACGTGATGGACGAAAACATCGTGGACGAGGAGAGTCCATGAGAGCGCTCTCGCAAAGCGCTTGGGGCGCGCTCGGTTTCGTCCTGGTCGCCGCGTTGGGTCCGCTCCCGCACACGCGCGCGCAGGCGCCCGACGAGCCCGCTGCGCCCGAGCCCGAGGCCCCGCCGCCGGACGCAGGCGCGACGCCTTGGGAGGGCGCCACCGACGTCACGCTGCCTCCGTTTCTGCAGGACACCGGCAAGCGCATCGTCGACGAGCGGCCTCTTCCAACGCCTGCGCAGCTCGACGCGCTGCGGCAGTTGGAGCAGGAGGTCGACGCCTTCTCCGAGAGCGGAGAGGCGTTTCGCTCCACGGTCACCTCGCTGGTTCGCCGCGAGTACCTTCAGCGCCGCCGCGACCGGGATCGCTGGTACGGCGAGCAGCTCGAGGGCGAGGAGCGCGCCTTCAGCGACGCGAGGCTGAGCTCGATCCAGGTCTTCGAGGAGTTCATTCGCCGCTATCCGAGCCATCCGGAATACACGCCCGACGCGATGTTCCGGCTCGGCGAGCTTTACTTCGAGCGAAGCGCCGTGGAGTTTCAGGACCTCTACGACAAGGCGCAGGTGGCCCGCGAAGCCGGCGACCTCACCGCCGAAGACAATCTTCCGACGTCACCCGACTTCACCCCGACCGTGACCCTCTACAAATCGCTGGCGCGCCGCTTTCCGAAGTACGAGCGCTCCGACGGCGTGTACTACCTGATCGGCTACACGCTGAACGAGATGGGACGTCCCGAGGAGGCGCTCGCCGCCTGGCTCGCGCTGGTGTGCTCCAACAAATACGACTACGACCCCGGATGGCGCCCGCCACCGCTCGACGCCTCGGAGGCCGCTCGAGCGAAGTACCCCGCGCTGACACTCGACGGGCGACCGCTCGGCGGCTCGCCTGGCAGCGCGTTCGCGGACCCGTACAAAACCTGCCAGCCGATCTCTCCTCAGGCCCGATTCGTCAGCGAGACCTGGTTCCGAATCGGCGAGTATCACTTCGACGACTTCGGCGGCACCAACGCGCTCGACCTCTCGATCGCCGCATACGGGCGAATCCTCGAAGACGTCGAGGACCGCAACTACAACCTCGCGCTCTACAAGGTGGCGTGGGCCTACTACCGGGCAAGCCGGTATCCCGAGGCGATCCGTAACTTCGGAAAGCTCGTGCAATGGTCGGACGATACGCAGCGGCAGACGGGACGCGCTGGCTCCGAGCTGCGTCCCGAAGCCGTCGAGTATCTCGGCATCGCGTTCGCATACGACGATTGGAACGAAAACCAGCTGCCCGACCCCACGGAAGGGCGCCCCACCGGGATCGAGCGAGTGCAAGACGACTCCCTGCTCCCGCAGGATCGTTCCTGGACCCCGGAGGTCTACACCCAGCTCGGCCAGGTTTATTTCGACGAGGCCAAATACCCCGAAGCGATTGCCGCGTGGCGGCTCGCGCTCAGCAAGTGGCCGAAGCACCACCGAAACCCGGAGATCCTCAGCCAGGTCGCTACCGCGCACCAGATGCACAACGAGTTCGAGAACGCCATCGTCGCGCGCACCGAGCTCACCCAGTACGTGCAGGGCAGCGACTGGTGGAACGCGAACATGGACCGGCCGGCGGAGCAGCGAAACGCCGAGCAGCTCGCGGAAAACGCGCTCATCGTCACCGCGCTTCACCATCATCAGCGGGCGCAGCGGATGCGGCAGCAGTGCGTGCAGGAGCGCAACGTGAGGCTGTGCCGCGATTCGCAAACCGAGTACGGGCTCGCCGCCACGGCGTATCGCGGCTACCTCGAGCGCTACCCGAACAACCCTCAGGGCTACGAGCTCCACTACAACCTCGCCGACGCGCTCTACTGGTCGAAGAGCTACGAGCAGGCCGCGACCGAGTACGCCGAGGTCCGAGACTCCAACGTCGACGACGCCTATCTCGCCGAGGCCGCACGGCGGGTGGTTGAATCGTTGAAGCGCATCGCCGACCGCGACGTCGAGGAAGGACGGCTCGTCGTTCGAGACGAAGCGCCGCCGGCCGCGGGCGAGCCACCCACCGTCCGGCCGGTCGCGATGCCCGAGACGGTGCAGCGCCTCGCGCGCGCCCGCGAGATCTACCTCACCCGCGTGAGCCCGCGGCGTGACACGGAAGGGGTGCGCGCCGCCTACGACTACAACAACGCGCTGTTGCTCTACTGGTACGGGTACTGGCCGCAGGCGGAGGCCCGGCTGACGCGCATCTACGAGGAGCGCTGCTCGGGCTCGGAGGCCGATGCGACGGGCCAAATCGCTTGGGAGAACCTCCGCGCGATGGCGATGGCAACGCAGAACTCCGAAGAGATCCGCCGGCTCGCAACCGACATCCAAGAGCGCGGGTGCACGTTCACCGCCGATGCCGGCAAGATCGACTGCAGCGTCCCTGCCAACCGCGACCAGCCGATCTGCCGCGCCGGCGCCGATCTGAACGCGCTCGTGTATCAGGATGCGCTCGACGTCTACAAGCAGGCCGGGCAGGCGACGGGCGAGCAGCAGCGCATTTTGTACGAGCAGTCCGCTACGATGCTGCTGGCCGCGGTCAACAGCAATCCAACCGACCGCCAGGCTCCGCTCGCGCTCGAGTACGCGGCGCTCGCGCTCGAATCGACCAATCGCTTCGATTCGGCAGCGCAGCTCTATCAGCGCATCATCGACGAGGTCGGGCCGCGCAAGGCCGAGGACGAGGAGGAGCAGAAGAGCCTCGACGCGATCCTCGCCAACGCACACTTCAAGCTCGCATACACGGCGAGCCGCAACTTCGACTTCGACCGAGCGGTTGAAAACTATCGCGTCCTCGCCGACTCGAAGCGCTTTGCCGCATCCACCGACCCGGGCGTGCAGAGCAAACGTGCCGATGGTCTGGTGAACTCGGCCATCCTGCTCGAGCGCCTGCAGCGCTATCCAGAGGCGACCACGTACTACCGCCGCGCCTACAGCACCGTCGACGACCCGGCCACCAAACGAAACGCGCTCTATCGCATCGCCGAGATGGCGTACCGGCAGCGACGATACCCGCAGGCGATCAACGGCATGCGTGAGTTCATCAAGGCCTACGGCAACGATGGCGACGCGGGCGATTTGGTGGTCCAAGCCTACTGGCGCATCGCTCAGTCGTGGAAGGCACGAGGGCGAAGCCGCGACTACAAGGCAGCCCTGTCAGACGTCACCAGCGCGTATGCCCGTTCCGGTCAGCCGGCTGGCTCGCTCGCTGCGGGCTACGCCGCGGAGGCGCGCTTCATCCTCGTCGACGACAAGCTCGCAGGCTTCGAGAAGCTCCAAATCAAACCCGGGAAGCCCAAGACCGTCGACGCCTACATCAAGACCATCACCAAACAGATCGAAAACGGCGGCACGAAGGCGCAAGCCATCGCCGACGGGTACGAGCCCGTGTTCCCCTATCGGCGTCCGCGCTGGACGATCGCGTCGTACGTGCGGCAGGGCCGGGCGTACGAGGTGCTGGCGCGGTCGATCCTCAACACGCCCGTCGTGGTGCCACAGGATCTCAATCGCGCGCTCAGGCAAGCGGGGCCGGACGAGCGAGAAGACTACCGCCTCGATTTCGAGGACAAGGTGCGTCAGGTGCTCGACGATCAGGTGCGGCCGATCGAGTGCTTCGCGGTCGCCCGATACGCGCTCGCAGCGCGCGCCGGCCGGGCAGGCAGCTTCGACGACGACTACACGCGCCTCGCGATCGACCGCCTTCAGGCCTACGGGGACGAGCGGATCGCCGAGTGCATCGCCGAGGCCCAGGCACGGGATGCCACCTTCCAGGGATACGCGCCCGGCGAGTTCACGCGGTCCCCGCGGGGCAAGCCGCTCGAGATTCGACCCGGGATCGCTCCACCTGCTATCACCAAGGAGGGCGAGTGATGCGGACGGGGGCACCAAAGGCGCTGTGGCTGGGAGCGTTGCTTGCACTTGGCTGCGCTGACAAAGGGAGCACCGAGACGATCGCGCCCGAGGCCACCGCGGGCGGCGAGGCTGCGGCCGACCCGGCTTCGGCCGTGACCGACGACGCGACGGCTGAAGGCGCCGCAGGCGCAGCGGCGACGCCCGTCGCCCCCGAAGAGAGCCCGTGGGGCGCGACGCGCGCCGAGCAGTGCACGCGGCCCGCGCGAGCCCAGCTCTCGCAGCGTGCGGCCAAGCCGTTTGCCGAAGGCGTCGCCGCGGCGGCCGCCGGCGATTCAGCGACGGCCAAAGCGAGCTTTCAGCAGGCGCTCAAGAAGGATCCAAACGCCTACCCGGCGCTCTACAACCTCGGCGTCCTGGCCGACCGGGCCGGCGACGAAACCTCGGCCCTCGACTACTACCGACGCGCGCTCCGCGTGGTGCCGGACTACGAGCCCGCGGCGCGGGGCATCATCACGATTCAGCTTCGCCGTGGGCAAACGCAGGCCGCGCTGTCCGCAGTGGAGCCGATTGCAAACGCGAACCGCGCCAACCTCGAGATGCAGGCGCTCTACGCCGAGGTGCTCGTCGAGGCCAAGCGCGTGGACGAGGCCTGGATGGCCGCACGGCGCGCGCTCAAGTGCGACGAACGATTCGTCCCCGCACTGATCGCGCTCGTCAAAGCGAGCCGCGCGCAGGGGCGCGACGAGCTCGCCGACTCGATCCTCGACCAGGCGCTCGAGGTCGACCCCAACGTGGCCGAGCTCCACTTCCTTCGCGGTGAGCAGCTCGAAGGCGAGCCCGGGCGTCTTCGCGAGGCGATGCAGGAATACGAGCGTGCGGTGCAGCTCCGTCCGAGCTACGCCGAGGCGCGGATGGCGCTCGGGGTGCAGCTTCTCGCCGGCGGCAACTACGCGGGCGCGCTTTCGCACTTCCAGGCCGCCGAGGGCCTCGTCCCGACGCAGCCTGCCGTGCACGTCAATCTCGGCGACGCCTACAGGGCCGCGCAGCGCTGGACCGACGCGCAAACGGCCTACCGGCGAGCGCTTCAGCTTCAGCCGCGGCTTCCCGAGGCCCATTACGGCCTAGGGCTGCTGTTCCTCACCGCGGCCGGCGGCTTCCCGGGCCTCGACGAGCTGACCGCGTACGAAAAGGCCGTCGACGAATTCCAGACGTATCGGGCCGAGATGGGGCCTCGCCTCGCGAAGGACGACCAGTCGGAGGAATACCTTCGTGATTTGGACCGTATGATCAAACGCGCGCGGCGCAGGGCAGAGCGCGAGCAGGGAGGAGGCGCGACGTGAGGCGATGGGCTTTCCAAACAGCGGTTGCGCTCGTGTTCGTCTTCGCGTCGACAGCCGGCGCGTGGGCGCAGGACGCCAAGAAGCGTCAGCCGCAGGTCATTCAACTCGAGGAGATCGTCATCGAGGGTCGCGTTCAGAAACCCAACGCGTTCTACATCCTCAACCGCTCCAATCTCGGGTACGAAGTGCTCGAGCTTCGTACGAGCTTCTTGCGGAAGGTCGTTCGCAGCGTGCAAAAGGAACCGTTCTAGATGCCTCAAGAGCAGCCAACCCGACAGGGCACGCGCCCGGGCGCCATGACGATGGCCATGCAGGTGGTCCCGCAGAAGTCGTCTGGCCCCAAGGTGCTTCGCATCGGGCTCTTCCGCGACAAGAAGATCGTCGAAGAGCGAATCGTCCGAAGGCGCGAGACCGTGTCGGTCGGCACCGCCGCCAAGAATCATCTGATCATCAAGTCGGGCACGCTGCCGTCCAAGCTCGAGTCCAGGTTCGAGCTCTTTCAGCTCGTGGGCGACGACTACATCCTCAACTTCACCGAGGACATGACCGGCAAGGTCGCGCTGCCAGGCGGCGTTCAAAAGCTCGAGCATCTGCGAGAAACCGGTGCGGCGCGCAATGCGGGCACCCACTATCAGATCAAGCTCGCGGATACGTCGCGGGGCAACATTCGAATGGGCGACTTCACGGTCTTCTTCGAGTTCGTCTCGGCGCCGCCCATCACGCCCAAGCCTCAACTCCCAGCCGCGGTGCAGCGCGGCTTCGTCAAGACGATCGACTGGACGTTCACCACCTGGGTGATCTTCTCGTACATGCTGTTCTTCGGCTTCATCATCTACATGGAAAACGCGGACTGGGAGATCGAGACCGGTGTCGAAGAGGTGCCCGAGAGCCTTGCGCGCCTGATCTTCGAAGCGCCGATGGAGCCCCCCGCAGTCGAGGAAGAGCCGATCGACGAAGGCGAGGGCGAAGAGGAAGAAGAGACGAAAGCCAAAGCGCCGGAGCGAAAGCCCACCAAGGCCGAGCCCAAGGAGGGCGCAGGCGCCGCGGAGCCAGGCGCAACCGCGGAAGGCCGAGCCCGCATCGCGCAGGAGGCCGCCGCCCAAGCGGAGGCGATGCTGCTCGGTGCGTTGGGCGGCTCGGAGGGCGCGCTCGGTGATGTGCTCGCCGGGGGCGCTGTGACCGGGAACGCGGCCGATGTCCTCGCACAGGCTTCAGGCGTAGGGGTGGCGACCCGGAGTGAAGCCGGCGCGCTTCGCACGCGGAGCGGCGGAGGAAGCGGCCAGCAGGCCGGTCTCGGTTCGCTCAAGAAGGGCAAGAACGTAGGCAAGTCCGCCAAGGAGGGCGGTGCGGTCAAGGAGCGCCAGGTCCGCGGCAACGTCGGGCTCAACGCCGGCGGCGACGTAGGCGGCGCAGGCGAGTTCGACGCGGCGCTCGTCCAGCGGCAGATCAAGCAGCGTCTCAAGTCGATCACGCGCTGCTATGAGTCGGAGCTTCGCAAGAACCCGAGCCTCGGGGGCAAGGTGACGGTGACCTTCACCATTCAGGAGCGCGGAAACGTCACCAACGCCAAGGCGAGCGAGAATACGACCGGGAGCGCGGCCGTCGCAGACTGCGTGACGCGGACGATCAGCCGATTCCGCTTCAATCCCGGTCCGGACGGCGGCAGCGTCACCTTCCGCTATCCCTTTGTTTTCCAGCCTCAGAATTAATTTTCGACGAGATAGCGCTATTCCTGCTTAACTGTAACGAGGATCCATTGACACCGGAATCGTGCCAAGTATAATCGGCGCAAGTAGAGGGGATCGTTGATGTTTAGACGCATGGGGACCTGGGGACGCGCGTTGCTCGCCACAACCGTGGTTGCGAGCGCCGTGGGCTACGCCACCGCGCAGGAGGGCGAGACCTCTGTCGACGTGATCACGGTCCAACCCATGGCGGAGCCGAACCCCGCCGACAACATGACACCGAAGCAGCAGACCGAGGCCGCGGAGACGGCGGTCGAAAGCGCGAGCGCGAGCTGCGGCGCTCAATCGAGCGCACTTCAAGGCGCCAAGCGCGAAAGGGACATCATCCGCGCCACGTGCCTCGACGACAAGCTGAGTCAGTGCAATGCCAATCTGCAGAACATGAAGCGGCGGCAAACGTCGCTCAACGAAGCGATTGCCGCGGGGGATTCGGGTCGCGCCAATCACGAGTTCACGGTGATCGGCGTGCTCTCGCAGAAGTTCAAGATGTTGGGTCAGGCGGCCAATCAGTGCGTGGGGCAAGATTTGTTCGAGACGGGCGACACCCAGGTCAAAGAAGAAGTCGACCTTTTCGCGCCGACCGAGAACCCGGCCGTGACTCGACCCGCGCCGACCTGGCCGGTTCCTTTCATCCCTCCACCTGTCAGCGGAGTCACCTAACGAGCGGAATGTAATGCGCGGGGGGGGCAAGGGATCATGCGCTACAGCTCGGGGTTAGGGTTCGCTCTGGCGTGCGTCGCGTTCGTCGGCGCCATGCTGCCTCGAACCGCCGAGGCGCAGGGTTTCAGCGCGGAGCGCGCCGCGCGCGAGGGGCCTGGCTTCAAGGTAGGCAAGGCCGGCCGCATGGTTCTTCACCCGGGCCTGTCGCTCGAGGGCGGCTACGATTCCAACGTTTTTCTCACCAACGAAAACGAGGAAGGCTCCTTCATTCTGCGGCTCGAAGGCTATCTCGACGTGGCCACCGAGGGCGCGGAGCGGCAGCGTGATGGCGATTCCGCGGAAGCCGAACCGCAGAAGGTCTCCTTTCGCGGCGGGATCGGCGGCCGCTATTATCACTACTTCTTCGGGCGTGTCCCCGACAACGTCGGGGCCGATGCGCACATCGATTTCTCGTACAACCCCTCGAAGGTCTTTTCCCTCCAGGTCCGCGACTTCTTCCGCCGCACGATTCGTCCGTTTTCGAACGCCAACACCGCCGACGGCCCGACCATCAGCTTCGGCCGCAACATCAACACGGCGTCGGTCGACCTCGTCGGGCGCAGCAAGAGCCAGGTGCTCGAGGGGCGCGTCGGCTACACCAACGTGGTCGAGTTTTTCGACGCATCGGTCTACACCTACGGCAACAACCTGACGCACCGTGTCCCGGTCACCCTGAGCTGGCGATTCTTCCCCACCTCGGCGCTCGTCTACACGATGGACTACGCGAACCAACGCTTCTTGAACCCCGACCAAGTCTTTGCATCGCCGACGCTGCTCTCGCCGAACAACCGCGTGTCGAACTTGATTGGCTACAACGGCGCGTTGACCGATCGCTTCTCCCTCACCGCGATGGTCGGCTACGCCTTCGGCTTCTATCGAGTCGGTGACGACTACGACGACGTGGTCGCCCGCATCGACCTGCGCTGGCAGCCGCGGCCCACGGTTGCACTCATCACCGGCTACGAGCGCGACATTCGGCCGTCGTTCATCGGTAACTTCGTCACGATCAACCGGCTCCACGCGAACGCGCTCTTCACCATCGGCGGCGCGGGGCAGCTCGGCGTCCGCGCGTGGGCGTCCCGCGACGTGTCTGGGCTCGCGCTCAGCCCGGACGGCACGCTGCTCGGAAACCAGCCCAACCGAAAGGATTGGCGCGTGTTCGCCGGCCTGTTCGGCGAATATCGATTCTTGTCCTGGCTGGCGCTGTTCGCGCAGGTTGGATGGCTGGCGGATTTCACGGACTTCCGATACGTGGGCCCCGACCCGCTGCTCGACCCGCCCGCGAACTATAAGAGATTCGACGCATGGCTAGGCGTTCGCGTTTTCTACTAGTCGCGAGCGCGCTCGCCTGTGTGCTCGCCTTGCAGGCTTGCAGCAAGCGCGGGCTGCAGGCCACCGAGGTGCCGCCGCCAGCCACCGACGACACCACGCTCGGCCCGGGAGACGTGTTCTCGGTGCGCGTCTACGGCGAAGAAGCGATTTCAGGCAGCCACCAGGTCGCGCCCGACGGCACGATCAGCTTTCCGCTGCTCGGCGCGATACAGGTCGCTGGCCTCGAGCCGACCGCCGTGGCCGGGCTCATTCAAAAAGAGCTCCGCGAGCGCGACCTGCTTCGCGACCCGCACGTGTCGGTCTACGTCGACGAGTACGCCTCGAAACGCATCAGCGTGGTCGGCGCGGTCGCGAACCCTGGCACCTTTCCTCT
>CAJIBU010000189.1_pt1 | contig 22273 bp, 21 predicted proteins | sample 9199451 | NCBI WGS metagenome assembly CAJIBU01 (sample SAMEA7708315, study PRJEB35096) | sediment metagenome | biome: marine neritic benthic zone biome [ENVO:01000025]; feature: sediment [ENVO:00002007]; material: shallow marine sediment [ENVO:03000034] sea grass bed [ENVO_01000059] ... | reverse complement strand
CCACCCGCGAGCCCGAAGGGCGAAGCCCGGCGCGAATGCGCCGGCAAGCCGGAGCGAAGCGAAGGCGCGCTAGGGAGGATTACGGGTGGGGGTGGGCGGGGCGGTGTTAACGAGCCGTACCACGCTCCGGATCCTGCAGAACCCCGCACCACATCCGCGGCAGCACAAGCCGCACAGTGCCATCCGACCCCAGACTCTACGGCTTTGCGGCCTCGGCCACCTGTTGCACCAGGCTCTTCGAGAACATGCGGCCGGTGAGGTTGTCTCGGACCTTTTTGTGGGCCGCTTCCCATTCGCCGGCGGCGTCGCCGGCTTCCACGGCCTCGATGCCCTTCTTGGTGACGACCGCGTAGGCCTTCTGGTCGTCTCTGCGAATCGTCTTGTTGAGCAGCTCGTGGGCGCGGTCGGCCGTGCTCTGAAACACCTCTTGGATGTCTGGGGGAAGCTCGTCGAACTTGTCTTTTCGCATCATGGTGCCGCCTGCGATGATCGCCGAGTTGTGTGCGGTCATGTACTTCACGCGCGTGTACCACTGCAACGCGACGGCCGTGAGCGCCGACGACGAAATCACGTCGACCATGCGCGTTTGAAGCGCGGGGTAGACCTCGGGCACGCCGAGTCGCACGGCGTTGGCGCCGATCACTTGGTAGAACTCGACGAAGATCGGGTCGTCTTTCCACACCCAGGGCCGCATCGCCTTGATTTCGCTCGGCGCCTTGATCGGGTTTACCGAGAAGAGCCGGGTCTTGCCCGCGTCGCCCCAGCCAACCAGCTTGAAGCCCTCTTTGGTGAACATTTCCTCGAACTTCGGCGCCATCCTCTCGCGCACGCGATCCAGCTTGTCGTAGGTGTCGAGGAACCCGGGGAGCGTCAGCACGTTCATCGCGGGCACGAGCATGCTCATGCCGGTCATGGTCACGACGCCGCCGTCGAGCTGGCCGACTCGCATCTTGCGGACGAAGTCGCGCTCGTCTCCCTGCGATCCACCCGGATAGAACCGCATCTTCAGCCGTCCCTGCGTCTTTTCTTGAAGCGTCTTGTTCCAGGCGTTGAGGACCTTCATCCACGAGGAGCCCGCCGGCGCCAGCGACGCGATTCGCAGCGTGTAGGACTGCTCGGCCTTGGTGGTCGTGGTGGTCCCAGGCAGCACGATCGCTGCCGCGAGGAGTAGCAAGATTGGTACAAAACGACCCTTCATTCGAATCAGCCTTTCCCGTCGCGTGAGAGCCCGGCGAGAGTCACAAGGAACCACGCCCCCGTCAATACGAAGGTGCGGCTTTCTCGCGCGGACGTCGCGCATTGCTGTCGAGTGCTTCGACGAGCGAGGGCGCCTTTTTAGTCATTCTCGAGCCCAACGCTCCGGCCCACGGGTCACCTTTGTGGCGTATTCGGCGCATGTCCTCAAAACCCGAGGCGCCCGCACAGATGTGGTATTTGCTCCGATTGTGGGGGACATCGTCGAGAATCGCGACAGCACGGCGCGCGACCACCTGGCGAACGAGCGGACGTTTTTGGCTTGGGTCCGCACGGCGCTCGGTCTCGTCGGCCTCGGTGTCCTTCTCGAGCGCCTCGGCGCCGGCGGCGAGGCGTCGGTCGCGATGGCCGCGGGCATCGGCTTCATCAGCTTCGGCGGCCTGTGTCTGATCTACGCGGTGAGCCGGTATCTGTGGGTCGCGCGCAACCTCGAGCGCGGTTTGTTTCCCGTCGCGCTCCGCGGCCCGGTCGTGATCGCCGTCGGCGCGCTCTTGGTCGCTGCCGGAGCCCTCCTCTACGTCCTGCTTCTCCACTAGTGGTTCGGGGGCGCCCCCCGCTCACCAATACGTCGTTCTTCCACCCAGGCGTAGAGAATCGGAACGACGAACAAAGTGAGGAGAATGGCTCCCATGCCACCGATCGACGGCAGCGCCATCGGCACCATCACGTCCGCGCCGCGGCCCTGTGACGTGATCACCGGAAGCAACGCGAGTGCGGTCGTGGCTGTCGTCATGAGGCACGGTCGCACCCGTCGCGTCGCTGCTTCGATCGTGCGTTCGTGCACGTCGTCCGTGGTATGCGCGGGCTCCGCGCGGAACCGCTGCGCCAAATAGGTCGCCATGACCACCCCGGTGTCCGTCGCGATTCCGAGCAGGGCGATGACGCCCACCCAGACCGCGACCGAGAGATTGATCGTGTCCACGTGGAACAGGTGCTGCATGTCGGTTCCGAAGACCTCGAAGGCAAGAAACGAAGGCCTTCCGTACAGCCAAATCAAAATGAACCCGCCCGCGACACAGAGAAGAACGCCCGAGTAGATGATCAGGGTCGTGGCCACGCGCCGGAACTGCAGGTAGAGGAGCAGAAACACCAGCGCGAGTGCGACCGGGATCAAGAGGAGCAGCCGCTCCTCGCTCCGGACCTGGTTCTCGTAGCTTCCTGCGAATCGGAAGCTGACCCCCCGAGGCACGTCGAGCTCGCCGCTCTCGATCTTCGAGGCGAGAAGGTCCTGCGCTGACCGGACGACGTCCACCTCGGAGAGATCCGGCTTCTTGTCGAACAGGACATAGCTCGTGAGAAACGTGTCTTCCGCCTTGATGACCTGTGGGCCTTTGGCGTACCGGATCTCGGTGAGCTGCTCGAGCGGAATCTGCTCGCCGCCGTCGGCCGACACCAGCACCCGGCCGATCCCTTCGATGCTGTCACGCTCCTCTCGCATGTACCGCGCCCTCACGGGGTAGCGCTCACGGCCCTCGACGGTGCGCGTCAGCATCTGACCGCCCAGCGCGACCTGGATCACGTCCTGCACCCGGCCGACCGTCAGCCCGTACCGGCCGATCGCTTCCCGGTCGATGTCGATTTCGATGTAGGGTTTGCCGACCACGCGGTCTGCGAAAACGGTCTCTGCACGGACTCCAGGTGCTTCTCGAAGCAGTCGCTCGAGCTCCAATCCAAACGCTTCGATGGTTTCGAGATCAGGCCCGTATACCTTGATGCCCATCGGTGCGCGCATTCCGCTCTGCAGCATGAGGATGCGCGTGTTGATCGGCATCAACATCGACGCGCTGGTCAACCCTGGGGCCTTGGCTGCGTTCACGATTTCGTCCCAGATGTCCTGCGGCGACCGGATGTGATCGCGCCAGTTGCGCACGCGATTCCCGTCCGCATCCATGCCGAACTCGGGCTGGTAGGTGACCACGGTTTCGAACATCGAAATCGGCGCCGGGTCCAGCGCGCTTTCCACACGGCCAAGCTTTCCAACCGCACGGTCCACCTCCGGGATTTCCTGAATCGCCGCATCCATCGTCTGGAGCATCTCGAGCGCCTGACCAAACGATGCATGCGGCATCGTCGTGGGCATGTAGAGAAACGATCCTTCGTCGAAGGGCGGCATGAACTCGCGCCCAAGACTGGACCATGCGCCGATTCCCCCGAGAAGAACCGTGGCTGGAACGAGAAGCGCAAGCCCCTTGTGGCGAAGACACCAGCGCAGCGTCGGGACGTACAGCCGGCGGAACACGAAGAAGGCGACCAAGAGCAAACCGACCACCAGCGCGACGAAGGCGAAGTTGGTCAGGAAGTGGTGCCCCGGCCCGAGCGGTAGCCAGCTGCGCGTGAGCACGAGCGCGACAGCTAGGACGAGGATCCACGACCACGCGGTCGAAAATCTCGACTCCTCTCGGTGCTCGGGCCGGCGCCGAAGCAGGAGGTGCGCGAGCGTCGGAAGCGCCAACATCGAGATCAACAGAGCCGCCATGATTGCAAACGACTTCGTGAACGCCACCGGCCGGAACAGCTTGCCCTCGGCGGCCGTCAGAGCGAACACGGGCAGGAAGCTCACCACCGTCGTGAGAGCTGAAGTAACCACGGCGGGTGCCACTTCCGCTGTCGCATGCGCGACGACGCGAGCCCTACTCTCATCGGGGGGCGCCTTGCGCAGGTGGAGCACGATGTTCTCGGTGAAGACGATCGCCATGTCGACCATGGTTCCAATCGCGATTGCGATCCCCGCGAGGGCCATGATGTTCGCGTCGACGCCGGTGAGCTTCATCGTCACGAAAGCCGCGAGGACCGCCAGTGGAAGAACCGCCGAGATCAGGAGGGAGCTGCGAAGGTTGCGCAGCATCAGAAGCACGACGATGATCGTCACCAAGATCTGTTGGAACAGCGCGGTCGAAAGCGTGTCTAAGGTTTCGTGGATCAGCGTGGTGCGGTCGTAGAACGGATGGATGGTGATCTGGCTCGTGGTGCCGTCGGACAGCGTTCGCTTCGGAAGGCCGGGAGCGATCTCGGCGATCTTTCTCTTCACGCGCTGGATGACCTCGAGCGGATTCTCGCCGAATCGGACCACCACGACTCCGCCTACGGCCTCGGCGCCCGCATCGTCGAGAGCACCACGTCGCTGCGCAGGCCCGAGGGCGACGTGCGCGACGTCCGCGATTCGAATTGGCGTGTGCGCCCGCGTCGTGATCACCGTCCGCTCGAGGTCGGCCACCGACTGAATGAATCCAAGCCCTCGAATCAGGTACTCCGCACGATTGATCTCCAGGGTGCGCGCGCCGACGTCGAGGTTCGATTCCCGAACGGCACGCGCGATTTGCTCGATTGACACGCCGCTCGCCAGCATGGCTTCCGGGTCGACGTCGACCTGGTATTCACGCACGTAGCCGCCGACGGACGCCACCTCCGCGACGCCCGGCACCGCCTGGAGCGCGAAGCGGACCGTCCAGTCTTGCACCGAACGCAGCTCGTGGAGATCCCAGCCGCCGACGACCTCGTCCCCTGGGCCGCGGCCCTCGAGCGTGTACCAAAACACCTGGCCGAGCGCAGTTGCGTCCGGGCCTAGCGCGGGGGCGACGTCGTCCGGAAGCGTGCCGGCAGGAAGCGACGCCAGTTTTTCGAGAACCCGCGAACGCGACCAGTAGAGCTCCACGCCCTCTTCGAAAATCACGTAGACGGTGGAGAAGCCGAACATCGACGAGCTTCGCACCGTACGCACGCCCGAAATCCCGAGGAGCGCGGTCGTGAGCGGATAGCTGATTTGGTCTTCGACGTCTCGCGGCGACCTCCCCGGCCACTCGGTGAACACGATCTGCTGGTTTTCGCCGATGTCAGGGATGGCATCCACAGGCACGCGGTCACGCGGCATGCCGGCGAGCTCCCAGGCGAAAGGCGAGACGTAGGCGCCACCCGCGATCACCGCGCCGACCAGCACGAAAACGATCAGCTTGTTGTCGATGAAGAAGCGCAGGAACGCCTCCCAAATCGGGGAAACGACTTCGCGAGGGTTTGGTCTATCACTCGAAGTCAATGTTGATGCCCCTGCTCCATCGTCGACGGAGCGCTTTCCCCTTGGTTCATCATCGACTGGCCGCCTCGGATCTGAAGATCAGCGTCGATCGCAAAGGCGCCATGCACCACGACGCGCTCGCCTGCGTGGAGCCCTTCGAGGACCAGATAGAGCTCGCCCAATCGCGGACCGAGCGTGACCACTCGGGCTTCGTAGGTCGGTTGTTCGGCGCCTGGAACCTCGACGTAAACGACCGACCTTCTTCCCGTGAAGAGAGGCGCAGTCGCTGGAACGACGAGAGGCGCCCCGTCGACTGCAGCTCCTCTCGCGGCGCTTTGAACACTCGCCTCGGCGAACATCCCCGGTCTCAGGCGCCGGTCTCGATTTTTCACCTCGATTCGAACACGCGCGGTTCGCGTCTTTGGGTCGACGATCGGGTCTACGAACGTGACGCGCCCCGCGAAGTCCTCTCCAGGCAGCGCTTCCACTTTCAGCCGGACGTCCTGACCCGCCTCGAGAAACTGCAGGTCGCTCTCGTACGCGTCGAGCTGCACCCAAAGCGTCGAGAGATCGGCCACGCGATAGAGGCCGCTGCCTGTTTCGACGTAGCTGCCCTGTGTGGCCAACCGTTCGATCACGGTTCCGCCGAACGGCGTGCGGATACGCACGCGCTCCGAGGGCTTGGTCGAGCGCTCCATCGTCCCGATTTCGGCCTCCGGAACGCCGACGAGCCGCAGGCGGGCACGCGCTGCGCCGAGGGCCGCCTCCGCTGCGACACGTGCGCTCGGCGTCGCGGCTTCCCGCAGGCGTTCGAGCTGCTGTCGTGCTTGAATCAGATCTTGGTGCGCGTTGTAGACCTCGGGGCTGTAGAGCGTCGCGATCACCTGGTTTCGCTTCACGCGCTCGCCGGTCGTGCTCACGTGGAGCCGGTCGATGCGCCCGCTGATCCAAGCCGTGACCGTCCGGAGGCTCCGTTCGTCGTAGTCGACGCGCCCGAGCAGCCGTCGCTCCACACGGCCCGATTCGAGCCGCTCCGCCTCGACCGTTCGAATGCGAGCCAACGCCTTGGCACGCTCGGACAGCTGCACGCGCGCGGGACGATCGGGCTCGGTCGAGGCCGCTTCGACGGGAATCAGGTCCATGCCGCAGATCGGGCACTGGCCTGGCTCCGATTCGTGAACCTGTGGGTGCATCGAGCAGGTCCACATCGTGGTTTGATGCGCCATCGTCGTCGGCGCGCTCGATTCCGGCGAACGACCATCGCCCAGCAGCCAACCCCCGAGGCCAAACGCCACGAGTGCGACGATAGGAAGTGCAATCCAAGGCGCTTGCTGGCTCCATCGAGTCCGCTGTCTTCCCGTCATGGCTGCTGCTCCTCGTCCGCGGCCGAATTCACTTCGCGTCCGACCACCGCTTCGAGAACTGCCCAGGCGCGAGCATGACGGGCTCGGTTTCGCGCGAGCTCGAGCCGCAGCTCGAGGAGGTCGCGCTGTGCGAGCAGCGCGGACGCGACAGTCGACCGCCCGCTCTGGTAGCCTCCAAGCACCGATTGAAACGTGGTCTCGGCCTGGGGGATCAGCGTATTGCGATAGAGGTCGATCCGTCGCTGCGCATCGCGCACCGCGGAGATCGCAGCCTCGAGCTCCGCGTCGGCCATCTGCAGCGCCGCGTCGCGTTCGGCGCGATGCGCTTCGCCTTCGGCTCGTCGAGCGCCCATCGCGTCCCGGTAGCTCGGGCCCCAAATTGGCAAGCTCAACCCGGCGGTGACGATGACGGCGTCTTGGCCGCTTCCTTGGACGGGCGTCGGCGCCTTGCCCGTCACGATCCAGTCGAGCCCCGCCATCAAGCTCGGCGCCCGCGCGGCCGCTTCGGCGCGCGCTCGCGAGTGGCTAGACGTGGCCATGAGCTCGGCCGCTTCGACTGTCGGGTGTGCCCGCACAGCTTCGTGCAGCGCTTCGTCGTCATCGGCCGGCAACCCTTCGAAGGGCGCATCTGTGGCAGCCGGCGCCTGCAGGGTTTCCGCGGCTCCGATCGCACGCATCAGGTCGGCGGCGGCGACTCGATTCTGCTCCCTGTGCGCGCCGTGGTGATCGTGGTGGCGCGCGATCCCGAGCTCGACCTGGTTGAGGTCCGCAAGCGACGAACCGCCGGTTCGTACGCGTCCCCGAACGGTGCCAGCCAGCGTCTCGAGCACGAGATCGTGCTCTTCGGTCAGCCGGTGCTCCTCGTGGACGAGCCAGAGGCGCCAGTACGCATCGGCCACGGCTTGCCGCACCCGAAGCGCTGCTGCGTCGAAGTGGCGCTGTGCCGCCCGCGCGCTCGACGACGCAGCGTCTGCGCCCGCGCTCAACGCCGTGGGCCAAGGGAAAGCCTGCATCAGGCTCACCCTGTGATTCTGAGGGCCGACCCTCGTCTCGACGCTCCGTATGAAATAGCTGTACCGGACGACGGGCTCGGGCAGCCGCCGTTCACGCGAGATTCGAAGCGTTGCGGCCTTCCATCGCTCGAATGCGGCGCGCAGCTCCGGGTTCTCGGCGAGAGCAAACGCGACGTATGCGCTCAAGCTTCCGTCGAGCTCGAGCTTCGCCGCGGGCCTCGCTTCGCGGACGAGGGACGCTGCGGTCGTCAGGTCGTGTTTCGTCGCGGCCTCGTAGGTGCCGCGGCATCCTCCGACGCTCGTGTGTGCGATCGCGAGCATCACCGCAAGAAGCGCGGCTCTCGTCTTTCGGTTCGGTCCGATCCCGACCCATGTCTTCGTTTCCATGAATTCCTCCTCTGAATGGTTCGTCCGTGGCAAAGCCTCACGGCCCGGCCGCGCGCTCGGCGCGTGAAGGCGGGACGTGTCCGCAGAGCGCCCACTTGGCGCGCGAGAGTGGGCGTCAGCCCAGTGCTCGACCGGAGCTCAATTCAGAAGGGAACAGTGTCGAAGATAGATCGGCGGCCCGTGCGCGTTCGGCGGCCCTCGCTCTCGCAAGAGCACAGAAGCACGGGCTCGGGTGAGTGCCCGCAGCTCCCCCTCGGCGGGCGGGCAGACGTGCAGGCTCGCCTCGGCAATGCGCTCCGAAGTGACTTTCTGTGCTGCCACCCAGCGATCGGCGTTCGCGAGCTCGACTTCGCAGCACGGTTGGCCCTGCCACTTCGCGGGCGCCGGGGCCGCAGCGTGCTCTTCGCAGCCTTCGTGACCCGAAGGCGCGGCCTCGGTCTGCGTCACGCAGTCGCAGTCGCCGACGACGACCCCGCCCATCGACTGGCAGACGTGCAGCAGCACTCCCGCAATACCGGAGGCGGTGAGCGGAATCGTCAGCAGGACCGCGAGGAGACGCAAGCGCATGGCTGTCGTCAGTATAGCATCGATCCGCCCGTCGCGGTCGGTCCCAGGGACGAAGGCTCGCCTCCCCATCCTGAGCGAGTAGGGTATCCTACCGAAAACCCATGACGTATTTGGCACTCGTCGCGGGCTTCGTGATCGGCGCAGGTTACGGCTACGTCTCGCAGCGCGGAGCGTTTTGCATGAATTCCGGGTTCCGCATGGCGGTGACCGAGCGCAACACGACCAAAGTCAAAGCCTATGTGCTTGCAATCGCTCTGCAGATGATCGCGGTCCCGCTGGTCTTCGTCCTGGGGTTCTCGAGCGCGACATATCCGGCGCTATATCCGGTCGGCGCCGTCATCGGCGGCTTGTTGTTCGGTGTGTCGATGCGCTGGGCGGGCGGGTGTGCGGCGGGGGTTTGGTACAAGGTGGGCTCGGGCAGCGTCGGCTCGATCGTGGCGGTCCTGGGAATGGCGCTTGGCGCCGTGATGCTCGAGCTCGGGCCGCTCGCGGGTCTGCGGGCTTCGGTCCAGTCGATGGGGCCTTCGTTGGGCAGCGGGGAAGTCGAGCTTTGGGCCTTCGCACCCATCGTCGGCGTGGTCGTCATCGCCGCCCTCTGGCGCGCCGCTCCCGGCATTGCGGGAGACTGGTCATGGCGGCGAACAGGCCTTGCAATCGGCGCGCTCGGGGCTCTCGCGTGGCCCCTGTCGAGCCTCGGCGCGCGAGATTTCGGAATGGCCGTGATTCCCGGAACCGTCGGAGTGTTCGCCGAGCCTCTTCGTAGGTTCCTGACCTGGGACGTGCTCTTCGTGCTCGGCATTCCGGTCGGTGCGCTCATCGCGGCGCGCGTCGCCGGCCCGGTCCGTCTGTCCAAGGTGTCGGCAACCGACGCGGCGAAGCGGTTCGCAGGAGGCCTTGGGCTCGGCGTCGGCGCATCCCTCGCGGCGGGGTGCACGGTAGGCCATGGGCTCACGGGCGTTCCGCTGCTGGCGCCGGGAAGCATGGTGGCCATCACTGCGATCTTCGCCGGGAGCGCGATCACGGCAAGAAGCGACTCTCGTCACGTCGCTCAGGGAGAGCTCGCCGCCAAAAGCAAAGCGCGGTAGGCACCAAAGGAATGTACGCCGAGGTCGAACGGTACATTGAACGCGCGCGCTCGCACTTCGACGATCTCTCGGAGAATCGAAAGCGTCTGCTCGGCGACATGGCCGCCTTGGTCGGCGCGGAGCGCCAGGCCGGGAGGAGCGCGGACTTGGTGTTCATCTGCACGCACAACTCGCGACGCAGCCAGATGGCCCAGCTTTGGGCGGCGGTGGCGGCGGCGCACTTCAGGGTCGACGGCGTCCGGACGTATTCGGGCGGCACGGAGGTCACTGCGTTCAATCCGCGCGCCGTGGCTGCGATGCGGCGAGCCGGCTTCTGGCTCGAAGGCGGAGACGGCGAAAATCCTCGATACGCGGCGACCTATTCCGACGACGCGCCCTCGCTCGAGTGTTTTTCCAAGGTCTACGACGACCCCGCGAATCCGTCCGAGGGGTTCGCTGCAATCATGACCTGCTCGGACGCGGATGAAGCCTGCCCCGTGGTGGCGGGCGCGGCGGCCCGGCTGCCGATCCGCTACGAGGATCCCAAGATCGCCGACGACACCGACGCCGAGGTCGAGGTCTACGACGCGCGCTGCCTTCAGATCGCGACCGAAATGCTCTACGCGTTTTCCAAAGTGAACTAGCCTTCTGCGCCTACGGCGGGCTCCCCTGCGAAATAACGCCCGCGCATCCACAAGGCGACGTTCACGAGGCCGATCAGCACGGGCACTTCCACCAGCGGGCCGATGACGGTGGCGAACGCCGCACCGTGGTGGATCCCAAACGTCGCAATCGCGACCGCGATTGCGAGCTCGAAGTTGTTGGAGGCCGCGGTGAACGAAAGCGTGGTGGCTTCTTCGTACGTGGCGCCCGCGACTTTCGATAGCCAAAAGGAGACGAAAAACATGACGACGAAGTAGATCAGGAGCGGCACCGCGACTCGCACGACGTCGAAGGGCAGCTCGACGATCATGTCGCCCTTGAGCGAGAACATGACGACGATCGTGAACAGCAGCGCCACCAGCGTGATCGGGCCGATTTTGGGCGCGAACTTCTCATCGTACCATTCGCGCCCTTTGCTTCGAATCAGAAAGAAACGCGTCAGGAAGCCCAGTGCGAAAGGGATCCCGAGGTAGATCGCCACGCTCTTCGCGATTTCACCGATCGTGATGTCGACGGTTGCGCCTTCGAGGCCGAGCTTGCCAGGAAGCCAGGTGACGAAGAACCATGCGTAGACGGAAAAGAACAGGATCTGGAAGATCGAGTTGAACGCGACGAGCCCTGCTGCGTACTCCCGGTCGCCGCACGCGAGGTCGTTCCAGACGATCACCATCGCGATGCAGCGGGCGAGGCCGATGATGATGAGCCCCACCATGTATTCGGGCTTGTCGGGCAGGAAGGTCACCGCCAGCACGAACATCAGCACTGGGCCGATCACCCAGTTCTGCACGAGCGACAGCACGAGCACTTTTCGATTCAGGAAGATGCGGCCCATGTCCTCGTACCGAACCTTTGCAAGGGGCGGATACATCATGAGGATCAGGCCGACTGCGATCGGGATCGACGTGGTGCCGACGCTCATCGAATCGAGGGCGTCCGCGACGCCTGGGACGAGGCGACCGAGGGCGACGCCGAGTCCCATGGCTGCGAAGATCCACAGCGTGAGGTAGCGATCGCGAAAGGACAGGCGGCTTTTGTCGGTGGACATCGAAAGGCTTTGCGTAGCGGCGGGCGGCACCCTTCCATATACTCGCGTCCGATGGAAGCCGAGACGCAGCGAAATCGGCCCGGAGACTACTTGATCCAGGGACGCACTGTGACGATGCCGTGTCACGTGCGTGACGCGTGCTCTGCGACGGCGACGTGGCTCGTGAGCGCTCGGGCCGCCCAGGCGCTTCTTCGAGGCCCTGGGCTCGAAATCGCCGAGGTGCTGCCGGGCCGAGGGCTGCTCAGCATCGCCTGCATCAATTACATCGACAACGACCTCGGTGATTACGACGAAATCTCGATCGCCCTGTTCGTTCGGCGGCGCGGCGAGCGCAGTCGGGTGCCCTACGTGGGGGCGGCCGCCGACATGATGCGAGGGCTGCTACCGACCCACATCATCCACCTGCCGGTGAGCCAGTCCTTCACCTGCGAGGCCGGGAAGACCATCTGGGGCTTCCCGAAGACCGTCGACGACATCGACTTCGACACGAGCGGCGACCGCGCCCGGTGCGTGTGGAGCAAAGACGGGGTGAACGTGCTGAAGCTCAGCCTGCCCAAGGGCGGGCAAAAGACCTTTCCCGAACAGATCCTCCGCACGTACAGCTACATCGCCGGGGCGCTGCACGAGACGCAATTCGCATCGAGCGCCGAGGGGCTGGGCGTCCGACTCGGGGGTGCCAACATCGAGCTCGGGCCGCACCCCATCGCCGATGAGCTGCGGTCGCTCGGTCTGCCCAAGCCTGCGCTGATGAGCATGTGGATGGGAAAGATGAAAGGCCGATTCGAAGCCGCGCGCAGGTGCGCCTAGCTAGGACAGGAGTCGACGATGGAAGTTCGCGCCGCAGTTGCACACGAGGCCGGGAAGCCCCTGACGATCGAAACGATTCAGCTCGAGGGTCCACGGGCCGGCGAGGTGCTGATCGAGATCAAGGCGACTGGCGTCTGTCATACGGATGCCTACACCCTCTCCGGAGCCGATCCAGAAGGGATCTTTCCGTCGGTGCTTGGGCACGAGGGCGCCGGCGTCGTCGTCGAGGTGGGCCCGGACGTGAGCTCGGTGCGGCCGGGCGACCACGTCATTCCGCTCTACGTCCCTGAATGCCGCAACTGCGAGTACTGCACCTCGGGCAAGACCAACCTCTGCCAAGCCGTGCGCTCGACGCAGGGCCGCGGGCTGATGCCGGACGAGACCAGCCGCTTTTCGCGCGGCGGCGACACGATTTTTCACTACATGGGCACGTCGACCTTCGCGCAGTACACCGTGGTGCCGGAGATCGCGGTCGCGAAGATCAGGCCGGACGCGCCCTTCGACAAGGTTTGCTACATCGGCTGCGGGGTGACCACGGGCATTGGGGCCGTGATCAACACCGCGAAGGTCGAAGCGGGCGCCAACGTCGTGGTGTTTGGCCTCGGCGGCATCGGGCTCAACGTCGTGCAGGGGGCGCGCATGGTCGGCGCCGACAAGATCGTCGGCGTGGACATCAACCCCGCGCGTCGCGAGCTCGCCGAAAAGTTTGGCATGACCCACTTCGTGAACCCGAGCGAGGTCGGCGGGGACCTCGTTGCGCATCTCGTCGAGCTCACCGGTGGCGGCGCCGACTACACCTTCGAGTGCATCGGCAACGTCGAGGTCATGCGCCAAGCGCTCGAGTGCTGCCACAAGGGCTGGGGGGAGAGCGTCATCATCGGCGTGGCCGGCGCGGGCGAAGAGATCGCCACGCGGCCGTTCCAGCTCGTCACCGGGCGGGTGTGGCGCGGCACGGCCTTCGGCGGCGCCAAGGGCCGCACGCAGGTGCCGCAGATCGTCGACTGGTACATGGAGGGCAAGATCAACATCGACGACCTGATCACGCACAAGATGCCGCTCGACAAGATCAACGACGCCTTCGACCTGATGCACGAAGGGAAGTCGATTCGCAGCGTCGTGGAGCTCTGACGTGGGCGACCCCGGCATCTTCGTGCACCAGTTCGAGCTAGGGCCGTGGGACAACTTCATCTATTTCATCGGCGACGAGGCCACGCGGACGTGCGTCGTCGTCGACCCGGCCTGGGATGCGGACTTCATCCTTCGAGAGGCCGAGCGCCTCGACGTCGAAATCGCCGGGGTCCTCTGCACGCACAGCCATTTCGACCACGTGAACCGGGTCGAGGCGCTCTTGCAAAAGCGTGACGTTCCCGTCCACATGTTGGGCGAAGAGATCGATTTCTCTGGCTTTTGCTGCGAGAACCTGGAGCGCCGCAGCCCCGGTGACGTCGTTCGCGTCGGCGACCACCTCGAGGTCGCGTTCGTTCATACGCCGGGCCACACGCCCGGTTCGACGACGTTCCGGGTTCGCGATGCGATCGTCACCGGCGACACACTGTTCATCCAGGGCTGCGGCCGATGCGATTTCGTCGGCGGCGACCCCGAAGTCATGTACGGCACCTTGAAACGTCTCACGCAGGCGCTGCCCTCCGAGACGCGCATGTACCCGGGCCACAACTACGGCCCCGTGACGGTCTCCACGCTCGACGAGGAGCTCAAAGAGAACCCGTATCTCCAACACCCCACGCTCGCCGACTTCATCGCGCACCGCATGGAAGGCAAAACCCCAGGCACCAAGCTCCCCCCACCCCCCGACTGGCCATAGAGAAAAAGGAAAAAGGGGACTGTCCCCTTTTTCATCGGGTGGCGCGGAGGTCGCGGAGGCCGGTTGCGACGTATTGGATGACGCTGATCGCGATCGTCACCAGGATGCCGACGCCCAGGGCTTGGAGGACGAGCTCGGGTGGCTGGCCGAGCCACGCGTGGCTAATCGTGGACAGGATGAACACGATTTGCAGGAACGTGTTCAGCTTGCTGGCGCGCGTCGGCTGGCCGTGCACCGGCTCGACGAGGAGCTGGTAGAGCAGGGTTCCACCGATGATGACGAGGTCGCGGCCGACGACGATTGCAGTGAACCACGGCGGCACGAGCCCAATCCACGTCAGGGTCACGAACGCGGCAAACATCAGCAGCTTGTCGGCTGCCGGGTCGAGAAGACCTCCGAGGCGGGTGCGCCAATCGAAGCGCCTCGCGAGGTAGCCGTCTAGGGCATCGGAGAGCCCCGCGATCAAAATCAGACCGAGCGCCAGCCCGAACCTGTGGTTCAGGAGGCTCCACACGATCGGCGCCACCAAAATGATACGCGCGACGCAAATCAGGTTCGGGATGTAACTCAGCTTCACACCCAACGCCCTCTCCCCGAGACCGCCGCATCCTCCCAAAAACACGGTGCCGCGTCGACCTCGAAATTCGCTAGGCGATCCCGCGTTTGGTGCAATACTCTGGCGGCCTTTCGGCCCGGAGGACCCTTGCGAAACGCTTATATTTCTGGAACCGGCTTTTATGTTCCCGACGACGTCGTGACCAACGCCGACCTCGTGACCCGCTATGGGATCGACACGACCGACGAGTGGATCGTTCAGCGAACGGGGATTCAAGAACGACGTTTCGCGCCAGAGGGTGTCGGCCCAGCCGACCTCGCTGCGCCTGCTGTCGAGATGGCGCTCGAGCGCGCGGGGCTCTCCAAGAGCGACATCGGGATGATCGTCTTTGCAACGCTCTCGCCGGAGCATGCCTTCCCCGGGTCGGGGGTGTACCTCCAGACCAAGCTCGGGTTGACCGATAAAGACATCGCCCACTTCGTGGGCTGCCTCGATGTTAGAAACCAGTGCTCGGGCTTTCTCTATGGGCTCGCGACCGCGGCATCGATGGTGCAGGCGGGCGGAGTCGACAACGTCGTGGTCGTGGGCGCCGAAGTCCACTCTGCTGCGCTCGACCTCACGACGCGGGGCCGCAACGTGGCTTCTCTATTCGGAGACGGGGCAGGCGCGGTCATCGTAAGCGCGACCGACGACGACCGCGGCGTGCGCAGCTGGCACCTCGGCGCGGACGGCCGTCACGCGGACGTGCTCTGCCAAAAGATTTGGGACACGCGGAAACGTCCGTTCATTCCGCGAGACGAAGACGGTGTCGGCCACGTCGCCCCCGACATGATGTTTGCTCAAATGGCGGGGCGGCTCGTGTTCAAGAACGCGGTCGAGCGCATGATTGGGGCGCTCATGAAGGAGTTCCTCGAACAGAGCCTCACGCTCGACGACGTGGACCTCTACTTCTTCCACCAGGCCAACCTCCGCATCAATCAGTTCGTGGCGAAGCAGCTCGGGCTGGCAGATGACAAGTGCTACCATAACATCCAGCGCTACGGGAACACGACGGCTGGCACCATTCCCATCATGCTCGCGGAGGCCGTGGGCGAAGGCCGGCTCGAGCCGGGGATGAAAGTCGCGACCGTGGCGTTCGGCTCGGGTTTCACCTGGGGCGCGGCCATCATCGATTGGTAGCGACGGCCTCTTCGTCGCCATCGCCGCTTGCCGTCGTGTGGATGTCGGGCTCGAGGTAGATCATCTTCGCGATCGGCACCGCGTCACGGATGCGCGCCTCCACCGCGTCGATCGCGACTGCGACGCCCTCGGTGTCGAGGTCTGGCTTCATCTTGAGCTCGGCCGCGACGAGGAGCTGGTCGGGACCGATGTGCTGCGTTCGCAGGTCGAGGAGCGCCAACACGGATTCACTGCCTTCGATCGCGTCGACGATCTTCGAACGCACCGGCCCGTACGCCGCTTCGCCGATGAGAAGGCTCTTCATCTCGTAGACGAGCACCGCCGCGATCAACACGAGCAAGACCCCGATGGAGATCGTCGCGTACGCGTCCCATCGCGTGTCGCCGGTGGCCGAGGAAAGGCTCACGCCGAGCAGAGCGAGGACGAGGCCCATTAGCGCGCCCAAGTCCTCGAGCAGCACCACGGGAAGCTCCGGGGTTCGCGAGTGCCGAATGAACTCCCACCAGCCGGCCGTCCCCTTGACGGCGCGTGACTCGACGATCGCCGTGCGAAACGAGTACCCCTCGAGAAAGATGCCGAGCACGAGAATCCCCACGGCCACGCCGACATTGCTCAGCTCGTGGCCTTCTGCGTCGAGCTTGTGCACGCCTTCGTAGATCGCGAAAAGGCCGCCGAGCGAGAACAGCACGAGCGCGACGACGAACGACCAGAAATATCGCTCCCGACCGTATCCAAACGGGTGCTCGGCGGTCGCGTGCTTTTTTGCCGCGGCGCTGCCCCAGAGCAGCAGCGCCTGATTCGAGGTGTCCGCGACCGAATGGATCGCCTCGGCGAGCATGGACGATGCGCCGGTCACGAAATAGCCGATGAATTTTGCGATCGCGATCCCGAGATTCGCGAACAGCGCGGCGAGAATCGCCTTGGTGGAGCCGGATGCCATGGCGCGAGGCTATGTGATATTGGCTCAGGGTGCGAGTTGATGGCGTATCGACCGTCGAGGCGGTGAACGCGTTCTGCGACGACGCTCTCGGGGCCGCCGACGGCGTGGAGATCGCCCGCCGAATTCGCGACAAGGACATCTCGGCGCGCGAGGCCGTGGAAGCCGCCATCGCGAGGGCGGAGCGCGTAGAGCCTCGCCTCAACGCCATCGCCGCGCGGGCCTTCGACGAGGCGCTCGCACGCGCCGGCCGTCCCACGAGCGGGCCATTCGCCGGCGTTCCTACGTTCGTCAAAGACACCGACCCAGTCGAGGGGTCTCCCATGCGCTTCGGCTCCCGCGGCTTCCCGACGACCCCGGCCGAGCAGAGCTCGCCGTACGTCGAGCAGCTCGAGGCGCTCGGTTTCATCCCCCTCGGGAAGTCCACCACGCCCGAGCTCGGGCTGACCGGCACCACCGAGCCTCTGCTGCACGGGCCCACGCACAACCCCTGGCGGTTCGGGTTTTCCCCCGGCGGCTCGTCGGGGGGTGCCGCCGCCCTCGTTGCTTCGGGGGTCGTGCCGATCGCACACGCCAACGACGGAGGTGGCTCGATTCGGATTCCGGCCTCGTGTTGCGGTCTGGTCGGCCTGAAGCCATCGCGCGGGCGTCTCGCCGAGATCGAGGGCTCGCACCTGCTTCCGATCAACATCCTTCATCAAGGCATGGTGAGCCGCTCGGTGCGAGATACTGCGGCGTTCTACTACGCCGCCGAGCAACATCGCCGAAACCCGAAGCTTCCCGAGATCGGGCACGTGACTCGCCCCGGCCGTCGCCTGCGCGTGGGTTTTTTCGTGGAGCTCGATGCCATGACGCCCTCGCATCCCGACGCGGCTGCGGCGGTTCACCACGCAGCGACCGTTCTCGAAGACCTCGGCCACCGGGTCCATCACGTGACGCCGATCTTCGACGAACGCTTTCACGAGGATTTCTTTCTGTTTTGGGCCACCATGGCCTTCACGATCACCCGCTTCGGCACCTTCTTGATGCATCCCGAATTCGATCGTAGCCGAGTCGAGCCGTTCACCGAGGGCTTGGCGCGCTACTTCGCGCGCAACGCCCATCGAGTACCAGGCGCCGTGCTTCGCCTACGAAGCTTCGCCCGGCGGTACGCGCGCGGCTTCGAGCGATATGACGTTCTGCTCAACCCGACGGTGGCGATGCCAACGCCGCGTCACGGCTACATCGGCCCCGACGTCGACTTCGACACGGCGCTCGAACGGCTAAAGTGGTTCATTCCGTTTACGCCCACTCAGAACATCTCCGGGGGGCCGGCGGTTTCGCTTCCGCTGTCGAAGAGTCGGGACGGCATGCCTCTCGGGGTGCAGCTCGCCGCGCCGATGGGCGACGAGCGCACGCTGTTGGAGCTCGCGCTCGAGCTCGAGCAGGCCGCGCCGTGGCCCACTTTGGCCGGCTAGGGTTCCGGCGCCTCGAGGTCGGCCAAGATCCCCGGCTCGTCGGTGATGATTGCACTGACTCCGTTTTCGATCTGCTGAGTCATCTCTTCGGCGGTGTTGGCGTCTCGGACGTTGACCTGCAGCCCGGCTTCGAGCGCCGCCTGCACCGTGGCTGCCGAGACCGTGACGTCTGGCTGAATCGCGTCTTGATCGAGGCTAACCGCGGTCTCCACCGCGTCGCTCGAAAGGGCGGAGTAGACGTCTGGACGCTCGCTCTTGATCAGCTCGACCGTTGCCTCGTCCGTCGACGAGAACAAGGTGTGATTCAACGAGCCGATGAGCATCACTCGTTCCAAAACCAAGCTTGCGAGCGCTTCGCGATCCGTGCCGACGGGGCATTCGGCCGTCGACTCGAACACACGGAGGTCGAGGTTGACCAGCGCGACGCCACCGGCCGCGGTGAACGACTCTGCCAGCGTCGGAGGCCGCTCGTCGGTCGCAGCCCCGTTTGCGTCGAGCAGCCGAGTCGCGCGGATCTCGTCGAAAGTCAGCGCGCTGACGCAGCCCGTGCCCGTGGTGGTTCGGTCGACGGTGGGGTCGTGCATGACGATCAGGTTGCCGTCTGCCGTGAGCTGCACGTCCAGCTCGACGCCATTGGCGCCTTCATCGAGGGCGCCGAAGAAAGACGAAATCGAGTTCTCGGGGAACGGGCTCTCCGGACGAGTGGGCCCGGTGCCTCGCTGGCCGAGATTCGCCACCGGCTGCGCCAGCTCGATGCTCACACGAACGCGGTTGGCGGCATCGGTGCCGAGGCAGATATTGCGCGCGTCCCACTCGGCACTGCAGGACGAGAAGTCGCAGCTATTGTCGACCAGGCATCGATAGTAGGCCGAGTTCTCCTCGCTGCACACAGTGGTGATCGCGTCATTTACCACACGCTCGCAGCTAGGGTCTTCCGAGCACTCGGCGCAGTATTCGATCGCCAGTGGATCGATCGGGTCCGGCGAGGACGACTCGCAGCCAAACGTCGGAATCGCCACCAGCACCAATGCGAGAGACACGAGCTTCATCGACATTCGCCGGAGAGACTATCTCACCTTTCAGGGAGCGTCTCGTGTTTTTCGAGCTCGGAGGGGTCGACGTGCCAAGGCGCGCGCGAGCCGTAGTAGATGCTGTAGTTCGGCCGAATGCCCGGGTCACCGTCGAGCGCGCCCGCGGGCACGATATAGGCTTTGCCGGTTCGCGAAAGCCACGGCATCGCCGAGCCGCAGTCGGAGCAGAAGCAGGTGCTCCAATACTTGGTGTCCGGAAGCTCGAAGCGCCGCACGTTGCCTTCCCCGCGCTCCCATGTGAGCTGGCCGGTCGGGACGAAGATGTTCGCGGCGGCGGTGGCGCCGCTCTTCTTGCGACAGCGGCTACAGTGGCAGTACTGAAAACCCAGGAACGGGCCGTCGATTCGAAAGGCGACCGCGCCGCAAACACACGACCCACGGGCCGACTCGCTCACTTCTTTGCGTCCTTCGGAAGGGGCGTGAACTTGAACTTCTGCCCGCCGATGCTGGCTTCGGCCATGAGGCCGGAGATCGGCAACACCATGATCGCCAGGCCGTCCGCATACTTGGCTGCGGCGGCGCCACCCTGATCAGCCGCCGTTGCAGCCGCCTGGGCGCTCAGCTCGAACCGGTTCTTCTTGAAGCGGCTGAGCGCCGACTTGCGTTTGAAGAGCACCACCTCGGAGAACTTCTGGCCCCCGATCTGTGCGCCGACCGTCCCCTGAGAGAGCTGAGCGTGCCCAATGAGCTTGCCTCCGGCGTAGACTTCACCCTGGCCGCCCGCGCCGCCGACGATGAATCCGCCCTTCGCGATCTCGGGAAAGATCGCGTAGCCGACGAGCCCCTTCAGCGTGGGTTTGAACGTGCTGTCTTTCTCTTGAAACCGATCGATCGTCTCTTTGACCTCGGCTGCGAGCTGCTCGTGGCTGTGCTTCTTCGCGAGGGCAAGCGACGCCGTTGCAAAAACGACGATGAAAAGGCCGAGGATGACTGTGCGAGTACTCTTCATGCGGACGAGCATGAGAGGCCGGCCAATCGAGTCAACCCGGAGCGGCTAAAGACCTGGCGCCACCGTGTAGGAAGCCTCGGTCTTCGCCGCGATGTCGTCTTTGGTCACGCCATCAGCGATTTCGACCAGCCGGAGCCCCCGCTCATCGCGTTCGAACACGCCGAGGTCCGTGATCAACAGGTCGACGACGCCCGTCCCCGTCAGAGGGAGCGTGCACTCCTTCAAGAGCTTGGGCTTTCCTTTGGCGGTGTGCTCCATGACGACGACGACGCGCTTGACGCCCGCCACGAGATCCATGGCGCCGCCCATGCCTTTGACCATCTTCCCGGGGATCATCCAGTTGGCGAGGTCGCCGTTTTCCGCGACCTGCATGGCGCCGAGAATCGAAAGATCGATGTGGCCGCCGCGAATCATCGCAAACGACTCCGCGCTCGAGAAGAAGCTCGTGGTAGGAAGCTCGGTGACGGTTTGCTTGCCGGCGTTGATCAGGTCGGCGTCTTCTTCGCCTTCATGGGGAAACGGGCCCATGCCGAGCATGCCGTTTTCGCTCTGAAGCTGCACGCTGACACCGTCGGGAATGAAGTTCGAGACGAGCGTGGGAATGCCGATGCCGAGGTTGACGTAGAAGCCGTCCTCGAGCTCTTTTGCCGCGCGGGCTGCCATTTGTTCGCGAGTCCAAGGCATGGTGTCCTCCTCAGGAACGCGGCCGCGTCGTCCGCTGCTCGATGTGCTTGGACGCGTTCGGAAAATGGATGATGCGGTCGACGAAGATGCCCGGGGTCATGATTTGGTCGGGCTCGAGCTCGCCGGGCTGAACCAAGTGCTCGACTTCGGCCACCGTGACCTTCCCGGCGGTGGCCATCATCGGGTTGAAGTTGCGCGCTGTTTTTCGATAGATGAGGTTGCCCTCGGTGTCGCCCTTCCAGGCGTGTACGATCGCGACGTCGGCGATGAGAGCGCGCTCCATGACGTACGCCGCGCCGCCGAACTCGCGCACCTCTTTGCCTTCGGCCACCACGGTGCCCACCCCGGTCTTGGTGTAGAACGCGGGGATGCCGGCGCCGCCCGCGCGGATGCGCTCCGCAAGCGTGCCCTGCGGGTTGAACTCCACCGTGAGGTCGCCGTCGAGAAACTGCTTTGCGAACAGCTTGTTTTCGCCGACGTACGACGAAATCATTTTCTTGATCTGGCGGGTTTCGAGCATGACGCCGAGGCCGATCCCATCGACGCCCGCGTTGTTGGAAACCACCGTGAGGTCTTTGACGCCGGACTTGGCAACCGCGTCGATGAGCGCTTCCGGAATGCCGCAGAGCCCGAACCCACCGGACATCAACAGCATGCCGTCGCTCAGCAGCCCGTCGAGGGCTGCGGTCGCGTCCGGGTACACCTTGTTGGCCATGCGTCGTCTTTACCTTTACGTGGAACGGGTGACAATGGCCGGCGCTAATTCAAGCCGAGCATTTGCCGGGTTTCGCTCGGTGAAGCGACTTCGCGGCCTGCGTTGTGGGCGCACTGTGCCAGCGCCTCGATGAGCGGGCCGTTGCCGGACGCCTTGTCGCCCTTCGGCAGGTAGAAGGTGTCTTCGAGGCCGGTTCGAAGCATGCCGCCGAGCTCTGCCGCGCGCTGGTGCGTTTCCCAAATCTCGTGGCGACCAATGAGCGTTGCCTGCCAGTGCGCATCGCCCGTCTTGTACTTCATCAGGAGCTCGAGAAGATCCGGGTCGCACGGCATGCCCGACGCCACGCCCATCACGAAGTTGTAGTGCATCTCCTCGGCCATGCCGGCGCGCAGGTAGAGGCCCACCGAGCGGACGATCCCGACGTCGAAGCACTCCATTTCGGGGATGGTTTTGGTTTCCGCCATCGCGTCGAGCATCGTTTGAATCTTCGGGACTCCATTGAGAAACACCATTGGGGGCCAAGCCCAGGTGTTGTCTCGCTTGAGCTTGAGATAGTTGAGGCTTCCGGCGTTGCAGGCAGCGATTTCGGGGCGAATGCGCTGCAGGCAAGCAACCGGCCCCGACACGTCGTCGTCGATCACGCCGGTGGTTTGATTGATGATGACGCCGGGGCACGCCTCGCGAATCGCATCGCTTGCCGCCGCCGCGAT
>CAJIBU010000130.1_pt1 | contig 22936 bp, 28 predicted proteins | sample 9199451 | NCBI WGS metagenome assembly CAJIBU01 (sample SAMEA7708315, study PRJEB35096) | sediment metagenome | biome: marine neritic benthic zone biome [ENVO:01000025]; feature: sediment [ENVO:00002007]; material: shallow marine sediment [ENVO:03000034] sea grass bed [ENVO_01000059] ... | reverse complement strand
GAAGCGGTTCCAGAGGTTGAGGCCACGGTCGCAGTAGTTCTGGAGCACCTCGACCATGGTCGAGCGTTTGGTTTCGTCGACGAGCGGCTCGGGAAGTAGCGGGTCGAGGACGACGTGCCGGATGCCCTCGCGGCCGAGCAAGAAGGCCTCGCGGAGGGAATCATCGAGCGCCAGCTCGTCGAGGCGATCCATGCTGAAGGTCAGCTCGCCGTGAAGCTTCGCGTACGTCCGTTCGAGCCCGAGCGAGTCCCACATGCTGCGCGCGAACGCTTCCTGCTCTGGGTTGAGCTCGTCCATCCGAAAGACCGGCGCGTCCGCGTCGAGGCCGAGTGCGACGAGCTCTTCGCGAACACCTTCGATCCCGGGTGTGAGGTTGTTCGGCCTCACGAACAGGCCGGGCTTGAGCTCTTCGAACCCGAGGTACCGCAGCGCGCGCAGTCGCCGGCGAAGGGCCGGGCGATCGGTGCGCGACAGGTCTGCGGTGAACACGGCGATCCACGAGCCGTCCCAGGTGCCGACTCGACGCGACACCGTGCGCCAGCCGTGGATCTTGTCGTTGACGACCTGCGCATTCGGCCCGAGGCAATATACGCCGCGCCCGGGCGACTCGAGCAGCCCTTCGGCGCGAAGCCGCACGATCGCCACCCGCACGCTGTTTTCCGCGATGCCGAAGACCGACGCGGCCTGCACGAGCGAGCGCACGGGCAGCGTCCCCTTGTCGATCGACTCGCCCGCGGATAAAACTTCCAGCACGACGGCTTTGGCGCTCACGTTCATCGGGGTGGACTGTTACACGTTTCGCAAAATTGTTCCACCGAATGTAATAGAACGTGTTTCACTCTTGTGGTAACCCATCCTGTCGTGTCGGGCCTGCGGTCGCTGACAGGCGGCCCGGCGGGCACTAGAACAAGCGCGGCCGATGGCTCGCCTCAGCGTCAACCTCAACAAAGTCGCCACCCTTCGCAACTCGCGGGGCGGGGCGCTCCCGAGCGTCGTCGAGGCTGCCCGCGTATGCGTCGACGCCGGCGCGCCCGGGATCACGGTGCACCCGAGAGCCGACCAGCGGCACATTCGTTACGACGACGTCCGCGATGTCGCCGAGGCCCTCGCGCCAGTTCGGGGCCGCGTCGAATACAACATCGAGGGTGACCCGCGCCCGGAGCTTCTCTCGCTCGTGCACGAGGTGCGCCCCGACCAGTGTACGCTCGTCCCGGTGCGCCCGGGCGAGCTCACGAGTGAAGCCGGTTGGCCCGCAGACACGCCGACCGAAGAGCTCGCCGACACCGTCGCGCGCCTTCGCGACGCAGGTGTGCGCGTCAGCGTCTTCGTCGATCCGGATCGCGCGCCCATCGATTGGGCTGCCGAGCTCGGCGCCGACCGCGTCGAGCTCTACACGGAGCCGTACGCGCGCGCCTTCGAACGCGGCGGGGCCGCACTCGACGCCGCCGTCGAGACGTATCGCGTCGCGGCCGAGCACGCCGCGGCCCGAGGCTTGGGCGTGAACGCCGGCCACGACCTCGACCTCGACAATCTTCCCCGGTTTCTGACCATTCCGCACGTCGACGAGGTCTCGATCGGGCACGCGCTGATGTCCCGAGCGCTGTTCGTCGGCTTGGGTGAGGTCGTCCGCGAGTATCTACGGATCACGGAGTCCATCTAGTGGCCAAACGAAACCACCAGAGCCCGATTAGCGCGGTCCTGAGCGGCCTGCTCGATCAGCGAAACAAAGTGTCCGAGGTCGACCCCGTGCCCGGCGACATGTCGCTCCGCGGCCGCACCTGCCTGGTGACCGGCGCCAACAGCGGCCTCGGCAAAGCGATCGCGATTCGTCTAGCCAAGCGAGGCGCGCACGTGATCATGGCGTGCCGTAGCGGCATTCCAGAGGCAGGCGAGGACGTGCGAGCGGAGAGCGGCAATCCCGAAGTCGAAATGATGCGGGTCGATCTCAGCGACTTCGACTCGATCGCGGCGTTTTGTGACGCGCTTCGAGACCGCGGCGTCACGCTCGACGTTGCGATCTTCAACGCGGGCGTCGTCCCGGTCACGTCTCGCAAAAACAAGCACGGCCTCGAGCTGATGTTTGCCGTGAACTTCCTTGCCAAGCACGTGGTTCTTCGACGGCTGCTTCGCGACGGCGTCATCCCGAACTCGGTGTACGGACACAACGCACGCCCCGACGACCCGCCTCGCGTCGTTTTCGTGTCGTCCGAAACGCACCGGAGCTCGATTCCCATCGACTTCGACGCCTTCGGTGAGCCGATCGACTACGGCGTCGCCGACGGCGTGAAGTACTACGGGCTCAGCAAGCTTCACCTGACCACGTACTTCCAAGAGCTCAACCGCCGGCTCAACCCGGGCGGCGAGGGCGCGGCGCCCGAAGTTTGTGTGCACGCGCTTTGCCCCGGGGCCGTCAACTCGAACATGGCGCGCGAGGCGCCCGCGTGGCTGAAGCCTGTGCTCAAGCCGATCATGGCAACGTTCTTTCAAAGCCCGGAAAAGGCGTCGATTCCCGTCGACTATCTGGTGGTCTCCGAGGAGATGGGGAAGACCACGGGGCAATACCTTCACATGATGCGGCCGAAGGAGACCTCCGACGCGTCGCTCGACCCGGACAAAGGCGCGCTGCTTTGGGACAAGACCGAGGCGCTGTTGCGCGAGCACGACCTGTCGTAGGAAGAGGCGTCATGAGCGATGAGCTGAGCAAAGAAGAGCAGGAAATCATGGACGGGACGGTGTGGAACCAGTTCTGCGACACACTGAAGATGGCGGGCAACGTGGTGCTTGGCCCCAAGACTCCGAGCGACCCGATGAACCGGATGGAGGGCTTTCGCTACTTGAGCCGCATCACGCGTGCCGCGCTCCAAACGTTCGTCGAGCACAACGACCCGCTCGCGCCCGTCCTGCAGCGCGTCGTCCACGAGACCGCCAAGATGGGGGCCGACCACCCGGACAACTACTACCAAAACGCAGCGATAAGCGGAAAGCACGACTACCGCATCTTTGGGAACCGCGGCTCGGTGCACTACCTCGGGTTTTTCACGCAGCGCGGGAACTACGGGCAGGGGCGCGGCATGCCGCCGACCGGCTACCTCGAGGCGTCGTCGCTGGAGGTCGAGCCCGACGGTAGCTTCGAGATCATCGTCAGCACCGAAAAGAAGCCGGGCAACTGGCTGCCGATGGAAGAGGAAACCGGCACGCTGATCGTGCGCCAGACCTTTCTCGACCGACAAAACGAAGTGCGCGCCGATATCGACATCGAGCGCATCGGCGGTGACGGGCAACCGACCCGGTTCGACCCGGTGACGTGCGCCGAGGGCCTGACGACTTCTGCAGGCCTGGTTGCCGGCGCGGCGATGATGTTCGCGAGCTGGGCGGAGAACTTCAAAAAGCACACCAACGAGCTCCCGCGCATGCCACAAGAGGTGTCCAATCAGGCAGGCGGCGTCGCCGACATCGCCTACTATCACAGCTATTGGAAGCTCGCGCCGGACGAGGCGCTGGTGATCGACGCAGTGCCGCCCGAGTGCGAGCACTGGAACTTCCAGCTCAACAACTACTGGATGGAATCGCTCGACTATCGCTACTACCCGATTCACGTGAACAAGCACACGGCGAAGTACCGTCCGGACGGGTCGGTCCAAGTGGTCGTCGCCGCCGAGGACCGCGGGTTCGACAACTGGATCGACACGGTGGGGCACGAAGAGGGGACGATGTGCTGGCGGTGGGTGCGCGCCAACGAAAACCCGCAGCCGAAAACCCGCGTGGTCAAGCTCGACGAGCTCTGAGGCGGGCGATGGCCTCGACCGGCGTGACGAGCAGCTTCGAAAAGGCGCACCGGCCCGTGCCGATTGCGCTCGCCAACCGCGTGGGGCGGCTGCTGTCGCGCGTCGGGCTCGGCGGCGGCCCCATCACGGTGACGGGCGTGCTGAAGGCCGCGCAGCGCAAAGCGGGGCTCGACGACTTCGGCGACGAGGATTTCATCGAGCCACTCGAGGAGCTGGTCGATTCGATCAACCGGGAGGCGGACCTCAACACGGTCGGCCAGATGATCATTCGCGGGCGCATCGTCGGGATTCTCACCAACAAGCTCGTCGCGGCCGATGCGTTCAGGCGGCATCCGGAGATTCTCGACGTGCCGATCGACGCGCCGATCGTCGTGGCGGGGCTCGCGCGCACGGGCACGACGATGCTGCACCGGCTGATCGCCCGAGACCCGGGCGTTCGCTCGCTCGCGTCGTGGGAGGCGATCAACCCGGCGCCGCTCGAGAAGGGCTTCAAGCGCGGCAAGGACCCTCGGTACGCGCAGGCCGCGGCGGCTGCCAAGGGGCTCAAGTACATGTCGCCCGGGTTCTTTGCGATCCACCCGGCCGAGCCCGACGCACCCGAAGAAGAGGTGATCCTCCTCGAACAGGCGTTCCTCACCACCACGCCCGAAGCGATGATGAACGTGCCCACGTATTCCACGTGGCTCGAGTCGCAGGATCAGCTGCCGGCGTATCGGGCGCTTCGGCGCATGATGCAGTACCTGCAGTGGCAGCGACCGGGCGCGCGCGCGCCGATTCGGTGGGTTTTGAAGACGCCGCATCATCAAGAGTACTTCGACCCCCTGCTCCGGGTGTTTCCGGATGCGACGATCGTGCACACGCATCGCGATCCGCTCAAAACGAGCCCGTCGCTCTTCAGCATGCTCACGCACCTGCAGATGATCTTCAGCGACGACGTCGACCCCAATCGGGTGGCGCGCCACTGGCTTGGCAAGATCGAGCGCATGGCGAGCCGCGCGATGGCGACGCGCGACCGAGTGGGCGATAAAGGGTTCGTCGACGTGTCTTACTACGATTTGATTCGGGACCCCGTGTCCGAGGTGGCGCGTATCTATGCGGCGGCCGGGCTCGAGCTGACGGCCGAGGCACGCGGGGTGATGGAGGCCTCGCGCAAAGAAAACAAGCAGCACAAGTACGGCCGCCACCGGTACTCGCTCGCCGATTTCGGCGTGACCAAAGACGACATCGAGTGCCGGCTCGGCGCCTACCGCGCTCGCTTCAACGTGCCGTACGAGTGATGGACGCGACGATCACGCAGCGGCTGATTTCGCTTTTCGGGTTGTTCTCGATGGTCGGCATCGCGTGGCTGCTCTCGAAGCACCGGGACCGCGTGCGGTGGCCGACCGTCGCCTGGGGGATCGGGCTCCAGCTTTCGTTTGGGGTGCTGGTCATGAAGACGCAGCCTGGGCTCTGGCTTTTTTCGGTGCTGAACGATGTGGTGCACGCGCTGCTCGGGTTCACGGCCAAGGGCACCGAGTTCATCTTCGGCGACTTCGCGACCGAGCGGTTCACGATCGCGATCAACGTGCTGCCAACGCTGATCTTCTTCGCCGCACTGATGACCATGCTTTACCACCTCGGGCTGATGCAGCGCCTCGTGCGCGGGTTCGCGAAGCTCATGCAGCGCACGATGAAGACGTCGGGGTCGGAGACGCTCGCGACCGCCGCCAACACGTTCGTCGGGCAGACGGAGGCGCCGCTGATGGTGGCGCCGTTCATCGGCAAGATGACCATGTCGGAGCTGATGGCCTTGATGACCGGCGGGTTTGCGACGGTGGCGGGCGGGGTGCTTGCCGCGTACGTCGGGTTGCTCGACCGCGTGGTGCCGGACATCGCGGGGCACCTGATCGCGGCGAGCGTCATGAGTGCTCCGGCGGCGCTCGTCATCGCGAAGGTCATGTGGCCGGAGACCGAAGTGTCCGAGACCGCGAGCGACGTCGACGTCGAGGTCGAGAAGCCGGACGTGAATCTGATCGACGCGGCGGCTCGCGGCGCGACCGAAGGCATGAAGCTCGCGCTCAACGTCGGCGCAATGCTCATCGCGTTCATCGCGCTGATCGCTCTGTTCAATGCGCTCCTCGGGCTTCCATTCGAGCTCTACAACGACGCGTTCGGCCTCGAGGGCGCGGCCGCGGTCGAGCCGCTCACCATGCAAAAGATCCTCGGCTGGATCTTCTGGCCCTTCGCGTTCTTGATCGGCGTGCCCGCTGCGGAGTGCAGCGCGATCGCCACGCTCCTCGGCGAAAAGCTCGTGCTCACGGAGTTCATCGCCTATTTGCATCTCTACGAGACGCTCGCTGACGGCGCGACACAGCTCTCGCCGCGCACCGTCGTGATTGCCAGCTACGCGCTTTGCGGCTTCGCGAACTTCGGGTCGATCGGTATTCAACTAGGGGGGATCGGCGGTATTGCCCCGGAGCGTCGGCACGACTTGGCGCGCCTGGGGTTACGCGCGATGTTTGGAGGGATGCTCGCTTCGCTGATGACGGCGTCGGTGGCGGGGGTGCTTTACTGACAGGGGCAGTGGCAGTGGCAGTGGCAGTGGCAGTGGCAGGGGCAGTGGCAGTGTCAGTGTCAGCGACAGCGTCAGTGACAGTGACAGTGACAGCGGCAGTGCCAGTGCCGGCGGCAATGCCAGTGCCAGTGCCAGTGTCAGCGACAGCGACAGTGACAGCGGCAGTGCCAGCGACAGTGGCAGTGTTAGCGACAGCGACGGTGTCTGCGCCCGCGCCTGGCTGCGACAATTTGCCGCCTTCACCTTGAGGCGGATCGTGCTTACGTGATCGGTTGATGATGAAGCGAGCTCTTTCGATCGCGTTTGTCGTGGGTCTGGGCTGTGCCTCGGTTCCTGCAGAGGACGCGGCAGAGAGTCGGCAGGTGCAGGGCATCGTCCGTACCACCAACAGCCCGTTCTGCCCTGGGAAGACGCTGGACTCCTGTCCGAGCCCCCGAGCGGCGGCGTGGCGACGGGACATCAACGCGTGGGTCGAGGAGGGCGTTGCTGCGCCGGAGATCCGCACGCGGCTGCAGGAGCGGGTGCCCGGCTTCGATCTCGACGTCCCGCCGGTGAAGACCGGCTGGATCATCCCGCTGCTCGCACTGCTGCTCTCGACGCTGTGGCTGATCATCGTCGCCCGAAGCCTCACCCAGCCACCTCCGCCCCGCCGCACCCTTCCGCCCGACCCCGAAAAAAAGGCGTCGCTCGAAGCCCGCCTCGACGACGAGCTCGCCCGCTTCGAGGCATAGGAAAAGGTGCCTGGCACCTTTTCTCCAATAGCGCCGCGCGCCTGTGGCTTCGCCCTTCGGGCTCGCGGGTGCCGTTTTGGAGCCGATCGCTTGGGCGGGGACGGCTTCGCCGTCCGACTAGTGCTCTCCAATCAATGTCAATGCCATCGCAGCTTTGCGTTGCACTTCCAACCACTGAGGTTCTCGGAGTAGCAGCTTGGGCGACACGGCGAGGTCGAGTTTATCGAGCATCTCCGAGATCTCTCTAAGAAGTGCATCGACAGCAGGCGAGAAGACCAAAGAATCAGAGGCACCCCGCAGATACTCATCGAGAGCCGTATCATCGAACAACTGGGACACCAGCTCAGCCGGAGATGTTGGTCCACCAGCCTTTGCCTCCACCCAGATTTCTTCTTGGAGACGAGCGTTTGCGAGATCTCGCAGCCGCGAGATGACCTCATCTTTGGCGAACCGTGGCATTTCCTTCATAGCAACGAGGTACACTTGATGTCACTTGCCTGCCGTCCTGTCATGCGTCCGGCTGTTCCAAGCTCAGGCTCTCGAGGATGCGGGAGCCGAGCTCCGGGCCGTGCTCTTTTCTGACGTCGTCGCCATTCAGCAAGTACCAGTCCTGGCCTTTTGCGTGGACCATGTGAGAGTTGACGAACACCTCGACCTCCGATTTTTCGAACGGCTGCCATTCAAGCGCATGTTGGGCCAGCTGTTCCAAACTTGCTTTCCAACGTGAGTAACGCCGGTAGTCGCCCGCTAGGGGTGGTGTGATGGAAGACAGGTCCACGTCGTTGCTGAAGTGCACGTCATGCAGCTCCGCCTTCTCGAACGACACGTTCTCCATCGTGTTCACCCTTGCCACACCGAATTGGTCTTGGTCGGAGGGAAACGGATAACCCCCACGGAACCAGACGTCTTCCAGAACCCCTAGAAACTGGCATTCGACGAAAGAACTCGCGTTGAAATCGACACCTAGCATTTTGCAGCTGTCAAAGCTGCAGCGCGTGAACTCCGCCCGGATGAAGCCAGCCTGCGAGAAGTCTGCTTTCTCGAAGGCACAATTCTCGTACTCACTTCCCTTGTAGCCGAGAACCGCTCTTCGGAACTTGGTGCGTGCAAAAGAGCATCCTTCGAAGCGATTGCCATGGTCCGCCAGGCCCGAGAGGTCGCATGCGTCGAACCGGACGTTTTCGAAAACGCATTTCTCCAGCCATCCGCCTCGCATAGTGCTGCTGGAGAGGTCGACGTCGCGAAAGCGCATCGCTTGTAGCATTTCGCGATCTGGCAGAGGTATGCCGCGCAGATCAGCCATTCCGTTTTCAAGGGCGCCGAAAGGGCTCCAGGCTCGCGACCGGTGTAGCGACTTGACTGCCTTGGCGACTTCCTTCGGCGCCCATCTCTCTTGAATCGCTGACACGCCTCAACTCGATTCTGGCGACGTGGCGCCCGGCACCGTTCCCGCCAAGTTAACCCTTTCAAAAAAGGTGCCTGGCACCTTTTCTCACACTTTGCAGATGACCGAGGAGCCGTGGCCGAAGAGGCCCTGGTTGACTGTGACGCCGGCTTTGGCGTTTTCGATTTGGCGGGATTCGGCTTGGCCGCGGAGCTGCCAGGTGAGCTCGCAGACTTGGGCGATCGCTTGGGCGGGGACGGCTTCGCCGAAGCAGGCGAGGCCGCCGCTCGGGTTGACGGGGATGCGGCCACCGATCGTCGTGTCGCCGTCGCGCAAGAGCTTCTCGGCGTCGCCCGGGGCGCAGAGGCCGATCTGCTCGTACCAGTCGAGCTCGAGGGCCGTCGACAGGTCGTACACCTCGGCGAGGCTCATGTCTTCGGGGCCGAGGCCCGCCTCTTCGTATGCGCGCTTTGCGATCGACTCTTTGAACCCGACCTCGGGCGCCCCCGTGGCCGCGCTCGAGTCGGTGGAGAGGTTCGGCATCTCGATCACGGTGTTTGGATACACCGGCGTCACGGTGGACACCGCCGCGATCTTCACCGGGTCTGTTCTGTGCTTGCGTGCGAACTCCATGCTGGTGAGCACGAGCGCGGCCGCGCCGTCGCTGGTGGCGCAGATGTCGAGAAGGTGGAGCGGGTCGGCGACGACCGCGGAGCCGAGCACGTCTTCGACCGACACTTCTTTCCGGTAGCGCGCATTCGGGTTTTCGAGCCCGTGCCGCGCGTTCTTCACCTTCACGGCGGCAAAGTCCTCGGCCTTCGCGCCAAACGCGTCCATGCGCCGCCGCGCGTAGAGCCCGAAATACGTCGGGTTGGTGATCCCCTGCAGGTGAAACCGCAGCCAGTCCGGGTCGTCCGGGCGCTTGCCGCCCGTCGGTGCGAAAAACCCGCGCGGCGCCGCGTCCGCGCCGACGACCAGCGCCACGTCACAAAGCCCCGCGAGAATGTGCGCGCGCGCGACTCCAATCGCCTGCGTGCCCGTGGCGCACGCGCCGTACGAGCTCGACACGCTCGCTCCGGACCAACCGAGCGCCTGCGCAAACGTCGCCCCCGCCACGAACCCGGGGTAGCCGTTGCGGATCGTGTCTCCGCCGGCAACGAGCTGCACATCGGTCCACTCGAGCCCTGCGTCCGCGAGCGCGTCGCGCGCGGCCTTCACGCCGTACTCGACGAAGTTCCGCCCCCACTTGCCCCAGGGGTGCATGCCGACGCCCAACACCGCCACGTCGCCGCTCACGAACCGCTCCCCTCACCGACGGAGCCAATCGGCTTCCAGCCCCACGTGAAGTAGACGTGGTCGTCGTCTTCGTAGAGCTCGCGCAGCACGAGCTCCATCGGCGTGCCGGTTTTGAGCGCATCGACGCCGACGCCGTCGGCAACCTGCCCGAGCACCGTGAGCCCTTCCTCCTCGAGCTCGACCGCCGCGATCGCAAACGGCTCGAACGGCTCTTTGGCCGGATAGGGCGGCGGCGGCTTGTAGCTCGCGCTCGTGTACGACCACACCTTGCCGGTGCGGCTGAGCTCCACCTCTTCGAGGCTCGCGTCGTCGCAGTGTGGATTGCGGCAGAACTGACGCTCGGCTGGGAAGAAGTACGTCCCGCATCCGCGACACCGCGTGCCGAGGAGCCGGGGCTCGGACGGGTGCATCGTGAAGAGGCCCTCGACGGCCGGCGCGCGTGTTTTCCCGCTCATTCGACGATGAACGCAGAAATAGAACACGTTTCAGTCTGGTTCAAGCCGACTTCGCGTATCGCGCCTTGGTTCGGTCGAGCAGGTCTCCGAGCTCCTCGCGAAGCGCCTCGAGGCTGTCGAGCGCGGCGCGCACGGTCGGCCGGTGCAGCCCGTCGATCTCTTCGACCATTCGCTCGAGCCGCCGGGTGGCCGCGGTGGCGCGTCGAATCGCATCGATTTGCTCGGCGCCCTCCGGCTTCGGGTTGAGCACCGGGTTGAACCGCTTTCGAAGCTCGGTCACCGGCGCCCCTTCTTCGAACACCGCGTGCTTGAGCTCGTCGACGACTTCTTGATCGACTGCGCGCGGCTCGTCGCCCTCAGGGGCCTTTTGCAGCGCGCGCGCGAAATAGTCCACGGCGTCACACGTCGGAATACGGTCGTTCAGCCCGTCTCGCTTCAACACCGACGGCGCATGGCGTTTGAGCGCCACGTACGAGCCGGTGAGCTTGTCCGCGGTGGCCTGCTTGATCTGCAGCTCGAGCGAACAGTACGTGTAGAAGTTGTCGTAGCCCCACTCGACGTACGATTCGCGATTGCGAACCTCGACGAGCGCCTCGGCCATCATCACCCATGAACGCTTGAAATCCCTCGCTCGCCGAACCACGTGAACTCGCAGCTCATCTGCCCCCTCGGCCTCGAGCGCTTCGGCGAGGTCCCCGAGCTTTTGATGCGTCGCCATCCGCGCTCTATACCACCGAACTCGGTTGGTTTATACCGCAGTCGGGGGGTTCGCCGCGTGTCGCTCGCCACAGTCCAACGAATCGAAAATCGCCGCCGGGCGGTCACCGCGCTCGTCGCGAGCGAGCTCGTGGCCGACGTCGCCCGTGCGCTCGGCTCGGTGGGGATTCCCGTCATGCCCGTGAAAGGCGCGCTTCTACAGCACTGGCTCTATCGGTCCCCGCACGAGCGGCCCTTGAGCGACGTCGACCTGCTGGTCCCGCCGCGGCGCTTCGCCCAAGCGGTGCTGCGCCTCGAATCGCGCGGCTATCGGCGCGCGGCTGGGAGCGGCGTCGGCGCGGTCGTGATGGAGACCCCGTTTGCGCTCGCGCTCGACCTTCACCCGACGCTCTTCGACCGCGCGCGTTATCGCTTCCCCACCGAAGCGCTCTTCGCGCGAAGCGTCGTCGATGACACGCTCTACGGCACGCGCGTCTGCCTCCCGTCGGAGCTCGACGTCTACGCGCACCTCGTCGGCAAGGTCGCGAGCGACCACTTGGATGCGCGGGCCGAGGTGCGGCTTCGCGAGCTCGGGGCGATGGGCGCGAGGCTCGACGCGTCGCCCGGTGCGGCTGCCGAGCACCTGGTTCGCTGCGGCATGCCCCGTGCGGCGCGCTACGTGCTCCCCCTCGTGGCCGCGGCCGCCCCGGAGGACGCCGCGTTTGCCCAAGAAGCGCTCGATCGGCTGCCTCCGGACCCGGTCGGCTGGGCAATCGCGCATGCCGCACATCGAACGCTCCCCCGCCTCGCGCCAACCTCCGCGGTCGGCGCCGCCGCCGCCCACCTCTTGAACGAGTCCGTGGCTCGCGGCCTCGCGTCGGGCACGCGCGCCGCCTTTCAGCGCGCACGGCGCGGCTCTCGCGGCTCACATACTTCGGCCGACAGCGCCTAAGTCAGGACGAAATCGGGCCGATGGGGCACGCGCCGGGGCTGCCTTTGGACGGTGGGGCCGGCAGGCAGGTGGTGGCGACCGCTTCGAGCGGCTCGCGATAGACGATTTTGGGCGCGTCGTAGGGCTCGCGCTCCTGTGAGTCCGTTTGGCTGGTGTTCTTCCGCTCCACTTCACCCCTCGCGGCTACAATACAGGAAGTCGCACCTGGGCGCGACCCGAGTCGTCCGCGCGCGAGACGACGGGCGGATACAGCTCGAGAGGGTCACCGGAGTATGTGTGCGCGGCCCCCGGGCAGAAGCTCGCGGCAAGGGCCGCGTCGCCCAGGCCCTCGAGCTTTTCACGGACGGCCCGCGTCGTTTCCCGGACCTCTCGCAGGCGGCTCGAGCCCTTCCAGATCGCGCGGAGCGGCTCATCGTGCAGGTTGCCGACCGGCACGCGCCACTGGACGCACGGCAGCACCCGGCCGAACGGATCGATCGTGAGGTTGTTCGAGCCGGCGCCGCAGTGTTTGTCCGTGCCGGCGCGGAGCGAACGTAGATCTTTGGGTGCGGGGCGCGCGGCCTCTGGGTCGACGCCAGCTCTCGACGCGAGCGCACGCCGATAGCGGGCCTGCCCCGCGGCGCTGGCCTCGATCGACAGCGGGCCCCGGTCTCCATCGTCCCGCGGCTTCACTTCCGGATCGATTTGAAACTGCACGCCGAGCGCGTCGAAGAGCTCGAGCATTTGCTCGACCTCGTCTTCGTTCCACCGGGTGAGCACGCTGTTGGCTTTCACGCGAAGCCCTTCGCGCTTCATCGACTCGATGTTCGCGATCAGGCGGCGAAAGCTCCCGGTGACGCGCGTCTGCCGGTCGTGGGTTTCAGCCTTGGCGCCGTGCACGCTGACTTCCACGAGAAACGGGTCGACCTCGCGGCGCATCCGCTGCGCGACCTTCGGCTTGACCGCGTGGCCGTTGGTTTTGATGCGAATGACGAAACCAAGGCGGCGCGCGTGGCTCGCGATTTCGAAAAAGCTCGGATGCGCCAGCGGCTCGCCGCCGGTGAGCGACAGATTGAGCACACCCATCGCCCCAAGCTCGTCGAGCAGCGCGAGATACTGCTCGAGCGACAGACGCTCGCCGCCGAGCGAGAGGTCGTTGTAGCAAAAGGTGCAGTCGAGGTTGCAGGCGTACGTCAGCTCCAGCATCACCGAAAGCAGACGGTTGTCACTCCACGTGCGCTTGACGGTGTCGGAGAAGCTCATGACGGCACGATGGCCTTTGCAGCGAGCAGGGCATCGACGAGCGCAACGGCGTCTTCGCGGGCCCTCGCTTCGTCGACGGCGTAGCGCTCCGTGACGGCCGCGACGACCTCGTCGAGATTCAGCTCGGCCTGCAGCCGCTCGACGATGAAGGCGCCGACGGCGTTGACGACGAGCACCTCGCCCTCTTCCTGCAAGACGAAGATGCCTTCGTCCTCCATGACGCGAAAGCGCGCATGCGGGTCAACGCGATAGCGACGGCTGCTGACTTCCATACTCACGATCCAAAACCCCCCAGAAGCGAGTGTCCTTCGCAAAGGAGAGGATACGCAACGGGATCCGTTCGACCAGCCGAGCCACGCGCGAGGTGAGCTCGTCGACCAAGCGAGGGTCCGAGTTGAGATAAGGGCACGCCGCGACGATTCGCCCGACCGCCTGGGCGCGCGAGCAACTGTCGACGCGCGGCGCGGTATCGTGTGCGAGACCAAGGAGGCCCGTGAGCGGGTAGGGTGGGTGCCGGGCCACCGCTCCGCCGAAGTCGCCCGCGAAGGGCATCGCCCGCAGCTCGAAGCGATCGCCGAGGTCGGCGACCGCGTTGAGCTCGTCGCTCAAAACCCGGAGCTCGAGCTGGTCTGCGAGGTCGCAAAGGGTGGTTTTTCCGGCTCCGGAGCGGCCACAGAAGAGAAACCCGCGTGTGCCGTCGGTGAAGGCCGCGCTGTGCATCAAGAGCGCGCCCGAGTCGAACAGCCGGTAGGCCGCGACGATGCGCAGCACGTTTTCGAACGCCCCGAGGAACCACGCGTCGTCCAGGCAGGTGTGAATTTGCGCTCGAAGCGGCGCTCGGTCGACGTTGGCGGTGAAACCGATGCCCGCAGCCGCGATGTGATCGGCCCGATGGGCTACAGCCACCCGATACTCTTGGGGGCCGGGTGGCCTCGGCATGAAGGCAGCTCGGTTTGGGCTGAAGTGGACGTCGATGGAGACGTCGGCCTGGCCATCGTCTGGCGACAGCAGCGGGCCAAAACGTGATTGCACCACCGCCGTTTGTTCGGGCGTCAGGCCGGACAGCCGGTAGCTCCCGCCGAACAAGCCGAGCGCGAGTGACGTCATCCCGTCACCTCGACGAGCCTACGCCGGAGCGCGCTACCGAAACGCCGGAGAGAAGAAAGCCGGTCCGCCAAGGACACGCGGTGCTCGACTCGCCCGACCACGGCGCGGGTCACCGCCGCGGGGTCCGCTTGCTCGGAGTCGTCTGCTTGCGTAATCGCAACGAGCCCGCGTGTGCTCGGCGCGTACCCGAGGAACCGATGTGCGTCGAAGTAGTCACGTCGGCGCACGACGACGATATCGCCCGGAAGATAAATGCGCTGACGGCGCACGCGCGCACGCGTCGCGAGGCCCGGCATGCAGTCGCCGACAATGGTGAACGTCACCGTTTCGCCGGGTTGCAGTCCGATTTCGACCAAGCTCGAGCTTCCCCCACGCATCGGCAACGCCTCACCATACCAGAGCCGAGTCCCGCGCGAACGGCAAAGGAAGCCTCGAAGACCGCTGAAAAAAGCCCCGGAAGCTGGCGAAATTGTAACCCAAAATACTTGTTGACAACCGTGGTTCCGGAGCTTTACCGTATGACTGTCGGCGGCTGATCAGCGACCCGCCGGCGGGCAAAACGAAGCTCACACTCCTTGGGGGTACAACACAACGGGCTCTCGGGCGGGGTTAACACCTCGCCCGAGATTTTTTTTCGCCCAGGTCTCTTTTTAGAGGCTGCGCTTCTTGCCGCGAAGGCCGCGCCGACTGCCCTTGGGGCGCTTCGGACGGTCGAACGATTGGCCGCGTCCGCCGTCGTCGTCGTCCTCGTGGCTGCGGCGTTGGTCGCCGCCCTGGTCGTACTCGCTTCGCTCGAAGCCTGGCTCTCTTGGCGGCGGGGCGAAGTCGCGTCGCGGTCGCGCCGGACGGGGCCGATCCTCGGCGATGTCCAGGCGAATCGCTCTTCCAGCGACCTCGCGTCCGTGAAACTGCTCGATCGCGGCGGCCGCCTGGTCTTCCTCGGCGAATCGCACGAAGGCGAAGCCCCGCGGGCGACCGGATTCCCGGTCCTTTGGGATGTGAACGTCCATCACCTCGCCGACTTCACCGAAGAGCTCGCGCAGCTCTTGATCCGTGGTGGCGAAGTTGAGGTTCCCGACGAATATCTTCTTCGAAATGACTAGCTCCGTTCTCCTGCTGAGCCGGGCGTACCCGGCCGTCAATGGGTTTGAATGGCCCACTCTAGCCCAATTCAAGGGGTTTTGTCGCGTCGCGGCTCGATCAGTAATGCCAGGGGAACTTTCGGTAGTCCTGGGGCCTCTTTTCGAGAAACGCATCGCGCCCCTCGCGGGCCTCGTCCGTGCCGTAGGCCAACCGGGTCGCCTCGCCGGCGAACAGCTGCTGCCCGACCATGCCGTCGTCGACCATGTTGAAGCCGAATTTGAGCATCCGCATGGCCGTCGGGCTCTTGGAGTTGATCTCTCGGCCCCAATCGAGCGCGAAATTCTCGAGCTCGGCGTGGGGCACCACCGCGTTGACCATGCCCATCGCCTCGGCTTCGGCGGCGCTGTAGTCGAGGCCGATGAAGAACACCTCGCGCGCCTTCTTCTGCCCGACCTGCCGTGCGAGCAGCGCCGAGCCGTAGCCGCTGTCGAAGCTCGCGACGTCCGGGTCGGTCTGTTTGAACAGGGCGTGCTCCTCGCTGGCGATCGTCAAATCACAGACGACGTGCAGGCTGTGGCCGCCTCCGACCGCCCAGCCCGGCACGACGGCGATGACGATCTTGGGCATGAAGCGGATGAGCCGCTGCACTTCGAGGATGTGCAGGCGGCCGAGCTTTGCCGGGTCGATCGTGCCGGGGTCGTCGGTCTCGTACTTGTAGCCGTCCTTGCCGCGGATGCGCTGGTCGCCGCCCGCGCAAAACGCCCAGCCGCCATCCTTCGGCGACGGCCCGTTGCCGGTGAGCAGCACGCACCCGACGTCCGAGGTCTGCCGGGCGTGGTCGAGCGCGCGGAAGAGCTCGTCGACTGTCGCGGGGCGAAACGCGTTCCGCACCTCGGGCCGGTTGAAGGCAATGCGAACCGTACCCTGGTCGGTTGCGCGGTGATAGGTGATGTCCTCGAACGCGAAGCCCGGAACCTCCGTCCACCGCGAGTCGTCGAAAATCTCTGAAACCATCGGCTCTACTCCGTGAACTCGTTCAGCACCGCGAGGATGATGCGGCCGAGCAGCGTGGCCACCTGCTGGCGCGAGAACTCGCCTTCCACCCAGCGCTGGAGGATTTCGCCCGCACCGATTAGCATCATGTCAGCGAGCGCATGCGCTTCCGGGTCGTCGACGCCGGTCAGCTCGCGCAGCGGCTGAAGCCACGGCTGCACGAGCTGGCCGCGAAACCCTTTGCTGATCGCGGTGATCTCTTGGTCGGGACCGACCGAGCGCAGAAGCTGCCAGCCGCCCGAGCCCTTGGCTTCGATCGTGTCGCAGGCTGCGTCGATGAAGCCGCGCGCGATCGCGCCGATGTCCCCGTCGCTGTCGGTCTGCATGATGTTGGGCGTGCGCTCCGCGAAACCCTCGCGGAAATCCTCCAGCACCCCCTTGATGAGCTCGTGGCGATTTGGAAAGAACTTGTAGACGACCGGCCTCGTGACGCCGGCCGCCGCGGCCACGTACGGGATGCGCACGTTGTCCACGCCGTCGGCCGCGATGATGTCGGACGTGACGCGAAGGAGCTGCTGCCGGCGGTCCTCCGGGCTCAGCCGCGTGCGTCCCGTGTCGCTTGGTCGTTGGCTCGAGGGCATCGGTTCACGAAAAAGGGTGGCTCCATCGCGAAGCCACCCTCGATTGTTTCGACTCCGAAGGCTTCAGTCCTGCGCCAGGTTCATGACCTGCTGAAGGCTCATGGCGAGCGTCATGTCGCCGTCGATTTTGATTTTGCCGGACATGAAGGCCTGCATCGGGTTGAGCGAGCCGTTCAGCATGCCGAGCCAATCTTCGGACGACACGGTGATCGTGGCGCCGGGGCTGTCGTGGGTGCCCTGGTTGACGAAGTCGCTCGTCTTGCCCTTGGTGAGGTCCATGCTCCACTCACCGCCGCCGTCTCCGGTGATGTTGAACTGGTAAATTGCGTTGGGGGCGGTCGCGGCCTCCACGTTTTCGGTGGCCCTCTGCTCAAACTTCTCGAAGAACTCAGCTGCGGATTCCATTGGTTGCCTCTCTTGTGGTTCGACCGCCGTTTCCACCTGCGGGCGGTTGGCTCGGCGGCACGCTGTTGTAACCGAAATCACCCCGGCATGCACCCCCTGTCGGGGTCGCAAAAATGCAGCGATTTCAGTCGTCGGCGATGGACAGCGCCCCGACGGGGCAGATGTCGACCGCGTCCTCAGCGGCTTCGCGCAGGTCCTCCGGGGGGTTTGGATTGAGGACCACCAGGGAACCATCGGGCGCGAACTCGAATAGCTCTGGCGCCACCCCGACGCACTGACCGTGCCCTGCGCAGAGCGACGCATCGTGAACGATTCGCATAGGTGTCAAAACCTAGACGATTTCGGCCGCGGTGCCAGGGGTTTCCCGCCCTTTGAAACAATTCCGAAACCCGGGCCACATCCGTCCGAAACAGCTCGGATCTAGTCTCTGCCGACTTCAACGAAGGAGGAACCGGGGATGGATGCGATCAATCAAGCGGACACAGCGTGGCTGATGGTGTCATGCGCGCTCGTGATGCTCATGACGCCGGGCTTGGCGCTCTTTTACGGCGGCATGGTGAATTCCAAGAACGTGCTCTCGTCGTTCATGCACAGCTTCATCGCGCTCGGCGTCATCACGCTGCAGTGGGTGATCATCGGCTACTCGCTGGCGTTCGGCGCCGACACCGGCTGGGGCTTCATCGGCGGGACCGAGTTCGCGTTCTTGAACGGCGTCGGGCTCGAGCCTCAGGAAGGCTCCACGATCCCGCACATCTTGTTCATGGCGTTTCAGATGATGTTTGCGATCATCACCCCGGCGCTGATATCCGGCGCGGTCGCCGAGCGAATGAAGTTCTCGGCATACCTCGTTTTCATTCTTCTCTGGGCGACGCTCGTGTACGACCCGATCTGTCACTGGGTCTGGGGGCCGGACGGCTGGCTCGGGGCTCGCGGCGCGCTCGACTTCGCGGGCGGCACGGTCGTTCACCTCTCGTCGGGCATCGCGGCGCTGGTTGCCGCGATTGTGCTCGGCCGGCGCAAACGCCCCGGCCCGCCTCACAACCTCACCCTGACGCTCCTCGGCGCGGGCATGCTCTGGTTCGGCTGGTTTGGGTTCAACGCAGGAAGCGCGCTCGCCTCGGACGGCATCGCATCGCTTGCCCTCGTCAACACGCATCTGGCCGCCGGCGCCGCGGCGTTCTCGTGGGCGGTCGTGGAGTGGCTCAAGCAGGGTAAGCCCACTGCGCTCGGGGTCGCCTCGGGGCTCGTCGCAGGGCTCGTTTGCATCACCCCCGCCGCGGGCTTCGTCGGCCCGCTCCCGGCTGTGATCATGGGGCTCGTAGCCGGCGTGGTCTGCTACGGCGCCGTGCTTCTCAAAGGGAAGCTCGGGTACGACGATGCGCTCGACGCGTTCGGGATCCACGGGGTGGGCGGCGCGCTCGGCGCGGTGCTCACCGGCGTCTTTGCCGCGGCCGTCTGGGGCGGCACCGACGGTCTTCTCGCCGGCAACGATACGCTCTTCATCGAGAACGTGATCGGTGTCTTTGCCGCTGGCGCGTACTCGTTCGTCGTCACGTGGGTGCTGCTCAAGGCCCTCGACGTCACGATCGGCATTCGCGTCACCGGCGACGACGAGAGCGAGGGTCTCGACGTCAATCTGCACGGTGAAGAGGGCTACCACATGGGCGGCGCCGGCGCGATCGCCGAACAAGCCGAATCGGCCTGACGTTCTTCGACCCGCGTATTGTCCGAGGCCTGCGTTCGTCGTAGGCCTCGGTCATGGGGCTGCGCCAGCTCGTCGCTCGATGGCTAGGCAAGCGTTCGGAGTCGGAGACGGCTCTGCCCGAAGCCGAGGAGCGGGACTACGCGCTTTCCGAGCTTGCGAGGTACGACGGCTCTGACCCGAGTGAGCCTTTGCTGATCGCCATTCGCGGCCACGTCTACGACGTGACGCGCGGAAAGAGCTTCTACGGTCCAGGCGGACCGTACGGGATGTTCGCCGGCAGAGACTGCACGCGCGCACTCGCAAAGATGGCGTTCGACGACGAGCTCTTCACTGGCAGCGTCGAGGGGCTCGAGCCGGACGAGCTCGACAAGCTCGAGGAATGGATCGAGATGTTCGAGGGCAAGTACCGGCGCGTCGGCCGGCTGCTGGGCGACTAGGGTTCGGTGACGACGGGCGTGACCTGAAGCACCTCGCCCGCGGCGCCGTTGCCGTCGGTCGTGATGTAGAGGAGTCCGTCGGGGCCCGTGCGCGGTGAGCGAAGCCGGCCTTCTTCACCCTCGATGACCCTGAAGTCGTCGGTGACCTCGCCCGCAGCGTTCACGAAGTAGATGTGAAGGTGCTGGGTGGCCAGCGTGGCGACCGCGAGTGCGCCGTCCCAGTCGGCCCACCGGCTGCCTTCTATGAACGTCGCGCCTGAGAGCGCGAGCGTGGACGAGCCGCTCGACCAAATCGCCTCGACGGCGTCCGGGAACTTGTCCAAGTCCGTCATGGGTACGCCCGGTTCCGTGTACGGCAGGGGAACGGGGTCCCAGCCGAAGTTGCCCGGGACCAGCAGGTTGACCTCGTCGTCGATGGCGGGACCGTGCTCGGCCGACACGCCGAGGCCGTCGGATGACCGGAAGGCCATCCCCTGGATGTTGCGGTGGCCCTTCGAGAAGATGACGCCGTTGTCGTTGCCCGAGATCGGATCGCCGTTGCGGTCGATGCGCAGGACCTTGCCGCCGAGCGAGCCGTCGTCTTGCGGGGTGGTGCCGATCGCCGCGTCGCCCGTGCCCACCCAGAGGACGCCGTCCGCGTCGAAGCGCGGCCGGCATCCGCTGTGCCGCCCGCTGCTGTAGGGCATGCCGGTGACGATGTCCTCGGGGTCGCCGATGAGGTTGTCGCCGTTGGGCGTCGCGAGCGTGTATCGCCGAACGATAACATCGTTCTCGTCCCCGCCTTGCGTTCTGCACATGCATACGTAGATGTAGCCGTTGGTCTCGAACTCGGGGTCGATGTCGAGGCCGAGCATCCCGCCCTCGCCGTTCGCGATGAGGTCATCTGGGTCGATCACGAAAGGCGCCTCGCCGACGCCGTCGACGTAGACGTTGATGCGGCCGGGCCGCTCGGTGACGACCGGGGTGCCGTTTGGCAACCAGCCGATGTCCCAGGGACGGTTGAGGCCGACGATGTACGGCGTGATTTCGAGATCGGAAACGGTGCCGGTTACCGCGCCGCCCGTGCCGCCACTACCGCCGACTGCGCCGCCGCCGCTGCCGGCCATGCCGCCGGAGCCTGCGGTGCCGCCGCTCCCGCCCGTGACCGACTGATTCGAGGACTCACCGCATGCGCTCATCAGCAGCGCACAAACCAAAACGATTCTTAACCCCACGACATTAATAGTGACGAGGTTCCGGTCGAATTCAAGAAGACTGCAAACGCGAGTAGGTGCATGTAGCGACCGCGCATACGACTCGGTGTTGCTTCTCACCGTTGACCGGCCCGTTCACAGGGCGCAGCATGCCGTCCTGGACGGGACGGAGAGATGGAAATCAACGGGATTGCGCACACCTTCGTCACGGTTGGCGACTTCGAGCGCTCGCGTGAGTTTTACCGCCAGCTGCTGCCGTTTCTGGGGCTGAAGCAGGTGATGGACATCCCGGGGACGTACTACTGCGTCGGCGGCCGCACCGGCTTCGCCATCCGAGAAGCGCCCGAGGAAACCCGCGGCGAGCGCTTCGACCAGAACCGGGTGGGGCTCCACCACATCTGCTTTCGCGCTCGAAGCCGCGAGGACGTCGACGAGGCTTTCGCCTTCGTGCAGACGATCGGCGCCACGATCGTCCACGGCCCCGAAGAAGCGATCTGGGCCCCCGGCTACTACTCGATCCTCTTCGAAGACCCCGACGGCATCCGCCTAGAAATCAACCACGTCCCCGGCAAAGGCCTCCTCAAGTAAAAAAGGGGACAGGCACCTTTTTCGAGGGGTTAAGAGACGGTCCGCCTTTCGGCCCGAAAAAGGTGCCTGTCCCCCTCTATGGGTATGTCGCGAAAAGGGGGGCTTTGGTATCCCTGTCGCATGACCGGTCGGACTCCCGCGGTTGGTTTCGTCGCGCTCGGCGCCATCCTCGCGACATTGGGGTGCAAGAGCGCAGAGTCGGGGGCGTTCCAATGCATCAACGACGACGACTGTCCGCCCGGTTGTAGCTGCGACACCGACTTCGTAACGGTTGGGGTCTGCGACCGCGGATCGAACGAGTGTGGTGGCACGTGCGATCGCGAGTCGACCTGTCCCGAGGGCACTACCTGCCAGTTCGAACGCACGGAAGGCAACGTCGACTTCTTTGCGTGCATCGGCGGAGACCTCGGCGAGTCCTGCACGAGTGATGCTGGCTGCGATCCCAACGCGTCTGGACTTGGAGCCTTCTGTTGTCTTGATCCGGTCGCATGTGGTCCCAACACGGGCGTGTGCGTCGAGGACTGTTCCACCTTCTCGTCGGGCGGACTCGTCACCGAGATCGAGGGTGAAGTCTGCCAGGACAATACGGAGTGCGCCCCCGGCCTGTTCTGTTGCCTGGTTCCAGACGCTGCAGGCAACTGTGACTTCGAACTCGACCAATCCTGCACCTGCCGCGGCGACCCCGGCCTCTGAGCGAGGTGCCTGACCCCGGTGATACTCGCTTAACCCCTCGAAAAAGGTGCCTGTCCCCTTTTTAGTGGGTGAGCCAGTAGCGGGTTTCGTCGCTGTTGATTTTGCAGGGGTGGTCGTAGAGGGTGGTGAGGGAGGTGTCCGTCAGGACTTCGGGGAGGGGGCCCGAGGCGAGGGTGCGGCCGTCTTTGAGCAAGAGGCCGTGCGTGGCTGCGGGGGGGATTTCCTCCACGTGATGGCTCACCAGAAGAAGCGTGGGGCCGTCGGCGGACTCGCACAGGCGATCGACGTCGACGATCAGGCGTTCGCGCGCACCCGGATCGAGTCCGGCGCAGGGTTCATCGAGAATCAGGAGGTCTGGCTTCGTGACGAGCGCGCGCGCGATCATCACGCGTTGTCGCTCTCCCTGGGAGAGGATCCCGTACCGCTTGTCGCGAAACTCGTAGGCGCCGATTTGCTTGAGCGCCGCGTCCGAACGCCGCAGGTCATCGTCGCTCAGCGCGTGCCAGTTGCCGATCGTCGCGTGGATGCCCGTAGCCGCAACCTCTCGCGCGGTCTGCCGATCCGGGAGCCACGTGAACAACGCCGAGCTCACCCACCCGATGCGCGCCTTGAGCGCTCGCATGTCCGTACGCCCGTACTCCTCGCCGAGGACTGACACCCGCCCGCGACTCGGCCAGTCGTAGCCCGCCACGATGGAAAGGAGCGTGCTCTTTCCCGCCCCATTGGCGCCGAGCACGACCCAATGCTCTCCGCGTCGCACGGTCCAGCGCACGTCCTGAAGGATGTCGATCCCGTCGCGCGTATAGCGCTCGACGTGCAGGTCGAGAACGTCGGCCATCGCGCGATGGTAGCACTTCGGCCGCACGCGCCAGGGTCACTGCCTCGTCGCTTGAAACTTCGTGCGAGATGCGCTCCAATCGCGCAATGTCGCGTCTCTTCGTTGGCTTGGTTGCCCTGTCGACCTTGAGTTGGGCGGGTGCCGCCCGTGGTCAGGAT
>CAJIBU010000121.1_pt1 | contig 24462 bp, 23 predicted proteins | sample 9199451 | NCBI WGS metagenome assembly CAJIBU01 (sample SAMEA7708315, study PRJEB35096) | sediment metagenome | biome: marine neritic benthic zone biome [ENVO:01000025]; feature: sediment [ENVO:00002007]; material: shallow marine sediment [ENVO:03000034] sea grass bed [ENVO_01000059] ... | reverse complement strand
GCTGCGGATCAGCTATTCGAGCCTAGACGAGCTGGACCGGCTCATCGAGAAGCTGACGCAGTAGCGAACGCGCGCCGCAAAAAAGGGGTCAGGCACCTTTTTGGGAGGGTAATTCGCTTTCGCTGGGCGCTTTCGCTGGGCGCTGGCGCTGACGCTGTCACTGCGCGTCTGGCTGTCGCGGATGTGGTGGGGGGTCTTGCAGGATCTGGGGCGTGGTCCGGTTTCGTTAACACCGCCCCGCCCACCCCCACCCGTAATCCTCCCTGCGCGGCGGGGGCTACGCCCCGCCTTGCCGGCGCGTTCGCGCCGGGCTTCGCCCTTCGGGCTCGCGGGTGGTGCCATCAAGGTGGTTGCCAAGACTTGGGGTGGGATGGCGCTGTGTGGCTTGGCTGCCGCGGATGTGGTGGGGGGTCTTGCAGGATCTGGAACCTGGTACGGCTCGTTAACACCGCCCCGCCCACCCCCACCCGTAATCCTCCCTGCGCGGCGGGGGCTTCGCCCCGCCTTGCCGGCGCGTTCGCGCCGGGCTTCGCCCTTCGGGCTCGCGGGTGGTGCCATCAAGGTGATTGCCAAGACCTGGGCGGATGGCGACGTATGTTTTCTGCAGGCTTCGATGTGGTTGCCAGAAAATGGGGACAGTCCCCTTTTTCATCTGCGTCGACGGATGGAGGGGCGGAAAAAAACGGGATATGAGGCGGAGTCGACGTCCCGAGTGCCAAGTGGCCATGCGTGCAACAACCGCCACTTGGACGCGAGGGCCGAGGTGAGGCTTGCGTGGCCTGACCTCCCCAGTCCTTCCGGCCACCTTTGCAAGCCGAGCCGTCCGGCGGAGTCTCGTATCGCAATTTTTTCCGACCCTTTCGTTTGATCGACTGAATATCGCGAATTTGCCGGTCGTCCTCTTTGTCTGACAAGGTAGAGGGCGATGAAGATGATCTTTCGATTGGCGCTACTTGGGCTTTTTGCGGTTGGGCTGGCGATGCCGCTCGGCGGTCGCGCTGAGAGCAAGGACGACATCAAGAACTGCTACATGGTCTACGGCGAGGCGCGGTACGGTGCGTTCGCTTACAAGCACGTCGTGGTCATCAAGAACCGCTGTGAGATCACGCTTCAGTGCAAGGTGTGGACGGACGTCGACCCCGAGCCCAAGCAGTCGGTGACCGTCGGCCCGAAGGGCACCGGCGAGGTGATCGTGCGCAACAACTCGCCGGCCCGAGGCTTCAAGGCCTTCGGCGAGTGTGAGAAGTAGAGGCGCCCCTCAGTAGAGCGGGCTGTTCTCTTTCTCGGTCAAGAAGCGCTCGAAGATCGCGTATCCCTCGACCACTCGATCGAGCTCCGTGTATTCGTTCGGCTGGTGCGCTTGCGCCGCGGTCCCCGGGCCGAGGTTGACGCCCGGGACGCCGATCGCGTCGAACCTCGCCACGTCGGTCCAGGCCTGCTTGCTGCGAACCTCGGTGACCCCGCAGCGCGCGAGGTGCTGGACGTACGGGTCCTTGGCGTGCGGGTGACCTGCGGGAGAGAGGTCGGTTGCCTGAATCCTGCACCGGTCGCCTGCGAGCTCGCGCAGCTCCGCGAAGGCTTCTTCGGGGGTGCGCCCGGGCGCAAAGCGATAGTTGACGTTGAGAGAGGCTTCGCCGGGCACGACGTTTCGGGGGCCTCCGCCTTGGATCACAGTGGGCGAGACCACCTCTCGAAAGAGGTATCCGTCCAGCTCGACGTCGTGCGGCTCGCGCTGCTCGAGCTCTTGAACGAACCGGGCCGCCTTGAAGAGCGCGTTGTCGCCTTGCCAGGGCCGCGCGCTGTGCGCTGTGCGGCCGAGAAACGTGAGCGTCGCATGCACCGAGCCCATCGCGCCGAGCTGCATTTGATTGTCGCTCGGTTCGAGGCAGACGGCGAGGTCGAGCTCGTGCAGCTCTGGGTGCGTGTCGAGGATGGGACCGAGCCGATTTTCCTCGAAGGGCCCTTCCTCACGCTCGTAGAAAATCAGCGTGAGGCCGAACGGAAGCGAATCGAGGTCGAGGCGCTCGACCAGCTCGATCATGATCGCGAGGCCGGACTTCATGTCCGCGGCGCCAGCGCCGTAGAGGCGATTGCCCTCGACGCGCGGAGGCCCGTCGTGCTGCGTTCGCACCGTGTCGAGGTGGCCGACCAGCGCAACCTGTGGCGCATCGTCGCGCGCGACCGCGTGGACGATGAGGCTGTCGTGAAAGCGCGTGATCGCGTCGGCCCCGAGGCTTGCCGTCAGCCGCTCTTCCACGTGATCGCAAAGCGCCCCCTCTTCCCCGATCGGGCTCGGAATCCGGGTCAGGGTGAGAAGGGTGTCGCAAAGCGATTGCGCGATGTCGCTCATTGGACGCGCGAGCCTAGCAGCCAGATACGGCCGAAGCTTATCGAACGACGTCTTCGGGCACGTCCCAATCCCGAATGGCCGCTTCGACGGCGGGCGTGAGAGGGAGCGGTTCCATGTCGAGCCGCGCAAACAGCGCCTGAAAAGAGCGGGTGCCGTTCGCGACTGCGCTGTCGAGGACAGAGAGCACTCCGTCTGCGTCGTAGCGCGCGAGCATCGGCTCCCAAGGAGCGCGCTCGTTCCGTCGCGGCGCGACCACCGCTGCCGAGGATGGGTGCGCAGCCAGCTCGGCGAGTACATCGGCACTGACGAAAGGCATGTCGCAGGCGACGGCGAGGACCTCCGCGCGCGCCTCCGAAAGAGCATGCTTCAACGACGCGCGAAGCCCCGCGAGCGGCCCGCCGCCCGGCGGATCGTCATGGAGGCGTGGGGTCGACGGCGCCAAGTCCGCGTAGGGCGAAGCGTCGCCGACGAGCACCGGCTCGAGCCCGGCTTCACCGCCCACTCGAACGAGCGCTTCGACGATCGCCTCGTCGCTTCCAGGAACCGTCAGGAGCCCCTTCGGCTGGCCCATGCGGACCGAGCGTCCGCCGACGAAGACAGCAAGCAGCGGGGAAGCGGTCATCGATTTAGTCGCGGGCAGCGTCGCTCCGCGTCCGCTAGGGTGGCTCCCATGGAGCAGCGCCCTGCGCAAGCGGCCACCATCGGTGTCATCGGTGACGTGCACTTGTTTTGGGACGACCGAGACACGTCGTTTTTCAACGCATCCCGGTACGACCTTCTGCTCTTCGTCGGAGATCTGGCCGGGTACACGCAGACTCGCGGGCTCCGCGTCGCGCGCGCGCTTCGAGCGCTCGACGTCCCCGCGATGTGCATTCCCGGCAACCACGATGGGCTTCACGCGCTCCAGCTCGGCGCCGAGGTCACGCCCCGCGCGCATCGTCTCCGCGACGTGTTCTGCGTCGGTCAGTCGAGCCGCTGTGGCAGCCTCGACCGCGCGCTCGGCGCAGTGAAGATGGTCGGGTACAGCCACCATCGGCTCACGCTGTCGGGCATGCCGCTCAACGTGGTCGTCGGGCGCCCGCACTCGATTGGCGGTCGCCGGCTCGCCTGCCTGCGATACCTCGAGAAGGCTTTTGGTGTCGACTCGATGGAGGCCTCGGCCGCACGTCTGCGGGCTTTGGTCGACGCGTGCGACGACGCACCGATCGTCTTCCTCGCCCACAACGGCCCCTCGGGCCTCGGCGACCGAGCAACCTCGATTTGGGGCTGCGATTTTCGCCGCAAGGAAGAAGACTGGGGCGACCGAGACCTCGAGGACGCCGTGCGATACGCCACGGGCAAGGGTCGCAACGTGCTCGCAACCGTCGCCGGCCACATGCACCGCCGCACCAAGAGCGGAAGACACCGCCCCGGCCAACTCGAAAAAGACGGCACCCTCTTCATCAACGCCGCCGAAGTCCCCCGCCACCGAAAACTCAACGGAACCAAAAAGCGCCACCACGTAAGGCTACGCCTAACGCCAACGAGCGCAGAGGCGGAAGACGTGTGGGTGTAGAAGGTGCCGCTCCCATTTTCTGGCAACCACATCCCAGGCAGCAGAGACACACAGCGCCATCCGCCCGAGTCTTGGCAACAACCTTGATGGCAGCACCCGCGAGCCCGAAGGGCGAAGCCCGGCGCAAGTGCGCCGGCAAGGCGGGGCGCAGCCCCCGCCGCGCAGGGAGGATTACGGGTGGGGGGGGGCGGGCGGTGTAACCAAGCCATACCACGCCCCAGATCCTGCAAGACCCCCCACCACATCCGCGGCAGCGAAAGCGCACAGAGCCGCAGCTCCCTTAACCCTTGGAAAAAGGTGCCTGACCCCTTTTTCTCACTCGAGCGTCTTGATCTTCAGCTCGAGTAGCTGTTCCGGTTCCACGCGGGATGGCGCGTTGGTCATCAAATCGTTCGCGCGCTGCGTCTTGGGGAACGCGATCACGTCGCGGATCGATTCGGTTTCTGCGGCGAGCATTGCGATGCGGTCCATGCCAAAGGCGATGCCTCCGTGCGGCGGTGCGCCGTAGGTCAGCGCGTCTAGCAAGAAGCCAAACTTCTCACGGGCCTCCTCGTCGCTCAGGCCGATCACCTCGAACACCTTTTTCTGCACCTCGGGATCGTGCAGACGAATCGAGCCGCCCGCGATCTCGAAGCCGTTGAGGACGAGGTCGTATCGGTAGCAAAGGACGTTCCCGGGATCGGTGTCCAAAAGCTCGACGCACTCGTCGTGCGGCCGCGTGAAGACGTGGTGCGCAGCCTCCCAGCGCTTCTTTTCCTCGTTGCGCTCGAAGAGCGGCGGGTCGACGACCCACAGGAAGTTCCACTCCCCGGCGCTGCCCGTCTCCGGTATCAAACCGAGCTTTCGAGCGACGTGAAGCCGAAGGTTCGCCATCACGGTTTGAACCTTCTGCGTCGGCCCGAACTGAAAGAGGATCAAATCCCCGTCCTTCGCGCCGGCCTTTTCGTTGACCGCCTTGCGAAAGCCGTCGTTGACCATCTTGGCGAGCGGGCTCTGCACCCAGTTGCCGTCAGCATCGACCTTGGCGCGAGCGAGGCCCTTGGCGCCCATCTGCCGAACGTACTTCTCGAGCGCGTCGAGATCTTTGCGCGAGAACCCGTGGCCGGCCGGCACCACCATCGCTTTGACGATCTCGGTCGGGAGGTCGCGCCGGTACGTGCCGTCGGCAAACTTCGCCGCAATCGGCTCGAGCATGCCGATGCCGCCGCCCCCGTGCTCGACCGTCAGCTCGGTGAGGTCGACGTGCTCCATTTCGAACCGAAGGTCCGGCTTGTCATTGCCAAACCGCTCCATCGATTCCGCGAACTTCATGCGCGGGAACTCGCCGCTCGGGTAGCGCTCGGTGAGGTCGACGCCGAGCACCTCTTTCCAAAGCCGAAACACGAGCCCCTCGAGCACGCGGAAGAGGTCGTCCTGGTTGATGAACGACATCTCGACGTCGATTTGGGTGAACTCCGGCTGCCGGTCGATGCGGAGGTCCTCGTCGCGGAAGCACCGAACGAGCTGGTAGTACTTGTCGTAGCCGGCGACCATCAGGAGCTGCTTGTAGAGCTGCGGGCTTTCGGCAAGCGCGTAGAAGTGGCCGCCGTAGAGCCGCGAAGGCACGAGGAAGTTGCGGGCGCCGCCCGGCGTGTAGCGCACCATGAACGGCGTCTCGACCTCGAGGAACCCCTCGCGATGAAAGTAGTCGCGAACCACGTGGTTGAGCTCGCTGCGCATCGCGAGGTTTTTCTGCAGGCTCGGTCGCCGCAAATCGAGGTACCGATACTCGAGGCGCTTGTCCTCGCCCGTCGCGATTTTGTCTTCGATCTCGAACGGCGGTGTCTCCGCCCGGTTGAAGATCGTCGCTTCGAGGGCGATCACTTCGACGGCGCCCGTGGCGAGGCGCGGGTTTCTGAGGCTCGTGCCGTCGTCCTTGGCGCCTCGGTCGCGCACCTTGCCGCGCACGCCGAGCACCCATTCGGGGCGGGCCTTGTCTGCGGTTTCAAAGGCTTCCTTGTCGGTGGTTTCCGGGTCGAACACCACCTGCGTGAGCCCGTCGCGGTCGCGGAGGTCGATGAAGATGCAGCCGCCGTGGTCGCGGCGATTCTGCACCCAGCCGAAGAGAACGACCTCCTGGTCGATGTGCTCTTCTCTCAATTCGCCGCAGGAATGTGTACGCTTGAGCTCGTCGATGAAACGGGCCACCGGGGGCCTCCTTCAGCCCGATTTTCAGGGCGGTGCCGGAAGGTAGCCCCCCGGCCATCCGCGTCAAGTGCGCCGATTGTCCTGCATCGTCGAGCAGTTGCGCTCGAACGGCGCCCCGTAGACAATGCGGGAGAAGCCGCGCGTCGGGAGGGAGACATGGCTGCCAAAGAGATCGAATGCCACGTGTGTGGCGCGGGGAATGCCTTGGATGCGGAGCGGTGTCGCTCGTGCGGGGCACGGCTCTCGGAGCTCGCCGCCGAGCTCACCGAAGAAGAGCTCTACGCACGTCGGCACCAGCCGGACGAGTTCGAGCTTCGGTGGGTGTTCATCTCGTTCGGCCTGCTCCTGCTGCTCGCGGCGCTCGCGCTCGCGCTTCTGCCCCTGGTCATTCCTTCCTACGATCCTCAAGGGTTTGCCGGCATCGTGATCACCATCGTGCTCTGGTTCCTCGGCGCCGCAGCGATCAACTACGTCTCTCCCGGCAAGAACTTCCTCGAGCCCCCGGTCGGCGGGTTCCTCGCGGCGATCCCAACCATGGTCTACCTCTCGACCATCGCCGACGTGTATCAGCTCTCCGCCGGCGCGTACGTGCTCGGCGTGCTGATGGCGACCATGATGGCGCTGATGGGCGCATTCGTCGGAAACCTGCTTCGCGCCGACCGCCCCAAGTCCACGCCCAAGCCGAAGGCCAACAAGCGCTCTCGCAGGCCGCGCCCAGCCTGAGGCTCAGAACCGCAGCCGCAGGCCGAAGCCGGGGATCAGCACGAAGCCGCCGCGGTTCAGCGACGCGCCCGCGTGGTCGATGAACCAATGCTCGTAGGCCGGCGTCAGCTCGATCAGCACGTGCACGCGCCGGATCCCGAGCGCCATTCCAATCAGCGGCCCCACGCGAACCCCGCCGCCGCTTGCGCGCTCTCGCGACCCCGCGACCTGGAAATCGCCGAAGACCGCCTCGCCGCTCGCGCGGGCGCCGATCCACAGCTCGTACACCCCGCCGATTTCGACCCCGTAGGCGAACGGCACCTCGAAGCCGACGCGTCCGCCGGTCCCCGAGCCGTCGCGATCCGGAATCCATCCTCCATACGGCGCGAGGCCGACGATGAGGCTCGAGCGCGTGGTGCCCTGACGGAGCACGGTCTCGAAGCGTGCTTCTGCGCGAACGGTCGGCCCCGACACCATCAGGCCGAGGTCCCACCGACGCGCGATGCCGTACCGCCCGTAGGCCATGGGGACCACGCCCCCCGCGTCCGCGGCGTACCGATACTGCGACTGGCCGGGGTCGAGCACGACCGGGTCGCGCAGGTCGCCGAGCGGGACGCGAGCTGCGCCGCCGAGGCCGATGTCGGTTCGGTTCTCGGGAGTCGTCGATGCGCCGGTCATTGCGGGCATCGCGGTCGCGCAGCCGCCAAGACCACCGATCGAGGCGAGCAGCAGAGCGAGCCCGAACCACCTCACGTCAGGGTTCGTAGCTTAACTTTGGGCGCCGGGGGATCTTTTGCGCCTGGCGGAGCGTCGCGGCCGCCTCGCGCATCGAGAAAGTCCGCCATCAGGTCGTAGTCCGAGGCGTCGGTCACCAGCACTCGCCGGAACTCACCCACGCTCGCGGTGCCGTTGGCCAGATAGACGCTGCCGTCGACTTCGGGCGCCTGGCCCCACCATCGGCCCTGGAGCAAGAGCTCGCTCTCGTCGCTCACGCCTTCGACCAGCACATCGAGCTCGGTGCCGACGCGAAGCTCGAGGCGATCCCGGCTGATCGGCCGCTGCACCTCCATGAGCTTTTCGCCTCGCGCCCGAGCGACGGCCGGCTGCACTGGGTCGGGAAGCCCCGAGCTCGGCGTCCCCTCCTCGGGCGAGTAGAGAAACACGCCGAGGTGATCGAGCTCGGCCCAGCGCACGAAGCTGATGAGCTCATCGAAATCCTGCTGCGTCTCGCCGGGGTGACCCACGATGAAGGTCGAACGAAAGACGAGGTCCGGGATCGCCCTTCGAAGTCGCTCGACGACCTTGTACATTCGACCGCCGCCGTGGCCGCGGCGCATCAGCCGCAGCATCGCGTCCGAGGCATGCTGAAGGGGCATGTCGACGTAGGGCAGCACCGAGTCGTGCTGGCCGAGCACCTCGACCAACGGGTCGGTGAGCGTTTCTGGATAGAGGTAGTGCGCGCGGACCCAGCGAACGCCGCGGACGTCGCCGAGCGCTGCGAGCAGCTCGGCGAGGGTTGGGCGCCCCGCGAGGTCGCGGCCGTAGGCGATCGTGTCCTGGCTGATCAGGTTGAGCTCGACCACGCCCTTGGCTGCGAGCATCTCCGCTTCCGCGACCAGATCCTCGAGCGGGCGCGACCGCTGGTTGCCGCGAAACGAGGGGATGGCGCAGAAGCTACAGCGCCGGTTGCAGCCCTCGGCGATCTTGACGAACGCGCGATGGGTTGGGCCCGTCAGCACGCGTGGGTCGCTGGCGCGCATCGTATAATCGGCGGGGTTACCGACGAGCATCCGGTCCTGGGCGCCCCCGAGGACGTCGCGCAGCTTGAGCATGTCGCTCGAGCCGAGGAAGTGGTCGACCTCGGGGAGCTCGCTCGCGAGCTCGTCGGGGTACCGCTGCGAGAGGCAGCCGGCGACCACCAGCTTGTCGCAGGTCCCACGTTCCTTGTGGGCGCCCATCTCGAGGATCGTCTCGACCGATTCCTCCTTGGCGGGCCCGATGAAGCCGCAGGTGTTGACCACGATGACCTCGGCGGCCGCCGGGTCGTCCACGATGTCGAAGCCGGACCGGCCGCTCACCCCCAGCATCACCTCGGTATCCACGCGGTTCTTCGCGCATCCGAGCGAGACGAAGTGGATGGTCCGGCGCCGCTGCATCCGCCCGGCCTACCGGGATTTACCCTCCGCGGCTAGCCGGCTCGAGGGGCCCGAGTGCCGTCTTTGCCCTCGATTTGCCTCGCTCGGGGATTGCCGTATAAGGGCCGCCTCGCGCGCCTCTCCAAAAAGCCGAGGGATTTCGCGCCAGGAGCCCAAGTCAATGTCTCGATACACAGGACCACGAGTAAAGCGCATGCGAGCGCTCGGCATCGACCTGCCGGGCCTTTCGCGCAAGAGCATGTGGGATCGACCGTACCCGCCCGGCGTCCACGGCCCGAAGTCGGCTCGCCGCCGCAAGATGAGCGACTTCAAAAAGCAGCTCCTCGAAAAGCAGAAGCTTCGTTTCAACTACGGCCTCAACGAGGGCCAGTTCATGCGTCTCTACCGCGAGGCGGTCCACAGCAAAGAGCCGTCGGGTGACAAGCTCCTCCAGCTGCTCGAGCGCCGCCTCGACAACGCCGTGTTTCGCGCGGGCTTCGCGCCGACGATTCCGGCCGCGCGTCAGCTCGTGTGCCACGGGCATTTCCTCGTCAACGGCAAGCGCCTCGACATCCCGTCCTACCGTGTGCGCGAGGGCGACGTCATCGGTCTCCGCGAGCGCAGCCAGAGCTTGGCCGCGGTCGATGCCGCCCTCGAGGACGTGCGCATCGCCCGCCCCGATTGGATCGAGTTCGACGAAGCAAAAAAGGTGGCCACGGTGAAGAGCCTCCCCAAGGTCGACTCCGTCCCCTTCCCGCTCGAGATCGACCTCGTCATCGAGTACTACTCGAAGCGCCTGTAATAAAAGGGGACTGTCCCCTATATAATTTGCTCGTCGACGTCGTCATCCCTGCGTTGAACGAAGAAGCCGCCCTGCCCTCGGTGCTTCGGGAGATTCCGCGCACGCTCGTTCGGCGCGTGGTCGTCGCCGACAACGGCTCCACGGACGCGACCGCGGCGGTGGCGCGCGAGCACGGAGCCGAGGTGGTACACGAGCCGGAGCGCGGCTACGGCGCCGCGTGTCTCAAGGCGCTCGAGCACTTGTCGAAGGACCCGCCGTCGATCGTCGTGTTCGTCGACGGCGACTACAGCGACCATCCGTCCGAGCTCCCGATGCTCGTCGACCCGATCGTGAAGGGCCACGCCGACCTCGTGATCGGCTCGCGCGCGCGCGGCCGCCAGCAAAAGGGCGCGCTCAGCCCGCAGCAGCGCGTCGGCAACGCGATCGCATGCGGAGCGCTTCGCCTCTTCTACGACGTTCACTACAGCGACCTCGGCCCGTTCCGCGCGATTCGATGGGAGACGCTGAGAAGTCTCGGCATGCGGGATCGCAACTACGGATGGACGGTCGAGATGCAGATCAAGGCAGCCAGGCGCGGTGTTCGATACCACGAAGTCCCGGTCTCGTATCGGCGGCGCATCGGCGTGTCCAAAGTCAGCGGGACCTTGCGCGGGTCGGTTGGCGCGGGCGCGAAGATCCTCTGGCTGCTAGGCCGTCACGCATGGCGGTAGCCCAGCTCGCCGTTTTCGTTCGGCCGCCCGAGGCCGGCAAGGCGAAGACACGGCTTTCAACCGCGCTCGGCGCCGAGGGCGCGGCGGCGCTCTACCGCGCGTTCATCGAAGACACGCTGCGCCTCTGCGAGCGGGTGCAGGCGTCCGGCCGAGTGGACGTTGCGCTTTGGGCGACGTCGACCGACGACGAAGTGCAACGGTGGGCCGATCGCCTGGGCGTCGAGCCGCTCGTTCAACGCGGCGACGACCTCGGCGCACGCCTCCTTTCAGCATTCGATGCGGGGTTCGCCAGCTACGAGCGCGTCGTCGTCATCGGCAGTGACGCGCCAACGCTCCCAGCAGAGCTCGTCGCCAGCGCGTTCGAGTCGCTCGGGGCCGCGCCGCTCACGATCGGCCCCGCAAGCGACGGCGGCTACTATGCGATCGGCGCCGCCCGCGGTGTGCGGCCGAGCTTCGACGGCGTCCGCTGGTCTACCGAGCACGCGTTCGAGGACACCGTGCTCGCGAACGCCGACCACTCACCTGCCGTCATCCCGCCCTGGTACGACATCGACGAGCCCGAGGACCTCCGGATGCTCCGCGCGCATCTCGCGATCGACCCGGCCGCGGCGCCGTCGACGGCGCGCTGTCTCGCGGACCTCTACGCGGCTCAGAGGTAAGGCTTCATCAGCCTGGCCGTCCCGTCGCGGATCTTCTCCAAAAGATGGCGGTTCTCGAGCTCCTCGCGCGTCAGCAGCCGAGCGCCAACCATTTTTTGCTGCGCGTGGTCGTCGACGATCGCGCCGAGCTGCTCGTCGTAGCACTCCACGTTGAACTCGAAGTTCAGGCGGAGGCTCCGCGGGTCCCAGTTCGACGACCCAAACGTGCACCAGTAGCGGTCCACCACCATCAGCTTGGTGTGGTCGAACGGAGGCGGCGCAAGCCACAGCCGCACACTTTCATCGATCACCTGCCTGTAGTTGCCCCACATCGCCCACCGCACCACGGGGAGGTTGCCGACCTCGGGCACGATGATGTCGACCTCGATGCCCCGCTGCCCGGCGAGGTGAATCGCTTTGGTGAGCACCGCGTCGGGGAGGAAGTACGGCGTGACGATTCGAATCGACCGCCGCGCCGTGCCGATCGCGGCGAGGAACACCCAATGCAGGCGGTCGATGTTCCGGTCGGGGCCGTCGGTGATGCCGCGCGCGAACGTGTCCCCTCGAGGAGAGAGCTCTGGAAACCACCGGCGGCCGACGAGCTTCTCACCGGTGGTGAAGCTCCAGTCGCTTGCGAACGTGTCCTGCAGCTGCGCCACGACCGGCCCTTCCAGGCGAAAGTGCAGATCGAGCGTGGGGTAGGACGGGTCCGACGCGATCACCGAGTCCTGCCGGATGTTGATGCCGCCCGTGAAGCCAACCTGGCCGTCGATGACGAGGATCTTGCAGTGGTTGCGCAGGTTGAAATGCGCAACGGTCTTCGGGAGAAGCGCCGGCAAGAACTCCGCGACGGGGATCCCGCGCTTGCGCAGCACCCGGTCGATTGCCGGGCGCGAGTACCGCGTGCCCACGTCGTCGATCAGAACGCGCACTTCCGCGCCCCGCGCTTGCGCTTCGAGCAGCGCGTCGATGAAGTCTTCGCCGATGCCCTCGGCCTCGAAGATGTAGCTCACCAGCGTCACGGACTCGCGCGCACCTCGGATCGCTTCGATCATCGCCGGGTACGCCTCGTCGCCGTCGACGAGCATCTGCACCTGATTGCCGACCAGCAGCGGCCGCTCGGTGATGCCTCCAACCACGCGAGCGAGCTCCACCAAGCGCGCGCGGTCGCTGCCGAGCTCGCGGTCGAGCGCCGCCGGCGATCGCGGCGCTTCGTCGAGCGGCACGCTGTAGTCGGTTGCATTTGCCTTGAGCACCTTCGCCCGGCGCTGAATGCGGTTGATGCCGAGGAAGATGTAGAGCAGCGCCCCGATGAACGGCACGAGCATGATCAGGCCAACCCATGCCGTCGCCGACCGCGTGTCGCGCTTGTTCAGGATGACGTGTGCCGAGGCCAGAACGGCGATCACCACGTTGAGGACGGCCCCCACGATGGGAACGAGCACCAGCGCTTGCTGCCAGTCGACCGACATCGGAGGCCTGCTCCGCAGATTAGAGCCTGCCGCTCTGGCGGTCGACCTTTGAGCGGGGTACATTGATTCGAGGGGGCATGTCGGTTCAGTCGCTGGCTGAGAAATTTGGCGTTCGTCTGTCGGGCGGCGCCACCGTGTTTCGCCAAGGCGACGCCGGAAGCTCGATGTACGTCATCCGTGCGGGCAAGGTTCGGCTCCTCAAAGAATCGCACGGCCGCCAGCGCATCGTCTCCACGCTCGGCCCTGGCGATTTCTTCGGCGAGATGGCGGTGATGACCGGCCAGCCGCGGTCCGCAACGGCCGAGGTCTTGGAAGAAGCCGAGCTGCTGCGCGTCCCCGCGGAAAAGCTCGAGCACATGGTTGCCGGCACCGGCGAAATCGCGATTCGCATGCTTCGCAGGCTCGCCGAGCGGGTCGACCGCGCCAACCGCCTGATCGACGTCATGATGGAAGGCGACGTCACCGCGCGCGTCATCCTCGAGCTGCAAGACGCGCTCGAGAGCGAAGGCAGCTCCGCCGCGCCGGACATCACCGTCCGTGATTTGGCTCTCCGCCTCGGCGTCGAACGAAGCGACGTACGGACCGCGCTGCGGCGCCTGGTGCGCGTCGGGCTCGTCGAGGTCTCGAGCGATTTCGTGCTCGTCAAAGAACACGGGCGCCTCGCAGAGTTCCTCGACTTCATTCGAAGCTCGGGGGCGCGCTGATGCAGCTCCGCATCCTCGGCTGCCACGGCGGCGAAACACCCAAACATCGCACGTCGAGCTTCTTGGTGGGCGACACGCTCGCGGTCGACGCGGGTGCGGTCACGGGCTCTCTTTCGCTCGCGGAGCAGGAGCGAATCGGCTCGGTCCTCATCAGCCATCCACACATGGATCACGTGAGGGATCTCGCGACGCTCACCGACAATCGCTGCCAGCAGCGCGGGCCCACGCTCGACATCGTCGGCATTCCCGAGACGATCGAGGCTCTGCGCACGCACTTCTTCAACGACGTGATCTGGCCCGACTTCACCAAGATCGATTCCAGAGACGGTCCCACGGTTCGCTTCGTGGAGCTTCAGCCGGGCGTCGAAGCCGACGTGGGCGGGTACGGCGTCACGCCCGTTCTCGTCAACCACACCGTCGACACGTCGGCCTTCATCGTTCGCAAAGACGGCGCAAGCCTCGTGTACGGCGGCGACACGGGCCCTACCGACGAGCTCTGGAAACGAGTGAACGCGCTCGACGACCTTCGCGCATTGATGGTGGAGGTGTCGTTCCCGAACGATGAAGCGCAGCTCGCCGACGACTCCAAACATCTCACGCCGGAGACGCTTGCTTCGGAGCTCACCAAGCTCGAGCAGAGCGAAGAGCTTCCGATCATGCTCTACCACATCAAGCCGACGTTCGAGTCACGAGTTCTTCGAGAGCTCGCCAAGGTCCGCGGGCGGAACCTTCAGATTCTGCAGTTGGACGACGAATTCCTGCTCTGAGCTGCGTTCGAGACTTGGCGCGATCGCAGCCAAGCGCTATGTTCGTAGTGTGAGTGGCGTTGCCCCAAAGTGGGTTCTCCTCTTTGCAATGCAACTTGCCGCGGATGGCGGTTGGGCAGCTTGCCCCGCACTGGTGCGAACTCCGGAAGGAGACTCGCTGCCGTGACATGGCCCTCGATTCGCGTGGGTCCAACCACCAAGGAACGCTCCGCGTGGTCTGGGCATGGTGCTCAGAGACCCGAGAGCGCCGGCATCGCCGGGGGAGGAATGTGCATTATGGACAGTTCTAGTATCGGACTCTCACCGGAGGTGTGGGCGAGTTAGCCCATAGGCAACTCCCTCCTCGGTGGGAGTGTTGATTCGAAGGGCCGGCGCCGAAAGGGTGCCGGCCCTTTGCTTTTTTCTTGGCGGCTATTGCGACTCGTCTAGCTCGATCGCGCCGCGCGTCGCGAAACGAAGCAGCACGTAGATCAGCAGCCCGACCGGCCCGAGCATGAGCGTCGCGATCAGGCAGGGCACCACCAGCAGGTGCGGAATCTTTCGGCGCTGCGCGTCGCGCACCTCCCACGCGCCGACGAACAGGTCGAAGATCAGGTAGTGAATCCAGCCCGCGACGACGATGTTCGGCGACGAAAAGCCGACCATCACGCCGTAGAGCGAAGTGAAATCCATGCCCTTCGGGGGCGGCGCGTAGCCGAACAGCATGTAGGCGTAGATCGGGGTCAACAGGAGAAGCACGACCGGGCTGTGCACCAAACGCTGCGTCCAGCTCCAACGCGGTGCAGCAATCAACAAAACCCAGAACGGAAGGACCGTGTAGTTGGCGGCGCTGAAGACGGTTTCGAGCGACATGGGATCGCCGAAGACTTGCGTCCTGGCGCCGGCTCCGTCAATTGAATCTAGGTCAATCAGCGATATCCTTATCGACGGTACCCGTATCCATGTTTACCCGATCCGAAACGAGGCCAAGCATGCCGACCCTTCGCTTTCTTCTTCCACTTGCCGCCGTTGCGGCCCTCTTCATCTCCGCCTGCGGCTCGGACGCCGAAAGCGAGACGCGCGTCACACTGAAGGACTGCGACTTCGCTTCCACGTACGACGCGATCCAGGCCACCGTGTTCGAGGCCAGCGGCTGCACGGCGAGCGCCTGTCACGGCGACGCGCAGGTCGGGGGCCTCGACCTCCGCGCAGGCGCTTCGTATGGCGCCCTCGTTCGACAGCCGAGCACGATCGACCCGTCGGTGCAGCGGGTCTTCCCGGGCGATCAGGATCTGAGCCTGCTCTATCGCAAGCTCGACGCCGGCACCAACGGCACCCCTCTCGGGCCGCTTGGCCAAGCGATGCCGCTCGGGGAGGGTTTGGACCCAATCACCGCCGATCAGCTCGACGCGATGCGACTTTGGATTCGTGGTGGAGCGCCAGAGGATTCGATCGTCGGAGGGACGCTCGAGCTTCTCGGCTGTGAGGGCACGTTCGAAGCCGAGCCGAACAAGATCAACCCGCTTCCGCCGCCCGACCCCTCCGAGGGCATTCAGTTCTACGCCGGCGGCTGGGACCTCGACGCGGAGGCGGAGGACGAGGTCTGCTTCGCGACTTACTACGATTTCACCGACGTCGTCCCGGATGACTTCCAAGTCGACTGCGACGAGTTTGGCGAGGGGCGCAGGTGCTTTGCGTTCCGTCGCAACGAGCTCGCGCAGGACAGCCAGTCGCATCACAGCATCATCAACGTCTACACGTCGGACGAGGACCCGAACGGCGCGGACTGGGGCCCGTGGCAGTGCCTCGGCGGTGAAGCCGGCGGCCAGAGCTGCGACCCCACCGAGGTTGGCGCCTGCGGCGCGCGAAGCCAATGCGCGACGCCCGCCGTCACGTCCGTTGCTTGCACCGGCTACCCGTACGCACCCGCCGAGTTCCGTCTCGGCGGAGGTGTCGGCGGGGCCACCGGGTCCCAGGTGGGCCTCTCGGGGGCGCAGGAGTCGACCTTCATCGACCTCCCACCGGCCGGCGTGTACTCGCGTCTTCCGCTCCGTGGTTTCGTCTCGTGGAACAGCCACGGCTTCAACCTCACCAAGTCCGGCACGACGATCGAGCAGTGGGTGAATCTCACTTTCGCAGGTGCCGACGAGCGCACGTGGCTCCGCGAGCAGATCTTCGAATCGCAGAACATCTTTGCGATGACCGAGGTTGCGCCGTTCGCAAAGCGCGAGGTCTGCATGACGTGGACTCTTCCGCGCTACGCGCAGCTGCTGTCGCTGAGCTCCCACATGCACCAGCGCGGCGAGCTCTTCCGCATCTGGCTGCCTCCGAACGTGCCCTGCGAGGGGACGCAAGGCTGTCAGGCCAACACGGCGCCAGCCGACTACGAGAGCCGGCTGTACGACGACCCCCTCTACACCTACTACGACCCGCCGGAGGGCTTCTCGTCGGCCAACGACGACGACCGAACGCTGAAGGCCTGCGCTGTCTACGATAACGGCGCCGACAACCCGGCCGAGGTGAAGCGTGAGTCCACCAAGCCCAACACGCCCACCTGCAGCTTCCCGCTGGCCGCCTGTGGCTGCTCGGCCGGGCAGCGGGCGTGCTTCGGCGGAGACAATCAGGGCCTTGCGTGCGGTGGCGACGACTCCATGTGTGGTGCGGACGGACTGTGCGATGCCTGCCCGCTTCGGGGAGGCGTCACCACCGACGACGAGATGTTTATCCCCCTTGGGTCTTATTTCGTCGCAGAGCCCTAAGCCTTAGGGATGCGAAATGCCAAGGAAATGGTTATCATTCTGAGCACCCCTCACTTTTTTCCCTTGCGCCGATAGCGCGATAGGGAAAAATCCCGCCTCCTGACTTAGATTCAACAAACCCCGTTTGGAGTAATTCATGAAACCCGTCTTCTACGCGGCCGCCGCGCTCGCGGCGCTTGTCCTCTCGGCCTGCGGAACCGATAGCGCCTCGGGCACTCGAGCCAAATGCGACACCGAAAGCACGTTCGCTCAGGTGCAGCAGCAGATCTTCGAAGGCTATGGTTGTACCGCGTCGCAGTGTCACGGGGAGACGGCCAACGGCGGTCTCGACCTGCGAGCGGACGTCGCCTACGCGAACCTGATCAACGTCGAGGCGAGCTCGGGCGACTACATGCGCGTGTTCCCCGGTGAGCAGGACTTGAGCCTGCTCTACCAAAAGGTCGCGGCAAAGACCGAAGACTTCGCGCTCGGCGACTTGCAGAACCCGATCTCGGGCGGCCCGATGCCGACCGGCCCCGGCGTGCTCAGCGAAGACGACCTCGGCCTGCTCCGCATTTGGATTCGCGGCGGCGCGCCGGAGGACGGCATCGTCGCTGGCTCCGAGCAGTTCACGAGCTGCCAGCCCGACGGTGCGATCGCCCCCAACAAGATTCAGCCGCTCCCGGCGCCAGCGACCGACGAGGGCGTGCAGTTCTACTCGGGCGGCTGGACCGTGCCGGCCGAAGGCGAGGGCGAGGTCTGCTTCGTCAGCTACTACGACTACTCCGACTCGATCCCCGAGGACTTCGTGATCCCCTGCGGCGAGGAGCAGGGCGGCCCCGACCGAGACTGCTTCGTGTACGACACGATGCTGCTCGCACAGGACCCGCAGTCGCACCACAGCATCGTCGAGTTCTACGTGCCGCCCGAGGGCAAGGAAAGCCAGTACGACCCGAATGGTGGGTCATGGAGCAACTGGGAATGCCTCGGTGGCTCAAACAACGGGGCGAGCTGTACTCCAGGGAGCAACGAGTGCGGCGAGCGAAGCCAGTGCGCCACGCGTCCCGAGACCACCGTCGCCTGCATCATCTACCGAAACGGCCCCCCGGAAATGGGCACGCCGGCCGGCCTCTTCGGGCGCGCCACCGTTCGCCAGAACCTCGCGACCGCCCAGGAGTCGAGCTTCCGCGAGACCTATCCCGAAAACGTGTACGCGATCGCACCGGTCGAGGGTTTCATCATCTGGGATAGCCACGCGTTCAACCTCACCACCGAGGACACGACCGTCGAGCAGTGGATGAACCTCTCGTTCGCCGACCCGGACAAGCTGTTCTACGAGCGGACGCAGATCTTCGACGCGGACGACATCTTCGGCATGGGGACTATCGAGCCGTTCACCTCGCGCGAAGTGTGCGGGACGTTCACGATGCCGCAGTATGGCCGCTTGCTCACGCTGAGCACGCACACGCACCGCTTCGGCAAGGAGTTCCGCGTTTGGTACCCGCCAAACGAGCCGTGCGCCGATGGCGGCGCGCCTGACGTCTCGTGCGACAGGCCGACCACCGAGCCGGACTACGTCAACTTCGACTACGCCGACCCGGTCTACCAGCGCTTCATCGGCGAAAACGTCATGCGCTTCGACAGTGACAACGACGCCGACCGCACCTTCCGCTACTGCGCGGTCTGGGACAACGGCGAAACCAATCCGGAAGAAGTCCGTCTCGAGTCCAACAAGCCCGAGGCCGATACCTGTAACTTCCTCGAGACCTTCCTGCCGCTGGTCACGCAGCGCGGCTTCGGCGACTTCTTCGGTTGCGGGTGCCGTCCTGATCAGCGGGCCTGCTACGGCGGCCCGAGCGAGGGTCTCTCCTGCGGCGGCGACGATTCCGTCTGCGGCGGGGGCGTGTGTGACGCGTGCCCGGTCGGCGGCGGCGTGACCACCGAGGAGGAAATGTTCATTCTTCTCGGGTCGTACTACGTCGAGAACCCGACGCTCTAGCGTCACCGTAAACAAACTGGCCCACTCGCATCGGGTGAGCTACATCGCCGACGATGGCTCGCTTCGATGCCTACAACTCCGAATGTCTTGTCTTCACCTTCAAAGAAGGGCTGCTCTCGCGGCTTGCGCACGATTTGAAGCTTCAGGTCGAACGCTTCTCGATCGAAGTCGACGAGGAAACTCGTCGGATTCAAGCGACGTTCGACCCGAGCAGCATTCAAGTCGTGTGCGCGCAGGTCGACGGGCGCGACGACCCTTCGGCGCTGAGCGCGGGCGACAAGAAGAAAATTCACGACAGCATGGTCAAAGACGTGCTTCACGTGAGAAAGCACCCGGAGATTCGGTTCGACTCCACGCAGATCGCCGAGCGGGGCGAGGCGTTTGCCGTGGAGGGCACCCTCGAGTTGCACGGCAAGACACGACCGATCCAGACGAGCATTCGCTCGGCAGGAGACCGCTGGGTGACCGAGGTGAGGCTTCATCAACCCGATTTCGGCATCAAGCCCTACGCCGCCGCGCTCGGCGCGCTGAAGGTGAAGCCAGACGTGCTCGTGCGGGTCAGCGTCCCCAAGGCGCAATAGCAGAGGCGCGGCATGCGTAGCCGTCTCGCACTCGCATGCTCGCTAGGCCTCCTCGCCGCTTGCAGCGATAGCGCCGGAACGGCCAGCGACCCCGGCCCGCTGGCAGACAACACGAAGTGGGTGCCGACCGACGCCGGTGAGGAACACTTCGGGGCCCCGCCTGAAGGCGCAGAGTGCGAGCTCACGCCGATCGACTGCGACGATGAGTATCCCTGGCCCGAAGGCGAGTGTGTCGCATTCGACGCCACTTCGACCTGCGTCACCGCATTCGTACCCGAGTGCCTCGATCAGTTCACCGTGCTCGCGGTCTACACGCGGATGCCCGACGACCGCGTCCCGCTCTGCGACTGGCTCACCCTCGAGCAGCCGACCCTCCGTGCGATTCAGCCGGGCGACCGCGTCGAAGTTCGTGCACGCCACTCGGCCCTCACCGCGCCCGTGCCAGGGTCGGCGAGGATCGGCTTCGTCATCGGTGACGTGATGGTGCTCGACTACGCCGTCCCGATCCCCTCCGACTTCCGCTTCCCGAGAGAGACCTGGACGGCGGACAGGGAGTATCCGGCGGGCACGCCGATGCTCTTCCACGTCGATAACCACGGGTCCAACGAGTACAACCTGATCGAGGTCAACATCCTCGGTCCAGACGAAGACCGCTGATTTCGAGGCGTTTACGCCCCTTGCCGAAAGGCTCCCGATGAGGAATTCTTCGACCATGCCCGTAATAGTTCTATCAGCCCTGGGGCTGCTGCTCGCGGTAGGCTGCGGCGAGACAAGCGCGACTCGCAGCGGCGGTGGCGGCACGGGAGGCACCCCCGGCCCGGCGCCCACCGGAGGCAGCGGCGGCACGAGCGAGTTCGTCGCGACTTTGAGCCACACGTTCGACCCCCTGGCGATCGACGTCGGCGAAGAGGTCACCAACGTCTGCCAGAGCTGGGCGCTCGGCAACGAGGAGCCGCTCTACGTCTCGAAGATTCGCCAGAGCAACGACGGCGGCTGGCACCACTCGAACTGGTTCTTCGTGCCCGAGCACTCGTACCCGCCAAGCGTGGGGGAGGGACCGGACGCGTCACTCGAGGGCACCTGGCGCTGCAGCGACCGAAGCTTCCGCGAGTATCTGGCTGCGGCCGCGGGCGGCGTCTTCTTCGCCCAGTCGACCCAGACCTTCGAAGAGCTTCAGGCGTTCCCCGACGGCGCCGTGCTGGAGATCCCGCCGCGCAGCGTGGTCGTTGGGAGCACGCACCTGCTGAACGTCTCGGCATCGCCGATGGACACCGCGATCACCTTCGAGGTGGAAACCGTGGCTCGTGAGGACGCCCAAATCCGCCTGACCCCGTTCAGCTTCGCGATCGGCAACCTCGAAATCCCGCCGATGGTCGACGGCGTCCCGCGCGAGTCGCGCTCGTCGCTGATGTGCGACCTCTCGGAGTCGTTTCAGCAGCACCTCGGCATGAGCACCGTCGACTACAACGTGTACTACGTGCTTGGCCACTATCACCAGTGGGGGAAGTCGTTCAACCTGAGCTTCGTGCACGACGATGGCCGGTCCGAAACGATTTTCGAAATCGTCAACCGCATCGGCGAGCCGATCGGCTCGATCATCGATCCGCCTATGAACAACAACGGCGCCACCAGGCTTCGCTCCGAGTGCGGCTTCATCAACAACACCGACGAGACCCTCCGACGCGGCCTTCAAGAGGGCGAGATGTGCGATTTCCTCGCCTACACCGACTCGAATCTCAAGATCGGCTCGAGCGGCGGCGCGAACCATCCGATGGGCGAGGACGAAAACGGGGTTGCCCTCTACGAGATCGACTGCGGCCCGATCACAGGCTTCAAGGCCTACACCGACGAGTTCTAGGTCACACGTTGAACCGGAAGTGCATGATGTCTCCATCCTGCACCACGTAGTCTTTGCCCTCGACAGCGAGCTTGCCCGCCGCTTTGACCGCTTGCTCCGAGCCGAGCTCGAATAGGTCGTCGCACTTCATCACCTCGGCGCGAATGAATCCGCGCTCGAAGTCCGAGTGAATCTTGCCGGCCGCCTGCGGGGCCTTCGTGCCGCGCCGAATCGTCCAGGCGTGCACCTCGGGGTCGGCGGCGGTGAAGTACGTGATCAAATCCAGCGTCTGGTAGCCGGTGCGAATCACTTTGTGGAGCCCAGGCTCGTCGAGCCCGAGCGACTCGACGAACTCGGCGCGCTCGTCGACTGGAAGCTGCATGATCTCGGATTCGATCTCGGCGCTGATCGGCACGACCGGCACACTGCGCTCCTCGCCGAGGCGAAAGACCTGCGCAACGAGCGGGTCGTTTTCTGCGTCCGCGAGCTGATCGTCTTTGACGTTGGCGACGAAAAACGAAGGCTTGTTGGTGAGCAGAAACATGTCGCGGAGGACGATCGCCTCGTCTTCGTCGCTGGGCTCGACGGTGCTCGCCGGGCTCCCCGCGTCGAGTGCCGCCGCGAGGCGCGTGCAGAGCGCGACGGCCTTCTTTTCGAGCGCGTCCTGCCCCTTTGCGGCTTTTTCCGCCTTATCGAGCCGCCTTTGCACCGTCTCCAAGTCCTTGAGGATCAGCTCGGTTTCGATGGTCTCGATGTCGGCGAGCGGGTTCACCTCGTTGTCGACGTGCAAGATGTTGTCGTCCTCGAAGCAGCGGACGACGTGCGCGATCGCATCGGCATCGCGGATGTTGCTCAAGAAGGCATTGCCCTTGCCTTCGCCTTTGGAGGCGCCCCGCACGAGGCCGGCGATGTCGACGAACTCGACGCTTGCCGGTACCACCTTCTTCGGCTGATAGAGCTCGACGAGCCGATCGAAGCGCGGGTCCGGAACCGGCACGATGCCGACGTTCGGGTCGATCGTGCAAAACGCGTAGTTTGCCGCCTCGGCTTCGGTTTCCGAAAGCGCGTTGAATAGGGTGGATTTCCCGACGTTCGGGAGGCCGACGATGCCGACGGACAAAGCCATGGGCCGGTGCTTAGCGCGGGGTGCCCTCGAGGGCCACTAGGGCAGCGCCATCCTCGCGATGAGGAAGAGACCGGCCGCGAGAAACGCGGTGAAGGGCACCGTGATGAACCAGCTCGCGAAGATGCCTCGAAGCACGCGCGTGTTGATCGCCCCGATGCTGCGCCCGAACCCGACCCCGATGACTGCGCCGACGAGCGTGTGCGTGGTGCTGACCGGCAGCCCGAGCTTGCTCGCCACCACGATCGTCGTCGCGGCGGCGAACTCCGCAGAAAAGCCGCGCGACGGGGTGAGCTCGGTGATCTTGCTGCCGATCGTCGCCATGATCTTGTAGCCGTACGTGGCGAGGCCGACGACGATGCCGACGCCGCCGATCAAAAGCACGCGATAGGGCACCTGCACCGTCTCGGTGACGCCCTCGCGAACGGCGCTGAACACCGCTGCCAGCGGGCCGACGGCGTTGGCGACGTCGTTGCTGCCGTGTGCAAACGCGACGAAACAGGCCGTCATCACCTGGAGCACGATGAAGGCCTTTTCCGTGCGGAGCAGATCGGCGTCTTTGCCGTTGGAGCCCCGCTGCGTGAAGCGCTTGAAGAGCGGCACCGACAGGGCGCTCGCGAGGACGCCCAGCAGCACCGCGACGATCAGCGCCGTGCCGAGGGGGAGGTCGAGGCGAAGCGGCTTGAGCCCTTTGAACATCGCGCTCATCGTTAAAATCGTGATGATGGGGAACACCAGCACCGGCCCCCACTTGCGGAGCTGCCCCAACGGGTCGGGCGCCGCGAGGATCACCCGCCGAATGAGCACGAAGAGCGAGTACCCGAGGATGCCCCCCATCAGCGGCGAGATCACCCAGCTCGCGGCGATGCTCCCGACCGTGCCCCAGTCGACGGCGCCGAGCCCGCCCGCGGTCACGCCGAACCCGACCACCGCGCCGACGATGCTGTGGGTGGTCGAGACGGGCCACCCCGCATACGTCGCGAGGTTGAGCCAGATGGCCGCCGCGAGAAGACAGCAGGTCATCCCGACCGCCATCACCATCGGGTCGCTCCCGAGCGCCTCGACGTCGACGATCCCCTTCCGAATCGTGTTGGTCACCGAGCCGCCCACCAGCAGCGCTCCGCCAAACTCGAAGATCGCCGCCACGATGATCGCTTGGCGCAGTGTGAGCGCGCCCGAGCCCACCGACGTACCCATGGCGTTGGCGACGTCGTTGGCGCCGATTGTCCAGGCCATGTACAAGCCGCCGAGGGACGCGACCGTGAGGATGATGGTCGTTGTGTCCATTCAGGAGACGGCTACGAAGAGTCGAAACTGATCGCCGACGTTCTCGGCGTGATTGGCGATGTCGCCGATCTTGTTGAGCAGCTTCGTCCACATGAAGACCGCCACCGGAGACTGCTCATCCTCCGCGCGAAACAGCGCCTTGGCGCACCGGTCCTGAATCTTGTCCGCCTGATGCTCGAGCCTGCTGATTTCGTCGGCCCGCGCCATGGCCTCCTCGGCTGCGCGCCCGGAGAAGCCTGCGCTCATCAGGTCGTCGATCATGCCGACGAGCTCCCCCGCCGCTGCGACGACCGCCATCACCGCATCCACGTACTCGCGTAGGATCGGCTTCATCTCCTCAGGGACCTCGTAGGGGCGAAGCGTCAGCAAGACCCCGACGTCCTCCGCGCAGTTGGCGATTCCATCGATTTGGCGGATCAATCGCAGCAGATCCCGCCGGTCGACCGGGAGAAACAAACGCACGGGCATCCGCGTCCGAAGCTCGTTTTTGGCTTTATCGGCCTCGCCCTCGAGCACGCTGACCTCGCGCGCGATGCGTTCCACACCTGCGGCGTCGCCCTCGATCAGCCGGTCGATGAGCTCGGGCACGCAGTCGACGCAGCGCTGCACCGCGGCCATGAGCGCGCCTACGTGTGGCAGGGGGCTTCGAACGAGCAGGTTGGCGAGAGGGATTCGCATGCTTCGGCCCGGCTGAAGACCTTCACGACTGGGTTAGCACACCCTGCGGACACGGGTCCACCGAGCCCGGCCCCGCAGGCGCGCAGGTCGAGACGTTGCCGGCCCGACCCAAGCGGGTCACAGAGGTGTCACAACGGCCTGCGAAGGTCGCTGCCAAGAACGATGGGCGCAAACATTCTGGTGGTGGAGGACGAGGCCGACCTCGCCGAGCTCGTCGC
>CAJIBU010000055.1_pt1 | contig 24751 bp, 20 predicted proteins | sample 9199451 | NCBI WGS metagenome assembly CAJIBU01 (sample SAMEA7708315, study PRJEB35096) | sediment metagenome | biome: marine neritic benthic zone biome [ENVO:01000025]; feature: sediment [ENVO:00002007]; material: shallow marine sediment [ENVO:03000034] sea grass bed [ENVO_01000059] ... | reverse complement strand
CGCTGTGAAGAATGCCTCCACCCCAATAGAAAGTGCCGAACCGCGAGGGCAGCGCAGCCCCATCGGCAAGAGCGGTGCCATTCTCGTTCAGCATGATGTCGAGCACGGGGAGTCCCACGGACACGGCGACGCCCCCGGCCACGCCGCGAAGAAAAGTCCTGCGGGCCAGGCGTTGGCGCTGCACGGAACGACGGGGCCGCGACGCGCTCATCGCTGCGCCTCCTCTCCGATGTAGCGAAAGCCGGTGCTGATCGTGAGCCCGACGACGAGCTCGCGAAAAGACTCCTCGTTTGCCACGAGGTAGTCGCCGAGCGCATCGACGACACCCTGCTCGTCTCCCGTTGGCAAGTGACCCGTCCCAAATCCATAGAGGCGTTCGGCCAGGCACGTCGCCGTTCTCGAATCGTCGCGCAGGAAGTCTGCGAGGTCACGCGCACTCCCGAACGACTGTCCCTCGAACTCCGAGGTCGGGTCGATCTCGAAGTCGCCGTCGTATGTGCGGTAGCGACCGAGGGCGTCGAAGTTCTCGAGCGTCATGCCCATCGGATCGAAAAGCGAATGGCACCCGGCGCACGCCGGCTCGCTCCGATGAAGCTCGAGTCGCTCGCGGACGCTCAGGTCCGCACCTCCAGCCTCATCGAGGTTCAGGTTCACGTCGTCCGGTGGCGGAGGGATCGGGAGGCAAAGCAGGTTCGCACGGACGAACAGGCCACGCTGCGTGGGCGACGTACGGTTCGGCTTCGCGTTGGCCGCAAGCACCGCAGCCGAAGTGAGAAGCCCGGCGCGCTCTTCGTCGAGAGGCACCCGCTGGAACTCGCTCCCTGAAATCTCGTACCCGTAGAGCGCAGCCAGCTCGTCGTTCATGTAGGTCTCACGCCCCCCGAACACATCCAACACACTCGCGCCGTTCGCAGTGGCCGCGTCCAAGCCCATCCTGAACTCCCGGAGCGCCGCGCTCGCCAAACTCTCCGTCCACTCTGGAAAAAGAACGGGGTCCTTGCTCTGCGCATCCAATCGATCGACATTCCAGTTCCTTCCGAAGAAGCGCTCTGCGAGGTCCGCTGCGCGGGGGCTGTCGAGCATCCGTTCCACCTCGGCGCGGATGCGTTCCGGATCGACGAGATCACCCGCTTCGGCGGCGGCTAGTAGGGCATCGTCCGGAGTCGAGCCCCATAGGAAGTAGCTGAGGCGGCTCGCCATCTCGATGCTCGTGTAGCGACGCGCGCCTCTTCCAGGCTCGAGCTCGCCGACGGGTGCCACGTAGACGAAGCTCGGCGCGTGAAGAAGCGATGCGATGACGTATCTCAGGCCGAGCTCGGCGTTCTCAGCACCGTTGCCCGCCGCTTCTGCAATCGCTGCGTGGCGCGCCACTTCGTCCTCGATGACCGGGCGGCGCCAGAGCTTCGGGGCGTAGTGTCGAACCACGTCTGCGATGCAAGCGTCGGTCACGCTCTGTGGGCCGCAGTCGCGAAGGACCGGGTAGCGGTCGCGGTTCGCGAGAATCCGCTCCGCTGCGTCGATTGCTGCGTCGCGATAGCGCTCGATCGCGCCCTCGGATGAGGAAACGAAAGAAGCGCCGATCGAAAGGAAGTCCTCGTCGACATTGTCGAGCGGCAGCGGCGCGGCCGGACGCGCATCGGCGTCGAACACGTCCTCGATGCTGTTCAAATACTCGGCCTGCGTGAGCCGCTTCATCACCGCCGGATACGGAACCAGCGGGGCGTACGCTCGATCGTTCGGGCCGCCAGGAATCGGCGGGTCGGTGATCGACGCCTCTCCATCTCCTCCGATGCTGCCGGTGCACGCGACGAGCACAGCGGACATCAACGCGAGCACACAGGCACCCGGCCGTGCGACACCTCGGACTGCGGGCTTGCTCGACACCCGTTCAGCTTAGCCCTTCAGGCTTATGTAGGCCATGCAGATCCATCGATTTCCTGCGGAGTGCTTCGTCGCGACGCCGTTCGATGTGAGATGGCACACAGTCGGCTCCGACGATACCGTTGCTGGAAACGATGAGCGCCCCCACGCTAGACACGCTGTTGACCGAGTATGTTCCCGGCCGGATTTGGCTCAAGAAGTACCCGGTTCACTATGCGGGCGCCGACTTCTTTGCGCGCGCGACGTTCATCCGATTGGACGACGGCAGCGTGTTCGTTCATTCGCCCTCTCCAATCGATGACGCTCTCGTCGAGCAAGTTCGGGACATCGGCCCCGTGGCGCACATCGTGGCTCCCGGTAGCTACCACTACTTCCACGTCGCCTCCTGGCAGAGTGCGCATCCCAAAGCGACGACGTGGATCTGCCCCGGCGTCGAGCGCAAGTGCCCCGACCTCGAGTTCGACTGGTTCCTGTCCGACCATGCGCCCGACGCTTGGAGTGGGGAGCTCGACCAGGCTCTCGTTCGCGGAAACCGCTTCATCTGGGAAGTCGCGTTCTTCGATCGGCGCTCGAAGACCCTGGTGCTCACGGATTTAATCGAAAACATCGGCGAACAGACCGAGGGGACGGACTGGGTGCTCAAGCTCTGGTGGAAGGCGGTCATGCACATGTGGGACCGACCGCGACCGGCGCCCGAGTACCAGATGGGCTGGAAGGACAAAGCCGCTGCGAAACGCTCGCTGCAACGCATCCTCCAATGGGACTTCGACCGCATCGTGATCGCCCACGGCGACAACATCGATGCCGATGCCAAGGCGATCGCCCAAGAAGCTTGGGCGAAGCCGCTCTCGTTCGAAACCTAGCTCGGAACGAGCACCAGCTTGCCGACGGTCATTCCCGACTCGATGTCGGCGTGTGCCCTGGCCACGTCCTGCAAAGCGTATTCCTTCACGGGTGGCGCCTGAATCTTCCCCTCTTCGATCCACTGGTGCAGATCGGAAACGAAGAGCTCGAGGAGGTCCGTTCGATCGAACAGGTAGCTCAGATTGAAGGCAAGCACGCTCTTGCTGTCGTTGGTGAGGTCTAGCGGATTGAAACGTGGCAGCCTCAACCAATCCAAAGCGAGCTTCGGCCAATTGGGCTTGCCTCCCTCCTTTGGCATCATCGTGTGGAAACCATAGATGACGAGCTTGCCGGCGCGGCGGAGCTGCCTGTAGCTCTCTCTGAGCGTCGCGATACCGTTGGCATCGCACACCACGTCATAGCCTTCTGGTGCGAAGGCGTGGGCTTCTCTCCAAAGGTTCTGTTTAGATTTGTCGATCACGGAGTCGGCCCCGACCGCCTTCGCGACCTCTACTTTGTGGCTCGCGCCAACGACCCCAACGACCTCGCAATCCATGATCTTCGCGAGCTGAACGAGGCTGGTGCCTACTCCGCCGGCGGCGGAATGCACGAGGATCTTCGCTCCCGACCGCGGGTGCGCGAGCTCCTTCAGAGCGAACCATGCGGTTAGGAACACCGCGGGCAGCGCGGCGGCCTGAGCGAACGAAAGCGAGGCCGGTTTCGAAAAAACATAGACCTCGTTCACGCACAGCTTCGTCGAATACCCATTGAAGAGAGTGACGGCGACTACCTCATCTCCAGGTTTGAAAGCCCTTACCCTTTCGCCACATCGCTCGACGACTCCCGACACCTCGAAGCCGGGGGTGATGGGCCACCCTACGAATTCTCTTGCCGAGGCATAAAGCCCCATGCGCACGATGACATCCGCGTAGTTGATCCCGATGGCACGCACGTCGATGACGACCTCGTCGGGGCGGGGACTCGGATCCGGTGCCTCTTCGAGCCGCAGCTGGTCGTAGCTGCCAGCTTGGTGAATGACGACCTTTTTCATCGGGACATCCTCGCTCGTATCTCTCTTTCAGCAATCGTACCGACGCCGCATTGCCTCGCGCTGATCGAAGAGCGTCTTTCCGCGGGCTTTGCATCGGGCTGCGAGGTCTGCGACGAGCAGCGCAGCGCTCACGCCATCTTGGTCTCGAACGAAGGTGGTCGCCGCGTAGCCCCCATCGTCGAATCCGATGACGTATCGATAGCCCTCGGCTTCGAGCTCGAGCGCACGCCGCTGGATCGCTCCTTGGCCGGGCTCGGTTTGCTCACAACGTGCGCCATGGGCCTCCGCGATCTTGCCGAGCAGCGGCGAGCCTGAAGTCGTGGAGAGGACCATGCGCTTCGAAGACCCGTCGTCGCGTTCGAGCAGGTCCTCGGCCAACATGCAGCCGACATCGTCCCGAGAGAGGAGCTCGTAGCCGTCTCGAGAAGGGGCCGCGACCCCAAGACGGCCCGCGTCGGGGTCGTTGACGAGAACGAGCTCGGCGCTGATCTTCGTGGCGAGCGCGAAAACCTTTTCGAGGGCCTCAGGCTCTCGAGGGTTCGGGGTTTCGACGGTCGGGAACCGGCCATCTGGATCCGCTTGCGAGGTCACGCTCTTCAGTCCGGTAAACCCCGTTGCGCCGAGTACCGCTCGGACCAGGCGGTCCCCGACGCCGTGCAGCGCGCTGTATGCGATGGGAAGGCGGCGAGCTTCGGACGCAGGACCGACCAACGAGACGACGCGTTCGCGGTATCGCTCCACCAAGTCGTTCAACGCCTGCATGCGCCCCTGAGCGATCGCTTGGTGGCGAGTCCATCGGGGAACGTTGCCAGCGCTGCCAATCTCGGCGATCTCTCGTGTGATGGCCTCTTCGTCCGCAGAAGTGATCCGGGCCCCGTTCGAACCGAACACCCGGTAGCCGTTCCAGGAAGCAGCGCTCTCGCCACCGGTGATCATCACCCCCGCGGCAGCCCCGGTCTCCAGCACCGAAAAGGCGAGCACCGGGGCGGGCATCATATCGTCCAGCATCCATACCTGAAAACCGGCGCCCGCGATCACGCCGGCGGCGTCGGTCGCCAGCTCTCCGCTCATTTTGCGCGCGTCGAAGCCGACGCACACCCCGCGCTCGGCAGCGCTTGGCATCTGTTGGCGAAGCCAGCGACAAAGGCCTGCCGTTGCACGGATCACGGTGACGCGGTTCATCCGATTCGGGCCAGGGCCCATCCGGCCGCGCAAGCTGGCATCTTCGAACGTGAGCGAAGCGTCGAAGCAATCGTCTATGCGATCGCGGTCGCCGCGATCGAGCAGCTGTTTGAGCTCGCGTCGAGTGACGGGATCTGGGTCGTCCGCTAGCCACTGCTCAGCCCTCTCGACCGGGTCCACACGCTGTATGTAGCTTGGCGGACAAAGCTTGTCCCCCGGACGAAAAAGGGGACTGTCCCCTTTTTCTACGGGCGCTTGCGTGCGGTGATGATCATGTGGTCGGAGTCGCTGTCGTAGACGCGCTGGTCGAAGTCGCCATGGGCAACGAGTGGCTCGAGGCCTGCGCTTTCTAGGGCTTCGAACGCTTCTTCGAGGCGTAGATAGCGGTGGCGGATCGTCGCGAGGATCTCTTCTCCATCATCCTCGGGGACGTAGCGATAGTGGACCGTGAAGCGCTGGGGGCTCCGCTCGTATTTACTTCGCTCGAAGACTCGCCAACGTTTGCCGCGTGCGTCGACCGTCGCGATCTCGCCTTCTTCGTCGACGCCCTCTTCGAAGGAATCATCTTCGTGGAACGGGTCGCCTGCATAACCGTCGAACACGAGAAGCCCGCCTGGAGCGAGCGCCTTCTCGACTCGCACGAACGTGCGCCGGACACTCGCCAGGTCCGGAAGGCAGTAGATTCCATTGAAGGGAATCAGGACGCGGTCGAATCCGCCTCCGACGTCGAAAGTCTCCATGTCGGCTCGCTGGAGCTCGACCGATGCGGGAAGCCGCTTTCGGGCGAGGGCAAGGGCCTCCTCGGAGGAGTCCACGCCGTGGAGCATCGTGACCTGACCTACGAGCGCGGCGAGGATCCGGCCTGACCCGCAGCCGAGCTCCAGCGCACGGTCCGCGCCAGCACATACAGCACGGTAGAAATCCTCGTCGCCCTCGTTGCCGCCGTGCAAGGACGCGTAGAGGTCGGCCGGATAGTCGCTGGTCATACGATTGCGCAACCTGTCGCCGTAATGACGGCGTGCCAACAGGCTCCGCGGCCCGTGGTTTTTTGGAGCGGTTTTGGGTTCTTCTCGGTTCCGGGGCCGCCTCGCGCCCGTGCTATTCTGCCACCGGAATGATCAAGAGAGCGGACCAGCTTGGAGATCAGATCTGCGATTTCGGTGTGGACACCGGCCTGATCGACGCGAACCTCCGCCTGTCGGTCGAGGAACGAATGCGGCGCCATTTCGAGCGGGTCCGGATGTATCAGCGGATGCAGGCCCGCACGCTGAGTGAGGTCGAGCGCGCCTCGTTGCGGCAGGCCCAGGTCGATGACGCGATTCGCCGCTGGGGCGATGCGGTTCCGAAGTGACGAGCCGCCAACAGCAGACCGAGCGCTTGCTCGAGGTGCTCGCGGGCTCGGGCTTGGACTTCGTCGTAATCGGCGGCGTCGCTGCGATCGCACACGGTGCGACGACGGCGACTCAGGATCTCGATATCGCGATACAGCTCGACGCGGACAAGGTCCGGCAACTGCTCGAGGCGTTGGCTCCGTACAACCCGGTTCACTTCACCAGGCCAGATCTTCCCCTCGTGGCTGAGAATGCCGAGTCACTGGCGAAGTTTCGCCTACTCCTCGTCGAGACCGATCTTGGTCGCCTCGACATCCTATCGGAGGTCGAGCCGTTCGGGAGGGTGTCGGAACTGCCTACGGTTAGGCTGCCTCTGCTACCAGCAACGGTATTCGAGGTCATTGATCTCGACGCCCTGATCGAGGTGAAAGCCCACGTTGGAAGAGGCAAAGACAAGATCCTCGAACAAGAGCTTCGGGCGGTGAGAGAGCGACGGCGGAACGCTAGCGACGACCCGTGATGAGCCGTCGCGGTGAAGGCATTGCCACCGCGGGGCGAATCCGGTTTTCGCTTGCGTGCAGGGGCCGTGGGTGGTAGCTACCGCTATTGATTTTCACTTTCAATAAAGGGAGCAACTCCGATGTCCTTGAATTGGCGCCTCGGCGTCATCATTTTCCCCTGTAGTTGCACGATCTTGGCCGCCTGTGGCGGCGGCGGTGACGGGACCGAGGCGGGGCCGAACCTGCCCGACACCTATGCCTTCGAGCGGGGCGGGGCGTCTACGGTTGCCTACACGGGGCAGAGCACGCGGCAGGTGCTGGTCGAAGACCTCGTGGGGCTCTTGAAGTCGATCAGCGGCGAGGTGCTCGGCGGGCAGAACCTCGATCGTTACGACACCGCCGAAGAGGTCTACGCGTTCCTGACTCCCCTTTATGAGCAGGGTGGCATCGCGGATACGAGTCGCGCCATTCCAAACTTCGTCGCGGACGGCGACGCGATGCTGCAGGCCACCTACGCCGACTTCAACGACGCGAACCTTCAGTCGAAGACCGCCGGCAACGACTCGGTCACCGACCACGCCGATTGGAACGGCGGCGCGTTTGTCGGGTGGGACGAGGCGAACCTCGTCATCAACGCGGCGGGCGACCTTGGTGCACCGGCAACGCCGGAAGAGCTGATCCGCGCGTTCTTTTGGACGTTCGCGCAACAGGCCGCCTCCGGCGCGACGGGCAGCTTCCCCATCGACGCAGCGACTCCACTCTACCTCACACCGGAGGGCCTCGACCTCACGCAGCTTCTCGAAAAGTTCCTGCTCGGCGCGGTCAACTTCAGCCAAGGGACCGACGACTACCTCGACGACGACGTTCCCGACAAAGGCCTTCTCTCCGCCAACGAGATCGACGGTGACGAGGCGTACACCACGCTCGAGCACCATTGGGACGAGGCCTACGGCTACTTTGGCGCCGCGCGCGACTACAGCGGGTACACCGACGAAGAAATCGCAGGCGCCGGCGGCCGAGCAGACTACCAGAACGGCTACTACGATTCGAACGGCGACGGCGCGATCGACCTCATGGGCGAGCTCAACTTCGCGGCCTCGGTCAACGCCGCCAAGCGCGACCTCGGCAGCACCGCCGTTGCGCCCACCGATTTCACCGCTGACGCCGACCTCGCGTTCCGCACGGGTCGCGCGATCATCACCCAGGCCTTCGAGTCCGGCACCCCGCTAGACCTCCAAGCGCTCCAAGTACAGCGCGACGTCGCGGTGTCGACCTGGGAAAAGGCCTACGCGGCGACCGCGATCCACTACATCAATGACGTGCTCGCTGACATGGACACAATCGGCACCTCTGACTACAGCTTCGCCGACCATGCCAAGCACTGGTCCGAGCTCAAAGGGTTCGCGCTCGGCTTTCAGTTCAATCCTCGCTCGCCGATGAGCGAGGCAGACTTTGCGGCCTTGCACGCGGCGGTCGAAGACGCACCGGTCGGCGCCTCGGCAAGCGCTCCCACCAACGACGAAACCTACCGGGGTCAGCTCCTCGATGCCCGCAGCAGAATTGGAAATGCATATGACTTCGATGAAGCAAACGTCACGGCTTGGTGAGTCGCTCGCGCTCGTTGCGCTCAGCATCGCCGCCCTGAGCTGCAGCAGCGACGGCACTTCGGGCGCAGGTGGTGGCGGGGGTGACACCGGAAGGCGCGGCGAAGTGCTGGCGTCGATTGCGGAAAACGTCGTGTTGCCCCTTCAGACGCGCTTTGCGACGGAGGCTGCCGCGCTCGAGCGCGCGGTCGCAGAAGCCACGCCGACGCCCGAAGGACGCGACGCCGCGCGACAAGCCTGGCAGACCGCGATGGCCACCTGGGAAGAGCTCGAGATGATGCAGTTCGGCCCGCTCGGGTCGAGCTTGAACGTCATGGGAGGGCAAGACCTCCGCGCGCGCATCTACACTTGGCCGCTCCTCAGCCTGTGCCAAGTCGATCAGCAAACCGTCGAGGACGGGCACGACGATCCGGACGCGAACGAGCAGACGCCGGGTGCACCGCTCGGGCTCGGGGCCATCGAATACCTGCTCTTCAACGAGAGCCCGGACAACAACTGCACGGAGTTCAACACGATCAATCTGGACGGCACGTGGGACGCCATGGCCGACACGATTCCGTCCCGGCGCCTCGAGTACGCGTCCGCGCTTGCGACCCTGGCGCGCCGTCGCGCCGACGAGCTCGTCACTGCCTGGTCGCCCGACGGGGGGAACTACATCGCAGAGCTCACCGACCCACGCCGCGCGGGTGCGGTCTACGGGTCCGCGCAGGAGGGGCTGAACGCGGTGTCCGACGCGATGTTCTATCTCGAAAAAGAGAGCAAAGACATGAAGCTCGGCACGCCCCTGGGTGAGACCATGGGCTGCCTGCAGCCGCCGTGTCCCGAAGAACTCGAGTCGCTCTGGGCGCGGTGGTCGAAGCCTCACCTGCTCGCGAACCTTCGTGGGTTTCAGGCGTTGTTCCTCGGTGGGAGCCCGGAGTCACCGGACGCGCTCGGCTTCGATGACCTTCTCGTCGACATGGGTGCGGCGGATGTCGCAGACGACATGGCGCAGGCCATCGCCGATGCCATCGCCGCCACCGATGCCGTCCCGGGTACCTTCCGCGAGGCCCTCGACCAAAATCCAACCGAGTTGGAAGTCGCCTATGACGCCCTTCAAGTCGTGACCGTCTTCCTCAAAACGACGTTCGTGTCCGATCTCAACCTCGAGGCGCCCGACCGCGCCGCGGGAGACAACGACTGATGTTCGAGCGACTTCGAACGGCGCTTCTCGAACCACGCGATGCCGCTTCGCTCGCAGCGTTTCGGTTTCTGTTCGGAGCGATTCTCTCTCTCAGCAGCATTCGGTTTCTTTGGAACGGTTGGGTCGACCGCTTTTACGTCCAGCCGACGTTTTTCTTCAAGTACTGGGGCTTCGAGTGGGTGGAGGTTCTTCCCCAGGCCTGGATGACCGCGGCGTTCGTCGCGATGGCGGTGCTCGCGGCGTTCGTGGCTGTGGGCTTTCTCTACCGCGTGTCGATCGTCGCGCTCTTCGTCGTGTTCACGTACGTCGAGCTGATCGACGTCACGAACTACCTCAACCACTACTATCTCGTCAGCCTGTTCGCGTTGTTGATGTGCTTCTTGCCGCTCAACCGCGCTTGGTCGGTCGATGCGTGGCTTCGGCCAGGCCGCTTCGCGCCAGTGGTGCCCGCGTGGATGCTGTATTTGATGCGCTTCCAGGTCGGCGTCGTCTACTTCTATGCCGGCCTCGCGAAGTTTCAGCCCGATTGGCTCATTCACGCGCAGCCGCTCGGCATCTGGCTCGCTTCCCGCACCGAAGCGCCTCTGATTGGCGCGCTGCTGACCCTGCCCGCGATGCCGCACATCATGAGCTGGGCGGGCTTTCTCAACGATGTGTTGGTCGTGCCGTTTCTCCTTTGGCGCAGGTCGCGCCCGTACGCCTTCGCCACCGTCGCGTTCTTTCATTTCTGCACGCACCTGCTGTTCGTCATCGGTGTGTTTCCGTTTTTGATGGTGAGCGGTGCCACGCTGTTCTTCGACGCCGATTGGCCGCGAAAGCTCTGGGCGCGGCTTCGGGGAAGCGCGGCCCTGCCTCGGTCGGCGCTCGGCCGAGCTCCCGTCGCGGCGGGTCGATGGTCGAATGTGGCCGCCGCTCTCGTCGCGGGTTTCTGTTTGGTGCAGGCATTCGCGCCGCTCCGCACACACCTCTACCCGGGCGACGTGCTCTGGCACGAGCAAGGCATGCGCTATTCGTGGCGCGTCATGGTCCGCGAGAAGAACGGAAGCATTCGCTACCGGGTGCGATGGCAAGGGGCCGACCGCGAAGTGCAGGTGCCGCCGAGCCGCTACCTCACGAGCCATCAGGAGCGTGAGATGTCGGGGCAGCCTGATCTCGTTCTTCAGCTCGCGCGCCGCATCGCCACCGACTTCGAGGCGAAGGGCCACGAAGGCGTGGAAGTCCGCGTCGACGCGCTGGTCTCGCTGAACGGCCGCCGCGCGGCGCCGATGATCGACCCCAACGTCGACCTCGCCGCGATCGACGACGGCGTTTCGCTCGCCTCCTGGATCGCGCCGTCGCCCCCCGGCCAGCCTCTTCCGGCGTATCCGAAATCGCATCGGTACGCCGGCACGAAGCGGGCCGATCGGTGACCCACGCCCGCGGAGGCTCCGGACGATTGCATTCGACCGTCGGTGCCCCGCTGGCGGTCGTTTTCGTCCTTGCTGCCGCGAGCGCGCACGCACAGGAACCGTCCGGACAGACACCGGCCGCGCCCGATCCCGCGCCCGACACCGACGACGCGATGCTCGAGGAAGAGCTCCAGCTCCTCGACGAGCAGACGTACGGCGACGAAGAGCCCGTGCCGGCCGATGATGTTCCCACCGAGACGCCGCCGAAAGCTCTCGTCAAAGACCCGGGACCGCTTCCCGAGCTGCGAGAAGTCACCGTTCGCTACACCCCCGAGGACATCTTTCGGATGGGCGGGTCGGTCCAGGCACTCGACCAGAAGCAGCTCGAGACCGCCCAGTACGACGATCCAAACGCGGTCCTGCTCCAAGTCCCCGGCGTCTACATTCGACAGGAAGACGGCTTCGGCCTGCGCCCGAACATCGGCCTCCGCGGAACCAATCCAAATCGAAGCTCGAAGGTCACCCTGATGGAAGACGGCGTGCTCTTCGGCCCGGCGCCGTACTCCGCGCCTGCCGCCTACTACTTCCCGATGATGGCGCGCATCACGGGCCTCCAGGTGTTCAAGGGCCCCGCTGCCATTCTCTACGGCCCGCAGACGGTCGCCGGTGCGCTCAACTACCTGAGCCGCCCCGTTCCCGAAAAGCCGCGCGGCCAGATCGATCTATCCTATGGCCGCTTCCAAACGATTCGCGGGCATCTGCACTACGGACGTCAGGCCGACTGGGGAGGGTTTGTCGTCGAGGGCATTCATCTCGGCACGCAGGGCTTCAAGCGCCTCGACGGCAACTTCGGCCGCGGCAACACGGGCTTTCAGCGAGGCGAGCTCATGTTCAAGGGCTTCGTCAACAACGACCTCGCTTCGCACGCCTTCAACCGATTGACCGTGAAGTTCGTCGGCTCGCGCGAGAAATCCAACGAAACGTACCTCGGTCTGACGGACGACGACTTCCGCGCCAACCCCGACCGCCGCTACATCTCGAGCCAGCTCGACAACATGAGCTGGTGGCGCACGGCGATCGAGCTCACCCACAACCTGGCCGTCGGCGACAACATTCGCCTCGAGACCACCGGATACCGGCACGACTTCGACCGAACGTGGGAGCGCGCCAATCAGTTTCGCGACGGCACGCAGTTCCTCGACGTCTTGACGCAGCCGACGACACCGCCGCTCGATTCGTACTACCAAGTGCTAACCGGCGCTCAGGATTCACCGTCGGCAAGCGGTGGCACCGGCGCGCAGGACGTCATGGTGATCAATAATCGTCGTCGCTACGTCGTCATGGGCATTCAAACGAACCTCCGAGCCGACTTCGACACCGGGAAGCTCCACCACGAGATCGAAGCGGGGCTCCGGTTTCACTACGACTCGGTGGATCGCTTTCAGCCCGAGCAGGGCTACAGCGTGCAAAACACGCAGCTCGTGTGGGACGGCGTCACGTTCAACGAGAACCCGGACCTTCTCATCGACGACAACAAGGGCGAGGCGCAGGCGCTTTCGGGCTACCTCGTCTACGGCCTCGAGGTCCAAGAGCTCGTCATCAAGCCCGGCCTTCGCGTCGAACACATCCGCACGTTCTTCGAAGACGAAAAGGACGCACCCGACGCCGGTCGAGTCCGCGAGACCCCTCAAACCGTCGTTCTTCCCGGTATCGGGCTCCAGTACACCATCGTCGAGGGCTTGGCTGCGCTTGCGGGCGTTCACCGCGGCTTCAGCGCCGTCACGCCCGGTAACCGCGCGCTCGCCGACCCCGAGCTGTCGATCAACTACGAGCTCGGCTTTCGCTACACGACGAAAGACTCCGCAGGCTTCGGGGAAGTCATCGGCTTCTTCAACGACTACAGCAACATCACGAGCGAGTGCACGCTTTCGGCTGGCTGCAACCCGGACCTGGTGAACCAGCAGTTCAACAACGGGCGCGCTTTCATCGGGGGTGTGGAGGTGCTTGGTGGCTATACCGTGTCGCTTCCGCGCGAGCTCGCCATGCCGTTTCGCATCACGTACACGTACACGAGCGCGACCTTCCAATCGACGTTCGAGTCGTCCGACCCGACGATCGGCGACATCATGAAGGGCGATCCGGTTCCGTACGTGCCTGCGCACGTCTTGAACGCGCAGCTTGGCTTCCAGAGAAGCTTCTGGGGGGCGTATCTATTTGGGACCTACTTTGGCAAAACGACCGAGGGCGTCGTCGGCCTTCAGCCGCTTCCCACCACCGACCCGTACTTCGTGTTGGACTTCGTGGGACGCATTCGCTTCGAGCCGGTCGAGGCGTACCTCCGCCTTCAGAATCTCACCAACACGCGCGCGATCGTGTCCCGCCGCCCGTTTGGAGCGCGTCCCACCGCACCGCTGTCCTTTCAAATCGGGGTCCAGGTCGACTTCTAAGCCCTTGGAATCAATACGATTGTGCCTAGATACGCGCCTATTGGTCCCAGGTGGGGATGGGGCTTGTTGAAGATGATTATCAATGTCACGGTCTAGATGCGATGTTCACGCGTCCCGGAACGTTCCTGATCTCTTCGCTGGCCGTGCACGGGGTGATGTTTGCTGCGCTTGCCGCAACCCCACCTGTCGAGGCGCTGAGCGACGAGATCCGCGCGATCGAGTTCGTGACGATCACGGAAGAGGGCGGCGGGCGGCTCGGCGACGACGAGGAGATCGGTGATGCCGTCGCGCCCGAGAAACCGCCCGAGCGCTTGTTCCGAAAGGTTCGGCCGAAGCCGACGTTGAAGTCCGCGCGCGTCGCCGTAGCCGCAAGACCGGAACCGGAAGCGGAGCCGCCATCGGATTCAGGCCCATCGACGAACGCCAGCGAGATCTCCGACAGCAGCCCGACGAGCCATGCGATGGCGATGGGCTCTGCGGGCACCGATCCCACCGCGGTTGGCTCCGGCACGGGCGGTGGCGAAGAAGGTGTCGATCGGCGTTTGGCGCTTCGCGCATGGCTTCGAGAAGTGCAGCGCGAGGTCAACAAGATCGCCACTCGCAACTATCCGAGCTCTGCGGTGCGTAGACGACTCGAAGGCCGGCTTCGCCTCGGCGTGACCATCGGCACCGATGGCACGATCGTTTCAGTGCGAGTGCTTTCTTCGTCCGGGCACTCGGTGCTCGACGACTCCGCCACCGCCTCGGTCCACGCGCTTCGCATTCCGGCACCCCCCGAGGCACTCCGATGGCGCCAGCGCGAGATCTCCCTGCCGATCCGGTACGCGCTCGACTGACGCCGGTGCTACCGCATGCGAACGCCTGCCCGGTTCGGCTGTTGGAGCGCGGTCGTCTTCGGGTAGACTCCGAGCCTGGAGCTTTGCCCCGTGATCACCGCTGTCGACCACATTCACATTCATGCTGTCGACCCCGAGGCGACGATCCGATTCTACGAATCGTGCCTCGGAGGGGAGCGTCTCGGGTCGATCCCGTCGATCGAGAGTCGCGGCGGCAATCACGGCGTGCTTCTCGGCGGGCAGATCTTGATCATCAGCGAATTCCCCGAGGGCATGAGACCTGCTGAGCCTCCGGAGCCAGGCGTCGGTGCGCTTCGCTCCGGCTTCGGCGTTGCGCACTTTGGTCTTCAAACCTCCGACCTCGACGGCGTGCTCGTTCGCTTGAGGGAGGCAGGTGCGGAGGTGCACGGTGAGCCGCGCCAGGCAGGTTCCGTCCGCTACGCCTATGCAACTGCACCCGACGGCGTCGTCATCGAGCTGGTGGAGCTCCATCTACCGGCGCACCTCGCGCGGCTGATGCCTTTGCTTCGCGGCATCGATCGAGCGATCCACCTGACACGCCGCGCTTTGGCGAAGCAACTCTTCAAGTAGCTGCACGTTGGCGGCGGCAGCGCCGCCACATTGCGAAGGCGGCTAGGCATACAAACGGCACCCAGGGGTCTGCTGCGCCGGGTGCGGTCGTGTAGCACCCGCAGCCGCCACCGGTGCTTCCGCCGGTTGACCCTCCGGTGCCTGTGGTTCCGCCAGTGCCACCGTCACCGCCCGTGCCGCCGGTCGGCAGGTCCGCGCAGTCGTAGATGTCGCCCACGAGCACGGGTGCGAAGCCCGTTGGGTTGCAGATCGCCACGACGACCTCGTCCATGAGCACGTCGCCCGGCTCCTCGTCACGTCCCGAAAAGGACGTGATTTCGACTTGGTAGGTGTACTCGGATTCATCGGCGACCACGCCCGCGTAGCCCGCCAAGATCACCGCTTTGGGCGGGTCGTCAGAGAGCAGTCCGCTCGGAACCCGGACCGTATCCTCCGTGGCGGGGCCAACGGGGTCGTCGACCGAGCAGTCCGCGATGACGGCTTCGTCGAGACTCGCTGAGTCAGGAACACATTCACTTTCTGGAATGGAGAAGCCTGCGAGCGCTTCTTTCGGAAGAAGGAAGCGCGTTTCCACGTCGCTCACATCGACCGAGCCGGCGTTGCGGACCGTTGCATTCACCACGAGCTCGAGCGGAAACATCTCGGGAAGCTCGCCCGGCTCGGAGACCTGCGCCACAGACAGCTCGATGCGAAGCGCCGTATCGTTCACGGTCACCGCCCAGTTGTCGATGTCGATCTCGATTGGCGTAGGCGGCGCGGAGCAGTCCGACGTTGCCGGACACGACTGTCCCTGTACGATGCCGAACGAAATCGGCGAGCCGTTCTCGGAGAAATCGGGCGTCGCCGGTTGGCCGTCCTCCATCCAGATGTGCGGCGTGAGGTCGGCGGCTTGCAAATTGGAGATCGACCAGCGCGTCCAGCCCGCTTCGGTGATCAGCCCTCGCTCGCTGATGGCGCCCCACAAGAACCCATCCTGCTGAACCGCAAGCGAGACCGCTCGGCTGCCGCGCCCCCCAGGAGGGAGCCTGGCATCGAGATCGACGTCGATGCGGTCGATTGGGCCGAGCGTTCCTGGATCATAGACCGCCTGATCGTTGATGAGAATGCCCCAAACCGCCCACATCCCGCCCATCGGCACGGTGACGCTCGTGAGCACCGGGCGGATGAAGGCGCCATGGTTGCCGCCGCTTCGTGGCGCCGCGGCGTCAAAGCCCCCGCCTGGCGCGTCCGGCGGATCGTTGAACGAGCCGTAGATCGACCAGTCGACCAACACGCCGTCGCCGTCGACCTCGAAGGTGCCGTCTTCGTAGCGCTCTTGGGCGGCGGCGGCGGTGGCCCACCCAAGCACGGCGACGCAAAGCAAGAGAGTCGTGGCAGACATGGAACGAGGCTGTCGCTCCGGGGTTGTATACGCGGAAGCTTCAATCATCGCTGACCTCCTAGCCGAGTACGCGGGTCGTGCCCCTCGTCGCGGAGGCTACCACACCACTCACCTAGTAACGCGGACGCGCTCGATGCTCAGAACCATGCCGCGGGCGGGGCCGAGGGTGATCGTAAGCGCGTCACCTTCGAGGTCCGCCACGAGCCTGCGCCCCGCGTCCGGGTCTAGCAGCGTGATGTTCGAGAATTCGCCCGCGATCTCGAACCGCTCGGTGCGGGTTTCGAAGCTTTCGTTGAAGACATAGTAAAGGTCGCCGTCGCGGACGGCGCGATGGGCGAACGACAGTCGCGTCCCATCCTCGCCGAGTGGATGAAGCGCAGGGGCTATGCCGGCGGCTAGAAGCGCAGTGGGGATCTCCGTGGCGTCCGCCACCTGCGCCACGGCCCCCGCGAGGGTCTCTGCAAGCGCGGTAACTTCTGCATCGCGCGTTTCCGCATTGACGAGCCCGTCGGCTCGCGCCGGGAGAGCGCCCAGCCACACCACGGGAACACCAGCGGCCGCCGCGTTCTGAATCGAGGCGAGAACCGCGGGGTCGGCGACGTCGAGCTCGGACACGAGGAGGGCGGCAAATTCGGCCTCGCCAACGCGGAGCGTTGCGTCTGCGGCAGTCGCGTCACGGAGTGCGCTTCGGCTCACGCGCGTATAGCTCAAACCGGCTCGGCGGAGGGCGCCACTCGTTTCCGACTCGAACGCCTCTGGCACGACGCCGGCGAAGTTGGGGAAGTTGGTGACCTTCCACGTCGGGTAGAGCCACGCGACCTCCGCCTCCGCGCGGCCGCGGCTCATGGCATAGCCAAGGCGCGTCGCCATCGCGTTGAGGGAAGGCAAATCGGACCAAATGCTAGCGCCGGGATGAATGTCGAATGAGAGATCAGCCGGGCCGGCCGTCGCGGCCGAGTCGTCCCGTGGGCCGAACGGGAACCAGCGCACGCCGTCCGTGTGCTCGTAGGGGTACGGGTGCCCATGGAGCATCAGTCGGTTGATGCCCGCGCTGAACGCACGACCGAACAAGAGTCGCACCTCTTCTGCACTCAGCTCTCGCGCGCCGACGGTGACCAACGTCTCGCTGCTCGAAAACCGCTTGCCGCCGACTTCGGCAGCCGAGGCAGCGAGCCGCAAGAAGTCGTACGAGCCGCCTGCGTAAAGCCCCTCGGATTCGGGCACGTCCGCAATCGAGTAGGCTTCGAGGGCGTCGGCATAGCCTCCGTGTGCTTGTAGACGGAGCTCGATGCCGCGCTCGGCCGCCCATGTGCCGACGATTTGGATCGTCTCCTCGCTGAAACGGGCGCCCCGAAATGCTTCGTAGTCTTCTCGCGCGCGCACGCCTCGTCCATCAGTCGCGGCATATCTAGGCCCCGGCTCACCGAAGATGTTCACGTACTCCGATTCCCCCCCGTCGAGAAACAGAAAGGGCTGGAACGGCGCGATGTCGTACCCGAGCCTCGCGGTGAATGCGTCTCCAAACGCCGTCGTCCAAGGGAGCTCCGCGGCCAGCTCGAAGCTGTCGATGAACACCGCGCGAGGTGGGCAGTCCGCCGCGGCGTCCACCCACGCGGCGAATTGGCGTTCCAGAAACCCTTCGACCCCACGCCGGTCGAGGTGATCGATCACTCGAGCCTGCTCGAGCGGTGCCGCGTACGCGTTTCCAAACGGAACGTGCTGCGTTCGGTTCTCGTAGACGGCGAAGACGCGGTGGACGCCTGGGGGCACGTCCCAGGTCAGCGTGCCGTCATCAACGTGGTCGCCGAGGTCGATCACCTCTCCCAAAACGGCCGGTGCGTCTTCCGATTCCTCGATCACGGGCGCTGCGAGCACGGAAACCAACGCGGTCTCTTCATCGAATCCGTCGATCGCAGGGAGAATTCGGTTCGTCGCGTCGATCCAACTCGGCGGAGCTGCCTCCGGGAGTGGTCCAACATGACTCAGCGGGCCCTCCAGCGTTTGCTCGGCTGCAATGAGCTGTCGCGAGCCGTCGTCCCCGACGTCCGGACCCCCGGTCGACCAGCCACTGCCGAGCGTGAGGTCCCACGCGAGCCCGACATCGCGTGCCGCGCACGCCGCCACCCCGAGCGAAACCAAGAACGAAGCTTCCCCGACCGTTCGGATGCGGTCGTCTTCTCGGAGATCGGCGTTCGTCAGCGCAGCCATGAAAGGCTGAATCTCCACGGCGCTGTACCCGAGCTCGGCGAGCTGCGCGAGCTCATCACGAAGCGTCGCATCATCCACGCTGCCGCCAGGCCACCACCACCGGGCCTGTGGTCCAAAGCTCGTGGGTGGGTTTGCGAAGATCGCCGGGGAGAACACGTCGTCGCCGGCTACATCGCCCGAGGACGACGAGGTGCATCCATGCGTCGCCAAAACGACGACTACGAACCACGCGCGCCACATGCTCGGTGGTAGCACGGTCATCGGCGTAGACACGTTCATGGTCGTGCCGCGTTCGCTGCGATTATGAATTAACATGAAGAACCACGGCTCCATCCTGGGTTGGTGCGCCAGCGCACCAAGGGCTCGATGCGACCGCTGTCACTCTTGAGTGGCGGTCGGGTCGATAGTAGGCTCGCGCAATCGAACGGGAGGTTCCTTTCTCTTACGCGATTCGTTTCCGATTGGTGCTCGCGACTCTTGCTCTTTCGATGCTTGGCCTTGGCTGCTCGGGTTCGAGCGCACCGGAGGAGTCGAGCGGCTCGCTTGGCCTCACCCTCGAGCTCGCACCGGGAATCGTGATCAACGAGGTGCTTTGGAAGATCACCGGCGGCGAGATGGCGCCGATGAGCGGCACCATCGACACCAGCGCTCCTGAAGCCACCGCCTCGGTCGAGGTGTTCGGCCTTCCACCTGGCGACGGGTATTTGGTGGAGCTCACGGCCATCGGCGAAGACGGTGAGGTGGCTTGTCGGGGGGACGCTAACTTCGATGTCGATTCGGGCGAGTCCACCGACGTGATGGTGATGCTCAACTGCAAAGCGCCCGACCGTCTCGGCGGTGTGCGCGTCGAAGGGAAGCCGAATTTCTGCCCGCAGCTCGTGAAAGTCGTCGTTTCTCCCCTCGCGACTGACGTTGGTGCGACGATCGACCTGTCCGCGTTGGCGGTCGATGTCGAAGGCGACGACTTCGCCTATCGCTGGTCGAGTTTCGGCGGCTCCATCGACGGCCGGACCGAACCGACGGCAACATTCACGTGCGACCGGGTCGGCCCCGCCTCCGTGACCGTCCAGGTGTTCAACGAGTCATTCGATTGCTTCGAGTCGAAAACCATCCAGGTCGAATGTATCGGCGACACGGGCTCCCCGATGTGCATGCCGAGCTCGCCCGTTTGCCAAGACGGGGAGTTTGGTCCGGTGATCCCCTGTTGCGAGCTCTCGGCGCCGGACCAAGAAAACGCCTGCGTCGGCGACGAAAGCCTCGAAAAACCAACCAGCTGCACCGAGACCGGCAACACAGTCATCCACGAGCTCACCGTGCTCGAGCTCGCTCCGAGCTGCAGCGATGGATACGACCTCGACGGTTGCGACGGCTCGAGCTGTGACAGACCAGCGCTTGCGCCGGACGAAGGGCCGGACGGTGTAGACAACGCGCTGACGGCATCGCAGCAACTCTGGGGCAACGTCGGGGGCGACCTCACGGGACTCAATCAAGCGTTCTCCGATGCTCTTTGCGGGCTTACGACGTTCCAGCAGGGCTTCGAGTGCCAGGCGCCCATCGCGAAGCTTCGGCTCTTTTTCGTCCTCGACGCGAATCTCGAAGAGGGCTGTGCGAACCTACGGGTGACCGACGGGTTGGTGACGACCGACGCGATCCTGAATCTCGGAAACCCGACCCAAAGCGGAACGGTCTGCGCGAGCGGCACGATCGGTGACGTCCCGCTCACGTTGCTCGGGTTTTCTGGTGTCCTCGAAAACGCGGTGGTGCGGATGACCGTGTCCGACGAAGGTTTCTCGAATGCTCTCTTGGGTGCCACGATCGACGAAGAGACGGCGATCACCGTGGGCGAGCTCCTGATTATCGGGGGCGGTGCGGTCGTTGCTCAGCTACTCGACATCAACGAGGACCTCACGGGGGACGTGACGGCACGCTGCAACGCGCTCTCCACGACGTTCGTCATCGGGGGACGGGTCCGAGCCGAACCCTGAAGTCGGACCGTCGTTCTTCGTGACGAACTCATGCCGCGAGCGGACGGCTGCGCAGATGGAGGCAGCTGGGCTAGCGGCTGGGATGTTCCGTTCGAGAACGCGGGCGTCCAGGCAAGCATCCTGCTTCCGTAAAGATCGAGCACTAACATCAGGCGGCCCGGTCCGGATCATCAATCCGGGCCGGGTTTCGCCGTTTAAGAGCGGTGTCATCTACGCCAGTGACGAGGAACCGCGTATCGGCTGGCGTCGCTCTCGAGCCGTGAGACGAGCTTGTCAGCCTCTCGGATCTGTGAATCGGAGAGCTCACGCTGCCGCTCTAGATAGGCCTTGGTCTGGCCCACGCTCGTGCCGGATTCGAGCTCGTCCTCGACCAGCTTGCGATAGCGTTCCCAACCCGACTTGTATGAGCGGAACTCGCGAAAGGTCGTGCGCCACCATCGCTCGCCGTGCCCGCCCGGTCGATCGGCGCCTGAGCCTCTGCGGGTGAGCACGACGACCCGTGGACTCGAGCGAATGGTGATCTCGTAGTCTTCGAGGAGGTCCATCCCGAGAAGGCCTTCGAACGCATTCGAGATCGAGCCGATCACCGTCACGGGGACCACCTTGACGGTCGCGCTACCGATCGAAGCGGAGTTCAATAGTGTTCGAATGGCGGGCGCGGAGCCACCGATGCCGCTCGCGCTCACGGCGAGCGCGCCTTGCCCGGACCGAAGCACGCCAAGCCGTTCGGCGACGGCGTACGAAATGTGCGTCCGCGGTGCGCCCGTGTCGAGGGCCATCGGCACGGTCAGCTGCCCGTTGAAGGTTACCTTGACGATCACGCGTCGCGCCGAGCCCTCGTACGCGATGTACGGAATCTCGATGACTTCGGTGTCCCCCGAAGAGCGCTGGGCGCTCAGCGGTACGGCGGATGACAGCGCGGACGCGCAGAGGAGGGTCGCGCTCAGGATCCACGCTGCGCGCGCCGAAGGTAAACGCTGCTGTTCCAAAGCTCTCTCCTTCGGCTCGCACCCTAACACGCCGCTGCGCCTGGCGGGCGCGCTGGGGCTGGTGGAAATTGGAAATCCAAGGGATGCTCGTGCTGGCGTGACCACAGACGAACACGGGTCTGGCTCGAGCGGCCAGCCTACTTTTTTGCCGCGTCGCCGGTTCTTGAAGTTGGGGCTCGCGGCGGGTGGCCTCGTGCTCGGAGTCGGTGGCGGCGGGCTCTTGGCGCTGCGAGGTCGCGCGCCTTCCGTCGATGGGCTGAAAGCGATCGACGCGCAGGCCTATCGAACGCTGCAGAGCCTCGTCGAGGTCATGCTTCCGAAGACCGACGCCATTCCAATCGATGCCACCGAGCTCGACCTTCCTCGCGCCTTCGACGCGTTTCTCGCCGATGAGCCCGAGCACAACGTCGACGACCTGCAGAAGGCACTTGTGCTCATCGAGTTTGGCCCGCTGGTTTTCGACAGGAAGCTCACGACCTTTTCAAAGCTCGAGCCCGAGGCGCGAAGCCAGCACTGGCACGAGTGGGGCGTGTCCGACAGCGCGCTTCGGCGGCAAGTCAGCGTCGCCATGCGCAAGTTCTTCAACCTCATCTACTTCGATCGGCCGGAGGTCTGGCCACACATCGGATATCCAGGACCTTCGATGCAGCGGAAGAGAGGGGAAACCCCGTGACGGGCGCGATCGTCGACCTCTCGAACGAAGCGACGCCCGCCTCGCTCGCCACCGAGATTTGCATCATCGGCTCGGGCTGTGGCGGAGCGACGGCCGCCCGCCTGCTGAGCGAGGCAGGTCGCGAAGTGGTTGTTCTCGAAGAGGGGCGCGACCTACTGGGGCCCGAGCGCACGCAGCGGGGGCCGGCGATGTACGACCAGCTCTACATGGATCGCGGCGGACGTGCGACCGACGACCAGTCGATCGCCGTGCTGCAGGGGCGTGTGCTCGGGGGCGGTGGCGTCATCAACGCCTGCGACGTGGTCCCAGCGCCCGAAGGCGTTCTGCGGCACTGGGCGACGAAGTATGGGCTCGAGGACTACGCCCCGGAGACATTCAAGCCGTTCGAGGAAGCCGCGCTGGCCGATCTCTCCGCAAGCCGCATCCCGGAGGATCTCGTCAACGTCGCGAATCGAAAGCTTCGTGAAGGCGCCGAAGCGCTCGGCCTGCGAGGCGAGGTCATGATGCACAACCGCGTTGGGTGCCAGGGGCTCGGGAGCTGTCTCCTCGGCTGCCCTCTGCACGCGAAACGCAATCCTCGAATGGTTGCGCTCCCAGCAGCAATTGCAGCAGGCGCACGCGTGTTCACGCGGGCCCGTGCGGTCCGCATCAAGCACGCCGACCGAGAGACGAAAGTCGTCCAAGTGCGCACGCTCGACGCGCGCGGGTATCACGAGCAGCAACGCTTCGAGCTTCGCGCCAAGGTCGTCATCGTTGCCGCCAACGCGATCGCGTCGGCGCAGCTCCTCTTGCGTTCTGGCATTGGCAACGAGCACGTTGGGCAGCACCTCACGCTTCAGCCGCAGCTCCCTCTGATCGCCTTTTTCGAGGAGCGCATCGCGGGCTTCGACGGCGTGCCGCAGTCCTACGCGGTGACGGAGTTCGAGGAGGAGGACAACCCCGAGTTCGGGCTGTGGGGCTATCGCATCGAGGGCATCATGACCACACCGGGGATTTCTGCTGCGGTCATGCCGTTTGCGGGCGCCGACGGGATGCTCGGCATGTCGCGCTACGACCGCATCGCAGCGTCGCTTCTGCTCGCACCCGACCAGCCTTCAGGGCACGTGGAGGTCGGCCGCGGTGGTCGCCTGCTCATTCGCTACGCGCAGCGCCCCAACCACAAAGAGCGGCTACGGCATGCCGTCGAGATGGGTTCGAAGGCATATCTCGAGGCCGGGGCGAAAGAGGTGCTCGTCCCAACCACAGAGCGTCTCGTGATTCGCTCGGCGGCCGATACGAAGCGGGCGAACACACTTTCGTTCAAACCAGCGACGGCTTCGCTCACGAGCGCCCATCAGCAGGGCACGGTCCGCTTTGCCGCGTCGGAGCGCGATGGTGGAGCCGACCCGGACGGCCGCGTTTACGGTACGCGCGACGTCTACGTGTTCGACTCGTCCGGCTTCCCCACGAGCTCCTCGAGCCACACGATGACGCCGATCATCGCATCGTCGCGAATGCTCACCACCAAGCTTCTCACGCGCATCTAGCCATGATCTTCGAACGAGCGTGCTGCAAGAGCCAGGCCTCGAACGAGGCGTTCCGGGTCCGAGTCTCCCCCATCGAGTTGCGACGCCTGTCCGCGTGGTGTTCCCCAAAACGGGTTCTCATGCCGAATCTCCGGCGGCAGCTCCACCTGCACGCCTTGAAGAAGGGGGACATTCACCGGGTTGTCTGCGTGCACACCTCGAATGGACGCCGGGATTCGCTCGAGCTCGTCTTCGATCACGTAGCCGACTAGCGACGCCCGAAGGCACGAGGCGACGTGACGCGCGAACCGCCGATTCCGGCCGCCGAGCAGCACGTGGCGTGGCAGTTTCTCCCGCCTGAACCCATGAAGCGTCACGACCACGTCGACGCCTTTGAAAAACGTTTGCAGCTTGGGTGACTCGTCGGGACGAAAGAAGGTCGAAGGCAAGTGCCATCGAAGATTGTCGGGCTGCCGGACGACGTAGAGAGATGCCTCTGCGTTTCTTGCCGCCGCCGTGGCGATGGTATCGGTGTGCTCCTCGAGGCTGCCGCCGTGAAAGGCCATGAAGCCAACCCTCGACCGCAACACGACCTCCTCTTCGACACCGGGGCACGCAAGAAGCTCCTCGAGATAGCGCCGGCCGCTCGGTCCGCTGTCGTTTCCCGCAGTCACCGCAAACAATTCTGATTTTTTTGCCGCGTCGACGCTACCGGAAGCCGTACCTTTCGAACGCTCGACGCCGCATACGACGGCACCATGGTTGTCAGAAGCTCGTGGACGACGTCGCGCAAATCGCATGCCCCTACTGCTTCGAGACGCTCGAGGTCTACATCGACCCTCAAGATGAAGGCGAGATGATTCGCGACTGCGACGTGTGCTGTCACCCGTGGATGCTTCAAGTGAGCCGTTCTACGGACGGAACGCTCATCGTTCGCGCGCTGCGAGCGCAGTAGCCTCACGGCGGCTCTCGCGGGTATCATCGGCTGATGCGTCTTTCCGATCTTCACCGAGAATCGTTCTGTAGGGCGCTCTTGGTTCTGGCTGCGCTCAGCCTCGTCGCCGGCTGCAAGGACAAACCGTGCCCCCCGTGCGAGTGCGAGGCTGCCTCTGCAGTGGTCCCGAAGGCGGCAGCCGAGCAGGCCGACCAAGCCGGACCCCGCTACTACGCACT
>CAJIBU010000104.1_pt1 | contig 25197 bp, 18 predicted proteins | sample 9199451 | NCBI WGS metagenome assembly CAJIBU01 (sample SAMEA7708315, study PRJEB35096) | sediment metagenome | biome: marine neritic benthic zone biome [ENVO:01000025]; feature: sediment [ENVO:00002007]; material: shallow marine sediment [ENVO:03000034] sea grass bed [ENVO_01000059] ... | reverse complement strand
CTCAGCGAACCATAGTAGCCCGAGCGCGGCCGATGGAGCGCTGCGTCGAGCACGCCCAAATCTCGAACGGCCCCATGCCCGCCAAAGCGTTCGATCAGCATCGCGTGAAGCGCCAACGCCTCGTCGACCGTCGGAAAGAAGGTGGACGGCACCGGCGTCTCCCTACTTTGCCAGCCGCGCGAGCAGCTCGTCGTGCTCGCTGATCACTGCCTCTGCAGCCTCGCGAAAGGCGGGCCGGACGCGCGACTTGGCGAGGTACTCTTCGACGGCTTCCGTGAGGAGGCTCGAGAGCGTGCGGTCTTGCTCCCGCGCATATGTGCGAAGGGCTTCGAGCGCTTGCTCGTCCATTTTGGAGCTGAATTTCACGGACTTGCCCATCCACCGAGTGTGCTTGACGTGTCAAGATACGTCAAGACTAGCTCGCATTCGAGCCAAGATGTCGCCGATAGCCCCAATCGTCGAACCACGGATTCGGTGCTAGCGTCCGCGCCATGCACAAACCCGTTTTTCTTAGTTTCTTCCTCGGTTCTCTCCTTCTTGCGCTCGGCGGCTGTGGCAACGACGCGGAAAACCTCGACCAGCTCCTCGGCACCGGTGGCACAGGCGGCGGCGGTGGCGACGGCGGAAGCCGCGGCTTCGAGCCCGCCGCGTTTGGCGAGTGGCTGAAGTTCGAGCCCGAAGGCGCGCTCTGCAGCAACGGCTCGCAGTACAAGTTCTTCGTGCAGTTTTCTGAAACGTCCGACGACGTGATCGTCTTCTTCGAAGGCGGCGGCGCGTGCTGGGACTTCGAGAGCTGCAGCCGCACGGCCGGCATTCGCGGCGCCGCCAACCCTGACGGGCTGCCCGACAGCCACGCAACCGAAAACCAAGACTTCGGAGACGCCGCGATCGACGCGAAGTTCGTCTACCCGCTCTTGAACGACGACCCGGACGTGTCGCCGATGGCCGACTGGAACAAGGTGTTCGTGCCGTACTGCACCGGCGACGTCTACTCGGGCCAGACCACGACGACGTACAGCGACCCCAACGAGATGGAACCCGACAACGAGTTCCTCCACTTCGGGCATACCAACGTGCTCGCCATGATCGACGAGCTCAACGGCATGTTCAACAGCATCCCGAGGCTCTTCGTCAGCGGATGCAGCGCGGGCGGCGCGGGCTCGATCATCAACTACCACTTCTTGCGCTCGGGCCTCAACGAGGTAGGCCGCGGCTACCTGCTCAACGACTCGGGGCCCATCTACCCGAACTCGGAGCCGACCTCGCGGTCGCTTCCCGTGCACAGTCGAATCCGAAGCGTTTGGAACGTTGACCCGCTGATCATGAGCGCGCCTCGTGCCGACGATATCTTCGACGACTTCGGAAACATCAGCGAGGTGCTCGCGGCTGAATACCCGAACGACCGCATCGCCGCGACCTTCTTCCAGCTCGACTACAACTACTCGCTCTATTCGTATGAGCGCTTCTACGACAACGACTCGGGCACCCTCATGCCGATCGAGTTCGGCTCGGCGCCAGGCCTCGACGAGTTCGCGTGGCTCGACCGCGCCGATTTCTACTCGCTCTGGGCGGACGACATCGCGCTCATGCGCGCCCAGTACGACACCGCGGACAACCTCGCGTACTACCTGCCCTTCTACCGCGACACCAACAGCAGTCACTGCGTCACCGTCCCCGGCATCGAAGATGTCCCTACGCCCGTCGTGCTGGACGCGATCAACTACATCGGCTCTGACGGCGAGATGGGGGCGTTTGCGCCGCTCGCATGGGCCGGCAGCGACATGGAAACCGACGCCGGCACCATGAACCTCCGCGACTTCGTCGAGCACCTGCTCGATGACAGCACCCCGCTCGAGAGCCACTTCGAAGACACGCCCGAAGGCCACTACATGGCGTGCGCCCCGGGCATGGACGACGAGCCCGGCTGCCGCGACGCGGTTTGCGAGCGCCTCGGCACGCGGCAAGAGGAACAGGGCTGCCCGGAGATGTGACGGCGGCATCTTTCGCCCTCGCGTGCGTCGCCGCGCTCATCTATGAATTTATGTGAAGCCCTCCCGCGGTGACGCCGGTCACAGCGGCGTTTGCTCTTGTGGAACGCTAGCCCGCGATGATAGCAATGCGGGATGATATTTCGGGTCGTTCGATTCGCTTGGCTAGCTAGCTTTGCTTTGCTCGCCGCCGCCTGTGCCGGCAGCACCGATGACGGCGCGTCCGATGCCTCGCTTGCTCTCGGCTTCGAGCTCGCAGAGGGGAGCCAGGTCGACGAGGTTTCGTATTCGATCACCGGGAACGGCATCGATGAGATCGAGGGGGTGATCGACACGAGCGCGCCGGGGTCGACGGGCTCTGTGGAGTTGTTTGGAATCCCGCCGGGGTCGCAGTACCTCGTGACGCTCGTCGCGACCACCAACGACGGGGAAACGCGCTGCGAGGGCTCGGCGCGGTTCGACGTGGTGGAAGGCGTGGCCTCGGTGGTGCACGTGATGCTCGGCTGCAAACGAGCGCCGCGGTTCGGGAGCGTGCGGGCCACCGGGGAGATCAACGTCTGCGCGGACCTCACGAAAGTGGTTGCGACGCCGCTCCAGACCTCGATCTCCAACGGCGTCTTCTTTCGCGCCGAGGCGCTCGACCGGGAGGGCGACCCCGTGCGCTATCGGTGGGCCGCCACGGGCGGCTCGCTCTCGGATCCCTCCGCAGCGGTGACGACGTTCACCTGCGAAGTCGACGGACAGCAGACCGTCGCCCTCGAGGTCTCCGACGACGACTTCACCGAGTGCGTGGACGGCTGGGCGATCGAAGTCACCTGCGTCACCGTGGGTGGCGGAACCGACCCGGCGCCCCCCCTCGTAGACAGCACCCCGCCCCCGAGCGCAGCCACCGTCCGGAGCGCCTGGCTGGACCTCTCGTTTACCCGCGCGCTCTCCGCCGGCGCGCTCGAGGGCTTCTCGTTGAGCTGTGACGCCGTCGAGCGCGAATTCACGGTGCACGCGGTCGGAGCGCAGGGTCGCGTGGTGATCAATCCGCGCGGCGACCTCCCGACCGACGCGCGCTGCGAGCTCGGCTGGACCGGCCCCGAGGGCCCGACGGCACTCGAGTTCTTCACGTACCCGGACGCAGGCACCGCCGATGTCATCTACGACCGCACCGACCGCAGCCTGCTCCCGCCTTTCCCGGACGACGCCTTTCTCGTCCCCGACCCTTCGCTGCCGACCGGGAAGCGTCTGCTGCTCCCGCTCCTCGACCGCCCGCGCGACGTGACCAACATCGTCTCCAAGTTCAGGGCCGCGATCGGGGTGTCGGACGGGTTCAGCCCCATCGGCTCGATCATCGTCGAGCTCTCGGAAGCGCCCAACCAGGCCTCGTTGCCCTTCACTCCGAACGACTCGCTCGACCCGCTGGCCACGGTCGGTTTGATCGACGTGGACCCGGGGAGCCCCTCGTACGGAGCGCGCATCCCTTTCGAGCTCTACGTGCGCTCGGTGGCGCCGACGAGCGACCCGGCGAACCCGGAGCACGTCTTGGTGATGTTCCCTTCGATCCCGCTCGCGTCGACGGGGCAATACGCGCTCGTGATCAGCAAGCGCGCCCTCGCGGCGGCCGACCGGCCGTTTGCGCCTTCTTCGTTCACGTCGGCGGTGCTGGGCGCGCCCGAGGCAGGCGAAGACCCCGCGGTGACCAACGTGCGCGACATTCTCGTACCGGCGCTCGCCGGAATAGCCGACGCCTCGCCGCCGTTTTTCGCGGACGACGTCGCGCTCGTGACGCGAATCACCATCCGCTCGACGGCACCGTTCACGCTCACCCCGCTGTCGATGCGCGAGCAGATCGAACAGCTGCCACCTTCGACGTTCGAGATCGACCTCGTTCGCAGTGGCAGCTTCAACGTGGAAGCCGTGGTGACCGGGACGTGGGAAGCTCCGGAGTTTCGGGTGGACGGACGAACCATCGCCCGCGACTCCAACGGGCTTCCGATCTTGCAGGGCACGCGACAGGTCCCATTCATCCTCGCGATCCCGCGCACTGCGAGGGAAACCCCTGCGCCCGTCACGATGTACCAGCACGGCAATCCAGGAAGCGCAGAAAGCGAAGTTCCGTTTCAAGCGGACCGGTACTTGGCTGAGAACGGTCACGCCGTCATCGGCTTCACCGACATCAGCAACCGCGAGATCGGACAGGACACGGGTTCGCAGCAACAGGCCATACTGGTCCCGCTTTTTCTCGAGGGCGTGCTTCCAGAGTTCGACACGCAAACGCTCGGAGAGCAGCTCGCGTTCCTTCGATTCATCCAAGAGCTCGACGAGCTCGACGTCGTGCCTTTCGGCGCGCCGGACGGCCTGCCCGACCTCGACGTGAGCCTGCCGGTGACCTACGACGGCATCAGCGAAGGCGCGAACAAGGGCCAGGCGTTCGTGCCTTACGCGCCCGAGATCGTGGCCGCGGCGCTCACCGTCGGCGGCGCACGCCGCGCAGAGATCCTGTTTTATCAGGACGAGGTCAGCCCCGATGGCGTCAGCACCGAGCTTCTCGACTCGGTCCAGCTCTTTGGCCCGAACGTGCGGCCCGCGGAGTTCTACGTGGGCACGTCGCTCTACCAGCTCGCGGCGGACCGCCAAGACCCGCAAAACCACGTGTCGTTCATGTACGCGAATCCCATCGAGGTCGGTGGGACGTTCAAGAAGCCGAGCGTGCTCGTGCAGGAAGGCCTGAGGGACACGCTCATCCCCAACAACGCAACGCGAAGCCTCGTGTACGCGCTCGGCGCCACGCCGCTGATTCAACCGGTGGCAGAGCCCGTGCTGTATCTCATGCAAGCCGAGGCGCCGCTGACGGCCAACGTCGATGCACAAACGACGAGCGGCTACGCGCAGTACGTCCCGAACGGCCTTCCTGACCTTCCGGTGACACCGGGCTGCGAGGTGTGGACCGAGGGGCATTTCTGCCCGCAGACGGCTCGGGTCGCGCTCGACCAGCGGTTCCGTTTTTTCGAAACGGCGCTGCAAGACGAAGCGCCGACGATCGACGTGGGGCAAGAGGCGACTGCCCCGTAGGCGAAACGTGCGTGAACATCGGCAATGAAGATTCGCTCATATCGACCCCGGACTCCGGCCTGATCTCTTGCCCCATCTACTAGGCGGAACGCCCGAATTAGAGACCGGATCATCGCCGGAGCGCGTGGCGCACCACGCCTCCTTGACGGCGCTCGTGCGCGCAGCGCCCTGGAAGCGCCGCGCTGTGACGGTCCCGAGCTATGTCGCTGCGTGGCTGCTGGTGACCGCGCTCGCGCCGGTATGGGCCCTGGTGGCCCTGCTCGTGGGGCTCTGGCGACGCCGTTCGTTCGTGGCGCTTCGGCTCTCTGCGTACCTGTGGGTGTACGTCACGCTTGCTTTGCTCACCCTGCTTCGATGCGCGGGGCTCGCGGTCGTTCACGGGGCGGCGCGGCAGGCGCTGCGCGCTCGGATTTCGTGCTGGTATGGAACCCAGCTCTTCGACTGGTGCGTGCGTTTGCTGTCGCTCTCGGTCGAAGTCGAGGGCGACGACGGCGCGCTGAGCGGGCCGCTGATCGTGCTCGTCCGCCACGTGAGCATCATCGACACCGCGTTTCCCACGGCACTCCTCTCGAGCCGACATGGGATCGACATCCGGTATGTGCTTCGCAAAGAGCTCGTGGTCGAGCCGTGCCTCGACATCGTCGGCCACGTCGGCACGCACTGTTTCCTCGACCGGGAAGGCGATCCTGCCGAAGAGCTCGAAAAGCTCGATCGGGTGGCGCAGCACCTCGGCGGCGATGCGGTTGCGTTGTTTCCAGAAGGCACCCGATTCACCGAAGCTAAGCGAGCGGCCGCAGTCCGCCAACTCGAGCAGACCAAGCCAGAGCTCGCAGTGCACGCTCGGGCCATGCAGAACGTGCTGCCTCCGAAAACCGCCGGCGCCATTCGCCTGCTCGCGTCGGCCCCCGAGGCCGACTGCCTCGTGATCGCCCACCGCGGCCTCGAGGGCCTCGCGCGCTTCCGAGATTTCTTGGACGGCTCGGTCGTCGGGCGGACGGTCACGATCAGACTGCAGCGCATCTCTCGGCCCCGCATACCCCCCATCGGCCGGCAGCCGCAGTGGCTGTACGAAACCTGGGCCGATGTCGACGCCTTCGTCGAGCAGCGGCGGTCGGCGCCCGTCCCCACCCCTTCACCTTAATTCATCGAAACTCATCCGAATTCATCAAACCAGCGAGGCCCGCCCGGGTGTCGGTATCGTAAGCTGGCACCAAGGATGGCCGTCACGCTTTTCATTCCGTGGTTCGTGGTCTCGCCGTGGGTCGTCGAGCTTCCGGTGCTCGGCACGACGACGCTGCACGTCTTCGCGGTTCTGATTTGGCTCGGCCTCTTGGTTGGCCTGCTTGTCGCCGCTTGGTTTGCGAAAACGCACGACCGCTCGGTGGAGCAAACGCTCAACCTGGGCCTCTATCTCGTGCTCTTCAGCTTCCCGATTTCATACGTGCTCAACGCGGCGTTCTATCTTCCGGAAGCGTTTCGAAACTTGGCAGGGCATCCGGTGGAGCTTTTCCAGGCGAAGCTCGGTTGGTCGATGTTTGGCGGCATCGTCGGCGCGATCGTCGGAGCGCTGGTGTGGAAGTGGCGTACGGGCGGGTCGATCTTGCGCGTGGGCGACGCCGCGGCGTTCGCCGGGCCCTTCGGCTGGTTCTTTGCACGCCTCGGTTGCTTCTTGACGCACGACCACCCCGGGCGCGTGACGGATTTCTTCCTCGCCGTGGCGGACTTCCGAACCGGCACCCCACCCTACCAGCCCCGCCACGACCTCGGCCTCTACGACTGCATCGTCATCGCCGCAATCGCCGTCGTGTTTGCGGTGTTGTCGCGCAAGCCGCGTCCGGACGGGTTCTACGTCGCGCTTCTGCCAATCCTCTATGCGCCCTGCCGCTTCATGCTGGACTTCCTGCGCGCCCCTGTCGCTGAAGGAGGCGACATTCGGTACGCGGGCCTCACGCCGGGACAGTACGCCGCGGTTGGGCTCTTCGTGGCCGGCGTCGTGATCATGCGCCGCATCGTGCAGCACCCGCAGCCCGCGGGCGCCGCGGCATGACCTCGCGCGGCCCCGTGGCAGTGTTCGTCGCCACGAGCGTCACACTCGCAGCCTATCTCTTTCCGCACTTCGCTCTCCCGGGCGTGTGGTGGCGCGGGATCCCGGCCGCTGCGGTGATTCTTCTGACCGGCGCGCTGTTCTTCGGCCGCGACATGCCGAGGGTGTACGGCCTGTCGATGTCGGCGCGGTCGGTCGCGCTGAGCGTGGCGCTGTTGGCCGCGCTCCTGCCGGCGTTCTCGTGGGCGCTCCGCGAGCTCGTCCTCGTGTCGCCGCTCACGGCCGAGCGCTACGACTACCCGCTCGCTCACGTGCATCAGTTCTTTCAGGTCTTCAACGACGAAGTGGTCCTCCGCGCGGCGCTGCTCACCATCCTGCTCGCGGCGTTTCCGCATCCGAGGCTCGTCATCTTCGGGACGGCCGTGCTGTTCGCCGTCGCCCACCACGTGGTCTACCGGCCAGCCGCCTTCATCGACTGGCCCGCCCTGCTCACCATCTTCGCGTTCGCCGGCATCGCCAACACCCTCTTCGTCCGCTTCGGCCACATCGGCTACGGCTTCGCCCTCCACCTCGCCTGGAACCTCGACCGCTTCAACAGCTGGTACTCCATCGACGGCGTGCCCCTCACGGAAGGCAACAGCTTCAACTACGTGGAGGGCAATCGGTGGGTGGTGGCGCTCTCGATCGCCACGTTTGGCGCGGTCTGGGCCACGTTTAGAAAGACGCTGCCGGATCGGGACAATTCCCCGCTTGGAGTGCTAAGGTAGCTGTTCGGTTTCCGCAGGTCTCCCTCGTCCGCGAGCCACACGACACATGCTCCACCCCATCACTCGACCGCTCTTGCTTTCGGCCCTCTTTACGGCCTCGTTCGCGTTGCTCGGGTGCGGGTCGTCCCCAGAAGCGAGCAGTGGCCCGGCGAGCTCCCTCGAGCTCAGCGTGACCATCGCCGACGACGTCGTCATCGACGAAGTGTGGTGGACGGTGAGCGGCGGCGACATGGAAGACATGATGGGCGTCATCGATACGAGCGCGCCGGGCTCGACGGCCTCGATCGAGCTTTTCGGAATTCCCGAAGCCGCCGGCTATCTCGTGGAGATGGAAGCGCTCTCTGAGGCCGGGGACTTTTTCTGCGAGGGCGCCGCGGGCTTCGACGTCGTGACAGGTGCAGCAACACCGGTCGACCTCACCCTCAACTGCAAAAGAGAGTGCGGTGTGCTCGTCTGTGAGCAACAAGACGGCGATTGCGTGCTCGTCGACCTGCCCGACGGCACGAGCTGCGCAAACGACGCAGGGTCGTGCACTGCGGGCGCTTGTGAAATAGCTGGCAGCTGAGGCGACGAGCCGACGCAACGAGCTGCTTGGCATGGAAGGCGACGAGCCGACGCAAGGCGACTAGCATTCGGCTGATGGATGAGCCGCTGCGAGACGAGCACGACAACGCCCCGCGAATCTGGCCCACGCTACTTGCGCTCCTCGGCGTGCCGGTGTTGGCATTCATCGCGGCGGGAGTTGCGATCCTCGTCTACAGCATCGCCCGCGGGTTGACCGCCGACCAGATCGACGGTGTGAGCCCCGAGGTGTCCGGGCTCGGAGTTCTCGCGACCTCTTCGACGTTTGTCCTTGCCGCACTTTCCTTGGGCGCACTCTCGCCCGAGCCAATTCGCTCACGGCTTCGTCTGCAATGGCCACCGCGACGACACGTGCTGCTCTTCGTCCTGGCGACCCCGGCGATCACGGGCTTCAGCTCGCTGGTCGATGTGTTCCTGTTCCCCGAGCCGACCCCATACATGAAGAGCATGATCGAGCTGTTTCAGGCGCCCTTTGGGATTGCGGCACTCGTGCTGTACGTGGCGACGCTCGTCGGCGCGCCCCTTGGCGAGGAGCTCTTCTTTCGCGGATACGCGCAGACTCGGTTGGAGCGCCGTCTCCCGCTCGGCATTGCCATCCTGATCCCCGCCATCGTGTTCACGCTCATCCACATGCACCCCCAGCACATGATCGGCGTCTTCCCTTTTGCCCTGTGGGCAGGATATGCCGTTTGGCACACCCAGTCGGTCTTCGTCACCATCCTCTGCCACGCATATTACAACGTGCTGAGCGTCGTCTTCGCTCAACTCACCCCGCCCACGGCGGGGAGCGGCCTAGATGACCCGACCTTCATCCCGCTGATGGCCCTGGCAGCCGTTTCCACGGTGCCGCTGGTACTCGCAGTTCGGCTGCCGAGGGGCTCGCTTCCTATCAGTGATCCCACGAGTAGGCCCGCCCCGACACAGCCTCCACCGCAAGAGCTCGAGTAGACCGCCCCTCACATCGAAAAAAGCTCAAAGACTCGTCTTCGTGAATGAGACGCAGACTGTCGGTCACGAAGTCGGAAAACCTTTCTTTCTGCTCGGGTCTCGGAAAGATGAGACCGCCAGCCGCGACCTCCTGACAAGTTGCGTAGAAACGCTCCGTCGGCACGAAGTCAAACATCACGAAGCACTCGTTGGTGTCGATGTTGTGAGACTCCCTGATGGACGTCGCGGACTTCGGGAGCCAAGCCGGCAACCATCCCGCTTCGATGCCGACGAGGGCATCCTCGTATGATTCATAGTGGGCCTGCGCGATGTCGAGCCTCGGAGCCAGGTACCAAACACCGACGCCAACGATGAGCAGCAAAGCAACTAGGATCGCGGATTTCGTCGTCATCGTGCCGCAATTCGTCAGCTTGACTCTACACGCTCGGCGTCACGGTGCGCCCTTCGACCATTGGAAGGAGGCATCCGCGGCGCACACCCGAATGAAGCTGTTCCAGGCATCAACGAAGAACCATTGTAGGAAGTGCCCCGGCGGCACCGGCGGCAGCGTCAGTGGAGACGTGTTCGGCTGGCCTTGGCCGGTGTCGATCCGCGATGGCTTCGATGAACCTAGTGTCGAGCCCAGGCCGGGTGGATCTAGGACCAAGAACATGACGCCAGTGATTCGGAGAACGCCAGACCGAAACTCCGGCTCCCGCGCTTCGTTCACGACCACATCGAGCGTGATGGTTGCCTGCCGTGCGGAGTAATCAATATCGAGTCCGAGCAGCCTGGCATCATGGAATCCGTTGGGTAGCGTGAGATCCAGCTCTTCAATCGTCGGTATGACTACTCCACGAGCTCACCCTGGTTGGCGTTCGTCATTGGCGTCGAGCCTATCCGCCAGAAGGCCCCCGGCAAAGTATTGAAATCACGCGTCGCGATCTGACCCCGGTTGGCGCTCGTCATCGCGATCTGACCCCGGTTGGCGCTCGTCAGCGTCGTGAACGTGCCCGCCAGGAGGTGCACGGCAAAGTGTTTCGGTTCAGATCATCAGACCGATAGCGAGCAATCCGGACAAGGCCCAAAGCATGAAAGCGATGACGGTAAACGCGATTCGCAGGCTTCCGTCCTTCGCTCGCAGCGCAAGCAGGACGGGGACCCCGCAGACCACCATGCCAGCGAAGAACCAGCGCAAGAAGGCCCAGATGTCAGCGCAGGTCGGGACAAAGCGAATGTAGTAGAGGAACCCATAGGGGCCGCTGAACACAGCCAGTGGTAACGTCAAGGGTTCTGGTGCTAGAGGCACGACCTCACCCCGGTTGGCGTTCGTCATTGGCGTTCGGAGTATCCGCCAGAACGCCCCCCGCAAAGCATCGAAATCACGTTTCGCACGTCAGCGCTCGCGACCCGAAGTGGCCAACGTCCCAGATGGTCAACCGGGGTCGAATCACTGGGTTGTCGAACCGGCTAGTCTAGGCCGAGGCGCAGGAGCAATCGTCTCTCGAGCTCCTCTCCGCCACGCCGGCCCAGCGCTATCCAGGTTACCTTGCCGCTCTTTTTTGTGACGCGCACATACTCAAGACCGAGGACTTTCATGATCTCGCTCGTTTCGACCTCGTCCCAACGCAACTCCCGACGCTTGAGTGGCCAGCGAATGCGTTCGGAGTCAATGACGATCCAAATCTTGGACCATATGCACGCCGTGAGGCACGCCGCCAAGATCACCGCCGTGCTTCCCAAGATGCCAACTGGCCACGGTCCGCTGACCGCCCCGTAGATCGTGAAGGCGAACGGGGGCAGGAATAGCCCGATGAGCACGAGCCCAAGAACCCGCAGCGGCGGCCGATACGTGTACTGATCTTCATCCAAGCCGGCAGACTCTCTCTGGCGCACTACCTCACCCCGGTTGGCGTTCGTCATTGGCGTTGAGAGTATCCGCCAGAAGGGCCCCGGCAAAGTATCGAAATCACGCGTCGCACGTCAGCGCTCGCGACCCGACGTGGCCAACGTCCCCGGTGGTCAACCGGGGTCGTGCGTTCGTTCGACACGCTTTGGCGCCCGTTCCAGGGTTTCGGCGACGCAGTCGTAGGTCGCCACTTGTCGCGACGTCCGCCCACGCTCTAGGCGATCTGTGACCAGGGCATTCCCGTTCTTGTCGTAGGTGTAGCTAGTTCGCTCATCGACCTTGCGATCGCCGTTTCGATCGTGTTCCTCCAGCGACAACAGCCCCCGGACGTCGTACTCGTATCGAGAGCTTTCGTCGGTTCTTCCGTCTCCGTTCGCGTCGTGACTCCATGAGGTCTGGTTGCCCCGCTCGTCAAAAGTCACGCGCCACAGCTCGTCAGCCGTGCCGTCTCCGTTCTTGTCGTGCTCTCTCGAGGTCTCATGCCCACGGTGATCGAAAGAAAACCTCCACCGCTGATCGATACGACCATCGCCGTCGTCATCGTCCTCCCGGAGGGTCATGTTCCCGTCGCTATCGTACGCGTACTTGTGGCGAGACTTCCGGGTGAACTGACCGTCGCCGTTCTCATCTCGTTCCCACAGAACGGTGTTGCCATGGGCATCGTACTCGAAGCGCTCCGCCGTATTCACCGTACCGTCGCCGTCAGCGTCTTTGCGCCAGGAGACTACACGGTCTCGTTGATCTAGTCTGCGCCATTCGCGTTCATTGATCTTCCCGTCTCCGTTCTTGTCGTGCTCTTGCAGCACTTCACGCCCTTCGTCGTCGTAGGAGTGTCGCACGCGTTCGTCAATCTTGCCGTCTCCGTTCTTGTCGTGCTCTCGCAGCACTTCACGCCCTTCGTCGTCGTAGGCGATAGTCCCTCTCTCGACCGCTTTTCCGTCACCGTTCGGGTCGTGTTCCCAGCGAGTCATTTTGCCCATCTCGTTGAAAGTCGTCCGCCACACCTCGTTCACCCGGCCGTTGCCGTCTTTGTCTCGCTCCCGTCGAGTTTCATTGCCGTTCGCGTCGTAGAAGATGCGTGTCCGTTCATCCACTTTCCCGTTGGCGTCTTTGTCGAGCTCCTGTAGCGTCTGGTTCCGGCGGGCGTCGTAGGCCACTCGAATCCGCTCGTCAGGCACACCGTCGCCGTTTCGATCGACTTCATCGACGACGTTGTTGCCTCGGTCATCGTACTCGCGACGGGAGTAGATCTTTCCATTGGCGGAGAGCGTGCAGGCGCCCCAGTCCTCTTCCAGCACGTGGATCGTGTGGCCCTTGCAGGTCTGATCGCAGGCCCAGCACACGCCCCATCCGTCGGGACATCCTTCGGCGTAAGTAACTGCGTAGTCACACACCTCTGCAGGATCCACGCGACCGTTCCCGCAGAGTTCGGTTCCACTCTCTTCTCGTGGCTCAGCCCGGCTCACAACATGGTTCTGAGAGGTGCACGCCGACAGAGTGAGCGCCGCGAGAAGCGCGACTAGTCTAAGTATACCATGTGGTGGTGCCACGTTGCCCTCCTCGCCAGCAGCTTTGTTCTTTCGCGGTGGTGACCGATGCTTGGTCTATACCAAGCACACCGCCTGGCTAGTAGAGCAATGCCGCTAAAAGGTGCACCTGAAGCGTAGGCCGAAGCCGACCGGGTTTCTGTCGTCGTCGATCGGGAAGAATGGCTGAATGTCGATGTTGTCAGGCCCCGGCAAGGGGATTCCAATGGTCGGCTTCTGCGACGGTGGGCCTGGCGGAGGAGGCAGCAAGGGCCCTGGGTCGCGAGGAGGACCAGGCACGAAGGGCTCAAGTGGCCTTGGAGGGGGAAAGGTCGTCGGGGGTCTCAGTGTGATGAAACCACTCGGATCGAAGAGGTTGACTGGATCGTTGTCCACGTAGGCGTAGAGGTTCGCGAGCCTACCAGCAAACAGGATCGGGTCCTTTGTAACCCAGCGCCCTGTTTCAGGATCGTAGTCTCGCACCCCAAAGCGCACGAGCTTCGTGTCCCGGTCGTACAGCCCTCCCGCAAACCCAAACGGCTGGAAGCCGGGGTTGGTGTCTTGCAGGACATTGCCCCAAGCATCGTAATCCATGCGCTGTGCGATGGCGCCTGTCTCGGCGTTCACAACGAGTCGAACGCTGCCAACTTGGTCCGTCACGAAGAGATAGCGGGTGCCGTTCTTGACCATCGCGTCGGGCACATTGCGGCGTGTTCCATAAATGAAGAGCGCTGCAAGGTTTTGGTCGCTATCCAGCTCGGCAACGGGATTCAATTGATCCTTGTAGATCCAGCGTGCCGTGACTTGCCCGTCGACCTTCCGTCCCACGCGTCGGTTGAGCGCGTCGACCTCGTACTCCACTACCGAGTTGTTCGACAATATCACCGAGAGCAAGTTGCCCAATTCGTCATAGTCGTACGTAGTCTGTGCTCCTGAAACGGTCTTCGTCAGAAGCTCGCCGCTATCGCGGTAGGTGTAGACATTGTTGGCATAGCGTTCGAGTCGGTCCTGCGCATCGTAGTCAGCAGTGATGGTTTCGGTGGTGGTCTCGACAGTCTCGCGATTGCCATTCGGATCGTAAGTATAAAACGCCACCCTAACACCATCGCGGAGCTCCTCTTCGAGTCGACCGGCGTCGTCATACCGATAGTCATGGGTGACGGTTACGCCATCGATCGTTTCGGTCTTCTGTGAGACGCGACCCAGCGGGTCAGTGACATAGGAAACCTGATGTCGCACGGTCTGAGTGGTGCCTACCTCGGTGGTTTCGGTGAAAATCTCACCAAAGTCGTTGTACGTGAGCGTCTTTGTCAGGTCCGCCAGGGACACCGTATCGAGCAGACCGGTGGCGGGGTCGTACGTCATGGTCACGTCATGCGCTTTTTTCACCGCGCCGTCGGCGTCGTAATCGTAGTCGACCTCGGCCACCACATCCGCGGCGCAAAGGACCGTGGACTGTTGATCGTACAAGGTAGCGATGTCGATGGCGGTGAGCGCCTGATCGTAGAACGCCACCTGATCTACATCGCCAAAGAAGCACGATGTGCTAATGGCGTCTGGCTGACAGCCGACATAGAACACGTTGTCGGGCGGGAAGATCGGTGATTGCGGTCCTGAGACAGAGGCGATTTCTTGACCGTCGAGGTAGAGAGCAAACGAAGTGGGGTTGAACGTCGCCGCAAGATGGTGCCATTCATTGTCGGGGATCACGGTGTCAGGTACGAATAGCGCAGAACCATTCAGCCAGGCGACGAGGCCGTCGAAGCTATTGATGCTCAACCCGAAACTTGGCAGGTTGTTGATGTCGTCTGAGACTGCACCGACGATATCGGCACTTCCACCGGGCGTCCGCACCCATACTGAGAGGGTGGCCTCAGTGGCCCCCGCCAGCGGTGGACCGTTGCAACCAAATAGTCAATCGGAATGGTGCTCATTCTGAATTCGAACGCCTGGCCGTCTATGCCGTCGTTCGCGAACTCCACGAACCCAAACAGCTCGCCGTCGAAGTTGCCAACAGAGTCGGTCGCATCACCTTCGCCGTCCCAGCGCGCCAGCGGCGCAAGCTCCTGGGGGCACGCCGATGTGATTGTAAGGAGGTCCTGCCGCCCGGTTTCGTCGTAGTCGTACACCACGCCGGAGCCGGTTTCCGACGTTACGCTGCGTGGTCGACTCCCCTGGTAGCTGAAGTTCAGACTGGTTCCACCCGGCTCCGTTATCTGTCTGATGTTGCCCTTCGTTTGGTCGTAGACAATCTGGTAAGAGCCGCGCTCGATCGTCGTCGTCTCGAGTCGTCCGGCACTATCGTAGCTGTGATCGACGGTCCTCGAGTCTGCGAGGGTCAGAAGCTCGAGCTGGTTCTCGCCGTTGCGCGCGCGTGTCCTCACGAATTCCTGGCCTGCGAGTTGCGGCGGCAGGTATGCGGCATTCCAATCGCGTTCATCGAAGAGGAAGGCGTGAGACGGCTGAGATGGCGGAGTGACGGCTTCGAGGTTGCCGCTTGCGTCATAGGTGAACCCAGTCGTTTGTCCGGCGTGGTCGATCACCGAAGTGGGGCGATTCCACGTGTCTCGCACGAGAGTGAGTTGCTCGGGCAAGGGATTCGTGACGATTTGTGGATACCCTGAGCCATAGTTGACGAACGAGGTCACGCGCGACTCTCCACCCGCAGTTACTGTGATGGATTCGACATTCCCATTCGCGTCGTAGTCATACTGCGTGACGCGATTGAGGGGATCAGTAATGGTCTCAACGTTCCCGTCTGGATAGTAGGTCATGTTGTGCTCGCGAAGGAGCGGTGAGATGACCTTCTCTAGATTGCCAGCGGGGTCGTATTCGAACCGAGTGAGCTGATTCAAGGCGTTGGTTCGAGTTTCGACTTGGTCGCGCACTGGCTCATACGTGTACGTCGTCGTACCACCAAGAATCTCATCGGTTCGAGTGAGAAGGTTCTTTCTGTCGTCATAGGTCATCAAGAAGGCCTGGCCGCTCGGCCGGACGACCCGCAAGAGATTTCCGTCATCGTCTTGCTCCAAGGTCGTCACGAGCCCGACCTCATCGGTCACCTCGGTAACCTGCCCGTACGGGCCAATCTTGAAGCTCTGCGATCGGCCCTCGGCATCCTGCAGGGTCGTGACTCGGTCCGGTCGGACGAATGGAGCGGGGTCTTCCTTGGTGAGACCCAAACTCGAGCTCGGTGGGATGAATCCATGTGTTGCAGCAACGGAGATGTATCGCTCGGACGAGTCTTCCAGCGTGGCACGGATTAGTCGGCCCGCTGCATCGAACACTCGGAACTTGCTGAACCCGCGCGGATTGGTCTCCGAGGTCATCAAGTGACGACTGTCGTAGCCGAACCTACGGTCGGAGCCATCTGGGAACTCGATGCGCACCAAGTTGCCGTCTTCATGCTCGAAAAGCGTCTGTCGGTCGGCAGGATCGGTGACCGTCGAGATCAAGCCGTCCTCATACGCAACAGTGGTCGTGCCTCCCTTCGGGTCGACAATCGACGAAAGCCTCCCTTCGGCATCGTAGAAGTATCGCCACTCATTGCCGTTCGAGAATACGATTCGTTCTTGCGCGCCATCGGAGTCGAAGTGCGTTTCGACTCCGTCCGTTCTCTGAAGCGTGGTCGTGCCATCCCCATTCGCGACGAGGACGGAGTCGTCGCCAGCAGGTGAGACGAACGCGCCGCCGATGAAACGGAAGAGCCGATACCCGCCGCTCCCGTTGATCAGCAATCGGTCTTCCATGTTTTCGCCAACGGGAACCAAGCGTCGCACGCCGGACCAACCCCATCCGGCCCCATACGGACTGCCCCGGCCGTTGACGACGGGCAGACTTCTCTCGGTGACGGAGCTGAAGCTTGCGTCGCCGTAGTGGCTCGTCAGGCGCACCTCGACCGGCAGGAGCGAGGTTTCTTGGTCGGTCGCATCGACCGGGGCCACAACACGGAACGGCTCATCGATATTCTCTTGGAAGCCGTTTGTATCGATGTATCTCGTATTGTCGGAACGCACCCCGCCAACGGTGGTTTCATAAGAGATGATGGGAGGTACCGCGTTGCGAACTGGGTTCGTCGCATTGACTGGAATCAGGTAATAGGGAAAGGCCCGCGAGGAATCGTAAACCAGTTTGTGAGCGAACGGGGCATTCAGAACCTTATAAGACGGTAGTTTCACTCTCACTCTGATCTTCCCTTTGGCAAGGGGCACGGTTGAGCTGAGGTTGTTGCAGTCGTCTTCCCCCGGTGGAGCATCTGGACCGTCGTCGTCTGGGCACTCGTCACCGCAGCCTCCGCCACCGTCATCATCGCCGCCGCCGTCATCGCCGCCGCCGTCGTCGTCGCCGCCGTCATCGCCGCCGTCGTCGTCTCCCCCGCCGTCGTCTCCCCCGCCGTCGTCGTCTCCCCCGCCGTCGTCGTCTCCCCCGCCGTCGTCGCCACCGGCGCTGTCTCCCGAGTCGCCTGTGCCGTCATCGCCTTCTCCGTCCTCGCCAGGTGCGGGCGGCGCCGGTAGATGCCAAGACGTCTCCTGAACGCCGCCCGCAATCGTCTCGATCCACGCGCCGTCGGGGGTCACCTGCCCGGTGCCCGCGATGAAGAACTGCCCTGTCGAGTGGTCGAGCGACCAGATGTCGACTTCGGAGCCTGGGGTGAGGCCGAGGTCGTTCGGGAATGTGATCGGCGCCGGTTGCGCGAAGACCAGGCCCATCGGTTGGATCGTGACGACCGTGGATGGGTTGAGCGTGTCGGGGAGTGCCCCGGGTGTGAACTCAGGTGGTACGGACGAGACCGTGAGCTCGCCGGTGTACTCCTGGCCAAACTCGTCCATCACCGTGTTGGGCGGGATTTCGATCTCGACTCCGATGGTCGGATTCGACAGCATCGTCGTGTTGTTCGGGTCGACCGTGACCTCGCTGCTCTCGTCGACGTGCGGAAGAAAGACCGCCTGCGACATCTCTAGGATCGTGCCGACCTCGACGGTCTTGGTGGCCCGGTACGAGCCGTACGCAACGCTTGGATCCCAAGGTGGAGGCGGAGGCGCGGCCGTGCTTCCATCGAACTCGAGCGTGACTTCGCCCGGTGTCAAACCGGTGAGCTCGAAGCTCCCATCGATGGCGGTCGTAGTCACCGCGGGTGAGCCGAGGTCGCGAATGGTCGCCCCGACGATCGGCGTGGTCTGTCCGTTGGCCGCGTCCGGGCCGTCGAGCAGCACGCCTTTCACCCCGGTCGGGCCGCCAGGCGTAGGTGCAAGGACGGTGATCACCGTCGTCTGCACGGAAGTGTCCCGACCATCGCTCGCCGAGAAGTCGAGCGCAAACGACGAGACCTGCGCGAGGGTGGGCGCAAATGTGAGCTCCCCGGTGTCGCCGTCGAGCGTGGCGTTCGCCGGGAGCGGAAGCGGGCTGGCGGAGAACGTCACCGGATCGCCTTCGGGGTCGCTCGCCGTGAGTGTGAGTCGGAGGATGTCCCCGACGGTGACCTGTTGGGGAGGCACGGCCGTCAAGACAGGTGCCGAGTTTGCGCATGCCGGGTCTTGAGCGCAGTCGCTGTCCCAGCAGTCCACCAAGCCGTCGGCATCGTTATCCGCCGCATCGGCACACGCGGCCTCCGAAATACACACGCCAACCGCTGTGCAATCCGGGGTCGATCCGCATGGCCCTGTCGCAAGAGCTGTGCACCCACCGATCTGACACGTTTCCTGGATTGGCCCCGCATCCTCGTCGACCATCCCGTCGCAATCCTCGTCGATGCCGTCGCACACGGCGTCCGCGGAGGCCGGGGTGCCGGGTACGCAGCTATCCTGTACTTGCCCCGCCACGCACGACGTCGAACCAGTGGACGCACACCCGCCCACGCCGCAACTCGTCGACTGCGCGACGTAGTCCTCGTCGATTTGTCCGTCGCAGTCGTCGTCGAAGTCGTCGCACGTGGTGTCGTCGGGCGCGCACGATGAGCTGCCCTCGTCCCAGTACGACGTCGGAACACGGAAGAGCTGCGGGAAGCCGCCAGGGACGGTCCCCATGTTGGTGGCGCTGCTCTGGATAATGACCGCGGCGCCGTTGCTCGGCATTGCCACGGGGATCGAGTCGGTGCTGTTGGCGGGCTGGCCGCTCTCACTGACCGACGCCAACTTCGTGGTCTGCTCCACCAAGTCACGCACGTAGACCTGGTTCAACGCGGCGTGGTCGGTCATGGGCAACACGCACGTAAAGGCGACGTACCGGCCGTTGCCGGAGAGGATCGGGTTGGTGCAGTCGTCCGTCGTCGGATTCCCCGACGCATCGATGCTCACTTCCTCGGTGGGGCCGGTGAGCAAGCCGTCCACGTAAATTCGGCTGGTGAAGGGCCAGGTCCGCCGAAACGCCACTTTGCTGCCGTCGTCGGCAATGGTCGGGCTGTCGCCCGCGAGAAAAACCGCGAAGGCGACCCCGGCAACGTCCGTGACCAAGATGCCGTCCGCGCTCGCGCCACCTACTTCCTCGAACGCGAAGACTTGGCCGTCGCCTGAAATCTTCGGCGCAAACGCCACCGAAGTACCGACCGCAATGGTGCTTTGGAACGTCAGCGCCCCCGTGTTTCGATCCCACATGTAAATGTCGCTGATCGAATCCGTATCCTCTGGAAGCAAGGCGGCTTCGGTTGCAAACATGACGTACTGCCCCGAGAGAGAAATCGTCGGGTCGACCGCGGGAGACGAGCCAGAGACGACGGTTTCAAAGCTCGGCGGGTTCGCTAGGAGGTCGCGAAAGATGATGGCGTGGGTCGTCGGATTGCCAAACTGCTGCTCGAACGCGATCGAGTTCCCGTCGTGGCTCAGCACGGGTGCGCCGGCGCCTTCGGCATTGGGCTCACCGAGAGCGCCGAGGCTCACCCACGTCGTCTGCTTGGTGTTGATATCGCGAACGAACACCTGGGGCCCGGGCACTGCGCTCGTGCCGGGGTCGAGGTTGGCGGCGGACGACGAAAAAGCGATGTCGTTGCCCTGCCCAGACGCAGATGCCTCTTCGCACGCGTCGTCGGCTGCTACTCCAGACGTGCTGAGGCTGACTCGAAAGTCGGGCGGCGTCGGGTCAGGACAGCCGCAGCACGTCTGCCCCATGTTCAAATAGGCCCCCGCGAATAGCAGAGGCAGCAGGAAAGCGACGGAGGTGGAGCCAAGTTTGTGAAGCCTGTGTTCCCGTTCCTGTCTTCTCGGGCTTCGCTGTTGCATGGCTCACCTCCTCGACGCGACCGTATCAAAGGGCCATGCACGCAAATGTGATTTGTGATGAATCGAAATGATTTAACTTGAACGAGTGTGAGCCAACATGAGTGTTGATGAATCTAGGTGAGCGACGGTGATTTAAAGTGAAGGCGCGAGTTTGTGTCTGACTCGAGTGCACGAGGCGTGTTACGTTCGCCGATGCACGGCACGAGGAAGGAGGAGCAATGCAACGGATAGAACGGTGGAGCTTGTTGGCCCTCTTTGCATTCAGTTTCGTATTGGTCGGCTACCAGACCGAAGGGCAATCGGACGCGGGTCACGACATGTCGAATGCATGCCCAACGATCGAACGCCTTCTCGTGTCACCGATGAAAGTTGCTATCGGCGAAGACGCCACGGTCTCCGTCGTCGCATCGGATGAGGACGGCGATGCGATAGGCTACCAGTGGGCTTCCTCTGAAGGCGCCTTCGCGAACCCGACCGCTGCGAGCACCACCTACCGGTGCGACTCGGAGGGGCCGCAGCAGGTGACCGTCACAGTGACCGACCCCGAAGCATGCGAATCGAGCCGCTCCGCGCGCGTGATTTGCGTCGATTAGTCGTTCGCTCACTCGTGGTCGTTCATGGCAGCACCAAAGCAAGCACGCCGTGCGCTAGCCATTCGAACCGTCACGCTTCTGAGCGTCTGCGCAGCGATGGTGCTCGTTGGCGAGCTCGCGGTGCGGCTCTTCTTCTTTGGTTGGCACGACGCGCCGAGGCAGCTCCTCGTTCCGAGCACGAGCTCGGTGCTGGTCTATGAGCTTCGCCCCGAGACCCGCGTCACGACAGCCTACTTGAATCCGAAGCAGCGCGACTGGGAGTATACGGTCTCGATCAACGCGCATGGTTTCCGCGGCGCGCTCGTCGAATTGGAGCCGACGAACCCACGCGTCATCGTGATCGGCGATTCGTATACGTTTGGCTACGGCGTCGATGACGGCGAGACCTTCAGCGCCGTCCTCGAGCGGAACCTCGGCACCAACGTGGAAGTCTTGAACTGGGGGGTCCCCGGCTACAATCTCGAGCAGTCGATCGAGCTCTTGGCGCTCAGGGGGAAAGCATATCGGCCCGACGTCGTGGTCTTGTCCCAGCACCCCAACGACTTCGATCCATCGCCCATGGAAACTGCCCGCGAGGTTCGCTACGTGCTCCGGTCCCATCTCTATGCGGTTTTTCGACACATTCGGTTCTTGTACGGCAGCGACGCTCAGGCGCAGCTCGACCGCAGTCGCGGAGCACGAGTGGAACGTGGCTTTCGCGCTTTCGACCGTTTCGTCGAGCTCGCTCGCGAGTGGGGCTTTCGGCCGGTCCTCTTTCGTGCAGGCTGCCGAGGCGGCTACGACGTGGCGGCCATGGATCGGCTCTTCGCCCACTCGCACGCCGCGGGTGTGCAGACCGTCGAAACAAGCGCTCGGTCCTGTCGGCAGCTCCGCGAAAACCTAATCCCGGACGACGGGCACCCAACGGTTTCCGGCCACGAGCTGATCGCCAACGAGCTGCTCCCTCACGTTCGGCGTGAGTTGGCCTTGGGGCGGGAGTCCCGGGAGTAACTCGAACTGAATATTGTTCAGTGGAGCGGCGAGTCTATTCGGATTCATTCTTCCGCAAATTGTGCGCTGGGCCACGTTGGGTGCATGGCCATCACGCGCCACGCGGCGCGTCGCGATCCACTTCTATGAATTAAAGTGAAGACCGGCGGCTTTCGCTAGGCCCGGGCGGCCCATCTGGATATCCTCGGCGTAGGAACACTTTGTAATGCGGTACTCGGTTGGCTTGGTCGAAGACGACGACGTGATTCGAGAGAATTATGTGGACTTTCTTGAGGCGCGTGGTTTTGGTGTGCGCGCCTTTGCAGACAGGGAGAGTGCGGCCGGAGCGTTTCGCATCAATCCTCCCGACGTGGCGGTGCTCGACGTCGCGCTCGGTGAGGAACGGGATGGCGGGCTGCTTCTTTGCTCCGAGATTCGGCGGTTCTCGCAGACGCTTCCGGTCATCTTCCTGACCTGCCACGACAACGAGGTCGATCGCATCACGGGGCTGCGCGTTGGTGGCGACGACTACGTCTCCAAAGACAGCAGCTTCGAGTTCTTGGCGGTGCGCATCGAGACGCTCCTCGAACGGCGGCAGGCGATGCTCGAGGACGACAAGAACGGGGCACGCGAGGACAGGCTCGAGGTTGGGCCGCTCGCGGTCGACCTGAAGCGCGCGGAGGTGAGTTGGAGGGGCGAGCCGGTGCGGCTCTCGCTCACGCAGTATTGGATGGTGCTTGCGCTCGCCACCGCGCCGTCCCAGCCGCGGAGCGCGGAGGAGCTCATGGAGGCCGCCAGCATCAGCGTCGCCTCCAACACGGTGGCGGTGCACATGCGCTCGATTCGTGCGCGTTTTTCGGCGGTTGACCCGAAATTCGATGCAATTCGCACCGAGCGCGGGCACGGATATCGCTGGGCCGCTTGACGGGCACGCAACGTTTGGGCGATCCGGGCGATAACTAGGTCGTCGACATGGTCGTTGGTCAGCAAACAGGTGGGCGCTCGGGAGGGCGCTTGTTTTTCGGGCGCGTTGCCGTTGCTTGGGCGGCTGCGCTTTTCATCCTGGCGCTCGCCGTCGTTGGCTGCGGGTCCGTCACCTGCCCCGAGTCGCTGAGCGATGTCGGCGGCACGTGTGAAAAGCTCGACCCCGTCGTGGTTACGGACGAGCCGGATGCCGGCGCCGAGCTTTGCGACGGCGTCGACAACGACGGGGACGACGCCGTCGACGAAAACTGGCCAGAGCTCGGTGGGCCGTGTGGTGAAGGTGCGGGCGTCGGCGAGTGCGTGGCGGGTTCGATCGTTTGCGCGGGCGATGGGCGCGGCGTCGTGTGTGAGGGCGCGGTCGGGCCCACCCGAGAAGTGTGCGACGGCAAAGACAACGACTGCGACGGCATCGACGACAACGGGCCGGCCGAGGTGTGCGACGGCGAAGACAACGACTGCGACGGGCTCGTCGACGAAGGCGTGCTCATGATGAAGAGCCAGGCCTTTGGCGACCACTTGACGGTGACGGCAGTCGACGGCGGGTTCGTGGTAACGCGGGTGGTGGCAGAAAGAGTGCGGGTCGAGACGTACGACGAGCAGGGCGACCCCACCGGCTCCCACGACGACGTTGACCGCCCCGCGCAAAAGATCGCCTTCCTCGAATCGGCCGGCGCCGACGGCCGCGTGCTCGTCGCGCTCGGGCAGCACTCCTTTCACATGCTCGACGTGCGCGTCGATTCCGGCCTGATTCCCGTCATCGTCGGTTCGCAGGAGCTTCACAGCGACTGGGACCAGGGCATCGACTTCGGCTTGTTCGACCCGCCTTTTCATCCCCGCGTCGCCGCATCGCCTCCGCGCTTCGTCGGCTACCGCGACTTCATCACGTTCGCGCTCAACCCGGTTTCGAGCACGAATCTCGGCGGGCTCGATGAGCCGCCCACCGTTGCTACGCAGATCCCGTTTGAAACGCCGTTCGACGCGGCCGGGCCGTACGTGGCGTGGGAGCAGCAAGACAACATTCGCGCCGGGTGGCTGGTCGACGACGGCTCGCTCCTGCTCGACATCGACGTGGCGCGCGGAGAGGCGCCGGGGCTCGCCATCGGCCCGGGTGGGCCGGGCCTCGCGTTCGTGGAAGGCGGGTCGCTTCGCATCAGTGAGCTCGGGGCGGGCACGCTTCAGTGCATGGACGCGGGCTTTTGCAACGATTCGATCGATGCGCCCGGCATGGGCATGGCCGAGGGGCCGACGGGGCTCGCCTACGATGAGGCGGCCGACGTGTGGTTCGTCGCAGCCGGGGCGCAGCTCTTGGCGGTGGCGCGCGCGGGGGGCGATCCCGTCGTCAAGCAGGCCGAGGCGCAGGATGTCGGCAGCGAGCTCCCGGTTCGCGTCGACGTCGCGGTCAGCGAAGGCACCGCGGCGTTCGTTCAAACGGCAGACAATCGGGATTCGGTGCTCACCTTCATGGGGTGCTTCTAGGGAGCGCCATGCGCGCGGTTGCTCTTGCCGGTCTGGTCGTGTGCGCGCTGGGCGTCGTGTCGCTGGGCGCCGTCTCTTCGGCGGGCGCGCAGGCCGAGGAGCCGGGTAGGCGGCGGGGGAGCGAGCCTTGGCGGTGGCTGGTGCTGCCGGTGGCGGGTGATGCCGGTGTCGAAGCCCTGCACGAGGCGAGTGAAGCGTTTCGGCAGGAGCTTTCGGTGCGCGGTCAGGACGTGTGGGCGGCCGACCGTGCGTCCGAGCGGTATGAAGTGGTGGGCTCGGCGCCCGCGCCGCGCGTGAGCCAAAGCGACATCGACCTCTGGGTGGAGCGGTCGCGCGCGGCGGTGCGCCACCTGGCGCGCGCCGATTACAAAGCCGCGCGGCGTGAGCTGAAGGCGGCGCAGCGGCTTGCCGACCGGGCTGCGGCCGAGCTCAATCGCGAGGCGGCACGCGCACAGCAGGTGCTCGACACGTGTTTGTTCATGGTGCGGGCGTACGTGGAGACCAAAAACGCCGCCGAAGCCCGACAGCAGGCGCGCGAGTGCCGCCAGCTCGTCCCCCGCGTCGAGCCGAGCGCGTTTCGCCACACACCCGAGGTGCGCGAGCTTCTGGCCGAGGTCGATGCGGAGATGGCCGCCGAGGCGCCTGGCACGCTCGAAGTCACGAGCACGCCGAGCGACTGCCTGGTGCGCATCAACGGCGTGGAGTTCGGGCGCACGCCGCTTTCAGGCATCGAGCTTCCGGTGGGCATGTATCGGCTGCAGGTCGAGTGCGAGGAAGACGAGCGCGGGCGGATTCATCGCGTCGCGATTGAAAGCGGGGTGAACCGCGTGGCGCTCGACGCCGGGCTCGAGCGGGCGGTGCGGACGCGGCCGGTGCTTCATTTGAGGTATGGGGCGGGGTCGGGGTCGGGTTTGGAGCGGATGTCGCACGCGCAGGAGGTGGCGCGGGTGCTCGGCGGCGGGCCCTTGCTCACGGTGAGTGAAGCTGGGGGCGAGGCGCTTCGGTTGGACCTCGCGGGTGATGGGTTGGCCACGGCGTCGGTGTTGGTGGCCGCTGCTGGGAGCGCGCCGAGCGCCGAAGACGGGCGGCGCGCGGTCGACGGGCTGCTCGAGGGCCGGGCGGTGGATTGTTCGGAGGCGCATCCAATCGCGCGTGCGGACT
>CAJIBU010000181.1_pt1 | contig 25270 bp, 19 predicted proteins | sample 9199451 | NCBI WGS metagenome assembly CAJIBU01 (sample SAMEA7708315, study PRJEB35096) | sediment metagenome | biome: marine neritic benthic zone biome [ENVO:01000025]; feature: sediment [ENVO:00002007]; material: shallow marine sediment [ENVO:03000034] sea grass bed [ENVO_01000059] ... | reverse complement strand
TGCAACCACCGCCACTTGGACGCGAGGGCCGAGGGGCGGCGTGCGTGGCCTGAGCCCACCAGTGCTACCGGCCACCTTTGCAGGCCGCCCCGTTCGACGGAGTCTCGTATCCCGTTTTTTTCCGCCCCGTTCGTTGATCGCGAAGCTCGTAGTATTCGCGTTTGCTGCTTGGACGGGCTACACACTCCTCGAGGGCCCATAGCTCAATTGGTTAGAGCCCCCGGCTCATAACCGGGTTGTTCCTGGTTCGAGTCCAGGTGGGCCTACCACGTAAACTGGGACGCTTCGCGACCCAGTTTGCGTGAGCCCCGTGGTCGGTGCGCAGCACACCGACTTTGCGGGGCCGGTTGTCTTGCGTCGTGCCGGAAGGCACGCTAGAGCCCCGCCACTTAGGCACTGGCCCGGAGACGATCTTTGCGCGAAGAGCTCGTAGCGTTGGCAAAACTTGCTGAGATGGATGACTCGGCGCGTGACATCAATGCCGAGCTTCAGCAGATCCCCGAGCGCCTCGAAGAGCTGCGCAACAGCGTTCAGATGCTCGAGAGCCTACTCGCGCAGGAGCGCAATCAGCTCGCCGCGGCCGAAGAGCTGAAAGTTCAGCAGTCCACCGAGCTCAAAGAGCGAAACGAGGGCCTTCAGCGTGCGCGCAAGAAGGTTGCTCAGTCGTCCAGCATTCGCGAAGCCGACGCCGCGGAGCGGGAGGTCGACGCCAACCGCCGGTCGATCAAAGAGCGTGAAGAGGAGCTCGGTCGCATCGGCGAGGCGATCGAGGCCAAGACCGCTTCGCTCGCGGAGCGCGAAAAAGATTTCGAAGAGGCCAAGGGCGTCCTGCAAACCCAAGAAGAGACTTCGAAGACACGCGTCGCCGAGCTCGAAGTAGAGCGCGCGAAGCTGCTCGACGGTCGCGACGAGCTCGCCGCCAAGGTCTCGAAGCCCATCGTCAAACGCTACGAGCGTCTGAAGACCGGCATCCCCAACGCCGTGGTCATCATCAGCGACGGCACCTGCGGCGCCTGCCGAATGGCGCTCCCCCCGCAGCTCACCATCGAGCTCCACCGCGCAGACGAGCTACACCAATGCCCCCACTGCCGCCGGATCATCATTCACAAGACGGTGTTGGAAGACTGAGGGCGGCCCCGGCCCCGAGTTCGGTCACGGACTCGGACTCGGCTTCGGTCACGGACTCGGTTCCGGCTTCGGTCACGGACTCGGACTCGGCTTCCGTCACGGACTCGGACTCGGACTCGGTTCCGGTTCCGGGTCCGGACCCGGTTCCGGGTGGCCGAGGCCGGGTGGCCGAGACCGTTGGGCCGAGTCCGGTTCCGAGGACCGGGCGCCGTTTCAGTGACGGTGACAGTGACAGCGCCAGCGCCAGCGCCAGTGACAGCGTCAGTGCAAGTGACAGCATCGGCAACGGCCTCGGCCACCCGGCCTCGGATCCGGCGCCGGCCTCGGACCCGGCCTCGGACCCGCCACTCTCAGAAAAAGGGGACTGTCCCCTTTTCTAGGAAGGAGGTTGGAAAAGGGGACTGTCCCCTTTTTCTAAACGACCGCCAACCAGCTCTCGTCCGGCACCTTCACACCGCGCACCGCGTCGAAATAGGCGCTCTGCACTTGTTCGGTGACGGGGCCGCGCGAGCCCGCGCCGATTTGGCGGTCGTCTAGCTCGCGCACCGGGGTGACTTCTGCGGCCGTGCCCACCATGAAGACCTCGTCCGCGATGTAGAGCTCGTCGCGCGAGATCAAGCGCTCGTGCACCGTGAGGCCGAGGCTGTGCATGACCGTCATCACCGAGGAGCGCGTGATGCCGCCGAGGATCGACACGCCCATGGGCGGCGTTGCCACCTCGCCGTCGCGCACCACGAAGATGTTCTCGCCCGAGGCCTCCGAGACGTAGCCCTGCGTATCGAGCATGATCGCCTCGTCGTAGCCGATGGCCTGCACCTCGCGCTTGGCGAGGATCGAGTTGACGTAGTGGCCGTTGATCTTGCCCTTGGACATGAGCGTGTTGACCGCCGCCCGCTGAAACGAGCTGACCTTGGCTCGGATACCGCGCTTGAGGCCCTCTTCACCGAGGTACGCGCCCCAGCGCCACGCCACGACCGACACGTGCGTCGGATTGGTCCTCGCGCCGAGCCCCATTTCGCCGTGCCCCATGAAGGCGATCGGCCGCAGATAGCACTCGTCGAGCCCGTTCTGGCGCACGGTTTCGAGGCAGGCTTCCGCGATTTGCTCCTCGGTGTAGGGCATGGGGAGCATGCAGATGTGTGCGGATTCGAACAAGCGCCGCACGTGCTCCTTCAGCCGAAAGATCGCGCTACGCCCGTCGTGAAGCTTGTAGCAGCGAATGCCCTCGAAGACGCCGAGGCCGTAGTGCAGCGTGTGCGTCAATACGTGGACGTTCGCCTGCTCCCACGGAATGAGCTTCCCGTCGAACCAGATCTTGTCCACTTTGTCCACCATTGCTGCTCCTGACACCCCCACCAGCCTGGGGGTCGCGCTCTCATAGCATAAATCCGCAATTTCGATGAGTTGACCCGATTGGGGCCATGGAGTAGAACCGCCCGCGCTCGAGGAGCCCGGAAAGCGTTGCGCGTTCCGGGCTCTGTCAGCATTGAGGTGATTCGTGCTGTACTCCTTGCTCTACATTTTGCTTCAGCCCGACGTTAGCGGAGGCCCCGCAGCACCGGCCGCGCCCGCCGCGGGCGGCGAAGGGCCAGTGCCGGTCGGGTGCGGAGGCGGCACCGAACAAATCGGTCTTCTGCTTCTGATGTTTGCGGTGCTGTACTTCCTGATGATTCGCCCGCAGCAAAAGCGCGCCAAGCAGCATCAAGAGATGATGGACGCGCTCAAGAAGGGCGACATCGTGCGCACCAACGGCGGCATTCTCGGCGAGGTCACCGCGCTCGACGAGCGCGACGTCACCATCGAGATCTCCGACCGCACCCGCATCAAGGTCTTGCGGACTCACATCGCCGGCAAAGACCAACCCCCCGAGCAAAAGAGCTGACGGACGGCGAAAACCATGGATCGAGGCTGGTACTTTCGTTTGTTGGTCGTCATCGGCGCGGCCGTGGTCGGCTTCTTGGCCCTCTGGCCGAGCATCGACCGCTGGCTGCCGTGCCCCGACATCGTCAAAGAGACGTTCGACAACCAAATCAACCCGGGCCTCGACATCAAGGGCGGGCTTCGTCTGATGTACGAGGTCGAGGTCGACGAATACATCCGCGACCGGCGCGACCGGTTGGCCGATCAGGTGCAGCGGCGGTGCGGTGTTCTGATCGGCGTCGTCCCCGAAGAGGAGGTCGACGACATCCCGAAGCCCAAGCTCGAAGAGATTCAGCAGCGGTGCAAGGTCGAGCGGGTCGACAAAGAGGGCGGTGCAGTGCGAGCGATTCGCATGACGTTTTCGAATCAAGAAGACGCGGACAAGCTCTCGAAGACCTGGGTCAAAGACTATTTCCGCGACCTGCGCGTGGCGAGCGGCGTCGGCGGCCAGGTCGTCGACCTGCACATGCGCGAAGAGCAGCTTGCCAACATGCGTGAAACCGCGGTGCGCCAATCGGAGCGCACCATCACCAACCGCATCGACAACCTCGGCGTCCTCGAGCCCACCGTCATCGCCCGCCCGAACGACGGCGACATCATCATCGAGGTCCCGGGCGCGCAGGAGAGCTCCTTCGAGCGCATCAAGTCGATCATCAGCCGCACCGCGCAGCTTCAGTTTCAAATCCTCGACGATGAGTCCGATTCGCGCTCCGTGTTCCCCGCGCCGCCCGAGGGCATCTATCTCAACGCCGATTCGCAGACCTTTGCCGAGGCCTTCGGCGAAGACGCGCGCGACCGGCTGCGCGACTACATGGCGAGCCTCAGCGTGCCCGACGACCACGAAGTGGTGCTCGGGCGGCAGGACCCCGACCCCGAGCGAGGCGGGGAGGGTTGGCGCACCTATTATCTGTTCCGCGTGGCCGAGGTCACGGGCGAGGACCTCGACGATGCCGCGGTCGGCTTCGACCCGCAGAGCGGCAGCCCCGAGGTCGATTTCACGATGAACACCCGCGGTGCGTCCCGCATGGCCGACCTCACCGGCCGGAGCATCGGCAAGCGCATGGCGATTGTGCTCGACGACCGCGTGGAATCCGCGCCGGTCATCCAGGGGCAAATCGGCGCGCGCGGCCGCATCACGCTCGGCGCGTACCTCGACCGCAACGAGCTCTTGCAGGAGGCCAAAGACCTCGTCGTCGTGCTTCAGGCCGGCGCGCTGCCCGCTCCGCTCAGGCCCGCCAACGAGCAGCTCATTGGGCCGACGCTCGGCCAGGACTCGGTCCGCAAAGGCGCCGTCGCCGCGGTGGTCGGCATCCTTCTCGTCCTGATCTTCATGGCGTTGTACTACCAGGTCGCGGGGCTGGTCGCCGATTCGATGGTCCTTCTCAACCTCCTCTTGCTGCTCGGCACGATGTCCGGCATCGGCGCCACGCTCACGCTGCCCGGTGTGGCTGCAATCGCGCTCACCGTCGGCATGGCGGTCGACGCCAACGTGCTGATCACCGAGCGCATCCGCGAGGAGCTGCGGCTCGGCAAGTCACCTCGGTCCGCCGTGGAGCAAGGGTATGCGCGTGCGTATTCGTCTGTGTTCGACAGCCAGCTCACCACCGCCATCGCGGGCGTGGTGCTCTGGCAGTTCGGCACGGGGCCGATCAAGGGGTTCGCCACCATGCTGCTGATCGGCATCGCAACCTCGCTCTTCACCGGCACGTTCTGCTCGAAGGTGGTTTTCGACTGGCTGGTGCGCGGCCTTCGCGTGCAGCGGCTGCGGGTGGGCTGACATGGAGTTCATCAAGCCCGGCACCTACATCGACTTCATGAAGTACCGGACGCCCGTCGTGGTGGGCCTCGGTCTTCTCGCGGCGCTCAGCCTGGTGTCGCTCTTCTACCCCGGCCCCAACTACGGCATCGATTTCGCCGGCGGCACCGAGGTGCAGCTCCAGTTTTCCGGCGACACCACGTCAGGTGAAATTCGCACGGCTCTCGAGGACGCCGGCTACTCGCGGCCGGACGTCATCAGCGTCGAGGGCGAGCAAAACCAGTACATCATCCGCGTGCGCGACGTCTCATCGCTACCCGAAGAGCGCGTCGAAGAGATCCAGGAGTCGGTCTCACTCGCGCTCGGTGCCGACGTTCTGCGTGAGATGAAGGTCTCGCCGGGCGGCGACAAGATCACCATCCGCGTCTCGAGCCCCGTGCTCGAGCAGCAGCTTCAAGAGGCGCTCGAAGCCGGCGGCGCGAAAGTACGCTCGATCAATTCGCTCGCAGGCAGCCGCGACCCTCGATACGAGGCCCAACTCGTCGGCGTTGCGGACGAGCTCGCCGAGCAGCTTCGCTTGGCGTTCGGCGACCGCGCGCCCGAAAGCGTGCTCCGCGTGGAGTGGGTCGGCCCCAAGGCAGGCCAGCAGCTTCGCGACGCGGCGATTCAGTCGCTGCTCTATGCGATTGCGTTCATCATGCTGTACGTCGCGTTCCGCTTCGACCTGCGCTTTGCGCCGGGCGGCGTCATCGCGATGCTGCACGACGCGCTGATCACGCTCGGCATCTACGTACTGCTTCAAAAAGAGGTGAACCTCACCACCGTCGCCGCGCTTTTGACGATCATGGGTTATTCGATCAACGACACCATCGTCGTGTTCGACCGCATTCGCGAGAACATGGTGCGCGTCCGCGACAAGAGCCTCCGCGAGCTGATCAACATCAGCACCTCGCAGATGCTCTCCCGCACGATCGTCACCTCGCTCACCACGCTTCTTTCGGTGTCGGCGTTTTTCTTTCTCGGCACCGGCGTGATTCGCGACATCGCGTTTGCCCTCGGCGTTGGCATCCTCATTGGCACGCTTTCCTCGATTTTCATCGCCGCGCCGATCACCGAGCTGATGGACCGGCGCCTCTTCAACCGCGCGCGAGGCTAGGCCCGTGACCCGGTACAGCGTGCGGCCATCCGACGAACGGGCGGCCGGCATGCTGGCCGATGCGTGCGAGCTCGGCCTCACCGCGGCGCAGGTGCTGCTTCATCGCGGCGTGACCGCGGTCGACGAGGCCAAACCGTTTCTGGATGCCAAGCTCCGAGGGCTGAGCTCGCCGGACGCCATGGCCGACCGAACGCTGGCGTCGGAGCGCCTGGTGCACGCGATTCGAACGGGTGAGCGCATCGTCGTGTTCGGCGACTACGACGTCGACGGCACCACCTCGGCCATCATTTTGAGCGAGGTCGTCAGGGCGCTCGGGGGCGACGTCTCGACGGTGGTCGCCGACCGCTTTCATGGCGGCTACGGCCTGAGCCAGCACGCCCTGCGGCGCTGCCTCGAGCGGAGCCCAGGCCTTCTCGTCACCTGCGACTGCGGCTCGAGCGACCACGAGCGCATCGCCGATGCGCGCAAAGCGGGCGTCGACGTCATCGTCGTCGACCACCACCTCGTCCCTGAAGAGCCGCTCCCCGCGCTCGCGTTCCTCAACCCGAATCGCCCCGACTGCGGGTTTGCCTTCAAGGGCCTTTGCAGCGCGGGCCTCGCGTTTTTTCTCGGCGCGGCGCTTCGAGCCGAGCTGAACTCCGAGCTCGACCTCCGCCGCTGGCTCGACCTGGTGGCCGTCGGCACCATCGCCGACCTCGTGCCGCTTCGAGGCGACAATCGACGGCTGGTGCGCGCGGGGCTACGGGCGCTCGGGTCGAGGCAAGCGCGCCCGGCGCTTTCGGCCCTTCGCCAAACCGCGAAGATCAAGGAGTCGGCCGACGTCACCGCGCGCGACGTCGCGTTCCGCTATGCGCCGCGCCTGAATGCGCCTGGTCGCCTCGGCGTCGCCGACCTCACGCTTCGCTTCCTGAGCGCCGGCGCACCCGACGAGGCGTGGAAGCTCTTGAAAGACGTGGAGGCACAAAACGAGCAGCGCAAAGAGCTGACGGAGATTGCGACGAACGAGGCGCGCGCCCAGGTGCGCGAGCTCTACGGCGAAAACCCCACGCGCGGCGTCGTCGCGGCCGGCAAAGGCTGGCATCGCGGCGTGGTCGGCATCGTCGCCGCGCGTCTCGTCGACACCTTCGGCGTCCCAGCGCTTGCGATCGCGGTCGACGGGGACGAGGGCTACGGAAGCGCGCGCTCGACCGCCGGGTTCGACGTGTACGAGGCGCTCCGAGCCTGTGCGCCCCTTCTCGGCCGGTGGGGCGGCCACCGAGCGGCCGCTGGCCTCACGGTGGAACACGGTAAAATCGACGCGCTGCGCGCTGCGTTTGGGGACGCAAGCGACCGCCTCGATTCCGCCGACGAGCCGACGCGGGAGGTCGACGTCGCTCTTGGCGGCCCGTTCGAGGCGCCGAGTGTCGAGGACCTCTGGCGGCTCGGCCCGTTCGGGGAGGGGCACCCCGCGCCGACGTTCCTCGTGGACGCCCACGTCGTCGAAGCCGCTGGGGTAGGTGAAGGCAACGCCCACGCGCGGCTCGTTCTTCGCATCGGCGCACGAGACGTGCGCGCATTTGCGCCCGGGCTCTTCTCGCGCATCGAAGGGCGCGACAACCTGTCGCTCGTGGGCGAGTTTCAACCGGACCACTGGCACGGAGGCCGCTCGGTGGAGCTGCTCGTGACCGACGTGCTGCCCTAGCGGCCCGTCCACTTCGGCTCGCGCTTTTGGAAAAACGCAGCCAGGCCTTCTTTGGCATCTTCGCTGCCGAGCAGCGCGTAGAGCTGCTCGCGCAAATACGGGAGGGCCTCCTCGGCGGACATCTCGCGCTGCGCGTTGAACGCGGTGAGGCCGAGGCGCATCGCCGTCGGCGACTGCTTGGCGAGCTGCCCGGCGAGCTCGTCGACGCGGGCGTCGAGCTGGTCGTCGGGCACCACTTCGGTGATCAGGCCGATCTCCACCGCCTCGGCCGCCGTGATGCGTTCGCCGAGCAGCATCAGCTCGAGGAGCTGGCGCGGCGGAATCACCCGCCGGAGCACCGCCGTGATCATCATCGGGAAGAGCCCGCGCTTGATCTCCGGCGTCGCCAAAACCGCGCTCTCGCAGGCCACGGCAAAGTGGCAGCACGCGACGATGCCCATCGCGCCCCCCATCACGTAGCCCGGGATGCGGGCGACGATCGGCTTGGTGAGCCGGTCGAGGCGGAGCAGGAGGTCGTCGAACTCACCCTTCTTTTCGAGCTTGTCCCGGTCGGACGTCATGCCTTTGAGGTCGGCCCCGGCGCTAAAGGCGTTGCCAGCCCCGGTCAGCACGATCGCCCGCACCTCGGGGTCGGCCTCCGCGTCGTCCAGCGCCCAGAGCAGCTCGTTGACGAGCTCTTGGCTGAGGGGGTTCTTTTTTTCGGGGCGATTAAAGGTCAGGGTGACGACGTGTCCGGCCTGCTCGACCCGAAGGGCTTGGTAGTCGCGCGCCTCCATCGCCCGAGTCTTGGGCGGCCCCGGGGCCATTTCAAGGCGAATGCCGACCCTGTAACCGCGCGTGGTTGCAGCTCTTTCGGCCTACGTGTTATGTATCCGGGGAAGAGAGGCGAAGGGGGCTTTGCGCTTTAAACGAATCGGATGCGCGGCTGCGCTAGCGGTGGCGATCATGTCATTTGCCGCGCCAGCGACGACTTTCGCGCAGGAAGAGGTCTTCACCGACATCAGAGCCACCCCGAAAGGGACCATCGGCCTCGGCCTGGTGGGCGCCGAGCTCGGGCTGATCATTCCGTCTCTCGCCGGGCTCAACAAGGCCTGGGCGCTGAGCACCTTCTCGGTGGTCGGCGCTGCGGGCGGCGCGCTCGCCGGATACTTCGCGCTCGACAAGCCGAATCGCGAAAAGGGCTCCGTCGCTGCGCTCACCGTCGGCCTTGCCGGCGTCATCCCGGCGATTCTCGTCACGGTGCGCGGCGTTCGCAAAGAGCGACAAGAGCGCTGGGAGCCCACACCGCAAATCGAGCTCCGAACCGAAAAAGAGCAGCGGATGTTCGAGACGGCCGAAGCAGGGTCAGGCCTCTTGAGGCGCTCCCGGTCGGGCCTTCGCGTCGCAGCCCCGGGCGTGTCGGTCTCGCTCCGGCCTCCGCAAGATGCGGAAACCGTGAAGATGGGCGGCCTTCGCGACCGAACCGAGGTGCGCCTTTCGCTCGCGTCGGGCGTGTTCTAGCGTTCGAGGATGCTCGCCTCGAAGGTTCGGCGAACCCTCCGCGCGCGCGGCTTGGTTTCGCGCGGCGACCACGTGCTCGTCGCGTGCTCCGGAGGGCCGGATTCCGTCGCACTCGTGCACGTCCTTCATGGCCTTCGCAACGAGATTGGCGTGACGCTCGGCGTGGCGTCGGTCGACCACGGCCTTCGCCCCGAGTCGGCCGATGAAGTCGAGCAGGTCGGCGCCTTCGCAGCGAGCCTCGGGCTGCCCTTCGATTCGAGGCGCGTCCGCGTGCCGCGCTCGGAGGCTTCCCTGCAAGCGGCTGCCCGTCGGCTCCGCTACGAGGCGCTTTGTGTGATCGCGGCCGAGCGAGGCGCCGAGCCGATCGCCGTCGGCCACACGCAGGACGATCAAGCCGAAACCGTCCTCGCTCGCGTGCTCCGTGGCTCGGGGCTTCGGGGCCTCGCCGGCATCTCACCGCGGCGGGACGACGGCGTGATCCGCCCGCTGCTCGACTGCCAGCGGAGCGAAACGCTCGACTACTGCCGCTCTCGCGGCCTTCCGTTTCTGAGCGACCCCTCGAACCACCAGCGGGCGTTCGAGCGGGTTCGCATTCGTCAGGAGGTGCTCCCGGTGCTGCAGGCCGAAGACCCGCGCGTGGTCGAGCACCTCTGTGCGCTCGCGGACGAGGCCGCCGCCGTCGACGCGTATTTGGACGAGCGGCTTCCGGCGACCCCGAGCCCAGGAGCTCGCGCGGTGGCAGTCGAGCCGATCCTCGAGCTCCCCGCTCCGCTTCGTGCACGGTGGCTCAGGCGGTGGATCGCGCAGGAAACGGGCTTAACCCCTCATCGCACCCATCTCGTCGAAACCGATCGACTTCTTATCGGTCGCGGCGAGGTGCTGCTAGGATCGGGGTGGTCGGTCCGCCGGCAAAACGGCGGGCTTTCGTTGGAATATCGTGAAGATCGTAGAACACGTACCAATCGCTCCTGAGCCCGGACGGAGGTTGCCAAGAGGGCTCCGCGGCCTCAAAAAGAAACAAGGGGCGCGACCCGCAGCCGTGCGCCACTCGCAGCCCTCACACCGCCTTACCATATGAAACAAAGCCAAAAAACACTGCTCTTCTGGGTCCTCGTGATTCTGATGTGCATCGTCATCTTCAATTTCGTCGCCCGCGAGGAGCAGCCCCGCAGCGTGCCGTTCAGCGAATTCGTCACCGATGTGGCCGACGGCAAGGTGCAGAAGGTCAAAATTCGCACCCAGGAAAACAGCGGCGAATACACCTACTGGCTCAAGAACGCCGACGAGAGCGCGCGGCCCGGGCCCCGCGGCGCCCGCAACGAAAAGGTGACCGTCGGCATCACGGGCGACCAAATCAACCAGCAGCTGCTCGATCAAGGCGTCACCGTCGAATATCTGCCCGAGGACCAGAACAGCCTCTGGACGAGCATCCTCGTCACCTGGCTGCCGATGATCTTCCTCGTCGGCATCCTTCTGTTCTTCATGCGCCAGCTTCAGGCGTCAGGTGGCAAGGCGATGAGCTTCGGCAAATCGCGGGCTCGCCTCCTCAACGAGTCGCAAAACAAGGTCACCTTCAAAGACGTCGCCGGCATCGACGAGGCCAAGGACGACTGCGAAGAGATCATCGCCTTCTTGAAGGACCCGAAGAAGTTCCAGCGTCTGGGCGGCCGCATCCCGAAGGGCGTTCTCTTGATGGGCGCGCCCGGCACTGGAAAGACGCTCCTCGCGCGCGCGATCGCAGGCGAGGCGGGCGTTCCGTTCTTCAGCATCTCGGGGTCGGATTTCGTCGAAATGTTCGTCGGCGTTGGCGCCTCGCGCGTGCGCGACCTGTTCGAGCAGGGCAAGAAGCACGCTCCCTGCATCATCTTCATCGACGAGATCGACGCCGTCGGCCGTCACCGAGGCTCGGGCCTCGGCGGTGGGCACGATGAGCGTGAGCAGACGCTCAATCAGCTACTCGTCGAAATGGACGGCTTCGAGTCGAGCGAGGGCGTGATCATCATCGCGGCCACCAACCGGCCCGACGTGCTCGACCCCGCCATCCTTCGCCCCGGCCGATTCGACCGGCGCATCATCGTGCCGCGTCCTGACTTGAATGGCCGGCAGGGCATCCTCGCCGTGCACACGCGCAAAGTGCCGCTCGGCGACGACACGCAGCTCGACATCATCGCGCGCGGCACGCCTGGCTTTTCGGGCGCCGATCTCGAGAACCTGGTCAACGAGGCTGCGCTCCTCGCGGCGCGCCAGGACAAAGACGTGGTCTCCATGTCGGATTTCGAGATGGCCAAAGACAAGGTGATGATGGGCTCGGAGCGCCGCTCGATGGTCATCAGCGAGCACGAGCGCAAGACAACCGCGTGGCACGAGGCAGGGCACACGCTCGTGGCCAGGATGCTTCCGAACCACGACCCTATCCACAAAGTCACCATCATCCCGCGCGGCCCCGCGCTCGGCCTCACCATGGCCCTCCCCGAAGAGGACCGGCAGAGCTACAGCGCCGAGTGGGTCCGCGACCGCATCGCGATGGCGCTTGGCGGGCGGCTCGCCGAGGAGGTCGTCTTCGGGCAGCTCACCACGGGCGCCGCCGACGATTTCAAGAAGGCCACGCAGCTCGCCCGCTCGATGGTCACCGAGTGGGGCATGAGCACCAACCTCGGCCCGCTCTCGTACGTCGAAAAAGAAGACTCCGGCTTCCTCGGGCAGACCTATCACAAGGACTACTCCGAGGAGACCGCCAAGGAGATCGACGACGAGGTGCGGCGCATCATCAACGCGCAGTACGACCGCGCCAAGAAGCTCATCCTGGAGCACCGCGACAAGCTCGACGCGATCGCCGAGGCCCTGCTCGAGCGCGAAACGCTCGGCCGCGATGAGATCGAGGCGATCATGAAGGGCGAGGACCTGCCGCCGCCGGTGGTGGTCAGCGTGCCCACCTACGCCGAGAAGCGCCGCGAAAACGAAGAAAAGCGAAAGGGCGCGATCTTCCAGCCCCGGCCGCGCGAGGTCCCGAGCGCAGGGTAGTTGACGGAGGTTCCGATGCCCGAGCTGTGGGGCGTCATCAACGTGACGCCAGATTCGTTCAGCGATGGCGGTCGGTACCTCTCTCCCGATTCCGCCGTCGCCCACGGGCGTCGCCTCCTCGACGAGGGCGCAGACGTGCTCGATGTGGGTGGTGAGTCGTCGCGGCCCGCCGGCCGAACCTATGGCGAGGGGTTTGCCGAGGTCAGTGCGAGCGACGAGATCGCGCGGGTGGCCCCGGTGGTCGAGGCGCTGGCTGGCGAGCTCGGCGCTCGGGTCTCAATCGACACCGTGAAGCCCGAGGTGGCGGCCGCGGCCCTTCGCGCTGGCGCGACCATCGTCAACGACGTTCGCTGCGCCGAGGACCCGGCCCTCGCGGAAGTCGCCGCCGGGGCGGGTGCGGACTACGTCATCATGCACACGCGGGGCCGCGGCGAGGTCCGATCGCCGCACACCGACTACGACGACGTGGTCGCGGAGGTCGTCGCCGAGCTGCTCGAGGCGGCGAGTCGGGTCGAGCGGGCCGGGGTGCCGAAGGGCGCCGTCTGGCTGGATCCTGGCCTCGGGTTCGCCAAGACCGCCCGCCAATCGGCCGCGCTGCTAAGTTCTCTTGGGCGATTCCAAAAGACCGGATACCGTGTACTTGTGGGGCCCTCGCGTAAATCCTTCATCGCCGAGCTGGCGCCGAACCACGACGGTGAGCGGCCCGAACCCGGGGCTCGCCTGGGAGGCACGGCGGCTGCGGTGGCGGCTTGTGCGCTTGCCGGCGTCGATGCCGTTCGGGTCCATGACGTGCACGCGATGCGACAGGTGATTCGAATCACCGACGCCGTTCGCGGGGCGCGAGGAGACGCGCCGTGATCGAGGTGCTCTCCAGCTTGCTCAACGACATGAGCGAAGGGTTCGTCGGCTTCTTCCAGCGGAGCCCGTGGGAAGTTCTGCACGACTGCCTCGACATCGGTCTCGTCGCCGTCCTGATCTATTGGGCGCTGGTCATCCTGCGCGGCACGCGTGCCATGCAGGTGGCCATCGGGCTGTGTCTCGTGTTCGTCGGCTACCTCTTCGCGCGTCGAATTGGCTTGGTCACGGTGACCACCATCCTCGACTCGGTGCTCGCCTATCTCGCGGTCATCGTGGTCATCATCTTTCAATCCGACATTCGGCGCGCGCTCGCTCGGATGGGCCGGCGGCCGCTGCTCCGCGGACAGCGCACGGCCAAAGAAACGCAAACCATCGAAGAGGCTATCAAGGCGGCCGGCACCCTCGCGCAAAAACGCATCGGTGCGCTCGTCGCCTTCGAACGAAGCGCGGCGCTCGACGAGTTCATCGAGCGCGGCACCGAGGTCGATGCGGCCGTCAGCAAAGAGCTGCTCCACAGCATCTTCGTCCCCAGCTTCGAAAACCCGATGCACGACGGCGCCGTGGTGATTCGCGAGGGGCGCATTTGGCAGGCGGGCGTGTTTCTGCCGATGGCGGGGTCGGCGGGCGGTGACCGGTCGCTCGGCGCGCGCCACCGCGCAGGCCTCGGCATCACCGAGGAAACCGACGCCGTGGTGGTCGTCGTCAGCGAGGAGCGCGGAGCGATTTCGCTCTGCTTCGACGGAAACATCGTGCGAAACCTCGACGTCGCGTCGCTGCGAGACGCGCTTTACGGCCTGTTCTTTGCGCCGAAGCGGACCCGGAAAAAGCCCGGCGACCGCCGCACCGGCGTGCCGGCCGAACCGAGCCGCTCGCAGAACCCCGACGCGGTCATCACAGTGAAAAAGGCCGAGGAAACGTCGTGAGCTTCGTCGACGTTCTGCACACGATTCGGGCCTTCTTCACGGAAAACCTGGGGCTCAAGGCAAGCGCCGTGGGCATTGCCATCCTGATGTTCTCCCTCGTGCACGGCGCCGAGGACATGGAGCGCAACGTGTACGTTGGCGTGGTGGTGCAGCCGCCAGCGGATGCGCGCGACATGATCCTCGTCACCGAGATCCCCGACCGGGTGCGCGTTCGGCTCAAGGGGAGCCGCGCCCGCCTCAACGCGATTCGGCAGGAAAACCTGCCGCCGGTCGACGTCACTCTCAAGACCCGCGACGAGCCGCGCTACTACTTCGAAAAAGAGATGTTCGACCTCCCAACGGGCGTCTCGGTGATGCAGGTCGTCCCGCCGTCGCTCGTGTTCAAGTGGGTGCCCCGCGCCACGAGGGAGCTTCCGGTCGAGGTGCTCATCGACGGAACGCTGAAGAACGGCCTCGAATGGGCCGGCGAGCCCGAGGTGTTCCCGGAGACGATCGAGGTGGACGGCCCGCGCGACGTGGTGAACTCGATGCGCACGGTGCGGTCGATGGAAGTCGACGTGACCGAGCTCGACGAAGGGGTGGTTCAGCGCGAAATCCCGCTCGTCGGGGCGCCCGCCAACACCACGTTCGAGACGCAAACCGTGCTCGTCACGCTGCGGGTCCAGCCCAAGCTCAAAGAGCGCGTGCTCTCGCCGCTTCGCGTCGACGCCGAAGGCGTGGTCCCCCGGGCGCTGCGGCCTCGTGCGGTGACCGCCCGCATCCGAGGGCCGGAGGCGCTGGTCGACGCGCTCAACCCGGCGTCGGTGCTCGCGATTGCCAACTTCGGAGGCTCGACCGCCAACAAAGGGCAGGCGGTGGTGCCCATCGAGCTTCGCGGGCTGCCGGACGGGGTCGAGGTGCTCGCGATCGAGCCGGCCGCCGTTACCGTGCTGCTCGGCGAACCGGCCGGCCAAGACTGACGCCCTAGCGCGCGAGCTGAATCTCTCGCTTGGCCTCGTCGGCGATGCCGTGGGCCATCTCGGTGATGCGGTCCTGCTTCGGGCCCTCGATCATGACGCGAAGCTTCGGCTCCGTGCCGCTCCAGCGCACCAAAACGCGGCCGTCTTTGCCAAGCGCCTTTTCGGCCGCCGCGATGGCGTGCGTGGTCTTTGGGAGCTCCTCGAGTGGGCGCCGCCCGGGCAGGGTGACGTTGACCAGCACTTGGGGCACCCGGTGCATCACCTCGGCGGCGAGCTCGGAGAGCGGGCGGCCCTCTCGGAGCAGGATGGCGAGCACCTGCATGGCGGCCACGAGGCCGTCCCCGGTGGTTGCGTGGTCGAGGAAAATCAGGTGCCCGGACTGCTCCCCGCCGAAGTTGAGCCCGCGCTTGCGCATGGTGTCGACCACGTAGCGGTCGCCGACTTTGCAGCGAAGCAGCTTGCCGTTGTCGTTTTCGAGCGCGCGCTCGAGGCCGAGGTTGCTCATGACCGTGGCGACCAGCGTGCGGCGCCGAAGCCGCTTCGCCCGGAGCATCCGGGTGGCGCAAAGCGCCATGATCGCGTCGCCGTCGATCTGGTTGCCCTTCTCGTCGATCATGATGATGCGGTCGGCATCGCCGTCGAGCGCAATGCCGAGGTCGGCGCCGCGCTTCTTGACCTCGCGGGCGCAGGTGTCCGGATGAAGCGCGCCCACTTTGTGGTTGATGTTCTTGCCGTTGGGGCGGACGCCGATCGCGTACGTTTTGGCGCCGAGCTCCGAGAACACGAGCGGCGCGGTGCGGTATGCCGCGCCGTGGGCGGCATCGACCACGATTTTGACCCCTTCGAGCGTGAGCTCGTCGGGAAACGACGCCTTCACGAAAGCCACGTAGCGGCCCGGCGCATCGTCGAGACGCTCCGCACGGCCGACGCGGGTGCCGGTGGGCCGCTTCTCGTCGAGCGCGTCGCCGAAGATCAGGTCTTCGATTTCACGCTCGACTTCGTCAGGCAGCTTGAAGCCGTCCGGCCCGAAGATCTTGATGCCGTTGTCTTGATACGGGTTGTGCGATGCGCTGATCACGACGCCGGCGTCCGCGCGCATGCTGGTGGTGAGGTGGGCGATGGCCGGGGTGGGCAGCGGGCCCGAGAGCAGCACCTCGCCACCGAGCGCACACACGCCCGAGGCCACCGCCGTCTCGAAGAGATACCCGGAAAGCCGCGTGTCCTTGCCGACCACGATTCGCGGCACGTGCTCCACCCGCTCCGAAGCCTGATATGCAATCGCCGCGCCGATGCGAAAGGCGACCTCGGGCGACATGTCGCCGCGATTGGCAAGGCCGCGGATGCCGTCCGTGCCGAATAACTTGCGGCTCATCTCTCAGGGCTCCCAGGTGACGTCGATACTCCAGTTTGCCGGTGGGGCAAACGTCCCAGTCGTCACGAAGTTTAGTGGCCAGAGCGCCTCGATCAAAAAACCCGGACGCTGCGCCTGCGCCGTGGTGTTGGGCCCGCCCTCGGCACGCCGCGCGACGAACTGGCCTTCCACGTAGAGGCCCCGAATCGGAATGTTGTCCGGGAGCACGCTGTTGACGTTGAACCCGACCTGCACAGCGGTGTCGCCCGCGGCGTCGTCCGCGAGGCCTTGCCCCTGCGTGATGCCGAACGTCGGCGCGAGCCCGCCAAACTGCGATTGAAGCGAAGCTGAAAAGAGACCCGCCGCGACACCGGTGAGGAAGTTCGCCGTCTCCGCCGAGGCCTGTGCCGTGGAGGTGTTCACGCCGCGCTGCTGCCGCGTGCTCCCGGTGACGAGCAGCGCGATGACCTGCGCCTCGCTCGTGGTGGGGATGCTCGATTTGAACTCGATGGTGGGGTCGCTCAGGCGCCCAGAAACCACGACGGTCACCGTGTCGTTGCTGCCCCGGAGCGAATGTCGCGCCACCATGTCGACTTTGGCGTCCATCTCGGGGTCACCGTCGAACACCATGCTGCCCGAGCGGATCTCGAAGCGCTTGCCAAAGACACGGAAGTTGCCGCGCTGCAGGGTCACCGAGCCCTCCACGAGAAACTCGTCGAGCACTTGCGTGTCGAGCTTGGCGCCGGCCTCGACGTAGAAGTCTTGGTCGCGGCTGCGAATGATGACCAGGTCTTCCGAGCGCACGCGCATGCGAATCGGGTAGGGCGCTTCCCGCTGCACCGGCTCGGAGCTCTCTCCGATGATGAACACCTCGGGGTGGGGTGCCAGGTCCTGCGGCGTGGCCGAGCTCTCCGGGATGTCGACCTCGAGCTTTCCGAGGCGGATCTCGCCGTCGAGGCTGTCGTCTTCGAAGCTCGCGATCATGCGGGCGCTGCCACCGAGACGCGCCATGATCGAGCCCTCCTGCCGGAGTGGGAAACCCTCCGTGCGTGCCACCACGTCGAGCTTGTTGAGCTTCAGCTTCGCGAACCCGAGCCGGCCGTTCACCTCGGCAAACCCCTCGCTGTCGGTTGCCTCGAGGCCGGTGATCGCAACGCCGTCTTCGTCGAAAATCGCCCGTCCGCTCACGTTTTCGAGTGTCTGCCCGACGCTTCGAACGTCGACGCGCCCTTCGGTTAGATCGACGCTGCCGACGAACCGCGGGTCTTGGACGCGCCCCTGCGCAGTCACGCTCCCCTGCACGATGCCCTCGACGTTGACCACGCCTGCCATCCACGCGAGGACCGCCTGAAGCGGCATGCGGTCGAAGTTGGCGCGGCCGCTCACGTCGCCCCTCTTGGCGAGCACCGGTGTGGGGTTTTCGCTGTTCCAGACCATCGGAACCTTTGCTTCGAGCTCGGTGGCGCCGCCGTTCCACCAGTCCATGTCGGCTGCGAGCTCGAAAAAGCCGTCCGCATACGACCCCGAGAGGCGGTTCCGCGCAGGCGGCGTTTCGACGATGGTGTTCACCATGCCGGTGCGGCGTGCGGGTTCGAGGCGCCGCGCGCGAAGCTCGTCCGATTCCATCGAAAACGAGAGCCGCGGGTCGTCGCTGAAGAGGTCGGTGCCGCGAAGCTGCGCGGTGAGCACGCCTGCGGCGAAGCGGCAGAGGTAGGGCAGGTTTTCGGTCGGCGCATCGTAGAAATCCGCGCTGACCTGCGTGATTGGCCACGATGGAATCTCGGCGGCGCTCATCCAGTCGTCGATGGGCGTGTCCGCGGACGCTTGGAGGTCGAGCACCTTCGCTTCGCCGACGACGCCGTCCACGGTGAGCTTGGTTTGCCCCTCGTCGAGGCTCGCCCGCAGAGTGGCCCTCGGGTTGGACTCGCTCCCGCAAAGCCCCTCGGACGATTCGCTGAGCCAGTCGATGCTGGAGTGGAAATCACCGCGCGTTTTGAACGCGCCGCCGGCAAGCGTGAGGCTTGCCCCGACCTGAAGCCGATCGGGGTCCGGAATCCACTCGCCGACCAGCTTTTCGGGAAACGCGCTCATGCGCCGAGGCGGGATTCGCATCGAAAGGCGCCACGGCGAGCCGGCGAGGGCCTCGATGGCCTCGCTCGGGTTGCGCACCAGGTTCACGAGGTCGACGAGCAGGCTCCCCTCGCCTTCGACGAGGTCGCCCTCGGAATCCGACATGCGCACCTGCGCGAGAAGGGCGCCGTATTCGTATCGAAACTTGGACCCGAGCTGCACCGGGCCCCACTTCTCGATTGTGAGGTTCGGGATGTCGAGTGTGCCTTTGAACGCGGGCGCGTCGATGGGGCCCGAGAACTCGATGCGCGCGTCGGCGTAGCCGGTTACGTTCGGCATGGCGTCACCGAGCAGGAGCTCGAGCAGCGTGAGGTCCATCGCGCCGGTGCTGAGGGTGGTTTCGTAGATGCCCTCGCGAAGCGACGGCCCGACGCCGCCCGGCATGGGCTCGACGTAGCCGGTGGTGCTCAGCGTGAAGTTGCCGCGGCCGCCGAGGTTCACCTGCGCGTCGGCGTCGAGGATGCCGTCGTCGAAGTGAATCAGATACGCCGCGTTGACGGGCGTGATGTCCCAGAGGTTGGCGTCGGTGAGCGTGCCCTCCGCCACGATCGTCGGCTCTTTGTCGAGGTCGCCACGAAACTCGAAGTGCAGGTCGACGCCGCCTTCGAAGTCGGGCGCATCGTCCGGATACAAGATCTTGATCACGGCGAGGTCGAAGTTCTCGAGGTCGGCGGTGATGTCGTCGGGGCCATCGAACTTCCAAACCCCCTGCGCGACCAGGCGCTGAGGCCCGTTGCCCATCAGGATGCGGTCGAACGAGAGGCCCTCGTCCACGTCGAGCGTCGCGTTGTTGACCGAGCCTCGCCACGAAAGCTCACCGACGGCGAGCTCCACCTGGTCGACGTCCAGGCGATAGACGCCCTGGTCGGCCTGCACCCGCGCGAGGAACTCCGCACGACGCTGCCCGCCCGCGCTGAACTGGCCTTCGGCGGTGTATTCGTCGGGCCCGCCGCGAAGCAGCGCTTCCCCGTTGCCGATTGGCAAGCCCGCCACGCGCACCGCCGCGCCGTTCAGCTCGACGTCGACCTTGGGCTTCGTGGGGTCGCCCCAGATGCGCCCTTCGAGAATCAAAAAGCGCGCGCGGAGCGCCCCGTAGTCGAATCGGTCGAAGCGCAGCACGCCCTTGGTTTCGAAGTCGCCCCGCACCGTTTGCCGAATGCGGAGGTCGAACTCGGCGCTGCCCTCGATGTCTGGCGCGAATCGCTGGAAGTTCGGGTCGTCGCTCACCTGCGGCACGAACCCGCGCGCGTGGATCTCCGACACGCCTTGGTACTCGACGTGGCCGTCGAGGGCGAGGTCGCCGCCCGCGTACTTGGTTTTCACCGACTCGATGTCGAGGCCGTCGTTGCGGGCCCGAATCTTCGCCTCGAGCGGCGGGATGAAGAACTCCTCGTAGTCGAAGCCCTCGGTGTCGAGCTCGACCACGAGCACCTCCTCGTCGCTCGGGTCGGTTGCGAGCGAGATGCGGCCACCGATCTCGACGTCGGGCACGCCTTGAATCACCTGGTCGAGCTTCAGCTTGTCGCTCGCGATCTCGATTTCGGTGGAGCCCACGTCGGGCAGCGCGCCTTTGATGCGCGCGCGGCCGCCCGCGGTTTGGAGGTCGGCCTGGAGCTTGTAGTCGCTTTCGGGCCCCCAAAGCCGCACCCAGCCGGTCGCGTTCCCCTGGAGTGGCTCGGCCCAATCGAAGCCGACGTCGTAGAGCGTGTCGGCGCTGACCGGCTCGACGCGGACGAAGAGGTCGAGGTCCCACGGGTCCTCGGGTGCGCTGTCGAGGCCGTGCGGCCGATACACGAGCTCCGCGGTCAGGTGCTCGTCGCCGCGGCTGGCTTCCGCCGTGACCTGCGCGCCCCGTTCGTCGGTGTGCACGCTTCCAACGATGTTTTCGATCGCCCCTTCGAAGGGGAAAGGGCTCACCATGCGGCCATCTGCCGACCACAGCTCGATGTCGGTGATCCAATTGAACTCCATGCGGCCCTTCGCATGAAGGTCGACCACGCGAATGCCTTCGAGGCCCAGCAGCTCGCCCGTGACCTCGACGTTTCGGAGGTCCATGTTGTCGACGATGGCGTGAAACGGTGTCTCGCCGCCCTCGACGTCGAGCGGGGTGTCGTCGGCCGGGTCGAACGCGTCGAGGAAGGTCGGCGCGCCTTCGCCGTTGTCGATGAGGTCGACCCAGCCGTTGGTGAGGTTCGCGTAGTAGAAGCGGAGCTTGCCGCGAAGGGCAGCGATGGGGTCGATGCCGAGCTCGACGGTTTCGCCGTAGATGATGGCGTTGCCGTCCGGGTCGATGACGAAGGTGTCCTTGACCACGGTGTGCCAGAGCCGAAGCTGCGTGATGTAGCCTGCCTCGAGCGTGCCATCCATCTGACCCGAGACGAAGTCGTTCAAGAGGTCTCGCCCGAGCTTTTTGCCGAGCCCCGTGTCGAGATGGAAGAGCGCGCTCGCCACGATGGACACCAGCGCGATGAGGGGCCACCCGAGAAACCAGCTCAAGAGGCGGTTGAGCCAGCGCATCAGTACGCCTCGCCGATCGTGAAGTGGATGGCGCCAGGCACGCCGCCGCGAATGAAGCGGAAGATGTTGAACGCGTTGGGCGGCGCGTCGCCCCCGATGACCTGGAGCCGCGGGAGCAGAAAGCCGAAGTCGAGGCGTATCGGGCCGACGGGCGTGCGGTAGCGGAAGCCGAAGCCCGCGGCCGCTCGAATGTAGTTGAACCGAAACGTCTCGCCGCGGTGGACGTCACCGAAGTCCATGAAGATGGCGGTGGCAAACGCCTGCGTGACCGGGACGCGCCACTCGATGCCGGCCTCCCACTTTCGGAGCCCACCGTCGTTGCGCGCATCGAAGCCTTCGCGGTTCAGCGAGTTGACGTTGCCGGGGTCGCCGAGAAAGCCGCCGAAGAACCCGCGATGCGTGGTCGGACCGCCCGAGCGCAGGCGGTAGTTCTGCGGGCCGAGCGCCTGCCCGACGAGGTCGAGCCGGTTTTGGTCGCGCGAAAAGATGAACATCGCGCCGATGCCGAAGCGAAACGCGAGCGTCGACGAGAGCGGCAGCGGCGCGTAGCCCCGCACCTCGGGCGCGACCCGGGCGTATTGCCAAGAGCGCTGAAGCTTGGCCGGTGACTGCTGTGCGCCCACCACGAAGAAGAAACCGCTCCTCGGGCTGCGCGAGTCGTCGCGGAGGTCGACCACGAGCTGCTGGTCCAAAAAGACGATCTGATAGCTCGCCGGAAACCTCGGATCTCGGTCGACGGTGATGTAGGTATCGTAGTTCAAGCCTCCCACCAAGAGGAGCCGACCGTCGTAGAACGGCCGAGACAACGTTCCACGGATCTGAAGGTCGTGCCGGCGAAAGAGCTCGAAGGGGTCGGGGCCCCAGTCGTGCCGGAACTCGATGGCCGATGTGGTGCGCGGCTCGAGGAACGCGGGGCGCCGATACCCGACGCGGAGCTCGTTGCCGAAGATCGCCCCGCGGCCGAACCGAAAGAACGGGTCGCGCGCGACGATTTTCGGACGGTCCTCGATACGCAGGCGCCGAAAGCCGCCGATGAAGTTTCGATGCTCGAACAGGCCGAACAAGTGGACGTCCGAGATTCGCGTGTCGGCCTGGAGCGTCAGGGTCGCGATTTGGCCGCTCTGGATGCCGGCGCCGATGCCCCATCGGATTTCGCGCCCGGGCTCGACCTCGATTGCGATGTCGACGACGCCGGTGCACGCCTGGTTCTCGTCGAGGCGAGGGGTCGACTTCACGTTCACCGAGGCGAGCGCACCGAGCGCATACACCGCCCGCTGCGCCGCGGCGAGGTCGCGCGCGCTGTAGGCATCGCCCTGGTGGAGGTCCGCGACGGCGAGAATGGTTTTCGCCGGGAGGTCGCGGTTGCCCGCGACGCTGACGTCGCCGACTTGGCAGGTGGGGCCGCCGTCCACGTAGAGCTCGACGAACGCCTCTCTCGCGTCTCGGTCGATTTCGATACGGCCGGAGACGAAGCCGCAGGCGTAGCTCGCGTTGCGGAGCTCGCGCACGATGCCGCGCTTGCTCCGCTCGTAGATCGCCTCGTCGAAGGGCGCGCCGATTTGAAGCTCCACGGCGTTCTCGATGCGGCTGCGTTTGGCCTCTTCCCAGCCCTCGTGGCCGCTGAGCTTCACCGACTTCACGACCACCGGCAGGCCTTCTTCGACTTCGATGCCGATGCGGACCTTGCAGCCTTCGTTTTCGCCCTCGCGCTCGCACGGGGGCTCGCCGCCTTCGGGGACGACGATGCGATCGCTGCCCGCCGCCGACGGGGGGTCGAGCTCGGTGCTCACCACGGCCGCGTCGTAGTAGCCGCGAGCCTGATACCAGCGTTCGATGCGCTGGAGGTCCCGGTCGAACACCGCCGAGTCGAGGGTGGGCCAGCCTTTGCGGAGCTTCTTCCACATGTCGAACGAGGCCCGGCGCCCGTCGAAAGGCGGCACGCCGCACTGCGGGTCGGCGCTGGTTCCAAAGGAAATCGTGACGCGATCCCGCTCCTGGGTGGCCAGGCAGGCTCGAAGGGCCTCCGGGTCGAGCTCCTCCATCCCATTGAATCGGATGCGGTCGACGCCGTACGCATCTTCCGGGATCGTCTTGCAGCCGCTCGCCAGGACGAGCAGTACGCAAATGCAGCGCCGGCGAGCCATCTCTCCCCTAGGGCTTGTAGCGCGTAGGGGCCCAATTGAGCCAGCGAACGGCGTAATTTCGGCCGTTTGGCGGCGCTACGCCCCGGCTGCTAAAGCTAGCGCCACGCCACGGCCATGAAGCGATATTTCGTCCAGACCTTCGGCTGCCAGATGAACGTCCACGATTCGCGCCGAATCGAGGAGGTCCTGCGCGCGAACGGCTACCGCCCGGCCGAGGAGCCGGCGCTCGCGGACCTGCTCCTCGTCAACACCTGCAGCGTGCGGGACAAGGCCGAGCACAAGCTGATGAGCCTTCTCGGCACGCTTCGGCCGTTCAAGGAGGCGCAGCGGGGGAAGGTGCTCGCGGTGGCGGGCTGCGTGGCGCAGCAGGAGGGCGAGCGGCTTCTCAAAAAGGCGCCGTTCGTCGACATCGTGCTCGGCCCGGACAACATCCCGGAGCTGCCAGACCTGATTCGCGGCGTCGAGCACGGAGGCCTGCCGGTCACGCGCACCGTGTTCGACATGGACGACCCGCAGTTCCTGCGCGCGAAGCCTCACGCCGACCGGCCCGAGGTCACTGCATACGTGACCGTGATGAAGGGGTGCGACGAGCGTTGCACGTTTTGCATCGTGCCGTACACGCGGGGCGCCGAGCGGTATCGGCCGGCCGACGAGATCGTCGGGGAGATCGCCGACCTCGTCTCGGGCGGCGTGCGCGAGATCACGCTGCTCGGACAGACGGTCAACTCGTGGCACGAGCCACGCGAAGACGCGGAAGCCGCGCGGCCGTTGTCGAAGAGAGCCGCCTCGACGTCGGCCTTTGCGGGCCTGCTTCGGCGCATCGCGGCCGAGGTGCCCGGGCTTCTTCGCCTGCGCTACACGTCGCCGCATCCGCGGCACGTCACACCGGCTCTCGTCGCCGCGCACGCCGAGCTCGACGTGCTCCCGGCGCACGTGCACCTTCCGGTGCAGTCGGGGTCCGACGCCGTGCTTCGCCGCATGGCGCGCCGGTACACCGCGGCCGACTACGTCGCGCGCACCGATGCCCTCAAAGAGGCGCGGCCTGGGCTCACGCTCTCGAGTGATTTCATCGTTGGCTTTCCGGGCGAGACGGAAAGCGATTTCGAGCGCACGCTCGAGCTGGTGCGCCGCGTCGGCTTCGTCGCCGCGTTTGCGTTCAAGTACTCGCCGCGCCCGTACACCCCCGCGCTCAACCTCGAGGGGGAGGTGCCCGAGAGCGTGAAGGACGAGCGCCTCGCGCGCCTTTTCGCGGCGATCGAGGTGCAGCAGCGGGCTCATCTCGACTCGCTCGTCGGAGAGGAGCTTCAGGTGCTGGTCGAGGGGCGGTCACCCGGCGATCAGGGCCGTTTTTCGGGGCGGAGCGAGCGCAACGAGATCGTGCACCTGCGGGCGCCGGACGGGTACGACCCCACGGGCGAGCTCGTCGTCGCCACCATCGACGAGGCGTTTCGGCACAGCCTTTCCGGGGTGATGCGGGGCGCGGCCGAGGGTGGGCGCGGCCGGCGCACGCGCCTTTCCGTGCTCGACGCGGGAGGCGCGGCCTGACCGCCGCCTCGAGCGGCACGTGGTGGGAGCGCGTTCGGCCCTGGCGCTTCGTGCTCCTCTACATGGCGCTGATCTTCACCATCTCGTCGTTCGAGGTGCAGGTGCCGGGCGCACGTCACTTCCCGATGGGCGACAAGGGCATCCACTTCGTCGAGTACGGGGTGCTCGGCTGGCTATGTGCCGCAGCGGCGTCGCGCGCGTGGCCCGGCGCGCGCGGCTGGCGCACGGTGGTGTTCGCGGTGTTCGTGTCGTCGTTGTTTGGGCTCTCGGACGAGATTCATCAGGCGCTGGTGCCGGGAAGGTCGCCCGAGCTCGGCGACGTGATCGCCGATATGCTCGGAAGCACGGCCGGCGCGCTCGGTGCGCATCTGTTTTCCAACAGAACTGTGAGCTGATGCACCGTGGCGCCATTGACGACTCCTGAACGTTTGAGTAATTTTTAAGACGTGAGGGCGAAAGCCTTCACCTCCACAAGCAAGCTTTCCGCCGGAGGATCCCCCCCATGATTCCCCCGGCTGTCCCCGCCCGGTCGTGTCTCCCCCCTCCAAACGACCGGGCGACCCTTATTAAGCAACGGGCAACGCAACCAGTCTTGGCAAGACCCGGAAGCCACCCCCTGCGAGCCGGAACGGCGAAGCCCGGCGCGAATGCGCCGCCAAGCCGTAGCGAAGCGAAGGCGCG
>CAJIBU010000030.1_pt1 | contig 26051 bp, 18 predicted proteins | sample 9199451 | NCBI WGS metagenome assembly CAJIBU01 (sample SAMEA7708315, study PRJEB35096) | sediment metagenome | biome: marine neritic benthic zone biome [ENVO:01000025]; feature: sediment [ENVO:00002007]; material: shallow marine sediment [ENVO:03000034] sea grass bed [ENVO_01000059] ... | reverse complement strand
TGTTGCAGGATCTGAGGCGTGGTCCGGTTTCGTTGACACCGCCCCGCCCACCCCCACCCGTAGTCCTCCCTCGCGCGCCTTCGCTTCGCTCCGGCTTGCCGGCGCACTCGCGCCGGGCTTCGCCCTTCGGGCTCGCGGGTGGTGGCTTCCGGGTCTTGCCAAGACTGGGGCGGATGGCGCCGTGTGTCTTCTGCAGGCTTCGATGTGGTTGCCAGAAAAAGGGGACAGTCCTCTTTTCAAACGGGCGCGCGAGCGTCGATTCACGGAGGGGCGGGGAAAATTGCGATATGAGGCGGAGCCGGCGTCCCGAGTGCCAAGTGGCCATGACAGCAACCACTGCCACTTGGACGCGAGGGCCGAGGTGAGGCTTGCGTGGCCTGAGCCCTCCAGTCCTTCCGGCCACCTTTGCAAGCCGAGCCGTCCGGCGGAGTCTCGTATCGCAATTTTTTCCGCCCCGTTCGTTCTTTGATCACTTCGTTGGCGTACTCGCCGGCACCGGCATGATGTTCCACGTCATTCGCGACATTGGAATCTCGCGCTTCAGGATCACCTCGCGCTTCGGGCGGCCTCGTTTCCATACGTAGCGCCTCAGCTCGCCCTGCACGTCGGCGGCGACGTAGAGCTCGTCGGTGCCGTCTTCGTCGAGGTCGGTGAGCAATGCCGCGTGCTCGAAGCCGCCCGAGTCGCGGTCGATGCTCTCGATGCCCCACTCGGACTTCGGGTCCTTGCCTGGGCGCAGCAGCCAGAGCCCCTTGCTGAACGACGCCGCGACCATCTCCTTCTTGCCGTCCCCGTCGACGTCGCCAGCCGTCAAAAAGCGGCACAGGCGATCCGGAATCGTCGCGATCACCACCTTGGCGTCGGGCGGCGTGTCCGCGTCGTATCGCCGAATCTCCACTGGCTCGACGATCTGCAGGCTGGCCCCGCGACCCGAGGTCAACGCCTCCACCGCGACGTAGAGCTCGTCCACCCCGTCGCCGTCGACGTCGCCGACATAGATCTCCTTCGCGTGGCGCTTGCCGAGGTCGGCCACCACGGTCCGGCCTTCCTTCTTCTTTGGCACGTAGCGAACCACCTCGCCGTGCTGCGCCTCGGCGTCCAGCTTGTTCGGCTCGCTTGGCGTCGCGTACACCTCGAGAACGCCGTCCGAGTCCAAATCCCCGATCTCGATCTCGTGCACGAACGTGTCCTTCTGCTGGTCGATCCGCTCGACCTTCCACTTGTTGACCCGCTGCCGCAGCACCGCGACCACGCCCTGGTCGTGCGTCGCCACCGCGATGGCCGGCGTGCCGTCACCGTCGAGGTCCGCGACCTCCGCATCCCGCATGCGGTCGAACTTGCCCCCGAACTCCGCGTGCCAAAGCGTGCTCGGCGCGAGCTTGCCCTTGTTCAGCCGCCAGAGCTTCACGTGCGCGCCCGAGCCGCCCAGCGTCAAAATGCCGGCCGGCTGCCCGCGCGGTTTGAGCCACAGCGCTTTGTGAAAAACGTTGCTCCGCGGGTCCTCGACCGTTTCAGTCGTCCACTCGCCGCCGGTCCGCGTGAGGATGTCGAGGCGCGCCGGCCCGGGCTTGGCCGTCGCTTTTCCATCGACCACCTGAAACTGCGAGTACGCGAGCAGCAGCCCGTTCGGAAGCGTATCGGTTTCGGCTGCAGCCGCTCCTCCAGCCGCGGCCGCCTTCTTCTCGGGCGCCGGCACTTCGTCTTCTGCTCCCGCCGCCGCCTCCGCGTTCGACGCGGCCTCCGTCTGCGGCGCCGCCACAGGCTCTTCCTTCTTCGTGCAGCCGCCGCTCGCACACGCGAGCACGACCCCCCAAACCCAAACGCGATGCTGCATGTGGCGTCGCTACCAACCGCGGCGGGGCGAGGCAAACAAACCGCCCGCGCCTTCACCGGGGCAGGCAATTTGACCCTTTAGCGTGTACCGGTTACCTCCGCCGGAGGCCGTGAGCGCGAATCCAAAACGAGTCGTCGGCTTCGTTTTGAAGCTGGTGTTCTCCGTCGGCATGCTGGCGTTCATCTTCCAAAAGGTGCTCCGGCGAGACGGCGCGGAGGACCTGTTTGCGCGCCTCAGCGACCTGAGCTGGGGGTGGGTCGCCGCAGCCGTGGCGATGCAGCTCATCGCGATCGGCTTCAGCACGGTGCGCTGGCAGCGCCTGCTGGTCGGCCAGGGAATTTTTGCGAGCTGGCGGTTCCTCGGCGGCTCGATCATGATCGCGCGCTTTTTCGGCGCGTTCACCCCGGGCGGCTTCACGGGCTTTGGCGGCTGGCGCATCTACGACGTCGCCAAGCACACCGGTAAGACCGCCCGCGCCACGGCCACCATCGGCGTCGAGATGATCCTCGGGCAGCTCGCGTTCGGGGTGGTGGTGATGCTCGGCAGCCTCTACGGCATGCGCTTCATCGGCACCGACGGCGTGCTGCTGGTCAACGCGGTGTTCCTCGGCATCATCGTCGTCGGCCTCGCGTTTTTGGCGCAGCCGCAGCTCTTCCTGTTCTTCACGCGATTCGCGCCCCAGGGGATTCGCGCGCGCGTGCAGACGCTCGTCGATGCGGTGGGGGCCTATCGCGGCAAGGCCGGGCTCTTGATTCAAGCCGCAGCTCTCGGCGTCGGCACGCACGCCTTCAACAACCTCATCTACGTGTGCGCCGCGCGCGCGCTTGGCGTCGAGCTCGGCATCGGCGAGGTGTTCTTCGCATCCTCGCTGCAGATCCTCGCCACGCTGATCCCCGCGTCGATCAACGGCATCGGCCTTCGCGAGGTGGCGGCGGTCGCGCTCTACACATCGCCTGCCATCGGCTTGCCGCTCGCCGTTGCCGTGCTCATCCCAACGCTCGGCTTCGCGTGCGAGATGTTCGTGTCGGCGTTCGGCGGGGTGATCTTTCTGCTTCGCAAGTCGGGCTACGACCCGAAGATCCGCGTCGAAGACCCCGACCGCGAGCGCCTGGCCGCCGAAGCGATTCCCAAAGCTCCGCCTGAAGCGTGGCCGAAGCCGCTCCGAGGCCTGGCCGTCGGCTTCAGCGCCGGCGTGTTTGGCGGGGCGCTCGTCGGGCTCTGTGAAGCGCTGGTGATTTCGCTGTCGTCCGCCGGGGCGACCGGCGCGCGCGTGTTCTTCTACGGGCCGCTCGCCTACGGTTTGTTCTGCGGCGTGTTCGGCGCGGGTGCCGGTTTCGCCACGGCGCTCAGCGGACGCTGGATGAAGCGCTTTGCGCTCCCTGAGCGCGACGCGTTTGCGTACTTTGCGGCGGCGACGTTTGGCGCATTTGCGTTTGCGCTCGGCGCGTTTCGGATTCGGCGCGACTTCTTTCACGAGGAGCTCGTTTGGAAGAGCGCGATAGGGCTCGCGGTGCTGCTCGGGTGCGCGTTCGTCGCGTCGGGTGTGAGCGCGCTCGTGGCGCGCGGGCTTCGCGCGCTCGTCGCAAGGCCTGGCTTCGGCCGGCTCGCAACCGTCGGAGGGTCGCTCTCGCTGCTCGCGGTGCTTGGGGCAAGCCTCGCCGCCAACATCGCGCTCGGCGAACGCCAAGCGGCCGCGCCTTCCGCCGGCGTTCAAGGAGGCGCCGCCGCCGGCAACATCCTCTTCTTGGTGGTCGACACCCTGCGCGCCGACCACCTCCCGCTCTACGGCTACGCCGATGGCAGCACCCCGAACCTCGACCGCCTCGCCGAAGACGCGATCGTGTTCGACCAAGCCTTCACCAACTCGAGCTGGACCCGCCCGAGCTTCGCGTCGATTTTGACCGGGCGCCTTCCGTCGAGCCACGGCGTGATGGCAAAGAGCGACGCGCTCCCCGACGCGGTCACCACCTTGCCCGAAGCACTCAAGAAGAAGGGCTACACCACCGCCGGCTACGCGACGAACTTCAACGTCGCCCCGTACTTCAACTTTCATCAGGGCTTCGACCACTACGCGTACCTCGAGCCCGAGTTCGTGCTCGGGGCCGACGACGCGAGCGCCAAGCTGCTGCTGATGCAGTTCGTTCGGCAGCGCATCGAAAAGATGCGCGCGATGAAGGGCGACGTGCTTCCGGGCACTGCGTACCAAGACGCCGAAACCGTCAACGCGGCGCTCACGGGATGGATCGACGGGCAGCCCGCGGCGCCGTGGTTCTTGTTCGTCGGCTACATGGACCCGCACGACCCGTACTTCGCGCACCCCTATGACGGCAGCGGCTACGCGCGCGCGGCGCATCAGCATCCCGACCCGTCCGAGGCGCCGGCGCTTCGCGCGCTCTACGACGGCGAGATCAGCTACTGGGACACCGAGCTCGGCAAGCTGCTCGACGGCCTTCGCGAGCGCGGCCTCTATGACGACCTCACGATCGTGGTCACGAGCGACCACGGTGAAGAGTTCAATGATCACGGAGGCTTCTGGCACGGCACAACCCTCTACGACGAGCAGGTTCGCGTGCCGCTCGTCGTGAAGCTGCCGCAAAGCCGTCGCGGTGGGACCGTCGTGCGGCACTGGGTGCAGAGCATCGACCTGATGCCGACGGTGCTGAAGCTCGTCGATGCGCAGGTCCCCGACGGCGTGCAGGGCGGCGACCTCTTCACCGGCACCGACGTCGTCTACGCAGAGGAAAGCCACGAGGGCAACGTCCTCGAATCGGTGCGCCGCCTAGAAGGCACCGACGAGCACAAACTGATCACCGCCAACCCGGACAATCCGCGTGGCCTGTCGCCCGTCGAGCTCTACCGCGTCGACCTCGACCCCGGCGAACAAGAAAACCTCGCCGGCAACTCTCCCGACCAAGTCCGCATGGCCACCAAGTCCCTCCTCGAGCAACGCGCCCGCGCCCAACAAGACGCCGTCGTCGCCGACTCCGTCACCCTAGACGAAGACGTTGCCGCCCACCTAGAAGCCATCGGCTACATCGAACGATAAAAGGGGACAGTCCCCTTTTCTAGGTTCGGATCAACGCACACTTGGACAAGAGATAGAAAAGGGGACTGTCCCCTTTTTTCGTATCTCGACGAGGGGTGGAAAGGGGACTGTCCCCTTTTTCTACGCCGTGGCGGGGTGGGGGGTGGGTTGCTTGAGGGCGCGGTGGGTGAGGTAGGCCAGGGCGCCTATGGAGCCAGTGAAGAGGATGGCGATGAAGTAGGGCCAGGCGGGGAGGCCGCGTTCTTTGGCGTCGGGGAACATCCAGATCGCGAACAGGACGAGGGCGATGCAGAGGTCGAGGAAGACCTGGGTGCCCCAGCCGCCGGCCATCGCGACGTCCATGAAGCCTAGGTAGCCCTGGTCGGCGATCACGGTGGCGCTGTAGCCCGTGAAGACGACCAGCACCGCGATGAGCAAAAACGTTTGAAATTTCATCGGAAACCTCCTGGTTCCACGCATTCTGGGGCCCCGTGTGCGCGCATGCCATGACCTCCGAGGTCATCGGCAGGACGAAACCAGCCCGGTAGACTCCCCTCATGCCCTCGCTCACCACCGCCCCCACCGGCTTCGGCTCCCTGCTTCGGCAGTGGCGCACCGCCCGCCGCATGAGCCAGCAGCAGCTCGCCATCGAGTCCGAAGTCTCCACCCGCCACATCAGCTACGTCGAAAACGGCAAGTCGTCCCCGAGCCGCGAAATGGTCCTCATCCTCGCAAGCGCGCTCGACCTCCCGCTCCGCGAACGCAACTCGCTCCTCTCGGCCGCCGGCTTCGCCCCCGTCTACCGCGAAACCAACCTCACGTCCCCCGAGATGCTCCCGGTGCGTCACGCGTTCGACACCATCCTCGCCCACCACGACCCGTACCCCGCCGTCGTGCTCACGCGCGGCTGGGACCTCGTGCAGATGAACGCCGCCTTCCAACGGCTCTTCACGTTCCTCCTCACACCCCCGTTCGATCCAATCGTCGGCCGCAACGTCATGCACTCGCTCTTCCACCCGCAGGGCGTGCGCCCCTACGTCGTCAACTGGGACGAGGTCGCCGGCTTCCTCATCGATCGCCTCTACCGCGAATCGATCGTCGAGCTCGAAACCAGCGAAAGCCGAAAGCTCCTCGACGACCTCCTCGCCTACCCAAACGTCCCCTCTCGCATGCGCGAAGTCGACCTCGCACAGGCCCCGCGCGTGTGCATCACGGTGACCCTCGAAAAAGACGACACCCGCCTCGACCTCTTTTCGACACTCACCACCCTCGGCACTCCGCTCGACGTCACGGCCCAAGAGCTCCGCATCGAGTCGTACTTCCCTGCCGATGAAACGACCGGCGAATGGCTCCGAAAATCCGCCGCGGCCGCCGCAAACTGAGCTAAGGTAGCCCCCGGGGGGAGCGAAAGGAGCCGATGGAATCACTCGCGGCGGTCGACTTGGGGTCGAACAGCTTTCACATGGTGATCGCCCGCGAAGATCACGGTGAGCTTCAAATCGTCGACCGCCTCCGCGAGCCCGTACACCTCGCCGCCGGCCTCCAAGACGACGGCTCCCTCAGCGACGAATCCCAAGAGCGCGCGCTCAACTGCCTCAAGCTCTTCGGCCAGCGCCTTCGCGACTTTGGCACCGAGCAAGTGCGCGCCGTCGGCACCAACACCCTCCGCAAAGCCCGCAACTCGCGCAAGTTCCTCCACGAAGCAAGCGAGGCCCTCGGCCACCACATCGAAATCATCCCCGGCCGCGAGGAGGCGCGCCTCATCTATCTCGGCGTCTCGCACGGCATCGCCGGCGCCCCCGCGCGAAGGCTCGTCGTCGACATCGGCGGCGGCAGCACCGAGCTCATCATCGGCGACGCGTTCGAGCCCGTGCGCGTGCACAGCCTCTACATGGGCTGCATCGGTTTCACGCGGCAGTTCTTTGGCGACGGCAAGCTCAGCGCCAAGCGCATGAACAAAGCCAAGCTCGCCGCGGCGCTCGAGCTTCAGCCGGTCGAAAAGCCTCTGCACGACGCGGGCTGGGATCGCGCCATCGGCGCGTCCGGCACCATCCGCGCCGTCGCCGCAATCTTGAACGAAGCCGCGTGGGCGCACGGCACCGTCACCGCCGAGGGCCTCGCCAAGCTCGAGCAGGCGATGATCACCGCCGGCCGCATCGAAAAGCTGGTGCTCCCCGCGCTCGACAACGACCGGCGAAGCGTCTTCCCGGGCGGCGTCGCGATCCTCAGCGCTGTCTTCGAGCGCCTTCAAATCGACGAGATGTGGGTCTCCCCGACCGCGCTTCGGGAGGGCCTCCTCTACGACATGCTCGGCCGCATCCAAGACGAAGACCCGCGCGACCGCACCATCGCGACCCTCGCCAAGCGCTATTCGATCGACCAGGCGCATGCCGAGCGCGTGCAGGCCTCCGCGCTCGGTCTGCTCGGGCAGGTGGTCAGCGATTGGGACCTCAAGTCGTCCGAGTTTGCGCACGCGCTCGCCTGGGCCGCGCAGCTCCACGAAATCGGCCTCGCCGTGAACTACACCGGGCACCACAAGCACGGCGGCTACCTCGTTGCGTCGTCCGATTTGCCCGGGTTTTCGCGGGACGAGCAGGCCCTCGTCGCAGCTCTCGTCCGGAGCCACCGCAGAAAGCTCGACGACACCATCTTCGAGCAGCTCCCCGCCGAGATGCAAACCCCGGCCAAGCGCCTGTGTGCGCTGCTTCGCCTCGCCGTGCTTCTTAACCGCAACCGGGATCCCGAGGTGGTCAACCTCCCGCACCTCACTGCGAACAACAACAAGCTCAAGCTCAACTTCAACGACGACTGGCTCGAGGCTCACCCCCTCGCGCGCGCGGACCTCATGAACGAGCAGCGCTTGATCAAACCGACGGGCCTCCGTATGACCGGCTTCGAGGAGGAGTGACGATGGATCTGTTTTTGATTCGGCACGCGATTGCGGAAGAGCGAAGCGCGAACCTCCTCGACGCGCACCGCGAGCTCACCGCCGCCGGCCGCACCCGCTTCGAAGCCGTCGTGCAAAGCCTTGACCGCGCGGGCTTTCGCTTCGACCGCGTCTATCACAGCCCCTGGACACGCGCGGCGCAGACCGCCGAGCTGCTCGCTCCCATCACCGACGGCCCGATGGTCCCCACCGACGGCCTCGCGCGCGCCCCCGACGCCACCTTCTTCGCGTCGCTACAAGGAAGCTCCGTCGCCTGCGTCGGCCACGAACCGTGGATGAGCGACGCCGTCGCCCTCATGACAACCGGCATCCCCGACGGCTCCTGGCTCCGCTTCAAAAAAGGCGGCGTCGCCTGGCTCCGCGGCGCAACGGTCCCCACGCAAATGGAGCTCCGCGCTCTTTTGCCGCCAAGGGGACACGCTCCCCTCCATAACCACCTGGAATAACAGGGCTCCTACGGCAAAGATCGCAGCGCCAATCCGGCGCCGGTTGTGCGGCATCTCACAAACCGTGCCCGAGCCCACCAGGCCCACCTAAATCGCACTTTAGGGTGATTCTCGTCCCGGCATCAGCAATACTGATCCCATGTTTCCACGCATTGCTGGAGCGATCGCGCTGGTCTTCCTTCTTTCGTGCAGCGGAAAGATCGGCCAAACGGGTGAAGGGGGCGGCCCCCCGGCGGTCGATCCCCTCCTCGCGGTCGAAAGCGGCGCTCGACGCCTGACCCAGGCCGAGCTCGACAACACCCTCCGCGACCTCCTCGGCGAAACCTCCGCCCCCGCGTCGCGCCTCTTGAACGAAGACGAGTTCCGCCCCTTCGACAACGACTACACCATCCAGCAAGCCTCCGACGCGCTCATCACATCGCTCGAAGCGCTCGCCGAAGAAGTCGCGCGCAACGCCGTCGCCGACCCCGCGCGCCGCGACGCACTCGTCCCCTGCACGCCAGCAACCCCGGGCGACCAAGCCTGCTTCCGCGAGTTCCTCGACGCGTTCCTCCCGCGCGCCCTCCGCCGCGCTGCGACGCAAGCCGACGTCGACGCGTACCTCCCGCTCCTCGCCTTCGCCACCGAAGACAACGACGCGGTCCAAAACGACTTCTACACCGCCGTCGAGCTCGCCGTCACCGCGGCCATCCAAGACCCCGAGCTCCTCTATCGCGTTGAAAAAGGCGCCCCCGGCGGCACCCCCGGCCTCTACCAGCTCAGCGGCTACGAAATCGCCAACCGCATGTCGTACCTGCTCTGGGCCACCATGCCCGACGACACGCTCTTCGCCGCCGCCGCTTCCGGCTCGCTCGAAACCCCGCAAGGCCGCCGCGCTGAAGCCCTCCGCATGCTCGACGACGAAAAGGCGCGCAACCAGCTCCACCGCTTCCACGCGATGTGGCTCGGCTACCGCTCCATCCCGCACACCCCCGAGCTCGTCGCCGCCTTCAACCGCGAAACCTCCGCGCTGATCGACCGCGTCGTGCTCGACGACCCCGGCAGCTACCTCCGCCTCTTCACGATGCCCGAAACCTTCGTCGACGACGCGCTCGCCGACCACTACGGCCTCCCGCGCCCCGACGGCGGCGAGGGCTGGGTCTCGTACGAAGGCACCGGCCGCGCCGGCATCCTCGGCCACGGCGCGCTCCTCGCCGCGTTCAGCAAGTTCGAAGACACGAGCCCCACGCAGCGCGGCATCCTCGTGCGCACCCGCTTCATGTGCGAAGCGGTCCCGGCCCCGCCCCCCACCGTCGACGTCGACCAGCCTCCGCAAAGCGAGATGGACGCGCTCTGCAAGTTCGACCGCTACGCCGAGCACCGCGACCAATCGACGAGCTGCGCCGGCTGCCACAGCCTCGTCGACCCCATCGGCTTCGGCCTCGAAAACTACGACGTCGCCGGCCGCTTCCGCGAGCACGACGACGGCCTCCCCGAGTGCACCATCGAGGGCACCGGTGAAATCGTCGGCGTCGGCAGCTTCTCAGGCCCGGGCGAGCTCTCGGAGCTTCTCGTCGAAAACGACTACATCGACGCCTGCGCCGTGCAGCAGTTCCTCACGTTCGCGCTCGGCCGCCCAACCACCAACTACGAAGCCGACATGCAGCAGGAGATGGTCGACGCGTTCCGCAACGGCCAGCACGACTTCAAAGGCTTCATCGTCGACTTCATCGCGTCCGACCGCTTCGCCCGGCGCGCGCAGGAAAGGCTCTGATCATGGCGTTGAAGCTCAAACGTAGAGCCGTCCTTCAAGGCCTCGCCGGCACCACCGTCGCGCTGCCGTTCCTCGAGTGCATGCTCCCCGCCGGCCGCAGCACCGCGCAAAGCCTTCCGCGCCGCTACGCCATCATGCTCGCGGGCCAAGCCCTCGGCGGCGACAACTACGCCAAAAACTCGAGCCGCGTGGACGGCAACAACATCACCGAAGGCGGCCACTTCATCGCGGACACCAGCTACGGCCGGGGCTACGCGCTCACCACGCCGCTCCTCCCGCTGCAGGGCATGCAGGACGACTTCATGATGGTCTCGAACCTGGCCATCCCGTTCAACGCCAACTCCGCCAGCGGCAGCAACGTCCCTTCCGGCGGCGCCTATCGCGACTTCCACGGCGGCGGCTGCAGCCCCTTGCTCTCAGGCACGCGCTCCACCGAAGCCCGCTTCACCTGCAACGGCATCACGTCCGACCAGGTGATCGCCGAGCTCAACGACGGCCAAACCACGCACAAGTCGCTCGTCGTCCGTGCGCAGCCGGCGTTCTACGTGAGCGGCTATAGCTTTGCGGGCCGGCAATACATCTCGTACGGCCCGGGCGGCGGCAAGCGCGGCCGCATCGAGGCGCAGGCAAGCCCCGAGGTCGCGTATCGCTCGCTCTTCCAAGGCTTCGTCCCCGACAACGACGAGGACGCCGCCCGCTTCGACTTCGAAATGCGCGCGCGCCGAAGCGTGCTCGACCTCGTGCTCGACAGGCGCCAGCAGCTCGTCAACAACGTCGGCGTCGCCGACCAGCAGCGCCTCGAGCGCCACTTCGACGAAATCCGCGACCTCGAAAACCGCATCGCCGCGCTCCCCCCAATCGCAAGCGGCGCCTGCATGGTGCCCCCCGACCCGGGCACCGACCCCCCGATCGGCGGCGACCACGACGGCGGCGGCTCGGGCTCCGTGACCCCGGGCTCCGGCTATAGCGACGAGCACCTCCGCGCCCGCCTCTTCGCCGACATGATTCACATGGCCTTCGTCTGCGACCTCACGCGCGCAGCGTCGCTTCAAATCACCGCGTTCCAGTCGCACATGAACGTGCGCCCCATCGCCGACGGCCTCGGCACACTGCCAGGCACCGTGCGCCCCTCGACCTGGGCGTCGGTCGGCGGCGACCTCCACGAAGTCGGCCACAACGGCGACCCCAACAACCGCGGCCAAATCCCGAGTGCAGGCCTCCTCGGCTGGCACATCTCGCACTACGCGTACCTGATCGACAAGCTCCGCAACACTCCGGAAGGCGACGGCACCGCGCTCGACAACACCGTCCTCGTGTTTACCGCCGAAGCGGGCCACGGCCTTCAGCTCAACGACGGCAGCTCACAAAACCAAACCCACTCGGTGGAAAACATGGTGCTGCTCGTCGCCGGCCACGCCCCGGGCCTCACCCCCGGCGAGCACATCAACGGCAACCGCGCACACCCCGCCACGGTGCTCATCACCGCGATGCAGGCCGCCGGCTACCAGGGCAACGCCCTAGGCGAAGTGGGGACACTCTCCGCCGCATAACCGCGCGGAATCAATGGGCTCCTACGGCAGAGATCGCAACGACACCCGCTAGCCCGCCGGGCCACCCGGCATTGCCCGCCCCCCAAACCAGACGCATATCAACAGCATGCTCAACGCGGCCTGGCAGGTGTGGCTCCAGCTCGCGCCTTGGCTCCTTCTCGGGGCGGCGGCGGCCGGGCTTCTGCACGTGGCGCTCCCCCGCGACTTCGCCCGCCGGCAGTTTCGCGGCCCATCGGGCGTAGCCAAAGCCGTTGCGCTCGGTGTCCCGCTTCCGCTTTGCTCGTGCGGCGTCATCCCCGCCGGCCTCGGCCTCAAAAAAGACGGCGCAAGCGACGGCGCCGCCGTCGGCTTCGTCATCAGCACCCCGCAAACCGGCGTCGACTCCATGCTGGTGAGCGCGTCGTTCCTCGGCTGGCCGTTCACCCTCTACAAAATGGCCAGCGCGCTGGTCATGGGCCTCGCAGGCGGCCTCAGCACCGAAGCGCTCGACGGGGAGGGCGGAGAGGGCCCAGGCCTCGAGCAGGTCACCGCGCCTCACTCCACCGCAGGCTTCTTCGAGCACATGGTCGACGTCATCCGCCCAATCTGGAAGTGGATCGTCTTCGGCGTCGTCGCCTCGGCCGCCATCACGGTGTGGATCCCCCCAGGCGCCATTGCCGCCTGGTCCAACGTGCACCCCGCGTTCGCAGGCCTCGCCGCCCTAGTCATCGCGCTCCCACTCTACGTCTGCGCCACCGCATCCGTCCCCATCGCCGCCGCCCTCATCGCACAAGGTATGCCCACCGGCGCCGCGCTCGTGTTCCTGATGGCCGGCCCCGCCACCAACGTCGCCACGATGGGCGCCGTCAAACGCGCCTTCGGCAACCGCGCCCTCGCCATCTATCTCGGCACCGTCATCCTCGGCAGCGTCGGCCTCGCCTACATCTACGACGCGTTCATTCCCTTCGAGGCGCTCGCCACCACCGCCCACGAGCACGGCCACCCGTGGTGGGCCTGGGCTTCGGCCTTCGTGCTCGGCGCGATGTTCGTCTACTTCGCGTTCGAAGACGCACGCCGCCTGTGGACGCGCCGTGCGAGTCAGCCCGCTCCCGACGCCGTCACCCTCGACGTCGAAGGTCTCACCTGCACTGACTGCGCCCGCAAGCTCGAGGACGCCCTTCGCGAGGCCCACGGCGTGACAGGCGCCACCGTCACCCTGCACCCACAGCGCGCCACCGTCCGCGGCTCGGCCCCGGTGCAAGACCTCGAAGCCGTGGTCCACGCCACGGGCTACGCGGTGAAGCACGCCGCCGGCTAGCGACCAGCCTCGGTCTAGCTTCGCCCGGCGAGCAGCGTTTCCATCTCGGCCGTGACCGGAATCCCCTGCTCACCAAAGACATTCCGCACCCACGTCGCCGAATCCGCAATCGAGCCAAAGGGCATCACCGGCACCGGAATCGGCGCCACCCAAGTCACCGCCCGAAGCGCCCCGCGAATCACCGCCGAGCTGATCAGCACCGCAATGCCAAAATGCACCTCGCCCGCGAGCGGCCCCGTGACCTCGAACCACTCGGTGAGCCGCTTGCGCTGGTTCGCTGAAATCGCCGTAGTGAGCCCGCGCGAATCGAGAATGGTCGCAAACCGCATGCGCCGCTCGACGTACCCCGTGTACCGCGTGATGAAATACTCGAACCCCTCGTCGCTCAGCGGCTTCGAAGGAAATCGCACGTAGAGCAGTGGCCAAGCGGTTTCGTCGAAGATGAGCCCGAACTGGTGCTCCCCGAGGCTCACCGCGGGTCTCACGCCAGGCTGGTCCCGTTTTGCGCGAGCGGCAGCAGCAGCCGAAACCGCGTGTTGCCGTCGTCCATGCTCACGTTCAGCTCACCGCCGAGCTCTTCGGCAATGCGCTTCGAAATCGCAAGCCCCACGCCCGTGCCGTGAAGCCGCCCGCCAACCCCAAACGGCTTGAACACCGCTTCGATTTGGTCGCCGGGGATCGGCGGCCCGTTGTCGACGACGTCGAGCACCGCTCTGTTGTCGAGCACCGCCGTGGCCACTCGAACCACGCCCTGGCCGCCCTCACGCGTGGCCGCCCGCTGAATCGCGTTGGCCAGCAGGTTGAGCGCGATTTGAATCACGTTGGTGCGCGCCGCCATCACCTTCGGCTCCACGCCCGTGGCCACGTCGATGAGCGCTCGCCCGCGAAGCCCGCTGCTCTCGGCCTTGCGAAGCGCCACCCGCACCGCATCGGCGAGGTTCACCAGCTCTGGCGCGGCCTTTTCGGGCGGCTGCGACATCTTTTCGGTGAGCTCGAGGATGCGCTTCACGCCGTCGCGCGCATCGATGACCGCGTTTTCCACCTGCGCGAGCGTCCCGCGTGCACGCGTCACGTTGGGCTGGGCCTCTTCCAGGGTCGACGTGGCCGCCGCCACCGAAGTTTCGATCACAGTGAGGTTGTTGCGAATCCAGCCGACCGGGTGCCGAAGCTCATCGGCAATGCCCCGCGCCACCACGCTGAACGAATACGCGCGCTCGGTTTCCACGAGCCGCTGCTCGAGCTCGCGCACGCGCGCGTTGAGCTTGTAGAGGTCGATGGCATCACGAAGCTCGGCGCGAAGCACCTCCGGCTCCCAGGGCTTGCGCATGTAGCGGCGCACGTGCCCGCGGTTGATGGCATCTTCGGCGGCCTGGAGGTCCGAGTACGCGGTGACCAGGAGCCGAATCGCATCGGGATAGTCGCTTTGCACGCGCTCGAGAAGCTCGATGCCCGTCATGCCCGGCATGCGCTGGTCAGTGAGCACCACGCCCACCTCATGCTGCTTCAGAAGCTCGAGCCCATCTTGCGCGTTCGACGCCATGAGGATCGGATAGTCCTCATCGCCGCAGACCGCCTCGAAGACGATCAGATTTGGCTCTTCGTCATCGACGAAAAGAACATGCGCGCTCATGCCGCTTGCTCCATCACGGGAATCTCCATCACGAAGCGAGCCCCCCCTCCGGGCCTCGGTTCATATCTTAGCTCACCACCGCACTCCTGGGCGATTCTTCGGCTCAAATGAAGCCCGAGCCCCGTGCCTTCACCTTCCGCTCTCGTTGTAAAGAAGGGGTCGAAGATCCGCTGCACGAGGTCGGGCGGCACGCCGGGCCCGTCGTCGCCCACCGTCACCAACGCACGCCCTTCGTTTTCTTTCACCTCGATCCAGATGTTCTTGGCCTCGGTCTGAATCGCGTTGTCGATCAGGTTGAGCAGCACCTGATTGAACGCGCGTGCAGGTGCATACACCGCGCCGGTGATTTCGTAAGTTTGGTGAACTTCCACACGATCCCGAAGCTTGTGCTCCAACAAATCGAGCGTGGACTCGACCGCCGTGCGCACGTTGCAAGGCGCGAGGTCGTCCCCGTCGGCCGGCCGTGCGTGCGCCCCAAGCGCCGAGATGATGTGGTCGATACGCGAAAGCGCATCGAGCGCCACCCCCATGAGCTTTTCGTTCGGCACGCGTGAGGAGCCACCTTTTTCGAGCACCTTCATCGCGTTGGCGGCGGCGTTGAGCGGGTTTTTCACCTCGTGCGCAAGGCCGGCGGCGAGTGTTCCGGCGGATGCGAGCCGGGCTTGGTCGGCAAGCTGCAGGCTCAGGCCGCGCATCTTGAGGTGCGCAAGAATGCGAGCTTGAAGCACTTTGGTGTGGAACGGCTTGGAGACGAAATCGTCCGCCCCGGCTTCGTAGCCTTCGAGAGCCGCTTCGTCTTCGCCGCGTGCGGTGAGAAGGATCACCGGAATGTGCCGCAGCGACGGATTCCCCTTTATCGCGCGGCAAAGGTCGAGCCCGCTGGTGCCCGGCATCATGACGTCGGTGAGGACGAGGTCGGGTCGGTTCTGTTCGAGGAGTGCAAGCGCTTCGGCGCCGTCGGCCGCCGCGTCGACGATGTAGGATTCTTTCAGCACGCCGGCAATGAAGCCGCGCAAATCGTCCTTGTCCTCCGCAAGGAGAATGCGAGGCAACCGGCCACGGTCGAGAAGCAACCGCTCCGAGGGCCGCTCGCTCTCGCGAAGCTTCGCCGTCGCGTTCTCCATCTTGAGCGAGTCCTGAATCGTAAGCCGATCTTCCGAACGCCGCGATGGATGGATGTCGACCTGACCCTCGCGCCGGTCGACGACGTCTTGGTGAAAATGGTCTTTCCCGCTCTTGAGAAAGAGAGTGAACGTCGACCCTTCGCCGACCCTGCTATCGACCGTGACCGAGCCGCCGTGGAGCTGGGCAAGCTGCCGGGCCAGCGAAAGCCCAATGCCCACGCCCCCGGCCTTGCGTCGCTCGGAGCCATCCGTCTGATGGAACCGGTCGAAGATCCGTTCTTGCTGGTCCTTTGGGATTCCAGGGCCAGTGTCCTCGACCTCGACTGACGCGCCTGCCGCGTTGTAGTGCACCCGGACGTTGATCCGGCCGCCTTTGGGTGTGAACTTCATCGCGTTGCCGATGAGGTTGGTCAGGATGATTTCGATGCGATGCGCGTCGCCGAACATGGGTGGCGCCGTTCCTTCGCTCGAGAAAAGCAGCTCAATCCCGCGCGCCTCTGCTGCGGGGCGGGCGTTTCCGGCGACGCGCTCAGCGAGGTCCGCAACGTCCAAATCACGAAGCTTCAGCCGAAGGCCACCCGCTTCAAGCTTGGCGAGATCCAACAGGTCATCGATCATGCGAAGCAGCCGCGCGGCGTTCCGATGGACGACGCGAAGCGCGTCGGATTCGGCCGTCGAGCCCGACTTTCGAAGCATTTCGGTGACCGGAGAGATGATCAGAGTAAGCGGCGTGCGAAGCTCATGAGAGATGTTGGCGAAGAACTCACTCTTGAGCTGGTCGACTTCCCGAGCTCGCTCGAGCGCCTCGGCGAGCTCTGTCGCTCTCAGTTTATCAGCCTCACGGAGCCGCTGCGTTTCCCTCTGCTCCAGCTCGAGCTGTTTCCGTGAGATGAATTCGCTCCGAGTCAACTGGTACCGAAACTGCGCGCTCACCGTAGCTAGCACCATCGCCGTCGCGAGGACGAACGACCCGGAAAACAAGTCCGCGAGGTCCGCCGGGCTGATCGATATTGCGTAGATGGCTGGAACGAAAATCGCGGCAAGCACGCTCAGTGCCGTGAAACCGCTCCAGTAGGGGATCACCCCCACTCCCCAGAACACGATGATCAGGCCCAAGACGTAAGCAAGGAAGGCGTCTCCAACCTGAGGAAGCATGGGACAGACCGTGATTCCCCAAACGAAGAACCACATCCAAAACGCGTGCTTGGTGAAACGGCGCAGTCGCGGCAACATCACGAGGCCCACGACCAATGCGTTCGACGCTGCGGCAACGACGCGCAAGACCATGAACTCGCGCCACTTGTGTGGGACGAGGAACACGTCGTAGAGCCCCCAAAGGACGTAGATGATTCCGAAAATCACCGCACTCCTTACGAGCAACCGGTAGTTCTCATCTACGAGCTCGAGCTCAAACTGTTCCTGCGCGCGGGCGTCTAGCCCTGCTGCATCGCCCCCCATGCTTTGCCCCCCTGTTGCACCTCGTTAGCTACTGGGGCGTGCGACTCGCAAGAACAGGCAACGTTTGGTCGGATCGTGCTTGACCGACACCGCCGCCGGTGATGGCTTCAGCCCATCGGCGATACGAATCATGTCGTCCTCATTTCGCCAGAGGAGATGCCAGCCGAGCACGAAGTCCATCAACCAGGTGGTGTTCGGCTCGGACACCAAATTGCCGACGAAGACTTCACCGCCCGGCCGCACCTGTTTGTACAGCTGCATGAGAAGCCGTCGCGCAACGAGCTCCGGCAAATAGTCAAAAAGCCCCATTGAGTACAACATATCAGCGCCAGAGAGGGCGTGCTCGCCGATGCGCTCTTCCTTGGAATTCTTGGGCTTTAGGAGCTGGCGCACCGAGAGGTGCAGGCATTCGATCTTCGTTCGCGACGGGTCCCAGTCGGAATTCATGAGCTGGCGGTGCAGGGTTTCGTGGCAGTAGGCGAGGGCGTCTTCATCTTGATCGATGAGCACGAAAGTGACGTCTCGATCTGGAGGCAGCGCCTCGTCGAAAACGAACCCCAGCTCAATCGCGGGGCCGCATGCGAGAGAGACGAAACGGCTTGCGCCCGTGCTGAGGGCCTCCTTTATTTCCTCGGCGACGGTCCTTTGGCGCGCAACGACCGTTTGGCTGAGCGTGTGCATCTTGCCCGCGATATCCATGAATCGCTCGTAGGAGGTTTCTCCGTTCGGCTCATGCTTGTTGTAGATGAGCATGATTTCGTAGTCACCGGCGTAGCCACGAGGCTTCGTGATGGCCTGCCGATACAGGGAGCCGGGGTAGTACAGGTGCACGAGCAAGTTTTGAGCGTAGACTCGACCTAGTTCGATCTGCTCTTCGGAGAGGCCTGTGGAGAGACGCGTGAGCTCTTCCACCTGGGACAGGTGGGTAGGGGACCACTCCTCTGCGAGGTCACGGAGGATGGCATCTGAAACCGCAGCCTTGGGGGAACCCTCTGCAGTTCCTGATGCGTCTAGGTTCAGAAGGAACGCCTTGACGGTCAAGAGAAGGCTCGCCAAGTCTCCGACCGCGCTCCGCCATTCCGAGGGCAAATCATCGAACTGATGCGCCGCGGATCGAAGGCGGTGGTCGAGGCCATCTTTCGTTAGTGAGTCGCGTAGCGTCAGATCTGGAAGGTCGAGGACGCCGCTCAGAACTCGAACTCCGCAGCGGGGCTCGGTGCCTCCAACCTGATAGACGACTTGGCCGGTACCCTCGAAAAAGGTCGTCTCGCCATACTTGATCGAAAGCCCAGACAGCATCGCGCCGGGCAGGGTCTGAAAACCCCTATCGTCGATAGAGACGGCAAATCCGGTCGGGGAGAGGTCAATCACGTCGCCGTGATGGACTTGCTGACCATCTTCAGTGCTGAAGCGGCAAGAAACCGGGAGATACAGACTCTTGGCTTCCAGCCTCGATGGGCGGAAACGATGCTGAGCGGGCGCGCCGTGTAGATCAACGTGGACGGCGCTCGATTCGCTCTTGCTCGGCGCTTGCGCACTGGAGTTTCGTTCGTGGGTAGGGGGCATGGCAATCTCGTGACCTCTAGCAGTCGGGCCGACCGACACTCACTGACCTTCGGCTAGAGCGTCGGCGAGTATAACCGCATCTGCGCCGTCGCATTCCAAAATTTGTCTCCGTCTCGACGACACTGTCCCGCTCATGCGAATCGATCGTCTCTTTCGCCTGGGAATCGTTGGAGGAATGCCAAATCGCTAAGACCGCTTCTGGTGACTGGAGATCTGAATCGCTCGCGCAACGTGCCGATCAAGTAGTCTCGCGTTGAGGAGTATTTCGTGAGTCAAGACCTGAGCTTGCACGCGTCGCGCGTGGGCGCTGTCCCTTTCACAGAAATCTACCGCGAAACCCAAGCGCGGCTTCTGGGCCGGAACGTACTCGTAGCGGCGTCGGTCTTCGGGGCATTCGTAGGCTGGGATCTCGTAGTGGCTCCCGAGCACATTGAGACCACGCTTGCAATTCGAGTCCCGGCGCTCGCGTTCTGCGCGTTCCTTTTCGTCGCAAGCGGGTCCGCCAGGTTTCGTCGCTTCTACAACTGGTATTTCATCGCACTGCTGACGGTCGGAGCACTCGACGCCGCCTTGGTTATCTCGGTCATGCCAGGGGGCTTCACGTTTGGCATCGCGGGCGTGATGATCTGCATCGTTGCGTCGTCAGTTCTTTTTAGCGCAACGGCTTGGGCAACCGCCGCCGCTGGGACGTTGGGCACGCTCGGCACAGTTCTCTTGATGAGCTTGCACGGGGAGCCCGAGTGGTTGATGCGGAGCGCCGCGATCCTCCTGTTTACTGCTGCGGGGTTCGCCGTCTTGCACAGTGTTCAAGCTGAACGTTCCGCTCTTGAAACACACACGGCGCTTAGGGGTCTCGAGAAGGAAAAGCAAAAGACGGAGTCACTCTTGGCAAACCTCACGACGATGAGGGAGGAACGCCTCACGTGGTTGGAGAACCTAGCCGGCTTCCTCCGACATGAGCTCAAGAATCAAATCGTCGCAGTCGGGACTTCCATTGAGTTGGCGCAAGATGGAAACTCGCTCGAGGCTAACAAGATCTACCTAGGACGCGCTCAGAAGGGATTAGGTCGCATGCGCTCCCTCGTTTCCTCCGCGACCGAGGCAACGAGCCTCGAAGCCGCGCTAGAAGCCGACGAGCTCGAGGAGGTAGACCTCAGCACCCTGGTCGCCGAGCGCGTGCTCACCTTCCAACAGCTTCACCCCGATCACCAGCTCGTGCTTCGCCCGAAGCCCGGGCTCATGATGCACGGCAACGAAGAGCGGCTTTCGCAGCTGCTCGACAAGCTCCTCACCAACGCGGTCGAGCATTCTGCCGAAGGTTCCGAAATCCGGGTCACCCTTCGCCGCGCAGACGACGATTGGTTCGAGGTCTGTGTCGAAAACGAAGGCGAACCGCTGCCGAAGAACAAAGAGCGCATGTTCGAGGCGTTCGTCTCGTCGCGGAGCCGGTCCGAGAACCTCGGGCTCGGCCTCTTCGTGGCGCAGTCCATTGCACGGAACCACCGCGGCCACGTGCTTGCGGAGGACCTTACAGATGCGACGGGCGCGCGGTTCATCGTCCGCCTTCCGTCGAAACCAGAGGCCAAGACCGACGAGCTGCCTCCGCCAAAGCGCCGCGCCAAGGTTAAGCGGCGGCGCAAAGCCGTTGAGGGCGAATCCGAGGCCTAGTGCGTTGAAACCTCCCACGCGCGATTTCGAGCCGGCTGCGGGTGCTGACCTGAGTGAATCGGAGGACTGAGGCCGCGTTGGCGTTCGTCCTTTTCGTGTTCGCGCCGATCACGTAGCCTTGGCCGATGCACTCTTCCTTGGCGAACGCCGGCTTCGACGTTGACGCTGGCTTTTGGGCAGAAGAGCGCCGACGCACGCCGGTCCCGGTGAGGGTTGCGTGCCTTCTCGGCATCATGTCGTTCGGCGCGTTTTACTTTCTCGACCCGTTCGTTGCAGGCGATGTCGAAACGCTTTTCGCCGCGCGCACGATCATCATCGCCGTTCATCTGGCGCTCCTTGCGTTTTCGTTCACCCAGCTCGCACGGCGGCATTTTCGAGTGCTCGCGCTCTTGCCGTGCTTTGCCATCGGGCTCGGGGTCGTGACGGTCACCTGGCTGGCAGGCGGCGGCACGAGCCGATATCACGAAGCGCTGCTGCTTTTGTTTCTCGGGTATCCGCTCGTCGTGCCGACGCGGCCGCTCTCCGCCGGGCTGTCGTTTGCCTCGGTCACCATGGTCTACGGCGCCTTGATGGTGGCCAAGGGCGTCACCGGGCCGGCAGCCGTTTGGATGACCAACAACTTCGTGCTGTGGGCCGCAGTCGTCATCGCCACCGCGGGTGTGTCGCTTGCCTATCGTCGGCGGCGCCGCGAGTACGAGGCACGGGTCACCATCGCAAGAACGTCCGAGGCGCTCGCAAGCGCGCTCGAGCAAACGGAGCACGAAAAGGAGCAAAGCGAAGCGCTGCACAATCGCATCACGACGATGCGCCAAGAGCGGATGCGCTGGCTCGAAAACCTGGCGCGCTTTCTTCGGCATGAGCTCAAAAACCAAGCCGTGGCGATCGGCACGTCGCTGAGGATGACGCGCGAGACGACGCTCGATCGTCGCGCCGAGCTGTACGTAGACCGGGCGAGCCAGAGCCTCGGACGCATGAAGCGCCTCGTCGATTCGGCCACGGAGGCGACGAGCTTGGAAGCAGCGCTCGCCATCGAAGAGATGGAGGCCGTCGACCTCACATCGCTGGTGAGAGAGCGGGCGACCGTTTTTCGCCATGCGTACCCGGAGCGCCGGCTCATGCCCGTAATCGAGGCAAACGTCTACGTCGAAGGGAACGAGGATCGCCTGGTGCAGCTTCTCGACAAGCTGCTCGAGAACGCCGTGCAGCACACGTACCCCGGCGGAGAGATCCGCATCTTGTTGAAGCGAGAGCACGGTTGCGCCCTGCTTTCGATCGAAAACAACGGCGACGCGCTCCCGTCGAACCGCGAAGCGCTCTTCGATGCATTCGTCACGATGGCCAGCCCTGCAGAGGAAGGCCAGAACCTCGGCCTCGGCCTCTTCGTCGCCAAAGCCATCGCGGAATCCCACGGGGGTACCGTCACCGCGCGCGACAGGCAGCGCGGGCGCGGCGCATGCTTCGAAGTGCGGCTGCACGCGCGTTGAGTGGGCAGCTCCGTGTAGAAATCCCGGGTCTCGTGTATTCTCCGTGACTCGACCGACACCCAATGCTGCTCCTCCGTCAAGAAGACCCGAAGGCGCCATCCTGGAGGTTCGACGACCACCGGCGTTCCATCAACACACGAGCTCTCCGCTTGGGAATCGTGCTCACCGTGGTGGCGCAGGTTCCGTTTCTTCTGTTCGAGTGGCTCGCCGTAAGGGACTACTTTCTCGAGGTTCAGGTGCTACGCGCGCTCTGGCTGGGCCCGGTCATCATCCTCTATCCGTTCCTGAAGCAACCGTCTGCCGTGCTGGTGAAGCATGTCGATGCGATCATCTGGCTGATCTACGTGGCGTCAGCAGCGTTCATCGTGCGTGTCGCGTTCTTTCACGCTGGCTTCGAGTCCCCTTACATGCTTGCGCTGGTGATGATGTTCGTCGGCGTCGGCGCCGTCACGCTGTGGCGCTTATGGTTCGCCTGGGCATTCGCTATCGCTGTCTATGCCATCTACTTGATGCCCCTCGTGCTCGGGTACTCCATCACCGACAACGTGATGAACTTCATCGGGTACCAGTGCTTCGTCGTTGGGACCATAGGCATCGTATTGGTATCCCAGCAGATTCGTTTGCAGATGGCAGAGGCCGACTTCGACCGCCGCTGTCGTCTGCAAGAAAACGAGGCCGAGACCCGGGAGCTCCTGATCCAAGTGAGCGAGATGCGCCAAGAGCGCCTCACCTGGCTCGAAAACCTGGCGCGCTTTCTTCGGCACGAGCTCCGTAGCCAAGCCGTGGCAATCGGCACGTCGCTCGAGCTCACCAAGAAGACGCCGCTCGATTGGCAGGCCGAGAAGTACGTCGAGCGGGCCGACCGGAGCCTCAATCGCATGAAGCGGCTCGTCGATTCGGCGACCGAGGCGACGAGCCTCGAGGCGGCGCTTGCCTCTGAGGACACGACGGAGGTGAACCTCGGGTCGTTGGTGCGGGAGCGCGCCGCGGTGATGCGCGACGCGTATCCCGAGCGCCGCGTCGTGATCGACGTGGAGGTGGGCGTCTTCGTCGCGGGCAACGAGGACCGCCTCGCGCAGCTCTTCGACAAGCTGCTCGAAAACGCAGTGCAGCACACGGGGCCCGGCGGGCTGATCCAAGCGAAGCTCCGCCGCAACGGCGCCACGACCTCGGTGACCATCGAAAACGACGGCGACTCGCTCCCTGCAGACAAAGACAGGCTCTTTGACGCCTTCGTGAGCGGAAGCACCGGCAACACCGACGGCCGCAACCTCGGCCTCGGGCTTTTCGTTGCACGGGCGGTCGCCGAATCACACGGCGGCACCATCGGAGCGAGCGACCGAGAGGAGGGCGGGGCATGCTTCGAGGTGGAGCTCCCGGTGGCGTGAGCGGCGTGGGTTAGCCGCCGCAGAAGTCGTCGCCGCCGGTGTCGCCGGGGCCGCAGGTGGAGCCGGGGTTTGGGGGCCGGTCGCACTGAGTTGCGTCGGTGCACCGATAAGTGCACTGGTCCGGCAAGCCGCCGACGTCTCGACAGAGCCCGCTCTCCGGGCAGTCCGCGTCGCCTCCTGGGCAGAGGTCGTCGTCATCCATCGCTCTCACGGCTGGGCATGTAGCGAGGGCCTCGTTAATCCCACAGTAGCTGCGCAGTGTCGTATCGGAGAGGCTTGGCCGGTCCGAAATCGTGATTGCGTATGGTCTCCGGCACCCTCCGGGCTCAAAGATCCGCAAACAAAACCCCGTCCCCCCCTCCGGAGGAAACGGCGTCTCCAAATCCGGAAAGAACATCGGCACACACCGAAAGTCCCCCGACGCCACCCCTTCATCGCCGCACTCGCTGTCCGCCACGCACGACTCGCATTCCTCGAGGCTCCCGCGTGTCGTCTCCGTGCATGTATTCGTCGCTGGGTCACAGCTCACATCGTTGCTGCACGTCGTCATTTCAGTTTCCGGCGTGCACTCGACGCATAGCCCATCGTCGCTGCAGGCGTTGGCACTGTCAGGAAACCCATCGACGCCGTCGCACTGCGCGCCATTGGTGCACGCCGCGCATTCATTCATCTCGTTGCATCGCGCGGCCATCGGGTTGCGGCAGTCCGCGTCGCCGAGGCAGGCGACGCACGTCAGCGCGGGGCCGCAAAACGGTGTGTCGCCGTCACACTCACCCGATTCCGAGGGTGTGCACTGCACGCACTCGCCCGTCGGCTCATTGCAGATCGGCGTGTCGTCGGGGCAGTCGATGCAGAAGGGGCCGCCGTCGGCGCCTCCGTCGGGGGCCACGGCGCGGTCCTCGAGGACGCATCCGGCGGCGAAACAAACAAGAAAGTAAGCCAGGAACCTCATGAGCCATCCTTTTTCAAAAGCGGAGCCTCAAGTCAAATCCCGTGGGGCCGAGGCCGAGCTCGGGGAGGGCGCCGGCCTGCGAGGCACGCGCTCGGCGGTTCTTCTTGCCGGTCACGAGCCAAGCGGCCCCTCCGGCAATGGCTGCGGCCCCAACCACCGACCACCCCAGCACCGCGGTCCCGTTGAGCTGCTGGCTATCGCTCTTGATCCCCGCGGCCACGCCGATCGCGACGAAGGCCGAGGCGCCTGCCGCCATGAGGACGATGGGGCCGGCTTTCCAGGCGTTCGGGCGGCGAGGGCGCTTCTCGGCACTGGCGGCGGTTGGCGCGCTCACGGCCGCCGCCGAGGCCCCGGCACCAGAATCCACCGCCGAGGCAAGCTGTGCGTCCCTCCGCGCCAGCAGCTCGTCGACGAGCGCGGCAGCCACCGCGTCGAGCTCCCCCTCGACCCTCGCGCTCACATTGAGGCTCCGCCCCGACCGCTGCACGAGCGTGAGCGTCAGCTCCTCGCCGCCCGCCTCCCTCGCCCACAGCGCTGGCACGATCGCGAGCTCCGCCTCCGCCGCATCGAGCGCCTGCTCGGCACACTCGGGCGTCTGGCACGCAACCACGGCCTGCCCAAGCGCCTCCTGCGAAACGCCAACCGAATAGCCTCGCACCCCGAGCGCCCGACGCACGGCACCCCCAACGCGCTCAGCACGCTGCGCACGAAGAGGATCGCTGCCTTGCACAGGGGTGAGAAGCACGGATCTCACGGTCGCGGTCGCAGTCGCTGGCACTGACGCTGGCACTGACGCTGGCACTGCCCCTGACGCTGGCACTGCCCCCGGCTCCGCCCCCGCCCCCGTCGCCGGCGCCCACACCACCACCGCCACCACGCAACCCGCGCCCAACCACCCCCTCATCAAAACCGCCCCCCAACCCGCACCACCGCCCCCCCGCGTGACACCGACACCGACGGCTCCGCACGAAGCGGACGTAACAGATACACCAGCGGCACCGTCAGCAACGGGGCAGCGCCGGCCGCCGCGAGCGCCACCCGGCCCGCTTCCTGCCCCCGAGCCACACATGCGCGCACGCGCGCTTCATCCGCGATGAACGGCTCCGGGCAGGCTTGCATCGTCACGCCCTCGTAAATCGCATAGCCGGTGAGCCCAAGGCCAAACCCGCCGAGCATCCAGCTCCACCAGGGTGGGCGCGAAAAGCGTGGCAGCAAAAGTGGCATTGCGGCGCTGGCCGCGGCGCCTCCGAACGCGGCCGTGGTCCACACGCCGATGCGCGCGTCGTTCCACTGCTGCGCGGCGTTGAGGTTGGCGGGCTCGCGGATGAAGCGGTCGCCGAGCTCGCCGCGCCACACGTGAAGCCCGACGCTGGCGCCGAAGCTTGCGACGCCGGCGCCAAAGAGGGTCCAACCCGCGATGCGAAGCGTGCGCGGCTGCGGGATGCCCCGAACGCGCACGCGACCGGAGACAGCGTCCGTCTGCGCCGAGCCTGCCCCGGACGCCGCGCCCGAGCTCAGCGCCGCGGCCGCTGCGCCCACGGCCGCCGACTCCTTGGCCCAGCTCGCACGCGCGATCGGATGCGCCCCCGAAAAATCCACCGACCGCCCCTCGAGCAGCGCATCGACCGCGCGCCGCACGTCTTCGGCGCTCGGCGCGCCCCCAGCAGCGGCCACCCACACCGACGCCGCCGCCAACCCATCACCCGCGAGGTCCAACCGAAGCGCCTCGCTCGCCCGAGCTTCACTCACCGTGAGCACGGGCGAGCCGCCGAGCACCCGCGCCACCTCCTGCGCGTGCGACATCCGCTCCAAACTCGCCCCCGACCCCGCCCCATACCTCAAATGAAGCACCGGCCGCGTCCGCACCGCCCGCTCGAGCCCGGCGTCGAGCGCCACGCGGTTCACCCCGCTTTCAATCGCGACGCGATG
>CAJIBU010000056.1_pt1 | contig 26131 bp, 12 predicted proteins | sample 9199451 | NCBI WGS metagenome assembly CAJIBU01 (sample SAMEA7708315, study PRJEB35096) | sediment metagenome | biome: marine neritic benthic zone biome [ENVO:01000025]; feature: sediment [ENVO:00002007]; material: shallow marine sediment [ENVO:03000034] sea grass bed [ENVO_01000059] ... | reverse complement strand
GCTCACCCGCCAAGGCCCTCGATTTCTTCCGGCGCTATGCGAAGAACGACGCAGAGGCGCACGAGATGCTCGAGAGCCTCGCCGAGCTCTACTACGACACCGGACAGTGGCCGCAGGCGATCACCGTCTACCACAAGCTCATGGCCGACTCGCCGCGCAGCAACGAGCTCTGCGACTGGCAGACCAAGGTCACCAACGCCGTGATCTCGTCGCGGGCGAAGCAGGATCAGATCGTCGAGCTGAAGCGCCTCGTCGACGTGTACCGAACGTTCAAGAAGGGCGGCAAGCCGCCCGCCAAGGTCAAGACCTGCAAGCAGGAGACCGCGACCACCGTGCTCTGGCTCGGCACTGCCTGGCACCGCGAAGCGGTGGGCACCGACACGTCGCCCGGCACCAAGAACAAGAAGACGATGTCCCAGGCCGCCGTGCTCTACCGGACGCTCCTCAAAGAGTTCCCAGAGATGGAACAGATGGAGTTCCCGAACATCGACAAGCGCGACTGGCCCACGGAGTACAAGCTCTCGTACTACTACGCCGAGCTCCTTTGGAAGATGGACGACTGGAGCCAGTGCGGCCCGGCGTTCGACCACGTCGTCGAGCTCGACTCGCAGGGTGAGTACACGAGCGACGCCGCTTATGCCGCGGTGCTCTGCTACAACAACCTCTATCAGCAGCAGTACGTCCCGCGCGAAACCGAAACCAAGTTCGTCAGCAAGCGCGACCAGAAGGCGCTGAAGAACGCGAAGGCGGCGCCGAAGAACGAGTTCGCGAAGAAGCGGTTCACGCCGCTCCAAGAGGGCATGCTCGAGGCGTTCAACCGCTACGTTTGCTACGTCGACAAGGCCGAGGACCTCGCGACGATCAAGTACCGGCGCGCGCGCATCTACTACGAAGCCAATCGCTTCGAAGAGGCCGCGGTGCTGTTCCGCGACATCGCCTTCAACCACAAGGACAGCGAGCTCTCGGAGTATGCCGCCAACCTCTATCTCGACTGCCTCAACATCTTGGGGACCCAGATAGAGCCGCCCCGGGTCGCGTGCATTCAGGAGCTGGGCGCCTCGATCGACCCGATGGCGGCGTCGTTCTGCGGCACCGAGCAGCTCGAGGACGAGCACCCAGACCTCTGCGGCACGCTCGGCAACCTGCAGTGCCAGGTCCGCCGCAAAGAGGCGGAAACCTACCAGAAGACCGGCGAGTTCAAGAAAGCCGCCGCGACCTACGTTCGCATCTTCCGTCGCCACGAGGAGTGCGGCGAGATGGACGAGATGCTCTACAACGCCGCGATCAACTTCGAGGCGGCGCATCTCCTCGGGCGGGCGATCCAGGTGCGCACGGTTCTCATCGACCGTTATCCCGAGAGCAAGCTCTCGAAGAAGGCGGTCTATCTGATCGGGCAGAACTTCCAGGCGCTCGCGTACTACGAGCAGGCTGCCAAGTACTACGAGCAGTTTGCGAAGAAGTTCCCGGGCGAGGACGGCAGCCGCTGCAGCGCGGAGGACAAGCAGACCGGCACGTGCCCGAACGCCATCGAGGGGCTCGAGCAGGCGACCTTCTTCCGAATCGGCCTTGGCGACGACAAGGCGGCAATGGAGGACTCGGACCTCTTCGCCCGTAGCTACCGGCGCAAGCTCCCTCGACAAACGTCGATGGTGATGTTCTCGATCGGCTCGATCTACGAGCGGCAGAAGCGCTGGCCTCAGGTCATCACGCACTACCGGGAGTACCTCCAGAAGTACGGCAAGGTCGGTGCGCCGCATCAGATCATTCAAGCGAACACCGCGATCGGGCGGGCGCTCTATGAGCTCAACCGCAAGAGCGAGGCCAAGAAGCACTTCCAGGCCGCGGTGAGGGGTTGGACGTCGGGCGCGCCGAAGCGAATCCGCGCGCTCAAGAAGACGCCGAAGGAAACCAAGGTGCTCTACATCCGAAAGGCGCTCGACAGCGCCGCCGAGGCGCAGTTCTATCTGTCCGAGTACGACTTCGCGGCGTTCGAAAAAGTCGCCTTCCCGCAGTACCGGGGCGGCAAGAGCATGGCGAAGATCAAAAAGTGGTCGGACACCGAGTTCAAGAAGTGGGTCAAGCGGAAGCAGGGCGTGCTCCGCACCGCAGAGGCCCAGTACGCCAAAGTCGCGAAGATGACGGTGCAGACCGATGGCGTGCAGATGAAGTCGGCGCCGTGGCAGATCGCTGCGGCCTCGCGCACCGGCGAGATGTATCGGAGCTTCGTCGATGAGTTCCGGGACGCGCCGATCCCGCGCGAAATCGAGCGAGACCCAGGCCTCTACGACATCTACGTGGGCGCACTCGACGACGTGTCGGAGCCGCTTCAACGGCAGGCGATCGACAAGTTCGAGTTCTGCCTGAAGACCGCCACCCGGGTCCGCTGGTTCAACGAGTGGTCGCGTTCCTGCGAGCAGGAGCTCAACTCGCTCAACCCGACCAAATACCCGGTTGCCGCCGAGCTTCGGGGCGAGCCGAACTACGTGAAGGCCACGGTCGGTGAGCCGGGCGCGGTGGACCTCGGCGCGATCAACCAGCAGAGGCTGAACACCAAAGACGCGGTCGCCAACAGGGAGGGACTGTGATGAGGAACGCGATCATCTTCCTGGCGCTCGCACTGGCTGCCGCATGCAGCAGCGGAGGCGGCAGCACCAGCGAATCCACGACGCCTCCGGCGGACGTCGCAAGAACGGCCGGCGGTGAAGCGATCACCACGGCGGACGGCAGTGCGGTCAGCCGCAAAGCGCACGGCAAGTGGGAATCGGCACTCGATGAATTCGACCGCAACGAGAAGTCCGGTTGGACGTCCGCAAAGTGCAGCGGGTCGGAGAAGTCGTTCGAGCGGGCCGCGGATGCCCAGGGCGGAGCCTTCGCCGAAGCGCACTACATGGCGGGCCTCGCGCTTTCGAAGTGCGGCGATGCCGGAGCGTACGCCCATTACGAAAAGGCCCTGAAGATCGACGCGAAGTTCTGCAAGGCGCGGGTTGCCCTCGGCCTTCGGGATCTCGCAAACGGCCGTGTCTCACAGGCGAAATCGACCTTCGAGCGGTCGATCAAGGACGACCCGCAGTGCACCTCGGGCTACACCAACCTCGCGATCGTGCAGCGGTCGGAGGGGCAGGGCGACGAGGCGCTCAAGAACCTGCGCCGCGCCCTTGCCATCGAGTCGGACTACCTGGCCGCCTTCAACCAGATGGCGCTCTTGCACTACGACCGGGGCCGTAAGGGCAAGCCCGCCGAGCTCGACCTCGCCGAGGTCGTCTGTCGGCAGGCCCAAATGCTCGATGAGGACTACGCGCCCATCTACAACACCTGGGGCCTCATCAAGGTCTACAAGGGAGACGTGATCTCCGCGCTTCGATTCTTCCAGAGGGCGATCACGCTCGATGCGGACCTCTTCGAGGCCCAGATGAATTTCGGCGAGGTGACGATCAGGTTCCGCGGCTACGAGGACGGCCGCAGAGCCTTCGCGCGAGCCGTCGAGCTTCGCCCGGACGACTATGATGCGGTGATCGGGCTCGGCACGGCGCTCCGGGGCCTCGAGCGGTTCGCGGAGGCGCAGACCCAGTACGAGCGCGCCAAGCAGCTCAATTCCAAGCGCCCCGAGGCCTACTTCAACCTCGGCGTGCTCTACCAGGACTACATGTCGGGGTCGGTCGGCGACCTGAAGAAGGCGAAGGGCTACTTCGGCGAGTTTCTGCAGCGCGCCGGCAAAAAGCCGGAGTTCCGTTCGAGCGTGCAGGACGTCAGCAATCGGTGCGCGTCCAAGCCGGCCAAGGGTCGCGGCAGAGCCAAGTGCAGGCCGGGTCGCATGCAGAACATCGACATCTCGATCGAAGCGATGCAGGTCGCGGGCTGAGGACGAATCATGAAAAAGAATACGTCGAAGTTTACTTCACAAACACTCGTTATCGCAGCGCTATTGCTGCCCATTGGTTGGACGCCAGCCTCGGTCGACGCGCAGGGCCCCAGCCCGGCTGCGGAGACGACGTACGACTTCGAAGACGACCTCGTGACGGGCGACCTCGTGAGGCCCGACGGCGAGCAGCTGATCGTGCGACGGCGCGGACGTCGCGCCTCGCTGATTCAGATTCGAGAGCATTTTATTCCCGAGATGCTGAAATCTGTGGAAGATTTGTAATGGGGGATCCGGGTGAGTGAGTCGAGCCACAACACGTCCGTCGCGTTTACCGTCTATGACGGGGATGCGTTGGTCAGCAGCGAAACGCTGAGCCAGGAGATCATCAAGATCGGTCGCCTGCAGACGAGCGACATCCGCCTGGACGACGAAAAGGTCAGTCGGATGCATGCCGTGATCGAGGTGACGGCACCGGGCGAGGTGTTCATCATCGACCTCGGGTCTGCGTCAGGCACGCTCGTCAACGGCGAGAAGGTCAACAAGCGAAAGCTCGTGACTGGCGACCAGCTCCAGGTCGGCAACAAGCGCATTCACGTGGACATCATTTCCGGCACCGTCGCGGTTGCGTCGAGACCGCCGGTCGCGATGGCCGCCGGCGCCGAGCAGTCGACGCCGGTCGTCGACGAGGCGGGCATGCGAGCCATGGCCGACGAGGAGTCCGAGCCGCGGATGCGATCGGATGCGCCGCCACCAAAGCAGGAAGACGAGTCGGGTCCGAAGTTCAATCCCTTCGAGGTAGGGGCGGGGCCGCGCGTCTCGAAGACGCCGTTCGCCAACACCGACGCGGCCGAAGGCCCGCAGTATGGGCTCGTCGCAACGGCGCCCGCGGTTCCTTCGCACGAGATCGAAACCAACGAGCGCGCGATCGAGGTGTCGGTGCTCTGGGGCGACAGCAACGTTCTCAACGTCGACTACCTGACGCCGCCGCGCGATTACTACGTCGGCGAGCCGAACGGCGAAGACGTGGACTTCGTCCTCGGTCACGACGCGATCGGCGTCGACCGGTTGCCGGTTTGCATCGCCGCAGGCGCGGGGGTCACCGCGGTGATTCCAGAGGGCGCGACGGGCGAGGCCACCATCGGTGACCAGACGCGCTCGTTCGACCTGATGCGGGGTCAGGGCGACTTCCGTCCGAGCTCGGCCGCGGCGGGAGCCGTCGAGTTCGCGGTGCCCGAGGGCGGCTCGGTGCGCATGAAGCACCGCAACTTCACGTTCATCGTCAAAGACGTGAAGGCCGGCAAGAAGGTCGCTGGGCACGCCAAGCTCGACGTGCGGCCGATGATCTACGTCGCAGGCGCTGCGCTCTTCGCGAGCCTCGTGCTCACGATGTTCTACTTCCAGCCGCCGCGTCCGCGCGGGCTTTCATCCGATCTTCTCGCGACCGACTCGCGGCTGATTCAGTTCCTGATGGAGCCCGAAGAGCTCGAAGAGCCCGAGCCCGAGTGGCTGAACGGCGTCGATTCGTCGGGCGGCGGCACCGGCAAGGCGCACGACGGCGAGCAGGGTCAGATGGGCGACGAGAAGTCCGAAAAGACCAAGAACAAGTACGGCATTCAGGGGCCTGAAGACAACCCAGACCCGCAGATGGCGCGCGAGCAGGCCGAGGAAGAGGCGCGCACGGCGGGCATCATCGGCACGCTGGCGTCGATGCAGGGCTCGTTCAATTCGCCCACGTCTCCGTACGGCGCGGACTTTGCGCTCGGCAACGACCCGATGAGCGCGCTCGGCGCGATGACCGGCAACGACATCGGCCAGAACTTCGGCTTTGGCGGCCTCGGGCTCCGCGGCACCGGTCGAGGGGGCGGCGGCCTCGGGCAGGGCACCATCGGCATGGGTAACTTCGGCACCATCGGTCGCGGTGGCGGTCGAGGGGCAGGCGAGGGCGGCTACGGTCGCGGCGCCGGCGGGTTCCGAGGTCGTTCCGCAGGCGTGCCGCAGGTTCGAAGCGGCGGCGCCGAGGTGCGCGGCTCGCTTTCGAAGGAAGTCATCCGGCGCGTCGTTCGCCGCCACATCAACGAGGTGAAGTTCTGCTACGAGCAGCAGCTCAACGCGCGGCCGGACCTTCAGGGACGCGTCACGACGAGGTTCGTCATCTCGCCGACTGGCTCGGTGCAGTCCGCGATGGTGGCGAGCTCGAGCCTCCGCAACGAGGCGGTCGAAAGCTGCATCGTCCGGGCGGTTCGCCGCTGGACGTTCCCAGCGCCCGACGGAGGCGGCGTGGTGGTCGTCAACTACCCGTTCTTGCTCGACGCTGCCGGTCGGTGATCGCCCGTCGAGCCCTCGAAAGTCGAGTATTTTCGTCCAAACGCGGGCTTTCTGGCCGCTGCGCCCGCGTTCAGCGCGTTTGGGTTGGTCTGAAACTGGCCAAAAAGGCACAAACAGTTGAAAAACAAGGTGTCTTTGAGGTTGTTGGCTCGACGACAAATGCTGTAGGATTGAAGTGCTTGTGAATTTCCAAGCGTAGGAGGCAAGCATGCGTGCTCATATGTTCGGGGTCGTGTTGGTGGGGCTCATCCTGATGGGGGGGAACTGCTCTCGCGCGCGCGTCGAGTCGATGAATGAAATGAACGCCGGGGTGGAGCTGGCGGAGATGAAGCGCTTCAACGAGGCCGCGGAGAGCCTCGAGAAGGCCGCTGCGATCGATCCCACCAATCATCAGGCGTCTTACAACCTCGCGATCGTTCGCGTCGAGCTCCGCCAGTTTTCGGCGGCCCGCGAGGCGCTCGAACGGGCGACCGCGGTCAAGCCCGACGTGGCGGGCTATCACGAAAAGCTCGGCACGGTCTCGATGGAGCTCGAGGACTGGAAGGGCGCCAAGGCGGCTTTTCAAAAAGCACTCGAGCTCGACCCGACGCTCTTCAAGGCACACTTCAAGCTCGGCCGCTGTAGCGAAGAGCTCGAGGACCCGCAGAGCGCGCTTCACCAGTACACCGATGCGATCATGACCGGGCCGCGGTTCTTGCCATCGTACTCGGCGCTCGGGCGCCTCTACGCGGACCTTCGCTACCCGGATCATGCAGCCCAGGTGCTCAGCGAGGGCCTGAAGGTTGCGATGCCCGGCACCGAGGAAGAGGCGAACATTCATCACCTCCTCGGCACGGTGTATCAGCAGCAGCGTAAATACGACGAGGCCGTGTCCGAGTTCCAGGCCGCCCTGGCGATCGTGCCCGGCATGTCCGACGCGTTGTTTTCTCTCGGGTGGACGTATGCGCTTCAGGGCAACGACGAAGAGGCCAAGCGCTACCTCGACAAGTACGTGATGATGGCCGGCGCCGACGCGCCCGAGCACTATGTCAAGGCAGCGCGGGATCGTCTCGCGGAGTTGAGAACCGAATCGCCGTAGGGGGGCTGGGGCAAGATGTCGGAAGAACAATCGGGGGATGAGGTTCGAGAGCTGACGGCGGACGAAGTGGCCGAGCTCGAAAAGCTCGACGACGCGATCGCGAAGTTCGAGCAGCAAAAGCGATGGTCGGACATGATCCGGTCCATCCTGAAGAAGGCGGACCTCGTGCAGGAGCCAGGCCAAAAGGTCGTCCTGCTTCGCGAGGCGGGCACGCTCTACCTCGAGCGGTCCAGCAATCAGGCCGAGGCGATCAAGTGCTTCGAGCGGCTTCTCGAGATCGACCCCACCGACGTCGATGCGATCGAGCGGCTCAAGCAGATGTACGAGAAGCGCCGCGATTGGGAGAAGCTCATCCGCACCATGGAGCGCGAGATCGAGCTCCTTCCCGAAGACGACCAGCTCATCCGCTACGCGGAGATGGCCGAGCTCGCGACGCAGCGGCTTCGAAAGCCCGACGTGTGCATTGGGCTCTGGCAAAAAGTGCTCGAGGGCGACTCCGAGAACCCGAGCGCGCTCGCCAACCTCGCGCAGCTCTACGAGCGTGCGCGGCAGTGGGAGCCGCTTGCCGAAGTGCTCGAGAAGCTGGTCGAGAGCGATACCGACGTCGCCTCGATGAAGCAGCAGCTTCAGAAGCTCGGCATGATTTACGCCGACAAGATCGGCAATGACGAAGGCGCGATCGACGCGTTCCGAAAGCTCCTCGAGCTCGATCCGTCCGATCGCCGTGCGCAGGAGCAGCTCAAGCGCCGATATGTGTCGCTCGGCGCGTGGGACGAGCTCGAGACCTTCTACGCTGCGAACGAGAAGTGGGACGAGCTGATTCGAATCGTCGAACGGCAGGCCGAGGCCCAGGACACCGCGCCCGGGGACCGCGTGGCGCTGCTCTTTCGAGCCGCCCGCCTCTGGGAGGACAAGAAGGGCAAGGCCGACCGCGCCGCGCGCGTCTACGAAAAGATCCTCTCGGCCGACCCGGACAACGTGCAGGCCGCCGAGGCACTCACGCCGATCTACGAGAGCGGCAACGATGCCCGCAAGCTGGTGTCGGTGCTCGAGGTGCGCTTCGTCGCCGCCTCTGACGAAGCCTCCAAGATCGACCTGCTCGGCCAGATCGGGCGAGTGTTCGAGGAGCGCCTGCGGCAGCCCGAGGTTGCGTTCGAGCGCTACCTCGAAGCGTTCACACTCGCGCCCACGCACGACGACGCGCGCGCCGACGTCGAGCGCCTGGCCGAGGAGATGGATGGATGGGACCGCCTGGTCTCTGGCTTCGAGTCCGCGATCGAGGGCGTGTCGGATCCCCATCAGACCATTCCGATTAGGCTGAGCTACGGGCAGACGCTCGCGAAGCTCGACCGCATCGACGAAGCGATCGGTCAGCTCGAGCTGGTGTACGAGCTCGAGAGCGACAACCTCGCCGCGATCGACGGGCTTGGTGACCTCTACGCCCGCACCGAGCGATTCCGTGACCTCTTGGACATCTACGCCCGCCGAATGGAGCTCGAGCAAGACCCGGAGGTTCGGCTCGAGATCGCGTACCGCCGAGCGCGGCTGTTCGCGCAGGAGCTCAACGACACCGGGCGCGCCATTGGCGCCTTCGAGAGCATCGTCGACGAGTACGGGGTCGACCAGAGCGAAGCCTGTCGCGAGCTCGAGGCGCTCTACGAGGTGCAGTCGCGCTGGCAGGACCTCGCCCAGCTCCTCGAGCGGCGCGTGGAAGCGGGCCCCGAGAGCCACGAGGAGCTGGCCGCGCTGAAGTTCCGCCTGGGCTTCGTCAACGAGACCCAGCTCGCAGACAAGAGCCAAGCGGTCGACCTCTATCGCGAAGTTCTGTCGCTGATGCCGGAGCACGACGGCGCGAAGACGCGCCTCGAAGAGCTTCTCGACGATGCCGAGGTTGCAGCCGAGGCGTCGCGCGTTCTCGAGCCGGTCTACGAGATGACCGACCAGTGGGGACCGTACGTGCACGCGCTTCGCGTGCAGCACCGTTTCGCCGAAGAGCCGCAGCAGAAGCTCGCGCTCTTGACCCGCGTGGCGGACACGTATTTCCAGCACATTGGTGACGGCGAGCGAGGCTTATCTCGCTCTGCGAAGCATTCCGAGAGCTGCCGTCCGACACCGCGACGCTGCAGCGCCTCGAGTCGCTCGCAGGGGAGCAGGGCCTCTTCGAACCGGTCGCGGAGCTCACCGGCGACCTCGCGGCCGACGTCGAGGACGTCGGGCTCAGCCGCACGCTCTGGATCAAGACCGCCGAAATCCACCAGACGCAGCTCGGCGACACCGAGGCGGCGATCGCCGCGTACCGCAAAGTGCTCGAGGCGGACCCGAGCGACTTCGAGGTTCTCTCCGCGCTCGACGCCATCTATCGAAACGGAGAGCGGTGGCACGAGCTCGTCGGCGTCCTGCGCACGCGCGCCGAAGCCTGCTCGAGCCCCGACGACAAGATCGAGGTGCTCAGCGAGATGGCGCGCATCCGCTCGGACCTCCTCGACGAGGCCGACCAGGCGGTTGCGCTCCAAAACGAGATCCTGGAGCTCGACCCGACCAATCGCGCCGCGCTTCACTCACTGGACGACCTTCTCGCGCGCGAAGGCCAGTGGAGCGACCTCGCGGACAACGCCGAGCGCCAGCTCTCGATGACGGACGACTCGCAGGAGCAGACGATGCTCATGCTCCGGCTCGCCGAGATCCGCGAAGAGCGCATGGGTTCGACCGAATCCGCGATCGAGATCTACCGCGACGTGCTTTCGAACGATGCGAGCAGCCCGGCGGCGCTTGGCGCCCTCGAACGGCTGCTCGAATCCCCGGAGCATCAGGCGGTCGTCGCCGACATCCTCGAGCCGATCTACCGAGACGGCGGCGCGTCGGCTCGGCTGGTCGACGTCTACGAGATCCAGGCGCACCACTCGACGGCGGCCGAGCGCCGCCTCGAGCTGTTTCACGAAATCGCGAAGCTGCAGGAGTTTTCGCTCGGCGACCTGCCCGCTGCCTTCGAGAGCTTCGGGCGCGCGTTTCGGGAGGACCCGGGCCACCCGCAGTCGCGTGAAGAGCTCGAGCGCCTCAACACGGCGATCGGTGCGTCCGACGCGCTCGCGAGCGTTTATGAGCAGGTGGTCCCGGCCGTGGACGACCCGCAACTCGCCACCGGCCTGCTGCTTCGCGCGGCGGAGATTCGGGAGGACGACCTCGGTCAGCTCGACCGCGCCGTCGAGCACTACCGCAAGGTGCTCGAGCTCGAGCCGGAGCACCATCGCTCCGCCGATTCGCTCGAACGCCTCTTTCAGCAAACCGAGCGCTATGACGACCTCGCCTCGGTGTACCGGCGCAAAGCGCAGATGACGCCATCGGCCGATGAGCAGCGCGAGCAGCTCGCAAAGGCAGCGGCGATTTACGAGGACATCCTCGGCAAGCCGGGCGATGCGATCGCGGTGCACCAGGAGGTGCTCGAGATCGACCCCACCGACCTTCAGTCGCTCGACCGGCTGATCGAGCTTCAGACCCAGCTCGGCCACTGGAACCCGCTGCTCGAAACGTACGAGCGCAAGGCCGAGGTGGTGAGCGACGCGGACGAGCGCAAGGCGCTCTTCAACGCGATAGGCGACGTGCACGAGGGGCAGCTCGACGATTCGGCGAAGGCCATCGAGGCGTACCAGCGTGTCCTCGAGCTCGACCCCGACGACAGGGCGGCGCTTGCGCGCCTAGACGGGCTCTTCGAGCGGACCGGTGAGTGGCGGGACCTTCTCCAGGTGCTCGAGCGGCAGTCCGAGCTCGCGACCGACGACGAGGAGCGCATCGAGCTCCGGCACCGCATCGGCGAGCTCTGGCGAGTCCGCCTCGATGATCCGGTGCGCGCCGTGGAGATCCACCGGGACGTGCTCGTCGAGGCCCCCGGACACCAAAAGACGCTCGATGCGCTGACCGCGATGACCGAGCAGGGCGTGGAGCCGCTTCGGGCCGCGTCGGCGCTCGAGGAGGTCTATCTCGGGGTCGGAGAGTATCGCAAGCTCGCCGAGGCGCGGGAAGTCCAGGTCCGTTTCACCGAGGATCCGCGGGAACGCTGCGAGATGCTGCAACAGCTCGCTGAGATCTACGAGGTGCAGCTCGACGACCCGCCTGCCGCGTTCGGGGCGTTCGTCCGAGCGCTTCCCCTCGAGCCAAACGACGAGCTGACGCTCGCGTCGCTCGACCGTCTCGCCGAGCAGACGGGGAGCTGGCATGAAGCCGCTTCTCGTTACGACGCCGAAGTACAGAGAATGCGTGAAGAATCTCCCGAAGCGGTGGTTCACCTCGCCAAGCGCTCCGCGCAGATCCAGGAGGTCGAGCTCGACGACGTGGACGGCGCGATCTCGCGCTACCAGTTCGTCGTCGACGTGGACCCGACCGACGCCGACGCGATTCAGGCGCTCGACCGGCTGTACGAGCAGACCGAGCGCTGGGACGACCTCGCCGCCACCCTCCAAAAGGAGGCGGCGATTGCGACCACGCCGGACGACGTGCTCAATCTCCAGTTCCGTACCGGGCAGGTGTTCCAGAACCAGCTCGGCAACGTCGACTCGGCGATCGCGCAGTATCGAGAGATCCTCGCGGCGGCGCCCGAGTACACCCCGGCCGTGTCCGCGCTCGAGGGCATGTTCTCAGAGGGCGTGAAGCCCCTCGAAATCGGCGAGGTCCTCGAGCCGCTCTACCGAATGCAGGGCGCGTGGGATCAGCTTTTGAGCGTTCAAGAGGTGCAGGTCGAGCATCAGCGCGACCCGATCGAGCGCGTCGTCATGATGCACAGGCTCGCCGAAATCGCCGAGGACAAGGCCGCCGATCACGATCGCGCTTTCGTCTGGATGCAAAAGGCGCTGCTCGAGGACCCGAGCCACGACCACTCGATCGGTGAGGCCGAGCGCCTTTCCGCCATCGTCGACGGCTGGACCGACCTCGCGAGCACGTACGCGAACGGCATCGCGCACACCGGCGACCCGCTGAACAAAGCCGAGCTCGGCCGGCGACTCGCCAAGGTCTACGAGGAGCAGCTCGAGGACACCGAGCGAGCCGAGGAAACCTATCGCTTCGTGCTTGGCGTGGACGACCACGACGAGCGGGCCCTGAAGGCACTCGACCGAATCTACACCGAGCACGGCGCGTATCGAGCGCTCGCGCAGGTTCTCCGCAAGCGCATCGAAGGCTCGAACAACAGCTCCGAGCTCGTCGAGCTCAACTTCCGTCTGGGCACGGTGCTCGAGCAGCGCCTCGGCGCCACCGAAGAGGCGATTCAGGCATTCGACGAGCTCCTTTCGAAGCACGACTCGGAGCACTCGGGCGCAATCCAGGCGCTGCAGGGCATCTACGCCAACCTCGAGCGTTGGCCCGAGCTGTTCGCGGCGTTCGAAAAAGAGCTCAGCATCGCGCTCGGCGACTCGCAGCAGGCCGAGGTGTTTGCGCGCATGGCCAAGCTGTCATCGAACCGGCTTCGCGATTCCGAAAAGGCCATCGAGCTCTGGCAGCGAGTCCTCGACTTGCGCGGCGAAGACCCCGAGGCGCTCAACGCGCTCGGCGACATCTACGCCTCCCAAGGCAACTGGCGCGACCTCGTCGACGTGCTCGAGCGAGAGGCCGCGGTCGCGGAGGACGACGGGTTCCGCGTGCAGGTCTACTCGGACCTCGCAAGGGTTTGGTACGAAAAGCTCGGCCGCGACCGCAACGCGATCGAGAACTGGGAACGCGTGCTCGACGTCGACCCGGGCAACACCTACGCGCTCTTCAGCATCGCCGAGATTCACCGCGAGGGTGGGCAGCCGCGCGAGCGGGCCGACACCCTTCAGCGCATCATCGACGTTGGCGCTGCGACCCTCGAGGACGCAGACCTGATCACGGTCTACATGCAGCTCGGGCACATCTACGGCAGCGAGCTCGACCAGCCGAGTGACGCCGTCGACGCCTATCAGAACGTGCTCACGATCGACCCGGCGTTCTTCGAAGCGCTCGACGCGGTGGAGCACGTGCATCGCGAGAACGGTGAATGGGAGCAGGCCATCGGCGTGATGGAGCAGCGCGCCCAGGCGCTCGAGGATCCACAGGACAAGATCCGCCAGCTGATCTCGGTCACCGAGCTCTGGGAGACCGAGGTTGGCGACAAGGATGGCGCGGCAGGCGCCTTCAGCCGAATCCTCCAGGTCGACCCGATGCACGAGTATGCCTTCGCGGAGCTCCAGTCTCTGCACAAAGAGGCGGAGCGCTGGGACGACCTCATCGACCTCTACGTGACGCGCATCGAGGCAACCGAGGAGCGAGACGAGCGAATCGAGCTTCTGCGGGCCGCGGCTCGTGTCTACGAGGAGCAGCTCGGCGACAACGAACAGGCCTACCACACGCTCTACATCGCTTGGAGCGAGGACTTCGCGAACCGCAACACGGCGGTGGACCTCGAGCGCGTGGCCGCGGCCGCGGACAAGTGGAACGACCTGCTGACCGCGGCGAACAAGGTGCTTCAAGAAGGCCAGGAGCCGGACACGCAGATCGCGATCTGCCTTTGCTGCGCGAAGTGGTACGGGCAGGACCTCGGCCATCCCGAGTACGCGATCCCCTACTACGAGCAGATTCGTGCGCTCGACCCGAGCAACGCGAAGGCGTGGTGGCAGCTCGGCGACCTCTACGAGACGACGCAGCAGTGGGACAAGCTCGCGCAGGCGCTCGCCAAGCTGGTCGAGCTCACGAGCGACGACCAGGTGAAGGCCGACACGTACGTGCGTATGGGCGACCTCGCGGACGACCGGTTCTCGATGCGTCAGGAGGCGGAGGACTACTACCGACGGGCCCTGCACCTTCGTGAGACGCACGTGGGCGCCCTCGAAGCGCTCGAGCGCATCTATCGCGAGGAGGGCCGCTCCAACAAGCTGCTCAACATCCTCGAGCGCAAGGCGGAGGCCGTCGAGGATGTCGACGCCGTCGTCTCGGCGCTCCTGCAAGTCGCAGAGGCCTACGAGGAGCGCTTCGACGACCCGAAGGCCGCGATCGAGAACTACGAAAGGGCCGCGGAGCTCGCGCCCTCGGATCTCAGAGCGCTTCGAGGTTTGGAGCGCTTGTACACGCAAGAGGGGCGGTATCAGGACCTGGTCGGCATCCTCGAACGCCAGTACGAAGTCGTGGCCACCGAGCGCGAGCGCATCGAGATTCTCGTTCAGCTCGCCGAGATGTGGCAGCAGGAGTTCCGCAAGCCGGACAAGGCCGCCGAGCAGCTCGAGCAGGTGCTCGACATCGACCCGATGCACGAAGCGGCCCTCACGCGCTTGGCCGAGCTCTACCGAACGACGAGGCGCTGGGACGACCTGGTCCGCACCTACGACCGGCATGCGAGCGCCACGCCCGACGTCGGGGAGCGCGTTCGCATCTTCCGCGAGCTCGGCGAGGTGTACGCCGTCCACCGCGACGACGTCGAGCAGGCGATCGACAGCTACCTCAACGCGCTCGGCTTGAGCGAGCACGACGTCGAGAGCCTGCAAGCGCTCACGAAGCTCTACGAGCGCAAGGGCGACTTCAGCGCGGCGCTCGACACGATGGGGCAGCTGGCGCGCGTGGTCGATGAGCCGGCCGAACAGGTCGCCCTCAAGTTCCGGATGGGGCGTATCCTCGACCAGGAGCTCGGTGACCGCACGGCGGCTCTCGAGCACTTCCAAGGCGCGATCGACCTCGACCCGGCGCATCTGCCGTCGCTCGAGGCCATGCGGAGCATTCACGTGGATTCGGGCGACTGGGTTGCCGCGACGCGGATGCTCGAGCTGGAGGTGGAGCACACCGAAAGCACCCGCGTGCAGGCGGCGCGGCTGGTGGAGCTCGGGCGCATTCGCGCGGAGCGTCTCGACGACGAGGCCGGGGCCGTCGCCGCATTCGAGAGTGCGCTCTCGGCCGACCCGGACAACGAAGACGCGCTGCTGCCCCTCGTCGACTCGTACGTCGCGAACCAAAGGCACGAGGACGCGCTTCCGCTCCTTCAGACCCTCGTTCAGCGGTCGGACAAGCGCGACCGCGACGAGCAGCACCGGCTCGCCTCGATGCTCGGTGACACGGCCACGCGTCTAGGCAACGCGGACGAGGCCGTGCGAGCCTACGAGCGCGCCTACGAAATCGACTCCGACGACTCGACCGCGCTCAAGGGGCTGGCGGCCAGCTACTTCCGCGCGGGGCTCTGGGACGATGCCTTCAAGTATCACCAGCTGCTTCTCGTTCAGCATCGCGATTCGCTCGGGCGCGACGAGACCACCGAGGTCTTCTACCGCCTCGGTGTCGTCAAGCGCGAGCAGGGCGAAGAGAAGAAGGCCCGCAACATGTTCGAGAAGGCGCTCGAGGAGGACACGCACTACGTGCCGGCGCTCGGGGCCATGGTCGAGCTTCATCGCGCCGACCAGGACTGGCAGTCGGTGGTGCAATACAAGAAGCGCATTCTCGACGTCACCGACGAGCCTTTGGCTCGCGCGGCCATTCTGGTCGAGCTCGGCGACCTCTGGCACGAGAAGCTGAGCCAGCCCGACGCGGCCGCGGAGGCGTTCACCGAGTCACTGGACCTCGAGCCCAGCAACCACGTGGTTTTGCACAAGCTGCTTGCGACCTATCAGGCCGCCGACCGCTGGTCCGAGGCGATCGACACCATCGACCGCATTTGCAGCATCGAGGAACGCAACGACGCCAAGGCGAAATACACCTACACCATCGGCGTCATCCTGCGCGACAAGCTCGAGGACGAAGACGCTGCGCTCGAGCGATTCAACGATTCGCTCGACCTCGACGAATCCCAGCTCAAGCCCTTCGAGGCGATCAACAAGATCCTCAACGCGCGCAAGGATTGGAAGGCTCTCGAGCGGGCGTACCGCAAGATGCTTCACCGCATCATCAACCAGGGCAACACCGACCTCGAGCACAACCTCTGGCACACGCTCGGCATCATCTACCGGGACCGTCAGCGCAACTTCGACGCGGCGGCGGAGTCCTTCAAGATGGCGGTCGCGATCAAGCCGGACGACGCCGTGGAGCACCAAATTCTCGCGGAGCTCTACGCGACGATGCCGGAAAAGACCGAAGAGGCGATCGCGGAGCATCAGTGGCTGCTCGGCTCGGACCCAAACCGGCTCGAGTCGTACAGGGCGCTCTACAAGCTCTACTTCGATGCGCGAGCGTACGACAAGGCTTGGTGCATCGCTCGCACGCTCTCTCACTTCAAGAAGGCCGACGAGGAGCAGCAGAAGTTCTTCGAGCAGTATCGGCAGGACCGGGAAATTCAGCCGAAGACCCGCCTCAGCAACGAGGCTTGGGTGAAGGATCTGATGCATCCCGACCAGGACATCTTCATCACGAAGATCATGGAGGTGATCGCGCCGTCGGTTCGTGCTTCGCTCGCGGTGCCCGACAAGAAGCTCAACCTGCACAAGCGAAAGCCGGAGGACCTCGCCAACCCGAGCCTCGCGCTCGCGCGGCAGTTCAAGCTCGCGCTCGACGTGCTCAACGTCGCCATTCCCGTTCGGCTGTTCATTCAAAAAGAGCTGTCGGGCGCGCTTCGAGACGAGGCCCGCAGCAACCCGCCCGCGATCATCACCGGGTACACTTTGCTGTCCGGCTATCGTCCGGTGGACCTCTCTTTCGTGTGTGGACGGCATCTGGCCTACTACCGCGGCGAGCACTTCATCCGCACGATGTACAGCTCGCACACCGAGCTCAAGACCTTGCTGCTCGCAGCGATGCGAGTCGTCGGCATGGGCGGTGGCGACGCGAGCGTGGAGCCGACGGCCAAGCGGCTCGCCAAGTCCATGGATCAGGCGCAGCTCGATCTGCTGAAGCGGGTCGTTCGCAAGTTCGTCGACGCGGGCGGTCAGGGCGACGTCAAACGCTGGATGCAAGCGACGGAGATCACGGCTCTTCGAGCAGGCCTCTTGCTCTGCGACGACCTCGATACGGCCGTGCACATGACGCAGCAGATCGCGTCCGAGTCCACTGCGGACCTCGCACCGCGCGACAAAGTCAGGGAGCTGGTGCTCTTCAGCATCTCGGAGAGCTACTTCCAGCTCCGGGAGCAGCTCGGCATTCAGATCAAAGTCTGAGCCGCGCGAGGGTGCGCGGGCGCCGCCCATGTGACAGGCCTCGGGCATGCTGGAGCTCGAGCTGCCGAGCGAATCCGAAACCGCGAAGGTCGCGGAGGCGCTCGGGCACGTGCTCGGGCCGGGGGACGTCGTCGGGCTCGAGGGAGGCCTCGGAGCCGGCAAGACGACATTCGCCCGCAGCGCGATCCACGGGCTTGGCGTGCCCGAGGCGACGGCGGTCACGAGCCCGACCTTTGCGCTGCTCCATCAGTACGAGGGGCGCCTCCTCATCGCGCACGCAGACGTTTACAGGCTCGACCACGACGGCGACCTCGAGGAGCTCGGAATCGACGAGCTGATCGACGACGGCGCGGTCGTGTTCGTCGAGTGGGCACGAAGGCTTCACTCGATGGCGGAACGGATCAGCGTCTCGGTACACCTCGACGTGCTTTCCGACACGGCCCGGCGGGTACGTTTCGAGCCTGTAACGCCGCGCGGTGAGGCGATCGTTGCAGGCCTGAGTAAGCGTCTTTCGCGGTGAGCAAATCCCGGTTGCAGCGCCTGAGGGGCTCTGGTAAGCGTGCGCGAACGTCCTCCGGACGCCGACCCGATGCCGCGCCGCGATGATATCCAAAGCATCCTCCTGATCGGGTCCGGGCCGATCGTGATCGGGCAGGCGTGCGAGTTCGACTACTCCGGCACGCAGGGCGCCAAAGCCCTGAGGGACGAGGGGTACCGCATCGTGCTGGTCAACTCGAACCCAGCGACGATCATGACCGACCCGGAGTTCGCCGACCGGACGTATGTGGAGCCGCTGACGCCCGAGACTCTCGATGCGATCATCGCGCGCGAAAAGCCGGACGCCGTCCTCCCGACGCTCGGGGGCCAAACGGCGCTCAACCTGGCGCTCTCGCTCGCGGACAAGGGCATCCTCGACAGGCACGGCGTCGAGCTGATCGGCGCAAACGTCGATGCGATTCGGAAGGCCGAAGAGCGCGAGCTCTTCAAGGCCGCGATGGACAAGATCGGGCTCGAAAGCGCTCGTGCGGGCGTCGCGCGCACGGTCGAAGATGCGCACGAAGTGGCCGCTCAAATCGGCTTTCCCATCATTTTGAGACCGTCGCTGACGCTCGGCGGCTCGGGCGGCGGCGTCGCCTACAACAAGGCGGAGTTCGACGCGGCGATTCGGTGGGCCTTCCAGTGCAGCCCGATTCACGAGTGCCTCATCGAGGAGAGCCTGCTCGGCTGGAAGGAATACGAGCTCGAGGTCATCCGCGACAACGCCGACAACTTCAGCGTCATCTGCACCATCGAAAACCTCGACCCCATGGGGGTGCACACCGGCGATTCGATCACCGTCGCGCCCGCAATGACTCTGACCGACCGCGAGTATCAGCGTCTGCGGGATGCCGCCCGCGCGATCATCACCGAAATCGGGGTCGAGACCGGCGGGTCCAACATTCAGTTCTCGGTCAACCCGAAGGACGGCCGGGTGATCGTCATCGAGATGAATCCGCGCGTCTCGAGGTCGAGCGCGCTCGCGTCGAAGGCCACGGGCTATCCAATCGCGAAAATCGCCGCGAAGCTCGCCGTCGGCTATCGGCTCGACGAGCTCAAGAACGACATCACCGGCACGAGCTCCGCGTTCGAGCCAACCATCGACTACGTGGTCACCAAGATGCCTCGATTCGCGTTCGAGAAGTTCCCGGGCGCGGATCCACGGCTCACCACACAGATGAAATCGGTGGGCGAAGCGATGTCCATCGGCCGCACCTTCAAGGAGTCGGTGCAAAAAGCAGCCCGCTCTCTCGAGATTGGCCGCGACGGCCTCGGCTCGCTCCTCGACAAAGTCGACTACCGCGACCTCGTCGCGCAGGTGCGGCACCTCGTCGAAACCGGCGAGGCGATCAACGCCGCCAAGCCGATGCTCGTCGACTTGCCGGAGCCTTCCACGGAAGAGCTTCGCGAGTCGATTCTCGATCTCGTTCGCACGCCGCTCGCCGAACGGCTGTTCTACCTGGTCGACGGCCTGCGTGTCGGGCTCACCGTCGATCAGCTCCATGACGCGACCAGCATCGACATCTGGTTTCTCGAGCAGCTCAGGCAAATCGTCGAGCTCGAGGGCACGATTCGAAGCTCGTCGGGCAAGCCGCTCGGCGCCGAGCTTCTTCGCACGGCCAAGGAGCACGGGTTCAGCGATTCGCAGATCGCGTCGCTTCGCGGCGAGAGCCCGTCGGACGTGCGTTCGTCGAGGGTCGCGCTCGACGTTCGGCCGGTGTACTCGCGCGTCGACACCTGCGCGGCCGAGTTCCCGGCCCTCACGCCGTACATGTATTCGACCTGGGGGCTCGACAGCGAAGCGCGTGCCGAGAGCGACAAGAAGAAGGTCATGATTCTCGGCGGCGGGCCGAATCGCATCGGGCAGGGCATCGAGTTCGACTACTGTTGCGTGCACGCCTCGTTCGCCCTCAAAGAGATGGGGTTCGAAACCATCATGGTGAACTGCAACCCCGAGACCGTCTCCACCGACTACGACACCTCGGACCGCCTCTACTTCGAGCCGCTCACGTTCGAGGATGTGATGAATATCGTCGACGTCGAGAAGCCGGACGGCGTCATCGTGCAGTTCGGCGGCCAAACGCCTCTGAAGCTCGCCGTGCCGCTGTCCCGCTCGGGTGTGAACATCCTCGGCACCAGCGCCGACGCGATCGACCGCGCCGAGGACCGCGAGCGCTTCGAGGAGCTGCTCAACAAGCTCGACTTGAAGCGGCCTCGCGGCGGCATCGCCAAAGGCACGAAAGACGCCTTTGCGGTCGCCGATCGGATCGGTTTCCCGGTGGTCGTTCGCCCGAGCTACGTGCTCGGGGGCAGGGCGATGGAGATCGTGCACTCGCCCGAGGAGCTTTCTCGCTACATGACGGTCGCCCTCGAGGCCGTTGCCGACGCCGGGACCCAGACCATCCTCGTCGACGAGTTCCTCAAAGATGCGATCGAGGTCGACGTCGACTGCGTGTCTGACGGCAAGGACGTCGTCATCGGCGGTCTTCTTCAGCACATCGAGGAGGCAGGCATCCACTCCGGCGATTCGTCGATGGCGCTCCCCGCTCATGCGCTCCCGCCGGACGTGCTCGCCACGCTGCGGTCATCGACGCGCGCGCTCGCGCTCGAGCTCGGCGTGGTGGGGCTCATGAACGTGCAGTTCGCGGTGCGCGGCAGCGCCGTCTACGTCATCGAGGTCAATCCGCGCGCGTCTCGCACGATCCCGTTCATCAGCAAGGCCATCGGCGTGCCGCTCGCAAAGATCGCCGCGAAGGTGATGGCGGGCTCCACCCTCAAAGAGCTCGGCTACACGCGCGAGATCGTCACCGACCACATCGCGGTCAAGGAGTCGGTGTTTCCGTTCACCAAGTTCCCGGGCGTCGATACGATTCTCAGCCCCGAGATGCGATCGACGGGCGAGGTCATGGGCATCGCCGACAACTTCCCGGACGCGTTCTACAAGGCGCTGCTCTCGGCCTATTCCGAGCTTCCGGACGCGGGCAAGGTGTTCATCAGCGTGAAGCAGAGCGACCGTCAGGCGGCCGCGGAGCTCGCCCGGCGTCTGTCCGACCTCGGCTTCGAGATCCTCGCCACCGACGGCACGCAAGAGGTGATCAGCCGTGTCGGCGTCGAGGCCGAAGTCGTTCACAAGGTGGGCGAGGGCCGCCCGCACATCGTCGACCTGCTTCAGAACGGGGACATCGCGGTGGTGTTCAACACGACCGAGGGCGCCAAGGCGATTCGCGACAGCCGGTCGATGCGGCGTCAAACGGTGTTGAGTGACGTGCCGTACTTCACCACGATGGCGGCCGCGGTTGCAGCGGTCGACGCCATCGAGGCGCGCCGGCAGCGTCCGCCCTCGGTCTGCTCCCTGCAGGAGTACCACGCGCGAACGCGCGAGCTCGCCACCATGCGGCCCCCGAGCTCCTAGCTTGGGGTTGCCATCTCTTCGAGCACGGTCTACCAGGGTGGGATGGACCGGGTGCCGATGACCCCCGATGGGCACGCCGCACTGACGGCGGAGCTCAACGCGCTCAAAGCGGAGCGCCCGAAGATCTCTCAAGAGATCGGCGTCGCGCGCGAGCACGGAGACCTCAAGGAAAACGCCGAGTACCACGCCGCAAAGGACAAGCAGGGGCTCTGCGAAGCTCGCATCGCCGAGATCGAGGACAAGCTCTCGCGTGCGGAGGTGATCGACCCCTCGACCCTCAGCGGTGACAAGGTGAAGTTCGGAGCGGTCGTCGAGCTCGAGGACATGGACAACGGGAAGATGGTTTCGTATCGGCTCGTCGGTCCCGACGAATCGGATCTCAAGCACGGAAAGATCTCGATCACCTCGCCCGTGGCTCGTGCGCTGGTCGGAAAAGAAGTCGGCGACGAGGTGCGGGTCCAGACCCCGGGCGGCGTTCGCAACTACGAAGTGAGCGACGTCCGCTGGGGCTGACGCGGAGCTCCATCGGAAGGGGCGGGGGTGTCCAAACTGCTCGATCATCCGGTCGAAACGCTGCCAGGCATCGGGCCCACCACTGGGGCGCACCTTCGCAGACGAGGACTCGAGTCGGTTGGCGACCTGCTCTGGCTGCTCCCGAACGGCTATGACGACCAGCGGAACCCGACGCCGATTCACGAGCTCGCCGACGGCGACTACGCGGTGGTGGAGGGGGTCGTTCGCGCGACGCGGACTTTTCCTCGCGGGGCGAAAGTCGGGTTCGAAGCGCGGCTCGAGCCCGCCGATGGGGCGCCGTCGGACGAGGGCTACCGCGAGCTCAAGCTGATTTGGTTTCGCGCGATCCCGGGGCTGTCGCGGCGGTTCGCGAAGGGCGAGACCGTCCGCGTCGCGGGCCGGGTTCGAGATTTTCGTGGGACGGCGACGATCGCCCATCCCGAGACGCTGGCCCGCGACGCCGACGGAGCGATTTGGCCGCGCTACCCGGAGGTGCCCGGAGTCCGCCGCAAGGCGCTTCGACGCGCCGTGCGGGCCGCCGTCGACCGGGCGGTGAAGGAGGTGCCGGACCTCATTCCACCTGCGCATCGCGCGGCGCTCGACGAGGGCACGGTCGCCGAGGCGCTCGCCGGGATCCACGTGCCGGACCCAGACGTGATCGACCGAGGCGATGGCGTCCCCGCCGCATCGTATCGCCGGCTTGCTCTCGAAGAGCTGTTCTTGTGGGAGCTCGCGCTTCAGCGCCGGCGCGCGTCGGAGCGCGGCACGCAGGCGCGGGCGTTCGACCCCGAGCCTGCGGTCACACGTGCGTGCGGCGCCTTCGACTTCGAGCTCACCGGGGCGCAGCGCGAAGCCGTGCGCGAGATCGGCAGCGCGCTTTCGCGCAGCGAGCCCATGCGGCGGCTTCTTCAGGGCGACGTCGGGTGCGGCAAGACCGCGGTGGCGATGGTGGCGTGCGCCCAGGTCGTTGCTGCCGGCGCGCAGGTCGCGTTCCTCGCGCCGACCGAGCTTTTGGCCGACCAGCACTCGGAAACGCTTCGCCCGATCGCCGAGGCGCTCGGGATCCGCCTCGGTTGCTTCACGGGGACCCTCGGCCGCGCGCAGCGGCGCTCGATGCTCGACCGGATGTCCACCGGCGCGGTCGATCTCGTGGTTGGAACGCATGCGCTCTTGAGCGGTGACGTTCGCTTTGCGGACCTCGGGCTAGTGGTCGTCGACGAGCAGCACCGCTTTGGCGTCGCGCAGCGCTTGCGGCTCGGGCAACGAGGCTCGGACCGCTCCCCCCATCTTCTGGTCATGACGGCGACCCCGATTCCAAGGAGCCTCGCGCTCGTGCTCTACGCGGACCTCGAGCTCACCACGATCGCTGCCAAACCGCCCGGCCGGCTTCCGCCAACCACCAAGATGACCTCGCGAGGCAAGCGCGATGGGGTTCTTCGGCAAATCGAACGCGCCCTCGGCGCGGGAGGATGCGCATTCGTCGTGTGTCCGGCGATCTCGTCGTCCGACGACGCGGTCGGGGTCGACCAGCTGCTTTCCGAGATGAAGGCGAGGTTTGGCGACGACCGGGTCGACGAGGTGCACGGGCGCTTGTCTCCGGAGGGCCGGAGGGACCGGATGCGGGCGTTCACGCGAGGCGACACCGACGTGCTCGTAGGCACGACCGTCCTCGAGGTCGGCGTCGACGTGCCATCGGCGAACATCATGGTGGTCGAGCAGGCCGAGCGCTTCGGCCATGCGCAGCTTCACCAGCTTCGCGGGCGGGTGGGACGCGCAGGTCAAAAGAGCGCCTGCCTGCTCACACACGACGAGCCGCTCACCGCGGATGCCGAGGCGCGTCTTCAGGCGCTTTGTGAGAGCGACGACGGGTTCGTCTTGGCAGAGCGGGATCTCGAGCTTCGGGGTCCCGGTCATCTCTTCGGGTATCGGCAGTCCGGGGCGAGCGGCCTTCAGTTCGCCGACCTGATCAACGACCAGGCGCTTCTTCGACGAGCCGGCGAGCTTGCGGGCCGCATCCTCGCCGAAGACCCCGAGCTCGCGGCGCCCGAGCACGCCCCGGCGCTCGCCGCGGTGGAGCGATGGCAGCAGCACGAGGCGGTGCGGGAGGACGCCGGCTAGCCGCGCACGGGCCAATCGCGGGGTTCTTGACGCATTGTCGGGAGGCGGGTAGTTCCCAAGACATGCCTCTGATCCATCACGCCCAGCGCGAGGTCACGCTGAAGCTCGTCTATTATGGCGTCGGGCTCGGAGGAAAAACCACCAACCTCGAGACGCTGCACGAGCAGACGCGTCCCGACCGCAGGGGCAAGCTGGTCTCGGTCAACACCGAGGCGGAGCGCACGCTGTTTCTCGACTTCCTCCCAGTGGAGCTCGGTGATTTCCGTGGCTACCGGGTGCGCCTGCACCTGATTTCCGTGCCCGGGCAGATCGCGCGCGATTCGACGCGACAGATGGTGCTGCGAAACGTGGACGGTGTCGTTCTCGTCGTCGACAGCCAGGTCGATGCGGTCGAGGGCAACAACTACAGCGTTCGCAACCTCGACTACAACCTCCGCCAACACGGCATCGACCCCGACCGGATTCCGATGGTCGTGCAGTACAACAAGCGCGACCTTCCCGGCGTGCTCGACGTCGACGAGCTCTCGGCCCGGCTCGGCGTGCCCGAGGGCGTGCCCGAGCTCGTCGCCTCGGCGCGAGACGGCTGGGGCGTCTTCGAAACGGTGAAGTCGATCGTGCGGGTGTGCATGCATCAGCTCGGTGACCCGGCGCTTCTCGACGACGGTCGAGTCGCATGCCTTCTCGACGAGCCGCGCAGCCGCTTCTACCCGAGCGGCCCGGTTTCGATGATTCACGCGCTCGCGCCCGAAGAAGAGCTCGATTTCGAGGACCTCGAGCTCGTTAGCGGCGGCTAGCCGATGCCTGCCTCGACGTCGGAGGCGCTCGCGGACCGCGTACGACGCATCGCGCCGACGATCGAGATGCTCCCCGTGCGAACGCCGACGCTCCCGCCGGCCACGCATACCAACACCTTTCTCGTCGGCACTGGCGAGGCGGTGCTCGTCGAGCCCGCCACACCGTACCGCGAAGAGCAGGACCTCATGGTCGACTGGGTGCACGCCGCGCGCCTGCGCGGGCTCGAGCTCGTGGCGATCATCGCGACCCACCATCACCCCGACCACGTCGGCGGCGCGATGGCGCTCCGAGAGCGCCTCGAGCTCCCGCTCTGGGCGCACGCGATGACCGCCCAGCGCCTCGAGGGCATCGTCGAGATCGACCGTTTGATTCAGGACGGCGAACGAATCGAGCTCGCGGGCGAGGCGCCGACCGGGTTGACGGCGATGCACACGCCCGGACACGCGCCCGGGCACCTGTGCCTCACCGACGAGGCGAGCAACATCATGATCGCGGGCGACATGGTCGCCTCGATCGGGACGATCATCGTCGAGCCGAACGACGGAGACATGCTCCTCTACCTCGAGTCGCTCAAGAAGATGTCGGCCCTAGAGCCGGCTGGGCTCCTCCCCGCACACGGCGGCCTGATCGAAGACCCGCAGGCGATCCTGAGCTTCTACGTGGAGCACCGCCTGATGCGAGAAGCCAAGGTGCTCGACGCCCTAGAGGCGCGCGGCAAGCCCTCGAGACCCCGACACCTGGTCGCCCAAGCCTACGACGACGCCCCCAAGGCCGTCTGGCCGCTAGCACTCGGATCGATCGAAGCGCACCTGATCAAGCTGGAGCGGGAGGGACGCGTGGCGAAAGAGGGCGACCGGTGGTCGCCGGTTGGTGAGTAGGGCGTGGTTGCCGACGGCTGTCCGCGTCAGTGACAGCGTCAGCGTCAGCGACAGTGACAGCGTCAGGACAGTGACAGTGTCGAACGTAGACGTTCGTCACCGTAGTTCTGAAGCTTGAGTCTTGCCAAGACCCGGGCGGGTGGCGCTGTGTGGCTTGGCTGCCGCGGATGTGGTGGGGCCGGGTTGCAGGATCCGGGGCGTGGTCCGGTTTCGTTAACACCGCCCCGCAAGGACGCCTTCGGCGTTTGTTTGTCCCGCCCCACCGCCCCCACACGAGCGCCTACCCCCACCCGTAATCCTCCCTCGCGCGCCTTCGCTTCGCTCGGCTTGCCGGCGCACTTGCGCCGGGCTTCGCCCCGCGGGCTCGCGGGTGTCGGCTTCCAGGTCTTGCCGAGACTTGGGGCGGATGGCGCTGCGTGGCTTGGCTGCCGCGGATGTGGTGGGGGGTCTTGCAGGATCGGGGGCGTGGTACGGCTTGGTTACACCGCCCGCCCACCCCCACCCGTAATCCTCCCTCGCGCGCCTTCGCTTCGCTCGGCTTGCCGGCGC